>WNFD01001557.1_pt1 | contig 23280 bp, 19 predicted proteins | sample 5400491 | NCBI WGS metagenome assembly WNFD01 (sample SAMN13153343, study PRJNA577476) | soil metagenome | isolation source: 120 cm saprolite under Douglas fir tree site 2 hole 2 replicate 2 | place: USA:California | collected 2015-04-18
CGAGCAGGACAAGCCAGCTGCACAGCCGGACGAAGATCAGGTAGAGCAGGCGGAGGGACACGGCTGATCATCATGCTCCACAGCTGACCTTGGCTCATCACCGCAGCTCATAGGCCAGGCAGACTTTTGGAACCCCACAAGGCGAATCGCATTGACACAGGTACTGACAGTGACCGACCGTGACGCCCCCGCGCTGCCAGATGCCCGACCTGACCCGCCCCTCATCCAGCACAAGACACCAGGTCAGCGGCTGTGACAGAGTTATCGGCACCCACGGGAGGCCTTCCTGACGGGGCCGCGCTGGTCACAGCGGTGGTCACAACAGCCCGTAATTGTTGACAGTTTTTTAACAGTGACGTTAGCGGTTTAATGCCGTTGGCTATTGCTGTCGTCTCCGTACCGGGTTTGACTACTCACGACGTGACGTGACCAGCTGAGCAGTAAATGGGAGGCTGTCATGGAGCCGTTCCCGGGCGCCAGGAATCGCCGGATCCGCACGATCCGCAGGCATCGCCGGTTCCGCAGGATAGCAGCTACAGCCGCGGCGGCACTGACATTGCCGCTGGTGGCGCTCGCGGCCCCCGCCGCCGGCGCCGCGGTCTTCCGGGCCGGGGGGGCGGCCGCAGCCCGGACGGCCGCGGACACGAACCCGTCCTGCCCGTGGCTCGACGAGTCGCTGCCGGTGCAGCAGCGGGTGTCGATGCTGATGGCGCAGATGATCCTGGCGGACAAGATCAACATGGTGACCGGGGCCGGGTTCAGCGAGCCGTACGTCTTCTATATCTCCGCGATCCCGCGGCTGTGCGTTCCGGCGATCGGCGAGGAGGACGGCCCGGTCGGCGTGGGCGACGGCCTCACCGGCGTGACGCAGATGCCCGCCGCCGTGTCCCTGGCGGCCGCCTTCGACACCTCGCTGGCTAACCAGTACGGGCAGGTCGTCGGGTCGGAGGAGCGGGCCAAGGGGGCCATGGTCAACCTGGGCCCGACGGTAAACATCGACCGCGACCCGCGCTGGGGCCGGTCGTTCGAGGCCTACACCGAGGACCCGCACCTGAACGCGGCGCTGGCGACCGCCGACATCGAGGGGGTGCAGAGCCAGGGCGAGATGGCGCAGGTCAAGCACCTCGCCGTGTATAACCAGGAGACGAACCGCAACAGCCCGGCCGACAACGCGATCGTGAGCACCCGGGCGCTGCACGAGATCTACCTCCCCGCGTTCTGGGCCGCGACGCAGAAGGCCGGCGCGTCGTCGGTGATGTGCGCCTACAGCGTGATCAACGGCCAGGCCGCCTGCCAGAACCAGTACCTGATGCAGACCACCCTGGACCAGCGGTGGGGTTATCCCGGCTTCGTGACCTCGGATTACCAGGCCACCCATTCGACGGTGCAGTCCGCTGACGCGGGCATGGACCAGGAGATGCCCGCCCCGCAGTTCTACGGCTCGGCGCTACAGGCGGCGGTGCAGTCCGGCCAGGTCTCCATGGCCACGCTCAACGACATGGTCAGCCGCATCCTGACCGAGATGTTCCAGTTCAACGAGTTCAACAACCCGCCGACCGGGTCGACGGGCGCCGTCGTCACCACCCCCGCGCACCAGGCGGTCTCCACCGCGGTCGCCGAGGCGGGCACGGTGCTGCTGAAGAACACCGGGGGCACGCTGCCGCTGGCGGCGAACGGGGCCGGCACGGTGGCGGTGATCGGCCCGGCCGCCTCCCCCTCGCCGGTCGACACCGGCGGCGGCAGCGCGTACGTGACCTCCCCGTTCACCGTCACGCCACTGCAGGGCATCCAGGCCGGGGCCGGCCCGGGCACCACGGTGCAGTACGCGCAGGGCCTGCCCGCGGACACGTCCCTGTCGCCGATCCCCAGCGCCAACCTGACCCCCGCCTACCACTCGACCAACTACGGCCAGAGCTACACCGGCACGCTGACCGCCCCGGAGACCGGCACCTACGTGCTGGCGTTCCGGAACCCGGGCTCGTATACGGTGACCAACCTGTACCTGGACGGCAAGGAGATCCTGGCCAACCCGGGCACCCCGCCGGTCTCCACCTACTCGGTCAGCGTGGACCTGCAGGCGGGTCAGACCTACACGCTGCAGCTTTCCGGCGGCGGCCCCTCGGCGTCGCTGAGCTGGGCCACCCCGTCCGAGCTCGCGCCGGGGATCGCGCAGGCGGTCGCCGCGGCGAAGTCGGCCGCCACCGCGGTGGTCGTCGTGTCCGACGACACCGAGTCCGAGGCGGCCGACCGGGCGGGCCTGTCCCTGCCGTCCGCGCAGAACGAGCTGATCTCGGCGGTGGCCGCGGCCAACCCGCACACGGTCGTGGTCGTGGACGCGGGCGCCCCGGTGGCCATGCCCTGGCTGGGCCAGGTCTCCTCGGTGCTCGACGCCTGGTATCCGGGCGAGAGCAACGGCACGGCGCTGGCCGCGGTGCTGTTCGGCAAGGCCGACCCGGGCGGCCACCTGCCAGTCACCTTCCCCGCGGACCTGTCGCAGGTGCCCGCGTCGAGCCCGAGCCAGTTCCCGGGGACCGGCGGCCAGGTGCTGTACTCCGAGGGCGTCGACGTGGGCTACCGCTATTACGACGCGAACAACGAGACCCCGCTGTTCCCGTTCGGCTACGGGCTGTCCTACACGACGTTCGGCTTCAGCCACCTGAGGATCACCCCGCAAGCGGTCACGAACGGCACGTCGAACCCGGGAACGACCGCCTGCGGCTGCAACGGGCAGTCCGCCGGCCTGGTGACGGTGTCCGCCACCGTCACCAACACCGGCAGGGTGGCTGGCTCCGACGTGGCCCAGCTGTACCTGGGCGACCCGGCCGCGGCCGGCGAGCCGCCGCGCCAGCTCAAGGGATTTCAGAAGGTCACGCTGCAGCCTGGCCAGTCCACGACCGTGCACTTCACCCTCAGCGGCCACGACATGTCGTACTGGAACGCCGCGGCCAACGGCTGGGTGGTCCCCGACGGCCAGTTCGGGATCTACGTCGGCGACTCCTCGGCCCTGGCCAGCCTGCCGCTGCGTGGCAGCGTCACGGTCGTGCGCAGCCTCGGGGCCCGCTACGCCACCCTGGCGGCCCCGGCCACGGTGACGCCGGGCTCCACCGCCACGGTCACCGCCACCCTGGTCAACGGCGGCGACTACGCGATGCCGCAGGCGCGGTTCACGCTGAAGGTCCCGGCCGGCTGGACCGCGAGCAGCCCGGCGCCGGTCACCCTGGAGCCGGGGCAGACGGTCACCGAGCACTTCTCCGTGACCGTGCCGGCCGGCGCCCAGCCCGGCGATCAGACGCTGCAGGTCGCGATCATGCCCACGGCAGGCACCGCCGCCGACCGCACCAGCCTGGTGGAGGCGTCGGCCACGGTGACCGTCCCGTACCCCTCGCTCGCCGCCGCCTACAACAACACCGGGATCAGCGACAACTCCAACGAGGCCGCGGCCAACTACGACGGAGTTGGCGACAGCTACTCCGCCCAGGCGCTCGCCGCGGGCACGCCGACCCCGCTCACCCCCGGCCAGCAGGTCACGATCGGCGGCACCACGTTTACCTGGCCCGCGGCCGCGCCGGGAACCCCGGACAACGTGGTCACCGCCGGCCAGACCGTCGCGCTGGCCGGGTCCGGGACCGACCTCGGCTTCCTCGGCGCCAGCCAGAATGGCACCGCGAGCGGGACGGTCACCGTGCGCTACACCGACGGCAGCAGCCAGTCGTTCAACCTCAACATGGCGGACTGGTACGCCAACAGCCCGGCGGTCGGCAACCAGGTCCTGACCACGACCTCGAGCTGGAACTTTCAGAACAACCCCCTCGGCCCGCACCCGGTGAGCGTCTACTTCGGCTCGGTGCCGCTGCAGCAGGGCAAGCAGGTGTCGTCGGTCACGCTGCCCATGCTCAGCAACGCGGGCGGCCGCACGGCGATGCACATCTTCGCGATGGCCACCGGAACCGGAACCCCGACGACCGGCGCGCCGTACTCGTCGCTCGCCGCCGCCTACGACAACGTCGGGATCAGCGACAACGCGAACCCGGCGGCGGCCGACTTCGACGGCACCGGGGACAGCTTCTCCGCCCAGGCGCTGGCCGCGGGCACCCCGACCCCGCTCACCCCGGGCGGCCAGGCCACGTTCGGCGGGACCACGTTCACCTGGCCCAGCGCAGTCGGCACGCCCGACGACGTGATCGCCGACGGACAGACCATCGACCTGTCCGGCTCCGGGACCGACCTGGGCTTCCTCGGCGCCGGCGCGTTCGGGGCGGCCAGCGGGACCGGCACGATCACCTACACCGACGGCAGCACCCAGTCGTACAGCCTGGTCATGGCGGACTGGTACAACAACGCCGCGGTGGCCGGCGACGAGATCGCCACCACCACGACGAGCTGGAACTTCTCCAGCAGCACGCAGGTCCACCACCCGGTGAGCATCTACTTCGCGTCGGTGCCGCTGCAGACCGGCAAGACCGTGGCATCGGTCACGCTGCCGACGGTGAGCGCGGGCGTCGGCAACGGGATCACCGCGCTGCACATCTTCGCGATGGCGATCGGGTCGGGCACGCCGACCGGCGGCTGAGCTCTGGCCCACGCCCTGCGCGGGCCGAGCCAGACCGAAAGCTCAGCCGCCGATCGCGGACATCGGGCGGTCCGGCTGCAGGAACGACGGGTTGTTGATCCCGTGCCCTGGCAGCTTCACGGCCACCGCGGCCTGGCCAGCTTCTTCGATTACGTCCGGGTCGACAACGGGCAGATCATCGAGCGGGTCCAGCAAGCCGACATGCTCGGCCAGATGCGCCAGCTCTACGGCAAGGCATTGGGCCTGATCGGGCTCGACGCCATGTTCTTGAGGCTCTGACAGCCCGCCCGCCACCGCTTTGCGCCTGCCGCAATCCGGGCTTAATTCTGCGGCCCCGAACGCCCAGATCTGCACGGCCAGCCTGTTGATCAGCATTGAGCCGCCTACCGCGCATATCGGCGGATACGGATCGTGAAGTGGTGACCGGTATCGACTGCGGAGCGTAATGTAAAATACATCCCGTCTCCCGACACCCAGCGCCTCAGTGCCGTGTCTGACGGCGGGCGTTCATGGTGGTTTCAGCATCTGTCCTGGAATCTGGCAGGGTTGGGCCATGCGCTTGATTGACGGGCTGTCCAAGGCTCAGCGGGTCGTTGTTGTCGTCGCCCTAGGGCTTGGCTCCCGGTTGTCGGTTCCTATCTGGTGAGCCTCAGCAGCGGGACCAGATCTGGCTGGTACGCGTACTCTCCGCTGACCGCTACGCTCCGGGCACTGGGCTCCCGGGATGGCTGCGCCTGATCGTCTGGCTGGTACTAATCGGCCTGTGGGCGCTCGCGTCGATCATGGTGCTGCGACCGCCCGCAGACCAGGACACCAGGCTGACACTCGCAGGGCGGAGTTACCGAACGCGGAAGTTTCACAATGTGCAGCGCAACCCGAACGTCGCCCTGGTGATCGATGACGTGCTGCCACCGTGGCGGCCTCGATGTGTGCTGATCCGTGGCACGGCCGAGGCTCTGGCAGAGGGGACCGGGGCGGACGGTCAGCCAGCAGGACCCATGATCCGGCTGCATCCCTCCGAAGTAATCAGCTGGGGGATGGAGTTCGCCGCGGAATAGTTTCCCACTGCCAGGCTCGCAGCGGCAGAAGGCGGCGAGGATCTACCGCTGGGCCAGGTGGACTGACGCGGGTTGACAGCAGCTCGCCAGCGAGCAAACCTGGATCCGGACGATTGAGCTGGCACCAGGGGGACGCCATGCAAACCGATCCGTCACCGTCTTCGTCCGGGCCAGTCCAAGTTGGCTCGGTTGCAGCGCTGTGGCGCTATCCGGTGAAGTCCATGATGGGCGAGGAGCTGAACTGCTCCGAAGTTACGGACCGGGGCCTGCTCGGAGACCGGCAGTTCGCCATCGTGGACCGCTCCACAGGGAAGGTCGGGGGGGCCAAGAACCCGAGGAAGTGGGGCAACTTCTTCGACTTCCGGGCCGCCTACGCCCAGCCGCTGCAGATGGGCGCAAAGGTACCCGCGGTTCGGATCACGCTTCCTGACGGGGCCGTGGTCGCCACCGCGCAGGGTGATCTGGAGGAGGTTCTCTCGCGCGCGTTCGGGCGGGACGTGGTCTTGGAGGAAGCGCGTCCCGGTGACAAGCCTTCAGGCGCCAGGGCCGAGGAATACTGGCCGGACATGGCTGGTCTCGACTACAGGGACACGGTGACCGACTTCGAGATGCCGACCGGGACGTTCTTCGACATCGCCGTCATGCATCTGCTTACCACCGCGACGATCGATCATCTCCGGGCGCTGTACCCGCAGGGACGTTTCGAGGCTCGGCGCTTCCGCCCCAATATCGTCGTATCGACCGGGCCGGAAGAGGGGGGTTTCGCCGAGAACGACTGGATCGGGCACACCGTGGCGATCGGCGGCAACGTCCGGCTGGCCATCACTGAACCCTGCACCCGCTGCGTGATGATCACGCTGCCGCAGGACGACCTGCCCAAAGATTCGGGAATCCTCCGGACCGCTGCCCAGCACAATGGGGTGAATGTCGGCGTATACGCCTCGGTCCTCAGTGGCGGAAGCATCCGCCGCGGCGACGCGGTCACTCTCGCCTGAAACCGTTAGACCACGACGCCGCAAGATCGTGCCCGGGTGCGAACTGCGGCGCGTATCCGGAGACCGCCCGCTCATCGGCTAGAATCGGGCGTCGGGTCGAGCTGCGGCCAGGCCTGCGACCCACACAGATCACTCGTTCGGGAGCCGTAAAGGCGGCCACGCTGGCCACCGGGTTGTCGTACCTATCGGCGGGTCGGTGAGCGTGCTGGCGCGGATGGCCGTTACGGACCGCGACTGCACCCTTGATGAGTCTTGGTTGACCAGGCGGCGAATGGCTTCACGTCACTTTCGCTGGGGTGATTCGCGGCCGGGGTCGAGACGGGTGATGTTGTGGGCTGCTTCCAGGTCGTGGCGCAGTTGGGCGTTGTCGATGGTGAGCCGTCGCAGGTGGCCGAGGGCGGCTTCCAGCTGATCGGCCAGCCGGTCCCGTTCGCGGCGCAGCCCGGCGTTCTGGCTGGCCAGCTCCCCGGCCCGGTCGCGCCGCGGATTCTGCCCGCCGGGCTGAGCCATGCTGTCACCGGCAGTGTGGCGGATCTCGGTGGCGATATCGCGGAAGTGCCGCAGAAGGTGGCGTTGCTCAGCCCGAGGCGGCGCGCCAGGGCGAGCACGCTGGGTTTGGCGCCGCCCGCGGCTGCCTCGGCGAGCATGTCTGCCAGGACGGCGCGGACCTGCGCTTCGGCGGGCAGGTCGATCTTGCGGCTCATTGCGGCGCCCGCTGGCTCTCGGCCAGGAAGGCGGCGATGGCGTCGCGGCGGCTGGCCAGCGTGTGCTGGAGGTAGGGCGGCAGTGCGGGGGTGCGGGTGAGGCGGGCGTCGATGCGGGCCAGCTCGTCGCGGAGCGCGTCGCGGTTGGCGGTGGTGAAGGCGGCGCCACCGGAGCTGGCCGATATCGGATCCCCTGGCCGCGAGGCGGCCTCAGCCCAGCGATCCCCGGCCACACCTCTACCGGGGATGACCGTCAGATCCAGCGGACCCATGCCCATGACCGCCGCTAGGACGACGAAGCCAGCGGTTCGGTAAACCGCTTCTTCCGCTTCCTCGGCCACAGCGATCCGACGACGCCGGGCCACCCGACCGCGCTCATGATCGCGGACGCTGTCCGCTATATGTCCGTGCACAGCTGGAAACAGTGGGACTCGGATGGACACAGCGGGACATCGCAGGGCCAAAATCAACAGCCCACGAGACCAGGAAAACCCAGCTCACGGGCTATTTCCGCAGGTAGTGGCAGGTGTTGGGTTCGAACCAACGTAGGCTAAGCCGACGGTTTTACAGACCGCTTGTTCTGATCCGCCTATATGGCTCCTGACCTGCGCATATGTGGCCGGCGGTGGTCTTCGCGGCCGGCCCTGTCCGCCATATGTCCGTGCGCGCGAGGGTCCGGTCGGATGAACCCGCGGACGAACACGGACAGCGTCCGTGCGGGCCTGCTGACCAGCATGTTCGCGCTTGGGCGTGCCGGGGGAGTTCCTTGTCCGCATCGGCAGTCGCCGGGGTTGTCGGAGTCATCAGCGGCCCTGCGCAGGCGGCGGTCGCTGCACGATCGAGGGCTAGCCTGAAGGGGTGGGCGTCGAGCAATACTATGTGCGCCGCCGCGCGGAGGAGTTGCGCCGCGATGGCTCGGTGGTGGTGCGGTTGCCGGGCGGCAGGGAGACGCAGGAGTGGCGCGCTGCGATGAGGCGCGCGTGCCGGGCGGCTGGCCTGCGGGTGCGGACCGGCGTATCTGATGACGGCGAAGTGGCGTGGGCTTATCACGTGGACCATGTGGTCACCCCGGGCGTCGTCGCGCGCTGCCAGCCGCGCCATCGAGGCGGCCTTCGCCGGCCATGACGGTCCCCTTCCATGAACTGATCCGCCAGGAGCAGCGCAAGATGCTCCACGTAGTTCCCCCGCCACGGGGACAGGGGTGAGAGTTCTTTGCGCCCCGGCCACGAGGCGCTGCTACATGTAAAAGGCATATCGGGCCTGCGGCTGGATGTCGGCAGGGAGGCGGCGCAGGATATCCCCGGCTCTCTTGGAGGTCTCCAGCGTGATCGGCTTCCGGGTGTTGAGCTGGGTCTGGTTCCAGTTCATCTTCGTCAGGGCCAGGAGTTCCCCGGCGAGCTGGCCTGGGCTGGACTCGCAGCCGATCGTGCGGAACGCCAGCGGCACGGGAACGTACAGCCCGGGGTAGGTGCTGTAAAACGGCACGCTGCCATGGGTGTACAGCAGGTGCCGCTGGTCATCGAGGCTTAGCATGGTGCCGCGCAGCGGTGGGTGCTGGCCGCGGCGGAACAGCCGGATCGCCTCACCGTCTGGGATCCAGAGCAGTTCCAGTGAGTGCATACGCTCACTGTCCGCCACTGCCCGGAATCCCTCGATCTCGGCTGCGGTGTAGGACGAGGACTTGTGCAGAACCAGGCGCGCCGGGCTGGTGTGGTGCTCCTTGCGGTAGCGGCTCAGGCAGTCGGCCAGGAGCATCTTGGCGTGCTCGGTGGTGAGGTGCGGCTGGCGGTCGTCGCGGGAGACCTGCGCTGGGCCGCCGCGGATGATCATGCCGTCGCCGCGCTCGTTGAATACCTGCGCCACGCTGGTCTGCAGGGTGTCGTCGCTGATGCTGCGGTAGAAGGAGACGCCGGCGTAGCAGGTGGTCAGGTCAGCGGCGCGGCGGACGAGCCGCCACGGCACGCCCCCGGCCTTGTAGTACAAGGCGGTGTGGAGGTTCCATGCCCTGGTGGCCTCATCCTGGAGGCTGCGTTCCTTATCGTCGGGGGGCCGGTGGGAGGGGTCCCAGGTGGCGCGGCGGATGAGTTGCAGGGGGTGGCTGTGCCGCATCGCCTCAGCCTTGAGCTGCGCCCGGAAATCCTCGGCGACGCAGGCGTTGCCGCGTGCCCGCCAGCCGTGGCGGGGCTCAGCTTCCTGGGCGCCCCTCGGGAAGCTGATCGGGCCGTGCGACGAGGACCACGTCGCATCCTGGTTCCTCGTTGAGGACCGGCAGCTCCTCCATGTACAGGTCCGCGGCGGAGCGGACGGCCCTGGCCGGGTTCAGGGAGGCGAGGTTCTTCAGCGCCCGGTCGCTGAGGGGGCGTTCCAGCCGGGAGCCGAAGATGAGCGTGGAGCGGAAGCCGGTGCTGGTATCGAATCCCGGGAAGGGCATGAACAACCGCCCCAGGCGGCTCTTCTTTCCCGGGATCGGCTGACGGCACCGGTCAAGCCAGCGCCGCAGGCCGTCGATGGCCTGCGGGGTGCCGACCACGCCGCAGCGGATGGTGCGCACAGCGGTGCTGGCGGCATCGGCGGGCCCGTAGCCGGTGATGCCGTGCCGGGGGTCGACATGGCGGGAGCCGGCGCCGAACTCCAGGTCCGGCTCGTCGAGCTGGGTCAGGTTCATTCGTCCTCGAACAGCGTCCAGTCATCGGCGTCGTCCTCTGATGGCGCGACTGCCTCCGGATCGGTGCTCCACGCGGCGTCGTCGATGCCACGGCCGGTCCCGAAGGTCACAAGCTGCCCGAACTCCAGGACGCGGCTGCCAGTCCCGAGGAGGTCTTCCTCGCGCCCCAGGTATGCCGCCCACATGCGAACCTGGCCGCGCACGGCGGCGTTCTTCTCGATCCGCTTGATCCCTGACCGCAGGCTCGCCGAGAACCGCGATCCGGCCTGGCCGTCGCGGGTGTAGTGGTAGTCGGGGACCAGCGCGCAGTACCAGTCACCGGCGACGCTGACGAACCGGTAGCGGAGCGCACGATGCATGTAATAGCTGATGGCCCCAGGGTCTCTGGCCTCGTCAAGGGCATCTCGGTGCGTGGCCGCCCCTGCGGGTCCGCATGGTCCAGCAGCCGCTGGGCAGCATCACCATCGAGGCGTTGGTCGCCTTGCCGGACTCGATCCGGCGGGAGGCGCGGTGAGCGGGATCACAGAACCAGGGCTGGACATGCATCCACCAGGCTTGGCCGGCGGACGGGTGAGAGCACACGAGCAGTACAGGGCGCGGGCCGCGCTAGGGCCTGGCCTGTGACAGGCCAGGCCCATTGGCTGACCGCGCTCAGAACCCGGTGCCGAAGTCCGAGCGTGGCACCGTCGCGAGCACCTGCTGCTGGTAGTACACCGGCCCGCCGCCGTCGGCGGTCACATCGGATGGATAGTGGGTCGAGACGGACAGCGCGTAGATGTTGCCGGCGGAGACCGCTAGGCCGAAGTAGTCGCCGATGAATCCCACCGCGCAGTTGGCGTCGGAGCACGGAAGCTGGCTCAGTCCGCCGACCGACTGCCCTGGCTCCTGCGGATCCCAGCTGTTCTGAGAGATCCGGACGTTGCCGCCGATCGGCACCGCGCCGCTTCCCGAGTCCTTGTACGGCTGCAGCGAGACATCGATGCAGAAATTCGTCCGCCCGACATCCTGGGGGAGCACGCTGGGATCGTTGGGGCAGGAAGCGCGGCGATCGTAAAACGCCACGGCGACAGCCCCGTTCGGTCCGGCCGCAATCTGAGGCTGGAACTCGTCGGCCGGGTTGGAGTTGTCGTTGACCTTGACAGGCGTCGACCAGGTGAGCCCGCCGTCCGTGGACTGGGTGAAGTAGACGTCCATGTTCGTCCCGTTCCACGACTCGTAGGCCACGTAGAGGTGCCCCGGGTAGGTCGGGCTCGCGGCGAAGCTCTCCGGGATCCCCAGCCGGAAGGTGGTGTTGGGGAGGTTGCTGAGGGTGAAGTTCGCGGCGCGGACAAACGGGCCCCAGTCGACACCGTCGTCGGTGGAGCGGGTGACAAACACGCTCGACGGCCCGACGCCGTTCGCCGGGTCCGACTCAAAGCCGAGATAGACGTTCCCGGCGGCATCGACGGACGGATAGCTGTTGCCGCTGATCGTCCCGGTCTGCGATGGCGAGGTCAGCGTGATGGCCTTGGAGAAGGACTGCCCGCGGTCACGCGACACCGCCACCCGGATCTTGACTATCCCCCCGTCGATCACGTCCCACGTGGAGTAGACGTGGTCCTGGTACGGGCTGCCGGCGATGTCGTTGACCGCGATCCACTGCTTGTCCTCGATGTACGCCGCCTGCATAACCGAGGCGTCCGGGGACTGCTCCAGGTCCCGTCCGCCGTTCCCCTTGACCCAGTGCTGGCCCATGTCATCGGAGTAGGAGACGTCTATCGCCCCGTCAGGGTGCAGCATCGAGCCGCCCCAGAAGGCGTTGAACGGCAGCGTCGTCTGATAGGCGCGCCCCTTGGTGTCGAAGGCGATGTTCGGGTCGGTCACGTTGGTCCAGCTCGGCGGCATCGCCTGTGTCCCGGTCGAGACGCAGTCATAGCCCTGCACCTGGTTGTCTGTGATCGGCTCGCCGGGCACGATGCGCATGGCGCCGAGGTAGAAGTCGTAGAACTTCGAGTAGTTCTCGAAGAAGAACTTCGCGTTGCCGACCAGGTCCTCGGTGCCCGGCTTAACCGCGATCCACGACTCGGAGTGGTTGGAGTCGAATGTGCCGGCCCGGCAGGTGCCCGAGTTCGGGAACGTCTGCCCGGGCGGCACCGGATATCCGCCCCCCGTCGTCGGCGAACTCGCCACCTGATTGGTGAACGAAACGCTCGATGCCCAGCCCCCGACCGGCGCGGTGCCCTGGCCAGCAACTCCGGCTGCCAGCGTGGCTGGCGTGACCGCCAGTCCAGCACCGGTCAGCACCGCAGCGGTCATGATTGCTAACCGAAAGCGGAACATGCCTGCTCCTTTCCGTTTGTATGCCATAGAACGCTACGCCGGGTGCCCTCAGCATGGAAGGGCCTGCGCGCGAGTCACTCGGCCAACTCCTGAAACAGGCCCTTAGCCGTCAATCTTGGCGAGGAATTCACGCACGCGGGCGTTGAATACGTTCGGCCGGTCGACATTTGACACATGACCGGCGTGCTCGATCACCGTGAGCGTCGCATCCGGAATCCTGGCCGCCCTGTAATTCGCAGCCCCGATGAACGGCGCGTCATCGGCGCCGACGATCACAAGGGTCGGAACCGATACGGCCGGCAGTGACTCGATCACGCTGCCGTCGCGCTGGGCGAGCATCCCGCGAGCCGCCTTCGCTACTCCGTCCGCTGACCGGTGAAGCCATCGATCAGAGCCGAGCGCCGCCAGGCCATCCCGCTCGAGCCGGTCGGCCTGGGCGAAGGCCCACTCGTTCCACCGCTGGCGCGCCTCGTCTCTCGATATCCCTGCGCAGATCCGTGAGGTCCTCCGCAGCCCGATCGCCTTGCATGCAATTGCCTGCTTTCACTCGGTGCCTCGCGCCCCCGCCGCGGGACTGATTTCCTTGCCCGGCGTGCGCTCCCCAGGTGCCCCGGCGCCGCCGGGGCCCTGGGCGGCGACCTCGGCGCGCCCGGCGGCCCGCCGTGCCGGGCGGACGTGGCCGTCCCGGCACCGGGCAGGGCTGGCCTGCCGCCCAGGGCCGGATGCATGAACGCTCGCCTTGGCACAGGCTGTCAAGCCGGCGGGCGATCAGCCGGGTACCGGCCAGGCACGCCCGAACGCTCCGGAAACGCGCCGCCGGGGAAGGCAGGACGCCACCGCGCGGACCGCCCTAGGACCGCCCCCGTGCCGGCCCTCGGGCGGCGAGCACCTGCACGATCGCGTGCCGCCGCCACGCTCCGCAACGCGCTCGACCAAGAAAAGGACGCCCCGGCGTCAGCGCGTTCCCCAAAGTCATGCCGCCGGTCCGCCGGGTCACCGCGGGTCAGCCGCCCGAACGGCCCCGTGTGCCCCTGCGCAGACCGGACGGTAGTCCCGGTGCACCCGGCCCGCCCGTGGCCGTCGTGGGCCGCCACGGGGCGCGTCGCGGGCGGGAACGGCGGACGCCGCGGGCGGGGAGCCGGCGGGCGCCCATCGTGGCGGCCGGGCGGCGGCAGGGATGAGCAAGGGGGCGGCGCTGGGCGGCTGCGCGCCCTTTCTCGTGCGGTGGTCTAGCCGGGGATCACCCGCCGCTTCCGTGGCGGGGCGGTATGCGATCAGCGCAGGGAAGCCGGTACGGCGGTGCGGGCGGCGGCGCCGAGGCCGAGGGCGTCGAGTTCACGCGGTGCTGGGGAATTCCTCGGGCTCGGCAGGTACTCGGAGACGAACAACCGCTGGGCGATCGCCTTGTTGGGCCGCCCTTCGGCCATCAGCGCAAGAACTTCCCGCTCGCGGCCGGTCAGCAGCTCCAGCGGATCATCGCGCTGGCGCCGCCGCCCGACGAGCTGGCTGACCACCGCCGGGTCGAGCACAGAGAGCCGCCCGCGCCGACCCGCTGCACGCCCGAAGCCAGCTCGGCCAGGTCGGAGACGCGCTCCTTGAGGAGATAGCCCACACCGTCGGTCCCGGCCGACAGCAGCTCGACCGCATAGCCCGCGTGCACGTGCTGCGACAGGACCAGGATGCCGGCCTCCGGCCAGCGCTCGCGGATCGTCTTGGCTGCCTGCAGGCCCTCGTCGGTGTGGGTCGGCGGCATCCGGATGTCCACGATGGCGACGTCGGGGAGCACGCGCTCGACAAGCTCGAGCAGTTCGCTGCCGTCGGCGGCGAGCCCAGCGACCTCGAAGCCCGCCTCCCGCAGCAGGCGCGCCAAGACCTCGCGCAGGATGACCGCGTCATCGGCGACCACTACCCGCATGCAGACCGCCGTACCACCTCAGGGACCGCTGGGGGAAGCGGGCGCCGTCCCCGGGCCGCGCCCGAAGCCACCAGCTCGGCAGCCACGACCGGATTCCAAACCCCGCAACGTGAACCGGGCGGGCCGGGCTGGCCGTAGCACATACCGGTTGCAGCCCTGCCCGGGCCACGCACGGCTCGGGGTTCACGCGCAGGCGCCCGGGCAACGGGCCTGGCGCAGCAGCGGGAACCGGCCAGGCTCCCGGGCGCGAGACGCGGACCAGGGCTGCCTGATATGGGACTGGAGGTTCGGGCATGGAGCCGCGTGCTGGCGTGGGCACTCCCGGTGCCGGGAGCATCGCTGCCGGGAGCATCGGCGCCGGGGGCATCGGCGCGGAGGCGGAGGCCTTTCTTGAGCAACTCAGGAGTGAGTGGGGGGAGCGTGGGTGCACGCAGGCCCGGCTTGCCGAGGTGCGGGCCCAGATCGCGGCGACTGGCACCTACCGGCACACCACACAGGAACTGGCCAGTGGCTGCAAGATCGCGTGGCGGAACACGCCCCGTTGCCTGGGAAAGTTCTACTGGAAGGCGCTCGTGGTACGGGACATGCGCCATCTGCCCACCACCGGCGAGATATTCGACGCGCTGGTGGAGCACTTGGAGCAGGCAACCAACGGGGGCCGGATCAGGCTCATGATCACCGTTTTCACTCCCGAGCAGGACGGCCAGCCGCCGATCCGGATCTGGAACTCCCAGCTGCTCCAGTACGCGGGATACCGGCAGCCGGACGGCACCGTCATCGGCGATCCGGCCACCGCCGACTTCACCCGCGCCGTCGAGGCGCTTGGCTGGACCGGCCGCGGGACACCGTTCGACGTGCTGCCAATCGTGCTGCAGCGCGGTGGTGAGCCGCCCACGGTCTACCAGCTTCCCTCCGGCGCCGTGCTCGAGGTCCCTATCACCCACCCGCAGCTCCCCTGGCTGGCCGGCCTCGGCCTGCGCTGGTATGCGTTTCCGAGCATCTGTAACCAGCGGCTGGAGATAGGCGGCGTCTCCTATCCCCTGGCACCGTTCAGCGCCTGGTACACCGCAGCCGAGGTCGGCGCCCGCAACCTGTCCGACGTCTCCCGCTACAACCTGCTCCCGGTCATCGCCGAAGGGATGGGCCTGGATACCAGCTCCGACCGCACCCTGTGGAAAGACCGGGCGATGGTCGAACTTACCGCCGCGGTGCTGCACTCCTTCGACGCCGCCGGCGTCTCGCTCATCGAGCACCACTTCGCAAGCCGGCAGTTCGTCAATCACGAATTACGGGAGGGATTGGCCGGGCGCGCCACCCCGGCCAACTGGGAACTGATCGTGCCGCCGATCGGGGGCTCCGCGACACCGGTCTGGGAGCGCCGGTACGAGCCGACGATCCTGCGGCCCAACTTCTTCGCCCAGCCGACACCGTGGGCGGCGTCGGCATGAACGCGATCTGGGACCAGGCGATCCAGCTCACCGGAGCGGTGCTCATCCTGGCCGCGTTCGCGGGCACCCAGGCGGGCTGGCTCAGCCACAAGTCCCCCGGCTACCTGCTGACCAACATGGTCGGCTCCGCAGGCCTGGCCGCCGTCGCCGTCCCCGCCCACCAGTGGGGCTTCCTGCTGCTTGAAGGCGCCTGGTCGATCACCGCGCTGTCCGGCCTGGTGACCGTCCTGGCCCGCCGCCTGCTGCGCGGCGACCCCCCCGCTGCGCCGGGCGGACATAGGACCCGAGTTGGGCCACGTTAGCGCGTTAGCGCCGAGGCGTGCCAAGAAGATCGTCCCCTGCAATGAGCTCGGGAATACGGGTCAACGACCAGAGATTCTTCGGTGACAAGCGGATCAAGGCGGCCCAGGCAGGTCCGCATGCCCGGGCCGCCACCGCGGGTGCACAGCCGGCCGGGACTATCACCCTGACCTGCCACAGCTGTTGCGCGGGCAGGCATTTCTGAGGCTCCGGGAGGTGCAGGCACTTGGCGTCGGTCCACGAGGTCAGCTGCGCGGTGCCGGGCCTGACCGCCTTGAACACGGCGCGGGCGGGAAGGCTTGACGGATAGCCGCCGCTCGCGCTGACCCGGACCGCGGCGCCGCCCTGCGCGGCCGGCTGGCCCCACAGCATCATCACGCTGGAAGACTCGAGGACGACGGTGACCTTCTGGCCGACCGGCAGCTGGATCGTGATCCCGGAGTCAGCCTTGGTGAGGATGCTCCTGCCAACCACCGGCGGCCCCGGCGGCGAGCTCCGTATCGTTGCCAAGGCCGTGATCGGCGGTGCCATGACCGGGGTGACCGTCCCGCCTGTGGTTGGCAAGGCCGACGTCGTGGCCCGGCTGGCCGACGTGGATGAAAGCGGAGATCCGCCAGGTGCCGCGCTGGTCCCGCAGGCGGCCAGGCCGACGGCGGCGAGACTAGGGGCGATCATCACGGTGAAGGCGTGCGCTCGCGTAGTTCGCCGCATGCGTGTTGGACAGGTAAGGAACTCCGGCGCTTGATCAGCGCAGGGGTTCCAGGGTTCGCACCAGGTGGTCAAAGTAAACTTGATCGCAATCGACGCCGCCGGGCTTGGCCAGCAGCAGCTCCAGATCGTGTGGGGGGTCACGCCGGGCGGCGCGCCGCCGGGGCTGCGCAGGCCCGCGCTGGCGACGGCCTGCCGGAGTCCCTGCCGGAGGCGGAACCCGGTGGGCCGGGCGCCGTGCTCCAGGAACAGGAAATTCACCGGCTGCCCGGTCCGCGGGTGGGGGATGGCCCGCTGCTCGCCGCGGTGGGCCATCCATGCGTCTATGACGGTGAGCGTGGCGGGTTCCAGCGGCACCATCCGCTCGGTGCCGAGCTTGCCGACCGGGACCTTCAGCCAGGCGCCGTGGCCGGCGAAGTCGATCAGGCAGCCGAGTTCGAGGTCGAGCATCTCCCCGACCCGCATGCCAGCGCCTGCCGGGCCACCACCTCAGCTCGGTCGATCTCCTCACCGATCCCGGCAAGGACCATCGCGTGCAGGGCACGCAGCCGCGCCATGTGCGACTCGGTCAGTCCCGGCCGGGCCAGTCCCTGCGTTACCTGGGCCATCGCCTCCGCTATCCGGCCGGACCGCAGCGTCGCGTAGGCCACCAGCCAGGACGTGTCCGCGACCCGCTGCGGGTCGGTCTCCCCGGCCAGCAGCCGCACCCCGGCCCGCTCCGCCTCCTGATACCGCTCCAGCCGGAACAACACCGCCACCAGGCTCGCCTCCAGCCCCGCCCGCCGCGCATCACTGCCCGGCAGCTGACCCAGCACACCCCGCAGCAGCCCCTCCGCCACCTGAGGCGCCCGGTAAATCAGCACCGCAGCCGCCTCCGCCAGCCACCCCACCACCCACTCATCCACCGCCACCCCCGCCTCCTGGCCCGGCACCACATCCAGGCCGCTGTCCCGGCCCAGCCCCCGCGCACCGCGATCCGCCCCGGGCCCCAGCCCGGCAGCCCGGTCCGGGACCGGCCCCGCCGGGGCCGGCCCCGCCGGGGCCGCCCTGGCGGCGGCGTTCGTGGCGGGCACCGCCGCGCTCGTCCGCAGCTACTACCCGCAGCTATCCGCGGCGGGCGTCGTGCACAGGCTGGAAGTGACGGCCGACCAGCCCGGGGCAACGCTGCCCGATCCGCAGGTCGGCTACGGCACCGTGGACCCCTACACGGCGGTCACGACCGTGCTGCCCGAGGAGTCCGGCGGGCTGCCGCCGAACGTCCCGCCCGCGCGGCCGCTGCACCTGCCGCCGCCGAAACCACCCGACACCTGGCCGGTCACGGCCGCCCTCCTCGTCTGCCTCGGGGTCGCCGCCGGGCTGCTGGCCGGCGGCGACGCCGCCCACATCCGCCGGCACGGCCGCCGCCGCGGCTGGCAGCCGGCAACGACAGGAGTCTGGCAAAGGCCCGCGGCCGGGCCGGCGGGTCCTGCGCGGGCAAGCCAGCCGATGCCCGCAGAGCCGCCTGGTAACGGCACAGCACGATGACAAACGGACGGGTGCCCGCCGGGGCACCCGTCCGTCCGCCTAACGCAGGTCTCAGGTCTGCTTACCGCTGCCCAGGTGGCCGAGCTTGGCGGTGCGGGCCAGCGCATGGCGCAGGATGGCGCTGGGCGACGAGGGCTGGCACGAGGTGCCGAGCTGCGGGTTGCTCATGACGGGGCTGATGAACGTGCCGGCGAAGCGGGAAGTGTCCGGCGCGCCGTACTCCGCTACTCCGCCGAAGCTCTGCACCGTCTGGCCAGGGATGACGTTACCGAAGTTCCACGCGCAGCCCGCCTGGCTGCTGCCGAGCGTCCAGAACGGGTAGAAGGTGGGTCCGCTGGGGCCAACTGGCGGCACGGTGCAGCCCGCCCCGGTCACCACGTTGCAGAGAATCTCCGACGCTGGCCCGTTGGTCTCGAACTGTATCTGCGGATACGTACCGGTGCCGTTGGTGAACGGCCCGATATAGGCGAACGACGTGGGATGGTCCGGTGAGCCATCCGGCCAGTCGTTGATGTAGGAACTCCCGTCGAAGTCGAGATCTCCGTTCTGGAAGAACTCCGTCTGGCACTCGGCTATAGGTCGGCTAGCCGTTTGCTGGATCCCGTTGACAGTGATCGTCCGCGGTCCGGCGGGGAAGCAGAGCGCGTCTGAGTACTCGCACTTCGCGCCGGAGGTGAAGCTGTCGCTCGGACACGCCGCTCCGCCTTCTGTCGTGGCATTCTGGCAGATGCCCGTGCTGCGGTCGCATGGGCCTTCACCTGTCTTCCCGGCCCCTTCGAAGCCACCCACACAGGTCTGCGAAACGGCGGGGTCGCTGAAGTTCTGCCCGTCCCGGCCGGTGAAGCTGAAACCCATGGTGTTGGTGACCGAGGAGCACGGCTCAATGTGCCCTACCTCCTGGGTCATCAAGACGCCACCTTCCAGCGAGGCCCAGGGCACGTTGTTCTGCTGCTGGGCGCTGCTGTACTCCGGGTGGAAGGTGAACGGCGTGCCGGAGCAGTCGGCAATGCTGGTGTGCATGAAGCCGTTGCTGGCGCTGGCTACCATAAACCCGGTCTGATTCGTATTAAGGTCGGTGACGGCCGCGAGCAGTCCCTGACTAGTGTCCCTGATGGTCGTGACCACTGCGTCGCCCGGGTTCATCAGGAGGGTCTGATCGTTGGGCGTGAAGCTGCTGACAGTGGCGAGCTGGGGGCTCGGCGGTCCAGCAGGAACGCCGTTGAGCTGCAAATAGGCGAAGTTTATCGGCTCGATGCAGTGGCTGTTGCACGTGCCGAAGAAGAAACTGCATTCAAGGCTGTCGATCGTCAGTGCCGCGCACCAGTGCGTGGCAGTGCAGCTTGGCCCGTCAATGAATGGCGCGTAACCCGGTGGGTAGAACTGGACCTCAAGGGCGGCCGAGCCGGCAGCGGCGGGGTCGAACGACGAACCTGAGTTCGTGTCGCTGTCTGGCGTGCATGGGTTCAGCGGGTACGAGTTCGGGTCGCATATCGGCAGCCCGAACCACGGAGACCGACTCAGTTCGGCATAGTCGCTGCGGGTCGGCCCGGTGGGGGTGACCGTTGGCGTCCCTGTCGGGTCAGTCGAAAGCCGCATGACGTACGTCATGTTGTTCGCGCTGCCCGGGGCGCTTGACAGGAACCTCGTTGTCGGCTCGTCGTGGCCGATATAAGCCCCGTTGTCACGGAACGCCGAGACGCTGCCGTCGTAGATAGAGAACGGGTCCGCGCACAGCCCGGCCATTTCCGGGTCCACGGACTTGTACCTCGGGCTGTGCCCGTTGCAATCCATCATGCTGATGTGGTGAGGGCGAATACCGTGGACGGAGGCCACCGTTCCCAGCGCCCTTGTGGCCGGCACGGCTAAGGCTAAACCAGCCGTCACGACGATGGCCGTCATCGATACCCAGCGTCTGCTCATTTCTGTCCTTCCCTGGGACTCTCGGGACATTGGCCCCATAGCCGACATATCGTGGCCTCAGAAAGCAGCCAGGGGGCTGATGTATGCCGCAGGGCTGCACAAACCGGCCACGATCTCTGTCATAGACTTGACCAGAATCGTTGTCAACAGCATGCGAGTATTACAGTTGCTGTTTCACGTTGAGTGCTCGCGTGCTGCTTGTTCCGTGACTGCCTGGTATGCGGCTGATGTAACGATGCGTAACGGGAGCGGGCGGCTGTTGCGGGCGGGACGGGCGTGCAACGCTGGGCGGCCGTGGCTCGTTCCTGGATTTTGTGAAAAAACAAGACAACGATGACCGCAGTGGCCAGCATAGAAGATGCCGCCGAGTGCGGCGAGAGAGCAGACGCGCTGGTCATGGGGCTGCTGGGCCGGATAATGCGGCAGCGGCGCACCGTCGCGACGGCGCTGGATTACATCCGGGCGCTGTCACGGGAGACGCGAGCGAACTGCTGGGAGCTGGCCCTGAGGGCCGGGCATGAGGGGCCGGACCGGCTGCAGGCCCTGCTCAGCCGCTATAAGTGGGCATGGGAGCAGCTCCGGGATCTGCTGCCGGGCCTGGCGCAGGACGTCCTGCCTGATGACCCGGATGACCTGATCGGGCCGGGGCTGGCGTTCGACGAGACCGCTGACCTGCGGAAAGGGAAATTCACGGCGTGCGTCTCCCCGCAGCACGCCGGGGTCACCGGGAAGGTGGAGAACTGCGTGACCCCTGTACCGATCCAAATCCCGCGACGGAGTCGTGACCTGCATATTTGCGTGATCGTCTAGGCCGCTCGGGTGTACTCGTTGATGACGCCTCCGAGGACCTTGCGGCGGCGGATCTCGGTGCCTGGCGGGACGCCGACTGGCTCGTCAAGGCCCGGGGGAAGCTGGTTCCGGGACTGGTGCGGCCGGTGATCGTTATAGTGCGTCGCGTACTCGGACAGCACGGTGCCCGCGTGCCGCTGGTCGTAGATCAGCAGCCGGTCGGTGCACTCTGTCCTGATAGTTCGCACGAACCTTTCGGCGAAACAATTCGCGCGGGGTGTCTGCGGCGGGGCCTTGACGATCTTGATCCGCGCGGCGGCGAACACGGCGTCGAACGCGTCTGTGAATTTCTCGTCCCGGTCCCGGATCAGGAACCGGAACGAGACAGCCCGCTCCTCCAGGTCCATCGTCAGGTTCCTCGCCTGCTGGGCAACCCACCCGGCGGCCGGGTGCGCGCTGACGCCCAGGATGTGCACCCGGCGGCTGCGGACCTCCAGCATGAAGAAGACGTACAGGCGCTGGAGACTGATCGTGTCAATGTGGAAAAAGTCGCAGGCCAGCAGCCCGGAGGCCTGGGCGCGCAGGAACACCCGCCACGAGGTGTCCACGGCACGCGGCGCGGGCCCGGTCCGTCCCCTGCGCAGGATCCGCTGCACCGTCGAGGCCCCGATCCGGTACCCCAGCCGCGCCAGCTCGCCTTGTACCCGCCGGTATCCCCATCGCGGATTCTCCCTGGCAAGCCGTTCGATCAGCGCCACCATCGCCTGATCTACAGGTGGCCGGCCCGTCTGTCCCGGATAGGTCCACTTCCTCCTGACCAGCCGACGGTGCCAGCCCAGCAAGGTGCCCGGTGTCACGAGGCGGTGCGCGCGCAACGCCGCCGGCAGCACCCGCGCCAGCGCCGACAGCACCGCCCGGTCCGGCCACGACATCCGTGGACGGCCGGCCTGGCGGCGCAATACCGCGTTCTCATGACGCAGCACCAGGATCTCTGCGTCCTTGGCCGCATCGCTACGAGCCAGCAGAGACAGCCAGCTGGCGACCTTGCAGAAGACGAGATAAAGCAATCGGAAGAACACGAACGGCTAGCCTGCCGCACCCGCGGCACCATCTCCCCCACTGTCGCCCCGCCGGAGGGCCAGCCAGCCTTCCGCAAAATGGCGGCGGCGGTCTCGGCGCACCGGCAGAATCCCCAGCTCACCGCACTGCGACGCGTTCTGGGTCGGTACAGGTGTCGAAGTCCGGCAATCCAAGTCAAAGATCGCCTCCGCGTTCAGCCCCGATGTAGCAGCCGGTCTCGCCATCCACGTCGGCCGTGCGGGCTCCCCTGTTGCCCCGCTGCATCGCTTCTGGCGGCGAACAGTGATGTTCGGCCATGAGCAGCCGGGGCAGGTTGTCGTCGCACAGGTTGGCACGGCTTTCGTAGGTGCATGCGATAATGCTGGCCGCCGCGAGCGCTGTGACACGGCGTAAGCTTGAAAGACACCGGTGCCCTCCGATCGCGGCACTACCGACACACCCCCTTGTGGCAGTACGAGCGGAATCTGCAGCGGATGGACGCCAACCGATCTAGGGCCGAGGGCATTCGGTGCGGTGCGCGACAGCCAGGCCCTGCCCGCTGGGCTGGTGGCCTGCAGCCGATGCGGCAAAACGATGACGGTGCGTTACCGGCGCGGTGCGGGCGGCACATCGCACCCGGCCTCCTGTGCAGCCGGGACAAAAGGTGACTACGCCGGCGACCAGTGCCAGCAACTCGCGGGCGGATGCGTGGATGCGCACGGCACCGGCCTGCTGCTGCAAGCGATGGCCCCGGCCGCGCCGGAGGTCTCCCTGCGGCGGCCGAGCAGATCTTCGAATTCTTGATCCTCGCCAATGTCTACAAGGAAGACCCTTCTCTTGTCTGATGGCATCAACCTGACCGGCCTGACGAAGGTGTTCAAGCTGGGCCGCAAGTCCCTCACCGCCCTCAGCGGTGTGGACCTGCGGACCTCGCAGAGCTCTTTTCTCTCCCTGCTCGGTCCCTCCGGCTGCGGCAAGTCGACGGTGCTGCGCATTCTCGCCGGGCTGGAGAAGCCCACCGCGGGTGACGCGCTCCCGCATGGCGAGGAGCCGGCGGTGGCGCGTGACAAGCACCACCTCGGCATCGCCTTCCAGGACTCGGCCCTGCTGCCCTGGCGCAACGTCACCGCCAACATCCGGCTGCCGCTGGAGGTCGCGGGCATCAAACCCGCCAGGAATCAGATCTCCGACCTCATCAAGCTGGTCGGCCTGGAGGGCTTTGAGAAGGCCAGGCCCGCGCAGCTGTCCGGCGGCATGCAGCAACGGGTGGCGATCGCCCGCGCGCTGGTCGTCGAGCCGCAGGTGC
>WNFD01001558.1_pt1 | contig 23269 bp, 17 predicted proteins | sample 5400491 | NCBI WGS metagenome assembly WNFD01 (sample SAMN13153343, study PRJNA577476) | soil metagenome | isolation source: 120 cm saprolite under Douglas fir tree site 2 hole 2 replicate 2 | place: USA:California | collected 2015-04-18
AATGGGGCATGCGCGTCGGACAGGAATTAGGTCTGGAAGAAGCCGAGCTTCAAAACCTCGAAGTTGCAGCGCTTCTGCACGACATCGGCAAAGTGGGAATTCCGGATGCCATTCTCCGAAAGCCGACGCGTCTCGATCCAGAGGAATACGCACTGATGAAAAGGCATTCGGAATATGGCTGGGCGGTGTTGCGTATGCTCCCCGGCTTCGAGCGTGCGGCTCTTGATATTCTTCATCACCACGAGTCCTTCGATGGCAAGGGTTATCCCGCGGGGCTCAAGGACACGGAAATACCCGTAGTCTCCCGTATCGTCTGCGTGATCGATGCATTCGACGCCATGGTTTCCTCCCGCCCGTATCGCAAGGGCTTGCCCTACGAAGAAGCCGTGCGCCGGCTCACTGAAGCGAGCGGAACTCAGTTTGACCCCGTCGTCGTCCGGACTTTCCTCTCCTTCGCGCAGGCGGAAATGTCCACTGTTTTCGCCGCCGCTGGCACTTCGGTTTCCTCGGCCTTGTAGGCCCACTGCCAAGCTGCCGTGGGCAAGTCGGTCTGGAATCAGGTATTCACCTTAGAGAACTTTCCGGGCTTTCCCCTCTATTTTTGCGCTCGGTTCTTCCCCTTTATGGGTAGGAAAGACCGGACTGGCTTTCGTAGGGCGTGCCTCCCTCAGAGGCAGGGCTGGGGTCGGTCTTTCCGGAAGATTTTGCATTCTTACGGCTAGCACATGCTAGCCGTATTTGGCAGGCGGATGGATTGCGCGAGGATGTGTTACGCGGAACCGCAAATGCCGAGTGGAAAGGGGCGCCAAGAGATGAGCCGTAAAATGTGGCTGGCTGGCGCATTGGCGGCCCTGCTGTGGGCCACACCGGCAAGGGCAGACACGCGAGTCATCGTTCGAACGACTGCGGGGCTCCCCGCGCTTCAGCTCCTCTGTGCCCTTCCGGCAACTTGCACTGTGGACACTGTGGTTGGCGCGCTGGACGGCAAGTTAGGCCAAGTCTTCCTCGTGACCACGCCGCTCCCACTGCAGACCTTTCTGGGTCTCCTACCTGCCGGCTTGACGGGATTCGTGAGCGCCGAGGTGGACCAGGTGCTCAACCTGGTTCCGGTTGGTGCGCTAAACCAGCTTCCCACTCCACTTCCTGCCGGACTACTGCAGGATCGTGGTCTGGTACCCCTATTTCCCAGTTCAACGATAAATGTGTGGAATTCCTATGCGAACCAACCCGCAGCGGGGATCGTTAAGGTTTCGCAGGCCCAAAGTCAGTTCGGGGTGACCGGCAAAGGCATCGTCGCGGACATTGACACGGGCGTGGATCCCGCTCATCCGGCGCTGCAGGGCGTCTTGCTGCCGGGCTACGACTTCACGCGGAATAAGGCGGGAGCTTCCGAGCTCGACGACTTGACCCCGTCGGATTTCCTTGTGTACCCGCCTCCCGCCTGCAGCTCTGCTACCTGTCCCTCGCCGGCCAAAGTGAATCAATCCACTGCGGCCGTGCTGGATCAGTCCACGGCGGCCGTGCTCGATGGAAAGGTTCAGTATGCGGCCTTCGGACACGGCACCATGGTGATGGGCGTAATCCACCTCGTAGCTCCCACGGCGCAGCTCCTGCCGCTGAAGGCCTTTCATGCAGACGGTACCGGCAACCTCTCGGATATCTTGCGTGCAATTTATTACGCCGTGCAAAACAATGCCAGCGTCATCAACATGAGTTTCGATTTCAAGACGCCCTCACCGGAGTTGCAAAACGCCCTCGACTACGCGAAGAGTCTCAACCTGATCTCCGCGGCGTCGGCAGGGAACGATGGCCAGGGCCCGCCGCTTCTGGTTTATCCTGCGGCACTGCAAAGCGATGTGATGGGTGTAGCGTCGACGAGCAACACGGACGCGCGATCCTCGTTCTCAAACTACGGGAACGCAATCGTGTGGGTGGCGGCCCCGGGCGAAGCGATCGTCACGACCTATCCTTTCAGCACGTATTCGGCAGGATGGGGAACGTCATTCAGCGCGCCGTTTGTATCGGGTGGTGCCGCCTTGTTACGGAACCGGCGGACCGATATCAATGAGCCTGTGGCCGCGGCCGCTGTTGCCCATGCGCAATTTGTGGGCGCCGATATGGGTAACGGGCGCCTGGACCTGCTCATGGCTCTCGCGGCTCTGCAACCCGGAGGCGGTTCACCCGATTTCAAGGTCTCTGCAGCGCCGTCCAGCGCGACGATCACAGCGGGACAACCAGCAAACTTCACAGTCTCCGCTGCGCCAGTGGATGGATTCAATCAGACCGTGACCTGGAGTTGCACTAGTGCTCCAGCCCAGGCCACGTGCACGGTTTCGCCATCACCGGTGACGCTCGATGGGAAAAACGCGGCGACTGCGACGGTTACGTTAACAACGACGGCACGCTCGTTCTCGCCGCCGCTAGCCTTGCCGCGAATGGCGCCTCCGGTGTTTCCGCGTGAAGTGTTGGTGGCGCTGTGCATGTTGCTTCTGCTCGCCATGATGTGCTGGAATTTGAGCCGCACGCATCATCGGCGACCCGGCCTTGCTACGGCAGCCGGACTTCTGGCGGTTTTGCTATGCAGCTATTCCTGCGGCAGTGGTTACGGAACTGCACCAGGACCAGTGTCCCTAACGCTCTCCTCGTTAGCGGTCAACCCAACCAGCGTGAATGGCGGGTCTTCCTCGACCGGCACGGTAACTCTTAGTGGACCAGCTCCCGGCAGCGGGGCTCTTGTCTCTCTCTCCAGTAGTGCTTCTGCGGCAACGGTCCCAGCCAGCGTAACGGTTGCCTACGGAGATGCCAGCGCAACGTTCACGGTAAGCACCAGCGCCGTGGCCACCTCCACTCCGGTCACCATCTCCGCGTCCTACGCTGGCGCGACCAAAACGGCCTCGCTCACTGTAAACCCTCCTTCAGGAACTCCTGCGGGTACTTACACGCTCACAATCACGGGAACTTCTGGCAGCCTCACCCACAGCTCAACGGTCCAGGTAACGGTGCAATAATCAAGTCACCGGAGCCCTCGCGGTCGGGCCGAACTGTTACACACCTGCAGCCGCGGTGCCTGTAATAGCGATTGCACGAGTGATGCGTATAGGCCGCTAACTACATGAGGCTGAAAGAATTAGAGTGGTGAACCGGGGAGGACTCGAACCTCCAACCCGTTGATTAAGAGTCAACTGCTCTACCATTGAGCTACCGGTCCACGGGAATATTTTAGAATTTTACATGGCGCAAGCAGTTTTGTCGAACCACCGAAAATGATCACCGGTCCCGCAACGCGCCCTACTTTTTGCGAAGAGTCGCCACCAGTTCGCGCGCCACTTCCCGCGCTCGCGGCAGATCGCCAGGTTCAAACGATATTGCCGACACTCTTGGGTGGCCCCCGCCGCCGAATTTTTCCGCCAGCGACGCCAAATTCTTGCCCGCGGTCGCCTGGTTCCACGGATTCGTCCCCAGCGATACTTTGGCGCGCACCGCCGAAGCGCTCACGCTCACGGAATAAACGCTTTCCGGATGCAGCAGGTACGGTATGAATTTGTTGTAGCCTTCCAGGTCCAGATCGCCGACATCGAAAAAAATCACACCATCACGCGACTCGCTCCGTTCCCGCAAGATCTCGATCGATTTCCGGTGCCGCTCCAGCAGCGGCTCCAGATGCCTCGCCACTAGCGGCAGCTTCACCATTTCGCCGAGCGGCAGGTAGGCCAATTGCGGAATGAGGCGCGCCGGTAGTCCGCTTTCCGGCGCCGCCTCGATCACTAGCGCCAGTTGCATCGCAGGCTCCGCCATTCCCACTGCGAACTCGGCCGTCGGATACTGCGCCCCGTCAATGATGTCGCCCCAGTGAACCAAATCTTCCAGCGGCTTGCTGTCAAAACCAAATTTCCCTTTCGCCACCGTGGCGATCAGCTTCGTGCACGACTTGTAGTCCGGCTCGTAAAACATGTGCGGGCCGGGATTCTTGCGGAATTGCTCCGCATCCGCGGGCGTAAGGAACGCGCTTTGATGATGGTCGAACCACCACGTCACTTTCGGCGAATTCGAAAACTTGAAATCCACGATCGCGTTTTCGTCACCATCGAAAATGCCCGGCTCCCAGGGCTGCGCCGCGCGGTGCGTCATTCCCGTGAAGCCAAATTCCGCGCCCGCATCAAAACGCTCGCGATAAAAGCGGTAAAAGAGTGCCGCGGAGGCCGTGCCATCAAAGCAGCGATCGTGGAAACAGAGCCGGACCTTGGTCATGGGCGAGCGCGTTCGCTCCTGCCCCTCCGCAATCTTCCGCGGAGGCGGGGACAAAGCCAATCAGGGTGTACGCCCGCGCAACGAATGTCAAGAGGAAACCCCCTGTTCCGACCTGCATTTTTCGCCAAGCAGAACGGGCAGGCCGCTTCCCTCTCGTCACCGTTTGAAGAAATATTCGGCTGCCACCACCCTTACTCCGTTCCCTCTTTCTGCTTTTCCGCCGCGGGCGCGATCGCGGGAATGTTGTTCTTCTGCATCAAGGCGTTCAAGGAAATCAAGTCCTTGGACTGCATCTCTTGCCATTCGGCAAGCTGTGATTCCAGCCTTCGATTGACCTCCTCGAAAACGGTGTAACTGGCGGCAATTGGCGGTGTGTCCGCGCTCTCCACCGTTCCTTGAAGCGCCATCAACTGATCCGCCGCCTGAATCGGATAATTCAGGGGATCTTCTCCGCTCTTGGATTTCGGCTGAATGATCTTTTCCTCCACGGCATCCATCTTCTTTTTCAGCGCGTCCGAACGCTCCACCACCGACTTGGCATTCGCACCTGCACCGAGCCGTTTCTTCAATGCATCGAGCTGTCCGCGCACGCTCCGGATTTGGTTCACGGCTTCGTGCGCGGCGTTCACGCGATCCCGGATGCGCTGCGCGAATTCATTCTGTTTTTCAAGATCGGCCTGCGTCGCCGCCACGCGCGGATCCTTCCGGATCTCCGCGTGAGCCGTAAAACTCTTCCCCCCGGCTGTCAATTTGACTTGATATGTCCCTGGCACCACGAGCGGCCCACTCGGGCGCCCGCCCCAGCTCACCGCACCCGGTACCCGCGCTGGAGCTTCGCTGCGCATATCCCAGACAAACCGGTTCAATCCCGCTTCCGCAGGCAGCGCTTCCCCGGGCCGCGAGATTCCGAACTCTTCTTCATCCGGCGAAGCGCCCTCGCTTGCCTTTTTGCTCGAATACTTCCGGATCACCGCTCCCTTGGCATCGAGAATTTCTAGCGTGATTCCGTCCTTCGGCGCGCTCTTCAAGTAGTAGTCAAGAACCACTCCGGTCGGCGGGTTGGCGCCTACCGGCACCGTCGGCGGCAACGCAAAGCCCGCGCCCCGATAGCGGATCGCCGTAGACGGCTGGTAGAGATGCGCCTCCTCGCCCGCCGTCGAAGCACTCATTTGCCGCAGCGCCGAAATGCCATCCAGAATCCAGAACGCCCGTCCGTGTGTCGCCACGATGAGATCGTCGTTCTTCACGGTCAGGTCATGAATCGGCGTCGTCGGCAAGTTCAGTCTCAACGACTGCCAGTGCGCTCCGTCATCAAACGAAATGAAGATGCCGTTCTCCGTGCCGGCGAAGAGCAAGCCCTTCCGCTTGGGATCTTCGCGCACGGCATGCACGTAGCTGTTCTCCGGCAGCGCGCCGGTGATCTTCGTCCAGCTCTTGCCGAAATCCGTGGTCCGGAAAATATAAGGCCGGTAGTCATCCAACTTATGACGGTCGATGGCCACGTACGCGGTGCCCGCCGCATGCGGCGAAGCTTCGATAATGCTCACCAGGCTCCATTCGCCAAATTCCTTCGATGTGACGTTCGCCCACTGCTGCCCGCTGTCCCGTGTCACGTGCACCAGCCCGTCGTCCGTACCTGCCCAGATCGTTCCCTTTTCTACGGGTGATTCCGCCAGCGCAAACACGGTGTCGTAGTATTCGACGCTGGTGTTGTCTTGCGTCAGCGGCCCGCCGGACGATTGTTGTTTGCTCTTGTCGTTGCGCGTCAGATCTCCGCTGATCGCCGTCCAGGTCATTCCACCATCGGTTGTCTTGAACACCGCTTCTCCGCCGTGATACAGCACGCTCGGATCGTTCGGCGAAATCAGGATCGGCGCCGTCCACTGAAACCGGTGCTTCAGCTCCGCCGCGCCCGCGCCCATGGGATTCAGCGGCCAGGAGGTAATGTCCTGCACCTGCTCGCTTTTCTTGTCGAAGCGCGTGATGAGTCCGTCGTACGACCCGGCGTACACAATGTCCGGATTCCGCGGATCGGGTACTACATACCCGGCCTCGCCTCCGCCCACGTCGTACCAGTCCGGCCGGTCGATCGCGAAATTGTCGCTACGGCTTGCGATCGCCACAGTCGAATTGTCTTGCTGCGCCCCGTACACCCGGTACGGAACCGCGTTGTCCGCCGCCACGTGATAAAACTGCGCTGTCGGCTGATTGTTTTCCGTCGTCCAGCTCTTTCCCGTGTCGTGCGAAACGCTGGCGCCGCCGTCGTTCGCCACGATCATCCATTGCGGACGCGTCGGGTCGATCCACAATCCGTGGTTGTCGCCGTGTGGCGCACGGATGAACTCGAAGCTCTTGCCGCCGTCCGTCGAGCGCGAGACTCCCGTGTTCAGCACGTACACGGTGTCCGCACTCTTTGGGTCAGCAAAAATGTGATGAAAATACCAGGCTCGCTGCGTAAACCGGTGATCGGGATTGATAAGTTGCCAGCTCTCGCCCGCATCCTCGCTTCGGTAGATGCCGCCCTTTTCCGCCTCGATGATCGCGTAAATTCGATTTCCATCCGCGCCGGAAGCGGAAACGCCGATGCGTCCCAGGACTCCGCTCGGCAACCCGTGCCCTTCAAGCCGTTTCCAGGTGGCGCCGTCGTCACCGGATCGATAGAGCCCGCTCCCCGGGCCGCCGCTCGTCAAACTCCACGGCGTGCGGTGCGCCTCCCATAGCGCCGCGAACAAAATGTGCGGATTATTCGGATCGAAAACGAGATCAATCGCGCCCGTCTTGTTGTCTTTGAATAGAATCTTCTGCCACGTCTTGCCGCCATCGCTCGATTTGAACACCCCTCGCGTCTCGTTCGAACCATAGGCGTGCCCGAGTGCCGCCACGTACACGATGTCCGGATTCTGCGGATGCACGGCGATTCGCGCGATGTGCTGCGAATCCTCCAGCCCGATGTGCGTCCAAGTCTTCCCGCCATCCACAGACTTATACATTCCATCGCCGTAAGAAATATTCCCCCGAATGCACGATTCGCCCGTCCCCACGTAAATCACATTCGAATCCGAAGGCGCCACTGCAATCGCACCGACGGACATGATTCCCGTTTTGTCCGTCATCGGCGTCCACGTGAGTCCGCCATTCGTCGTCTTCCACACCCCTCCGGCCACCGCTCCCAAATAATACGTTTCCGGATCTCCGGCAATTCCCTCCACCGCGAGAGCCCGCCCGCCGCGGAATGGGCCGACTAGCCTCCACTTGATTCCTTTGAGTGCGTTTTCATCAAGAATCTGCGCGCGAAGCGACGTGCAACAAATGGCACCGAGGCCCACGACCAGCAAGCACACAACGCTAACCACCGACCTTTTTAGACCACGCATCGCTTTTCTCCCTGAAGAATTTGAGCCCACAACCGGCTTCTTCCACTCAGCAACACCTTTAGACTCCCAGAAGACCGCGTGCGTTTCGTTTCCGCGTCGCGGAGGTGCGCGCTCCTCGGCCAGCCAAAGTGCCTTGACTTATATCACCGAATAGCCTTACCTACATCTCGGCCCCAGTCGGTTTCTCGAAACTTTTGCCAGGAGGCTACATGCAGGATGAAAAGAATTTCTTTGCGGGACTTTTTGATTTCTCATTCAATTCCCTGCTCACGCGTCGGATCGTGAAGCTGCTCTATATCATTTCCATCCTCGGTGGCGGAATCGCGGTCGTGGCCTGCGTCGTGCTCGGCATGCAGCATTCCCCCGCGGAGGGACTCATCAATCTCGTCGTGGGAATCGTGGCTTTGTTTGTTGGTGTCCTCGTCGTGCGTGTTCTGTCGGAGCTGGCTCTCGTCATCTTAAAAATTGCGGAAGGAATCGATCGCGCTACGCACCCTGGAAACTAACGACCAGACCACATGAACACTGGCGTCCCTTCTTCACCCGGCCTTCCGGGTGCCCGCTCCTCGCGGGGATTTGGATGGCCGCGTGACGTCACTCCCGCCGAGCGCAAATCGCTCATTGCCGGCGGCCTCGGCTGGATGCTCGACGCCATGGACGTCATGCTTTACTCGCTCGTTCTCACCTATCTGGTCCGCGAATTCGGCATGGATACGCGCACCGCTGGTTTTCTGAATTCGCTGACGCTTGTCGCTTCCGCCATCGGCGGATTTCTTTTCGGCATTCTCGCGGATCGCATCGGGCGCATTCGCGCGCTGATGGCCTCCATCCTCGTCTACTCTTTCGCGAGCGCCGCCTGCGGTTTTTCTCACACCGTTCCGCAGCTCGCCACGTTTCGCTTTGTCCTCGGACTCGGCATGGGCGGCGAGTGGACCACCGGCGCAGCCTTGATCGCGGAAACCTGGCACGCGGAGCATCGCGGAAAGGCGCTCGGCCTGATGCAATCGGCCTACGCCATCGGCGAAGCCATCGCCGCGCTGATTGTGCTCATCGTATTCCCGCGTCTCGGATGGCGCGCCGTTTTTTTCGTCGGCGTGCTGCCGGCTCTTCTGGTTCTCTGGATTCGCCGTGGCGTGCCCGAATCCGACATTTGGAAAAATCGCGGGGCAACGCGAAAAGGAAACTGGCTCAATCTGCTGCGCGAAAAAACAATCCTGCGCAACGGCCTTCTCGCCACCGCCATGAATGCCAGCAGCATGTTTGGTTATTGGGGGCTATTCACGTGGATTCCGGGATACTTGTCCCTTCCCGTTTCACGCGGCGGACGCGGCCTCAGCCTTGTCGTTGGAACAACATTCTATCTCGTGCTTGCTCCCGGAAAATGGCTGGGTTACGTATCCTTCGGATTTTTCGCGGACGCCTTCGGCCGGCGAAAGCCATATTTCACTTACCTGCTCATCGCCGCGATTCTTGTGCCGCTGTACGGGATCATTCGAAGCCCGTTGTGGCTCCTGCTGCTCGGGCCCTTTGTCGCTTTCTTCGGCACCGGATTTTTTTCGGGCTACGCGGCCATCGCCAGCGAGATTTTCCCGGGAGAAATTCGCGCCGCAGCAATGGGCCTCAGCTACAACATCGGGCGCGGCCTCTCGGCCATCGCTCCGTTCGCTGTGGGCACAATTGCGGCGCGATTTGGATTTGGTCCGGCATTTTTGCTGCTCGCTGCAACTTTCCTGGTGGCCGCTTTGTTGGCGCTGCTGCTGCCGGAAACGCGGGGGCGCCGGCTTACCTGATCAAGCGATCGCCACCCGCGACCGCGACCGTGCACGGCCCGCCCGCAGCGTGAACTTCAAACCGAAAAACGGCGCTTGCGCCAGCATTTTCTGAAATTCGCCGTCATCCGCATACCGCCGCTTCGGAATCCGCCGCGCCAGGATGCTGATTTCCAGCGGGTCGCGCCGGAACGGGTACGGCTCCAGCGTCACCGTACCGTTCTCTTCTGGCTGGAGATCCCAGTCCGCTTCCAGGCCCCGGTAGTCCACCGGTACAGCGTCGATCGTGGCCGGCTCGCGCGGCGCGAGACAAATATAAAGCGACAGCCGGTCCACTGCCTCGAGCCGCTGCGCGTTCGCTTGCAGCCATTTTTCATCCGCGAAGTTTTTCATCGCGGGGTCCGCGCGTAGATCCACTTTCAAGCGCAACTGCTGCAGCCGAAGCCTGTGCAGAACATCCTGGACGAGCGGTGCTTCCTGCGATTTGACGTACTTGGCGGAAAATCCCGGCATCGTCGCCCGCGTGCGGTCGTAAAGATTCGCGCAATGCATGCTCACCAGCAGCCCCGCGTAGCGATCCACTTTCACCACGCGTTCGATTCCCCTTTGGTAGAGCGCGATGTGCTCCTCCGTCGGAATCGACATGAACGTATACGGCGAAAAGGAAACCGGGTCGATGCTCGGCTGCCGTTCCCACTCTTCCCATCCGTTGTCATGTTCCGTGGCGGCCAGGCGAAACGATTCCATGGGCGCGGGCTGGGAAAAAAGCTCGTTTCCCAATTCGCGGGCGAAAAATCCAGACAGGACCGCGTGGTCCGTCTGGCGGATAATGACAAATTGATCTCCCAGGTCCTGGATGATCATTGCGCTGCCCTCTTTCGCAGCCGCATCGTGCGCGCGCCCTCTTGGGTGAGGCGCGCCAGCCCGGCAGTGGGGACTCGCCAGGCAATTTCCCACTAGAACGACGTATTATGCCCCCCGCCCCACTCTCGAATCCAGCACTATCGAAAGGTTGGAACGGAAAGGTTGGTGCGGAAGGAGGGATTTGAACCCCCACGGCCTTTCGGCCACAAGATCCTAAGTCTTGCGCGTCTGCCAGTTCCGCCACTCCCGCAGTGGTAGCTCCATTCTACAAGCTTGCCAAGGGCTGCTCCACCGGGATTTTCCGCCCCTGCTCTTCGATTCTAAGCGTTCCTTTGGCGGCCTATTCCCGTCAGCACCCGAAGTTCCGCCAGAAGCAACATATCGATGTTTACGGGCAACTCGTTCCGCATCAAGCGAGCCTCCCGATCGTCCCGATCGGAGCCCGTCCGGTAGCCTTCGATGCGAAGGATCACGTCTTTTTCATGCTCGAGGCGCCCTGCGTTCTTCACGATGATCAAGAGTTTCTTGGAATCGTAATGCACCGTCATCTGCTTCGACCGGGCTGCGCACCAAATCCTAAGATCACCAATCGCAGTTTCCTTGCAGGTAAGCGTCTCTTCTTGCGTTACCGCGTTCCACTCGCCGCACTGCGCAAAAATAGCTTCTTTAACCCGCTTCCAAACCAAGGGAGAGCGCGCCACCGCAGTTTCCCCATTGAGCTTGGCCTCGTAAGCCTGCTCTTCTTCCGTGAGTTTTGCGGCCAGGTATTCTTGCGCTGCCTGTTTGGTGCTCTCATCCCTCATTGGGCCCGTCTCCAGGTAAATGATTTTACACGACGTCCGCCCTTGTAGCACCGGGCTTTAGACCCGATTCGTTACTTTCTTCGTGGCGGCTGTGCCTGAACTCTTTTTCTTTCCGCCGTAAAGAGTCACTTTGCCGTCCACCACATTGCCCACATACCGCCCCGCCGAAAGAAATTGCATCACCTTGTGCCCCGCGCGCGCCAACTGCGCCCAGCGCGATTCCGTCTTCGGGTTCTGCCCCAGCCCTCGCAGCGACTGCCCGTCAAACACAAAATCCACTTCGCGCAAGTGTTTGCGCGGAGTCTCTCGCACCGGGAACGTCTGTCCATCCAACTCCACCTCCGCCGCGCGTTCCACCAGCGCCTGCCGCCACACCTTCACCATCGCTTCTTCCAGCGTCATTTGCTAATCGCCTGCGGCCTTTCCAGGAACCTTGCTCTCTGTCGGATTCCGCTCCAGCGCCCCAAAGCCTTGCGCCAACGTGGGCAACCCTTCCGGCCGCGGAGGCAATTTGTGGTACGCGAACGTCCCTCGGACGCCATTCAAAAATGCCAGAGTGACGAGCACGGGAAGCGCCCCAATCTTCGGGCCAGCCGTGACCCAGACGAAACCTCGTCCGATCAGATACAGCACCAGTGCAGAGACGGCGGCGATTCGCGACCTGCGGTAAATTCCGAATGCGATACCGGCAAAAAGGGCTGCATTGGCAAACCCCTCCGCGCCGAGGCCTTCGGTCGTATCCTTCAACGCCTCCACGGTTGCCATGATCGCGGTGAGCACCGCCACCACCACCGCAGCAAAGCACGCTTCGTTGATCGCAAACTAAGCATTCTTCCGATCCGAAACCTTGGCCAAAACCAACTTAGCAGGTCCATGATTCCCCCGGACGCTCAACTTGCCGCACATACTAGCTCTTGTAGCACCAAAATGGGAATTGTTGGTATACACCCGGCAGTTTTCGTAAGAGTGGCAAATGCAGGACTTACGGGATACGGAAAATGAAAGAGTGCGGAAGCCTTTGAAAACAAAGGACGAAATTTGCGGTGAATCTTGTGCAAGGAGTGAAAAATGCGAACTCAGAGAGTGGCCAGAAACGACGAGCCTGGAGCTGGTTAACCATAACACCCCCCACCCCCTATGTTTTTTGTAAGAATGTGATTCGATGACGGTTAAAGTTGTTTGTTTTGATAGACTTGTGCAAGTGTTGATTCTAAAAGCGTTACGGCGCATTCGCGAGTCGGTGTGCAAGCACTTGGCAGTGAGGCAAAAGCGGTTCGAGGCTGTGTAGCGGCAAACACGCGGGAGAATAGTACAAAGGTACACTACGTGTCAATTACTTTTTTGTTAGCATTCGAATGAACTCCGAACGCATTGAAAATGCTGGGACTCGGCGATTCGTAGATGCAAAACCCGCACCCTGTAAACCGCAGGGTGCGGCACCCGAAATCCTACTAGCGGTTCATGTCTGCGCCACCCGCCTACGAGAGCAAAGGCGCTCGCTTCAGAAAGCGGCCTCTACAAGTCTGTAGGTCGAACGTGAAAGACGCGGGATGGCGAGCTTCCCGACAAGAACCGTCGGGACCCCTGGTAAGGGCAACCGGGACGCAAAAGGCGCGCCTCACAAAGCACAGGAAAGCCCTTCGAGGCTCAGGGCAAGCCGGCGCTACAAGAGCAAAGGCGCCCTTCAGAAAGCGGCCTCTACAAGAGCGAGAAGCAGATCCCTCCCGCCGCGGCGGGCTCGGGATGACACGGCGGGAAAGGTCGCGCTGAAGCGCGCCCCTACACATCCCCTCAGATTTTGTGCGAGGATTGTGGCCTCAGGAGCAACTTATGGAGCGAAACGTTCACGACATTCTTAATCTCTACAATCCGCACGATCCGCTGGACCACGCCTGGACGATTCCTTCGCCGTGGTATTTCGATCAGGCCATTGCGCGGCTGGAACAGGACAATGTGTTCGCAACGACCTGGCAGGTCGTCGGGCGCGTGGACCAGGTACAGAAAAAGGGAGAATTTTTCACGGCGGACATTGGCGGTGAACCGATCGTCGTGGTCCGCGGCGAAGACAACGAACTGCGCGCGTTTTACAACGTCTGCCGGCATCATGCCGCTGCGGTCGTCACCGAAGCGCAGGGCTGCGCGAAGCAGTTCCGCTGCCCGTATCACGGCTGGACCTACGGAATCGATGGCCCGCTGAAAGGCATGGTCGAGTTTGAAGGCGTCTGCAATTTCGACCGCGCGAAAAACGGCCTGGTTCCGGTGAAGGTGGACACCTGGGAGAACTTCGTCTTTGTGAATCTGGACGGAAAGGCCCTGCCGCTGAAGGATTTCCTCGACGCGATTCCGGGAATCGTGGCGCCGCTGCAGCTCGCGAAAAAAATGAAATATTTCGACCGCCGCGTCTACACGCTGAACTGCAACTGGAAAGTCTACGTGGACAATTATCTGGACGGCGGGTACCACGTCCCGCACGCACACAAAGGACTGAGCAGCGTGATCGAGTACACGAAATACACGATCGAAAATTTCGACCGCGCCTGCTTGCAATCCAGCCCGCTTTCCTCGGACTCCAAATCCGAATCGGGCGTTGCGGCCACGCGCCAGGGCCGCGCGTTTTATCTGTGGATCTATCCGAACTTCATGCTCAACGCCTATGAAGGCGTGATGGACACGAATCTCGTGCTGCCGCTGGCGGTGGATAAGTGCGCCGTGGTCTTCGACTATTACTTCGCGGACGTGAGCAAAAAGGCCGCGAAGAAAAACCAGGCCAGCATTAAGGTCAGCGAAAAAGTGCAGGAGGAAGATGAAGCCATCTGCGATGCGGTGCAGCGCGGGCTCGCTTCACGCGCGTACGTGGCCGGACGCCTCTCCGTGCGCCGCGAAGCCGGGGAGCATCTTTTTCATCGGTTGCTGCATGCGGATCTGACGGGAGTTTCCAATCGCCCAGCGGCGGCGGATTGAACCTCAGGGGTTGAAACCCCTGAATTTGGGGCACGTTTCGGCACGGCTGAAGCCGTGCCCTGACGAACTCGTTTGCGTCACTCGAAGATGACGGTTTTGTTGCCGTAGAGCAGGATGCGATTTTCGATGTGCCAGCGGACGGCGCGGGACAACGCGACGCGTTCCATGTCGCGGCCCTTTTCGACAAGATCCTCGAGCGTGTCGCGGTGCGAGATGCGCGCCACGCCCTGCTCGATGATCGGGCCGTCATCGAGAACTTCGGTGACGTAATGCGCGGTGGCGCCGATGAGTTTTACGCCGCGCTCGTAGGCCTGGTGATGTGGCTTGGCGCCGACGAACGCCGGCAGGAACGAATGATGGATGTTGATGATCTGCTGCGGGTAGTGGCGGATAAAGTCGGTGGAAAGCACTTGCATGTAGCGCGCGAGCACGATCAGGTCAATGTTGTTTTTGCGCAGCAGGTCGAGTTCCTGCTGCTCGGCTTCCGGCTTATTTTCTTTCGTGACCGGAATGACGTGATACGGAATGCCGTGAAAATCGGCATGGCGCTTGGCGTCCGGATGATTGCTGATAATCAGCGGAATTTCGCAGGCAAGTTCGCCGTTTCTCTGGCGATACAGAAGATCCACGAGGCAGTGATCGTATTTTGAAACGAAAATGGCAACCCGCGGCTGGTAGCTGCTGAGCGCCACGCGCCAGGTCATCGCAAATTTTTCCGCGACGGGCGCAAACTTTTGCGGAAAATCTTTCACGTCGAGTTGAAACCCAGTGAGATCCCATTCGACGCGTGCGAGGTAAAAACCTTTTTCGCCGACCTGGTGCTCTTCAAAATGGAGAATGTTGCCGTTATGCTGATAAATGAAATCCGCAAGCGCCGCATCAAGACCTCTGCGGTCCGGGCACTGCACGAGAAGAATGGCGCTATTTTTCAAAATTCGTCCCCTACTCTCGGCAGACATTCTACTCAACTTTGGCGGAGAAACAGGCGGTTGAATTGACGCTATTCGAACGCTCGCCTATACTGAACATTCGAATTGCAGGGTGAGTTCTCACCAGTCTGGCTTGTCCGTAACCCCCGGAATGGAGCAAATTCCGCGGAGACCAGCAAAGATTCGCCATTCGACCCGTCGTTGTCCCAGGAAAGGATTTTGCATGGCTGAAGCAACGTGCCGCCGCGAGCTGGAACTGGAAATTCCCGCGGAAGAAGTGACGAAAAAGATCGAGAGCGTGGCGAAGGAATTTGCGCGCATCGCGAATGTGCCGGGCTTCCGCCGCGGCAAGGCGCCGGTTTCGCTGATTCGAAGGAAATTCGCGGAGGACATCAAGGGAGAAGTGCTGCAATCGCTGGTGCCGGAGCGCGTGGAAAAGGCGGTGGCGGAGCAGAAATTGACGCCGGTTTCGCAGCCGCAGGTGGACAAGCTGGATTTCAACGAGGGGCAGCCGCTGAAATTCCGCGCGGTGTTCGAAGTGCTGCCGGAATTCGAATTGGGCAACTACAAGGGGCTGGAACTCGAGATGCCCACGATGGACGTCACCGACGACGACGTGACGAAAACGCTCGAGGAGATGCGCGAGCGAGCGGCGACGTTTGCGCCAGTCGAGGGCCGAGCGATACAGGATGGCGATTTTGCGCAGGTGAAGCTTATTGGCACGCCTGACGGCGGCGGCGATCCATTGCAGGCGGAGAGCGTGCTCTGCCACATCGGCGCGGAAGAAACAATGGAACCGTTCAACACGAATTTGAAGGGCGCAAGCGCGGGGGACCACAAGAATTTTGACGTGGATTATCCGGCGGATTATCCCGATCCGAAGCTCGCGGGAAAGAAATATCACTATGCCGTCGAAGTGCTGGGAATCAAAACGAAGAAGTTGCCCGAGTTGAATGATGATTTCGCGAAAGATGTCAGCGACGCGGCAACGCTCGACGAGTTGAAGAAGAAGGTTCGCGAGGGGCTGGAGCATCAGCGCGACCACAAGCACAAGGAACTGCTCCACGAGAAGGTTTTGGCGGAGGTCATAAAGCTGCACGACTTCCCGGTACCGGAATCGCTGGTGGAGCATCAAATGGATGCGCGGCTGGAGCGTGTGGTGCGTTCACTGGCGGCGCAGGGGGTCGATCCGCGCGCGGTAAACGTGGACTGGGTAACGCTGCGGAAGCGCCAGGAAGAGCGCGCGAAGGACGACGTGAAGGCGGAACTCATCGTGGACCGCATTGCTTCCACGGAAGGCATCGACGTGACCGAGGAAGAGGTCACGCACGAGCTGGAACACATGGCCGGGCATGGTGGCGAATCAGCCGAAGTGATTCGGGCTCGTTTGACAAAGCAAGGGACGCTCGATAGGATGAAAGCCAAGCTGCGCAGCGATAAAACTCTCGACTGGCTAGCGCAGAACGCCAAGATCAAGACCGTTGCGGCAGCGATTGCGGCGACGGATTCCAAGTGAAACACTCCGGCCGGGCGCCAGCGACAATCACCCAAATGAAAAACTACGACGATTCGGATTACCGCGCGACAACTCTCATACCCATGGTGGTCGAACAGACCAGCCGCGGCGAACGCGCGTACGATATTTATTCGCGGCTCCTGAAGGAGCACATCATTTTTATCGGGACGCCGATTGACGACCACGTCGCCAATCTGGCCACGGCGCAAATGCTCTTTCTGCAGGCGGAAGACCCGGAGAAGGATATTCAGCTATACATCAATTCGCCGGGCGGTTCGATCACCGCGGGATTCGCCATCTACGACACGATGCAATTCGTGAAGCCGGATGTAGTTACCACCTGCATCGGGCAGGCGGCTTCGATTGCGGCGGTGCTGCTGGCGGGCGGGGCTCCGAAAAAGCGCTTTGCGCTGCCCAATGCGCGCATCCTGATTCACCAGCCGTGGATGTCCGGGCTAGGCGGGCAGGCCACGGACATTGACCTGCACGCGAAAGAAATTTTGCGCATGCGCATGACCATCAATTCGCTGCTGGCCAAGCACAGCGGGCAGCCGGTGGACAAAATCGAGAAAGACGTCGAGCGCGACTACATCATGAATCCCGAGCAGGCGAAGGAATACGGGATGATCGACGAGATTATTTTTAAGCACCGCTAGTTTTTCGCGGCGCGGAGTGCTTTACTGTTCGAAGCAGGGGCAGAAGGTCCGTTCCTAAAAGTTAGTAACCATTGGAGTTTCTCTTTTGTTCGGGGGAAAAATCGGCCTAGAATAGTGGATAGAGACTCCGTCGAAGCCCAGCGGAGACGAGGCCTTCACACCAGTGAAAAAATTCAACCCAGACGAGCCCTTGCGCTGTTCCTTCTGCCATAAAACGCAGGAACAGGTCGAGAAGCTGATCAGTTCGCCTTCGGACTATCCACGCGCCTATATCTGCAATGAGTGCGTGGGCGTTTGCCAGACGATTCTGGAGGATGAGAAGCGCGAGCAGGCTACGGCGCCGGCGCGGCAATTGCCCCGCCCGCCGGAAATCAAACGGTTCCTGGATGGCTACGTCATCGGGCAGGACCGGACGAAGAAAAAGCTCGCGGTCGCGGTCTACAACCACTACAAGCGGATTTTCCTGAACAAGCAGCCGGGCGACATCGAACTGAGCAAGTCCAATATTCTGCTGATCGGTCCCACGGGCACGGGCAAGACGCTGCTGGCGCAGACGCTTTCGCGGATGCTGGATGTGCCGTTTGCGATCGTGGATGCCACGACGCTTACGGAAGCGGGGTACGTCGGCGAAGACGTGGAAAACATTATTCTGAAGCTTCTGCAGGCGGCCGACGGCGACGTGCAGAAGGCGCAGCAAGGCATCATCTATATTGATGAGATCGATAAAATCGCGAAGAAGGACGAGAACCCGTCGATTACGCGCGACGTCTCCGGCGAAGGGGTGCAACAAGCGCTGCTGAAGATCCTGGAAGGCACGGTTGCCAACGTGCCGCCACAGGGCGGCCGCAAGCACCCGCATCAGGAATTTACGCCGGTGGATACGACGAACATATTGTTTATCTGCGGCGGCGCATTTGTCGGGTTGGAAAAAATTATCGAGAAGCGCGCAGGCCGCCGTTCGCTGGGCTTCCACACGGATTCCGCGCCCACGACGCCACAGCGGCGCAACACGGAATTGCTGGAGCAGGTGCAACCGGGCGATTTGATCCGCTACGGACTGATTCCGGAATTCGTCGGCCGGCTGCCGGTGGCGGGCGTGATGAACGATCTGGACAAGGGCGCGCTCGTCAAGATTCTGACCGAGCCAAAGAATGCGCTGTTGAAGCAGTATCAGCGCCTGTTCGAATTCGAAAACGTACGGCTGCGCTTCACCGACGACGCGCTGGAGACCGTCGCGGAGTTAGCACTTCAGCGCAAAGTCGGGGCGCGCGGCTTGCGTATGATCCTCGAAGACCTCATGCTGGAACTGATGTACCACCTTCCGATGCAACGGAAGGTGCGCGACTTCGTGGTTACTGCGGACATGGTCCGCACCCGCGAAATCAACTGGAGCTTGCTCGAGAAAGCCGGATAGCCGGCAGGGGAATCAACCAGGGGCCTAATGTTCAACCGAGAAAAACAGGAAATGAAGCGCGTGCCGATGATGCCGGTGCGCGACATGGTCATCTTTCCGCAGCAGATGACGCCCTTCATCGTCGGCCGCGAAGCCAGTGTGCGCGCGCTCGAAGAAGCGCTGGCCGGCGACAAGAAGATCTTCCTTTCCACGCAACACGACGCCTCCGTGGATGACCCCAAACCCGAGGAGATTTACGCGGTAGGAACGCTCGCGAACATCGTGCAGAGCGTGAAGCTCCCTGACGGCAACATCAAAGTTTTGGTCGAAGGCGTGGAACGGGCGCGGGCCATCTCGGTTGCCACGGAAGAGGGCTTCTTCCGCGCGACGGTTCGGCTGCTCGGCGCACGCGTGGAGGATTCGCCGCAGGTCAAGCAGATCGTCGAAAAGGTGACCGGTCTTTACGAGCAGTTCATCAAACTTTCGCAGAGCCTGAATTACGACACGATGATTGCGGCCGCACGCGTGGATGATCCAGCGCGCCTTTCGGACACCATCGCCGCCAACTTGCAACTGCCGGTGGATGAAAAGCAGGATTTGCTGGAAACCGTTGATCCCCTGGAGCGGCTGAACCGCATAGGCGACATTCTCGAGATCGAGCTCGAAAAGCTGAACGTCGACCGCAACATCAACACGCGCGTGAAACGGCAGATGGAGCGCGCGCAAAAAGAGTATTACCTGAACGAAAAGCTCAAAGCCATCCAGAAGGAACTGGGGCGCGGCGAAAAAAGCGAAATCGACGAACTGAAAAAGAAAATCGATACCGCGGGGATGTCCAAGGAAGTCCATGAGAAGGCCATCCAGGAGCTGAAGAGGCTTGAACTGATGCCTCCGATGTCCGCGGAATCCACGGTCAGCCGCAACTACCTGGATTGGCTGCTGGCGGTGCCCTGGAAGAAGCGGTCCAAGGAAATTCGCGATATCAAGGCCGCGGAAAAAATCCTAAATGAAGAGCATTATGGGCTCGAGAAGGTCAAGGACCGCATCCTGGAATTTCTTGCCGTCCGCCAACTGGTGAAGAATCCGAAGGGCTCGATTCTGTGCTTTGTGGGGCCTCCGGGCGTGGGGAAGACTTCGCTGGCGATGTCCATCGGCCACGCCACGGGGCGCAAGTTCGTGCGCGTGTCGCTCGGCGGCGTGCGCGATGAAGCGGAAATTCGCGGCCATCGCCGCACCTACATTGGCGCGCTGCCCGGCCAGATCATTCAGATGATGAAGAAGGCCGGGACGGTCAATCCGATTTTCGTCCTGGATGAAGTGGACAAGATGTCCACGGACTTCCGCGGCGATCCATCGGCGGCGCTTATGGAAGTGCTCGATCCGGAGCTGAATCATTCGTTCACGGACCACTACCTCGACGTCGAGTACGACCTTTCGAAAGTGATGTTCGTCTGCACGGCCAACGTCTTGCACACCATTCCGCAGCCGCTTCAGGACCGCATGGAAGTGCTGCGCCTTCCGGGCTATACGGAACAGGAAAAGCTGGAAATTGCGAAGCGCTTCCTGGTGAAGCGGGCACGCGAAGCGACGGGCCTGACGGAGAAGAACCTGCAACTAACAGACGAGGGCCTGCTGCACATCATCCGGCATTATACGCACGAAGCGGGCGTTCGCAGCCTGGAGCGGGAAATTCAGAACATCGCCCGCAAGATGGCTCGCAAAGTGGTCACCGATGGCGCGGCTTCGACTGCGGAAATTGTGCCGGCCAATGTCAACGACTTCCTCGGCGTGCTGAAATACCGCGAATTCTGGCTGGAGAAGACCAACGAAATCGGCCTGACCACCGGCCTCGCCTGGACCGAAGTCGGCGGCACGGTGCTGGCAACCGAAGCTACGCTGATGGAAGGCAAAGGCCGCCTGACGCTCACCGGAAAACTCGGCGACGTGATGCAGGAATCCGCGCAAGCGGCAATGAGCTTCGTGCGTTCGCGTTCGAATCAACTCGGTCTGGCAAAGGATTTCTACCGCAACATTGACATTCACGTGCACGTGCCCGAGGGTTCGATTCCGAAGGATGGCCCTTCGGCCGGCATCACCATCTGCACCTCGATCGTGAGCGCGTTGACGCAGAATGCGGTGCGCCGCGACGTTACCATGACCGGCGAAATCACACTGCGCGGCAAAGTTCTGCCCATTGGCGGCGTTAAGGAAAAACTCCTGGCCGCCCACCGAATGGGCTTGCGTACGGTACTGCTTCCGAAGGACAATGAGAAGGACCTGGCGGACATCCCCCAGGAGATACTCTCCAGCCTCACGATCCATTTTGTAGAAACCATGGATGAAGTGCTGCAGATTGCGCTGGAGCGGCCCACTGTACCGCTTGAGCATACCGCGGTTGCGCCCGTCGCGGAACCATTCGTGGCCGGCGCCGAGAAAGACAAGAGTTTGACCAACTAAGCAGCGTAGTTTTGGGCCAGGCCCGCCCTGCGGATTCACTCCGACCGAGTAGGAAAGATGCTTGGCGAAGTCGCAGGTTCGTTGTGGCCCGGCGCTGCTCCCGGTTGACGAAAGTCTGGTTTGCCCCATCCTGGCAGGTTTTCGTTTATCAGCCAGTTCGGTGCGCCACCTCAAAAACAATCCGGAATTTCAGGGTCAATTTTCACAATCAAAGCTAAGGATATATGCCAAAAGAAATAAGCATTGAAGGAAACAATCAGATGAGTATTAGCCTCGCCGAGCTGAAGGAAAAGAACATCACCGACCTGGCGAAGATCGCCAAGGACCACAATATCCCCGGCGCGAGCGGGATGCGCAAGCAGGAGTTGATCTTCCAGATCCTCCGCGCGCAAACCGAGAAGAGCGGTTTGATCTTTTCCGAAGGCGTCCTCGAATGCCTCCCCGACGGGTTCGGCTTTCTGCGCGCGCCGGAATACAACTACCTGCCCGGCCCGGACGACATCTACGTCTCCCCGTCGCAAATTCGCAAGTTTGACCTGCGCACCGGCGATACGGTCTCCGGACAGGTGCGCCCGCCGAAAGACGGCGAGCGGTATTTCGCGCTGATCAAGGTGGAAGCGGTCAATTTTGAGGACCCGGAAGTTGCGCGCAACAAAATCTTCTTTGACAACCTGACGCCGCTCTATCCGCAGGGCCGGCTGAAGATGGAAACGACGAAAGAGAACATGACCGGCCGGGTGCTGGATCTGCTCTGCCCCGTCGGAAAAGGGCAGCGCGGATTGATCGTGGCGCCGCCACGCACGGGTAAGACGATGATGCTGCAGTCCATCGCCAATTCGGTGACGGTGAACCATCCGGAGGTTGCGCTGATCGTGCTGCTGATTGACGAGCGGCCGGAAGAAGTCACAGACATGCAGCGCACGGTGAAGGGCGAAGTGATCAGCTCGACGTTTGACGAGGCACCGCAACGCCACATCCAAGTGGCCGAGATGGTGCTGGAAAAGGCCAAGCGGCTTGTCGAGCACAAGCGGGACGTCGTAGTGCTTCTCGATTCCGTGACACGTCTGGCGCGCGCGTACAATGCCGTTACGCCTCCCTCCGGCAAAGTTCTCTCCGGCGGTATTGATGCGAACGCGTTGCAGCGCCCGCGGCGTTTTTTCGCCGCAGCACGCCATGTGGAAGAAGGCGGCTCGCTGACCATCATCGCTACGGCGCTGATTGACACCGGCAGCCGCATGGACGACGTCATCTTCGAAGAGTTTAAGGGCACCGGTAACATGGAAATCAATCTGGACCGGCGGCTTTCAGACAAGCGCGTGTTCCCCGCGATTGACATTCAGCGGTCCGGCACTCGTAAGGACGAGTTGCTGCTTCCGCCGGACGAACTCAGCCGCGTGTGGGTGTTGCGCAAGGTGTTGAGCCCGCTCTCGACGGTCGAAGCCATGGAACTTTTGATCAGCCGCCTCACGAAGACGAAGTCCAATAGCGACTTCCTCGGTTCGATGTCAGCTCCAACCTAAGTCGAGCGCATTGCTCTAGTTTCCACACAAACGATAAAAGGCGCAGCGAGATTCCGGCTGCGCCTTTTCTATTTGTTGCCGTTGGTTGCGGCAGGCGACATTTGAAATTCTCGCGCCTGTCCTTCCCTGCGGACAGGGCAACTTCCCCGTGGCGGGAGGTTCGAGCGTGTTCTCAACGAGCGCTTGGCAAACGGTGCCTGCTGCGCATCCTTCGGCTTCGCGTTGCAGAGGAACAATTCGTCGGACAACCACACCTTCTTCCGGGAACACTTCACCCACAACGGAAATTCTGCGAATAGAACGACTACCCCGCTGCGAGAAACACAAATCCCGCGGCGGATTGCTTTGGATCGAAACGACTTAGGCGGATTTTGTTACGGTCGCGTGAATAAGCAGACCACGAGACCCTGTCGCCTAATTGCCATATCGTCTTGGCTTTTGTCTTCGTGTCTCACATCTGCCTCTTCACGCTCAGTGAGGACCCCGGCGAACCGGGATGTATGACTGAGGTATCTGCAAGGTAAACGAAGCTTAGAAATCTGTCAAGCGCTATTTTGGGAAAAAATGCATTTTTGGCGCATTTTTCGCGTTACTTGTTACTTCGAAAGTACTTAGAGGCGGGAGACGACGTACTTCGCTGTTCATTCCTCAGAAAATCGCTTCTAGCCGACTTGCGCTAAAGGCTCCAAGGTCACTTTGAAGCCCAGACCTTCAAGGCGTTTGGTTAAGCGCCGGCGCAGCCCCTCGGGGTTCAGGCGATCGAAGTAGTCGGGTCCAAG
>WNFD01002705.1_pt1 | contig 23258 bp, 21 predicted proteins | sample 5400491 | NCBI WGS metagenome assembly WNFD01 (sample SAMN13153343, study PRJNA577476) | soil metagenome | isolation source: 120 cm saprolite under Douglas fir tree site 2 hole 2 replicate 2 | place: USA:California | collected 2015-04-18
CGCGGATCGTAGATCGTGACCTTCGGCATCAGTCGTCCCGCAGGGCGGAGTAGGCCTTCTGCGCGTGCGGCGACAGCTCGCCCTGGTCGAACTCGCCCACCGAGTGGCCCTTGAGCGCCCGCTCGATTCCGCGGTCCATGACGCGCTTGGCGAACTCGGCGGTGACGTGGTCGAGCCGCTGGATCGCGTCCTGCACCGCGCGGTGATCCTTTCCCGCGGCCGCGTCGCGCAGCGCCTGCATGGCCGCCTCGATCGCCTGCCTCTCCTCGGGCGCGAGGAGATCGCCGTTGCTCTCGATCTGCTGCTCGGCCGCCTTGAGGATCCGCTGGGCCTCTACCCGCGCGTCGATGAGCAGCCGTGCCTGCACGTCCTCCTCCGCGTGCTCGATGGAAGCGAGCAGCATGCGCTCGATCTCCTCGTCGGTGAGCCCGGCGGAGGGCTTGACGGTGATGCTCTGCGACACGCCGGTGAGCTGCTCGCGCGCGGTCACCGAGAGGATGCCGTCGGCGTCCACCTGGAAGGTGACCGCGACGCGCGCCAGCCCGGCGGGGAGCTGTGGGATGCCGGAGAGGCGGAAGCGCGCCAGGGACCGGTTGTCCTGCACCAGCTCGCGCTCGCCCTGCAGCACGTGGATGTCCATGCCGGTCTGGGCGTCGGCGAAGGTGGTGAACTCCTGCGTGGCGCTGGTGGGGATGGTGGTGTTGCGGTGGATGAGCTTCTCGACCAGGCCGCCCATCGTCTCCAACCCCAGGCTGAGCGGCGCCACGTCGAGGAGCAGCACGTCGTGCTGCGGCTTCTCCGCCGTCAGCAGGTCGGCCTGCACCGCCGCGCCGAGCGCGACCACCTCGTCCGGGTCGATGTCCGCGAGCGGCTCCATCCCGAACAGCTCGCGCACGTACGCGCGCACCGCCGGCACGCGGGTGGAGCCTCCCACCAGGATCACACCGTCGAGAGTGGTCGACGCGCCGGAGGCGCCACCTTTCGGGGCCCCCTGGGGGGCGAGGCCCTTGCCTTCGGGGACGCCGGCGTCCTTCAGCGCGCGGCGGCTGGATGGACCGGTGCGCTCGATCAGCGGCCGGATCACCTCGTCGAGTTGCGCGCGCGTCACGGTGCGCGTCCTTCCGCCCAAGCTGACCTCGACCGAGTCGCGGCTGGTCAGCGCTTCCTTCGCCGCCTTGGCCGAGTCGATCGCCTCGCGGACGAGGCGCGGGGTGCGCTCGGTCTGCAGGCCGGCGAGCAGCGACTCGGCGAGCGCGCGGTCGAAATCGTCGCCGCCCAGCGCCGAGTCGCCGCCGACGGCCTTCACCTCGAACACGCCCTCCACGAGCTTCAGGATCGAGATGTCGAACGTCCCGCCGCCCAGGTCGTAGACGGCGAAAGTGCCCTGGCTGCGCTTGTCGAGCCCGTACGCGAGCGCGGCGGCGGTGGGCTCGTTGAGCAGACGCAGCACGTCCAGCCCTGCCAACCGCCCGGCCTCCTTGGTGGCCTGGCGCTGCGCATCGTCGAAGTAGGCAGGCACGGTCACCACCGCCTGGCGCACCTCCATGCCGAGCTGCTCCTCGGCGCGGACCTTCAAGGCGCGGAGGATCTCCGCCGACACCTCGACCGGCGTGACCGCGCGCCCGCGCACCTCGAATCGCACCGTGCCGCTCTCGCCCTCGACGAAACGGTAGGGCGACAGCCGCCGCGTCTCCGGATCGGCGGAGGTCTTCCCCATGAAGCGCTTGACGCTGACGATGGTGTCCCGCGGCGCCTCCGCCGCCAGCCTGCGCGCGGCCCGCCCCACGATCGGCGCCTTGTCGCCGGTGTACGCGACGACGCTGGGGAGCAGCGTCGAGCCCTCGTCCACGGGAAGCGCCCTCGGCTTGCCCGCTCCGGTCTCCGGGTCGGGACGGACCACGGCCACCAGCGAGTTCGTGGTGCCGAGGTCGATGCCGACCGCGGCCGTCGCGCAGGCTTCCTTGGCGCGCGCTTCGCCAGGTTCGGCGATCTGGAACAGCGCCATCTCAGATCTCCGCCGCGCGCCCCTCGACCTCGTCGAGGTAGCGCGCGTAGTACCGCAGCCGCGCCAGCAGCTCCGCGGTCCGCTGCAGCTGGGCGTCCGTGGGGCGCTGCTCGCGCAGGGCGCGCGCGATCTCCTCCATCGCCTCCTGCCGCTTGCCGCGGACCCCTTCCGCCAGCCGCGCCACCGCCTCCGGCCCGCCTTCCATCTTCGCTTCCAGCAGCTTCTCGCGGTCCTCGAGCGCCTGCTCGAGGAACTCCTGCGGCATCGCCGCGCCGCCGCCCCGTTCCTCGCCCGCGACCTTCACGCCGCGCAGCGCGAGCAGGTGCTCCGCGCGCCTCACCGGATCCCGCAGCGTGCGGTACGCATCGTTCAACAGGGTCGTCTGCTCCAGCGAGAAGCGGCGCTCGCGGGGCGTGGCCCGGGCGAAGCGGTCCGGGTGCAGCTTGCGCGAGAGCGCGCGGAACGTCTCCTCCAGCGCGCGCTCGTCCACCTCGTACGAGCGCAACAGGCCCAGCACGGCGAACTTGTCCAGCACGCCTTGCGGCGGAGGCGGCGGCTGGACCTTCCCGCAGGCCGGGCAAAGCGCGTCCGTGGGAGCGCGGGCGCCCCCGCAGCTCCAGCAGATCGGATGGCTCTCGGGCATGAGACCTACTCCCAGCGCTCGACTCCGCCGACCGTGATCTGTTGGGGGGTCGAGGGGGGAGCGAGCTCCCCCCTTGTGGAGGCGCCGTAGGCGCCGGATCGAAGAGGGTGGGAAGCTGGCACAGCGATCAACTCAAGCGAAGGCTCGGGTCAAACCGAGAAGGACTCGCCGCAGCCGCACTCGCTGCGCTGCTGCGGGTTCAAGAACTTGAAGCCCTTCTGCTGGAAGGTGTCGACGAAGTCGAGCGTGGTGCCGTTCAGGTAGAGCAGGCTCTTGGGGTCGACGTAGACCTTCGCCCCGGCTTCCTCGAAGACGCGGTCCTTGGAGCGCGGTTGGTCGCAGAACTCGATCACGTACGACAGGCCCGAGCAGCCGCCTCCCTTGACGCCCAGCCGGATGCCGCTTTGCGGACCCGCCTGCGGGCGCTGGGTCACCTGCTCGCGGATCTTCTGCGCGGCCTTGGGGGTCAGGTGGATGGCGGGCTCGCCCATGCCTACTCCGCCCTCCGCTCCTGGGGCTGGGCGACGGCCGGCTCCTGCTCCGCGGCGCGCTTCTTCTTCCAGTCCGCGATGGCCGCCTTGATGGCGTCCTCCGCCAGCACCGAGCAGTGGATCTTCACCGGCGGGAGCGACAGCTCCTGCGCGATCTGCGTGTTCTTGATGGTGAGCGCCTCGTCGACCGACTTGCCCTTCACCCACTCCGTGACGAGCGAGCTGGAGGCGATCGCCGAGCCGCAACCGAAGGTCTTGAACTTGGCGTCCTGGATCTTGCCGTCGTCGCCGATCTTGACTTGAAGGCGCATCACGTCGCCGCACGCAGGCGCGCCCACCAGGCCCGTCCCCACGTTCGGGTCGGACTTGTCCAGCGTCCCGACGTTGCGCGGGTTCTCGTAGTGGTCCAGCACCTTGTCGCCGTACGCCATGGTTCGCTCTCCTAGACCCCGAAATCTAGCAATTTGGATGCATCCAGTCCAGATTGGATGCCCGGACGGACGTTCAGTGGGCCGCCCACTCGATCTTCGAGAGGTCGATCCCTTCCTTGGCCATCTCGTAGAGGGGGCTCATGGCCCGCAGCTTGTTCACCTGGTCGACGACGTACTTGCCCACGAAATCCACCTCGGCCTCGGTGTTGAAGCGGCCGACCCCGAACCGGATGGAGGTATGCGCCAGGTCCTCGCTCACCCCACAGGCGCGCAGCACGTAGGACGGCTCGAGCGACGCGCTGGTGCAGGCGGACCCCGAGGACACAGCCACGTTCTTGATGGCCATCATGAGCGCCTCGCCCTCCACGTAGGCGAAGCTGACGTTCAGGTTGCCCGGCAGGCGGTGCTCGGGGTGGCCGTTGAGCTCCAGGTGGTCGAGGTGGCTGAAGAGGTAGTCCTGCAGCTTGCGCCGCAGCTTGCCGGTGCGCAGCCCCTCCTCGGCCATCTCGCGCTGCGCGATCTCCGCCGCCGCGCCGAACCCGACGATGGCCGGCACGTTCAGCGTCCCGCTGCGCATGCCGCGCTCGTGGCCGCCGCCGTCGATGATGGGCGCGATGCGCACGCGCGGCTTGCGGCGCACCCAGAGGGCCCCGATGCCCTTCGGGCCGTAGAATTTGTGGGCGCTGATCGAGACCAGGTCGACCTTCATCTGCTCGACGTCGAAGGGCAGCTTGCCGATGCCCTGCACCGCGTCGCTGTGGAAGAGGACGCCCCGCTCCTTCACCACCGCGCCGATCTCCGCGATGGGCTGGACCGTCCCGATCTCGTTGTTGGCCCACATGATCGAGACCAGGATGGTCTTGTCGGTGATCGCGTTGCGGACCTGCTCCGGCGAGACGCGGCCCTGCTTGTCCACCTCCAGGTACGTCACCTCGAACCCCTGCCGCTCCAGGCGCTTGCAGGTGTCCAGCACCGCCTTGTGCTCGGTGCGGGTGGTGACGATGTGGTTGCCCTTCTCCCGGTAGAATTCCGCCACGCCCTTGATTGCGAGGTTGTCGGACTCGGTGGCGCCGGAGGTGAAGACGACCTCCTTCTCGTTCCCGCCGATGAGCCCCGCGATCTGCTCCCGCGCCTTCTGCACCGCCTCCTCGGCCTTCCAGCCGAACGCGTGGCTGCGGCTCGCCGCGTTGCCGAACTCGGTGGTCAGATAGGGCATCATCGCGTCGAGCACGCGCGGATCGAGCGGCGTCGTGGCGTTGTTGTCCATGTAGATGGGGAGCTTCAGCATTTCCTCGCCTCGAGGTCCCTGATCAATCTGGACCGGATGAGTCTATTATAGTCCGTCAGATTGGGCGTCAAGGCGCCGCACTGCGTCCTGGCGCCGCGCTTGTTAGAGTGGCGGGCGCCCTGCGGAGAGGTCGGCACGGATGGCGAACAGGAAGTGGGTGGTACGGATCGTCCTGGCGCTGGGCGCGGCGGCGCTGCTCGTGGGGCTGCCCGGGCTTCTGACGCGAAGCGTTGGTCCGGACGCCGACCTGTCGGGCAGGCTCGGGCTGGCGGGCGGCGTCGGAGCGGTCACCTTCGCGGTGCTCTTCCTCGCCGGAGTGCTGACGAGCCTCACGCCGTGCGTGTACCCGCTCATTCCCATCACGGTCAGCGTGTTCGGCGCGCGCCAGGCGGAGCACCGGGCGCGCTCGGTGGCGCTCTCGGCGACCTACGTCGGCGGAATCGCCATGACGTATTCGGTGCTGGGCGTCTTCGCGGCGCTCTCCGGGAAGGCGTTCGGCTCGGCGCTGTCGTCCCCCTGGGTGGTGGGGGTGCTCTCCGTCTTCCTGGTGGCGCTGGCGGCGAGCATGTTCGGCGCCTTCGACCTGAACCTCCCGCCCTCGGTGCAGCAGAAGCTCGGGATGGTGCGCGGCACCGGGTTCGCGCACGCGCTGGGGATGGGCCTGGTGGCCGGCATCGTCGCGGCGCCCTGCACCGGCCCCGTGCTCGCCGGCGTGCTCACGTACGTGGCGACGCGCAGGTCGGCCGTTCTCGGCTTCTGGATGCTGTTCAGCTACGCGCTCGGCATGGGGCTGCTCTTCTTCGTGCTCGGGGCGACCTCGCTCAAGCTGCCGCGCTCGGGCGCCTGGATGGAGACGGTCAAGAGCGTGCTCGGCGTGGCGCTGGTCGCGGCGGCGCTGGGCCTCGTGCTCCCGCTCCTGCCCAGGCCCGAGCAACTGCCGGTGGGCCCGCGCGCCGTGGCGATCGCCTCGGCGGCGCTGGCGTTCGCGGCGGTGATCGCGGGGGCGCTCAGCCTGTCGTTCCACGCCGGCCGGCGCGAGCAGGCGCTCAAGGCCGCGACGCTCGTGGTGCTGCTCGGCGCGGTCGGGCTGCGCCTGGGGTGGTTCGGGAAGGCGCACGTCCCGGAGATTCCTTGGTTGCACGACGAGCGCACCGCCGTGGAGCAGGCGCGCGCCACCGGGAAGGGCCTCCTGATCGATTTCTCGGCGGAGTGGTGCGCGGCGTGCAAGGAGCTGGATCTCCACGTCTTCTCCCATCCGGCGGTGAAGGCGGAGGTGGCCGACAGGTTCGTGCCGCTGAAGATCGACGCCACCGAGGAGACGGACGAGGTCAGCCGCCTGGAGGCGAAGTACGGCGTCCCGGGGCTGCCGACCGTCCTGCTCATGGCGTGCAACGACCCGCCGCCCCAGCAACGCGAGTGCGCGGTCCCACAGGACGGCCCCGGCCGCGTGACCGGCTTCATCCCGCCCGACGAGATGATCGAGCGGATGAGGCGAGTCCAGTGACGGCTCGCCGCTCGCGGCTTGCGGCTTGCGGCGTTCTCGCGACGGCGCTGGCGTGCGGCCGGGTACCGGAGCAGGCGTTGCGCGACGAGCAGGCGCGCGCGCGAAGGTACCGCGACGCTTACGAGACCACCGCCGCCGAGCTCGCCGCAGCCAAGGCGCGCCTCGCCGAGGTGGAGAAGAGCTGCTCCGCGAAACGGCAGTAATCGGGCAAAGAGCCGAACGCGGAGACGCGGAGGCGCGGAGATTTTTTCTCAAGCGCACGATTGGACGTCGGCGCCCGCCCGCACACCAACCGAAATCCTCCGCGTCTCCGCGCCTCCGCGTTGATCGTTTAGTCCGGATTTCCTTGGGTCGTCGGGCGGGTGGAGAGGCAACGGCGGACGGCGGCGAGCAGGTTTTCGGGCGCGAAGGGCTTCTCCACGAAGCCGTCGGTGCGCAGCTCGCGCGCCGCGGCGGCCACTTCCCGGTCCGCCGAGAGGAGGACCACGCGCGGGTCGAGGCCTTGGCGGCGGACCTGCGCGAGGACCTCGCGGCCGTCAATGTCCGGCATGCGCAGGTCGAGCACCAGCACGTCCGGCTTCGGACCGCGCTGGATCTTGTCGAGCGCGGCGCGCCCGCTCCCGGCCCAGTCGGCACCGACGCCGTGCTCGGCGAGATATTCGGCCAGCATCCGCGCGATGGCCTCGTCGTCGTCGACCACCAACACCCGACCGCCGGCGCCGCCGCTCTTCTGTGCCGGCTGGGCGCGGACGGGGAGCCGCAGGACCAGCGCGTCGGGGTCGGCGCGCAGCTCGCCGCTGTGCAGCGCGATGCAGTGCCGCGCGATGAACAGCGCCATCCCCAGCCCCTGCCGCGCGGGCTGCGCCTCCTCCCAGCGAGGCTCGAACGCCTGCGCGCGCTCGTGGCTGGTGAGCCGGGCGCCCGCCCAGGTGACGCGCAGCTCGGCGTGGTTCCCGTCGCGCACGAGCCGGAGCGTCAGAGGAGCGCCGAACGAGCGGGCGCGCAGCAGTAGAGCCGCGATGGCCCGCTCGACGCGCTCGCGGTCGGCGCTGAGCGGCAGCGGGTCCGCGCCCTCCACGCGGATCTCGTTCTCCGCGCCGAGCCGGCGCACCGAGCGGAGCGCTGACTCGACCAGCTCGCCCATCTCGCAGGGCTCCTGGTGGAGGACGAAGCGCTGCATCTCGAGGCGCGAGACCTCCAGCATCTCCTCGAGCAGCCCGTGGAGCCGCTCCGCCTGGCGCTCGAGGATCTCCACGGTGCGCGGGTCGGCCGTCTCGCCCTTCTCCATGCGTCGGGAGAGCGAGTACGCGAATCCCTTGATGCTGGTCAGCGGAGTCTTCAGCTCGTGCGCGGCGAGGCTCAGGAAGCGGTCCTTGCGCGCTTCGCGCTCGGCGGCCGCCAGCACCGCGCCGGCGCGCAGCAGCAGCGGCTCGAGGGGCTTGAGCGCCACCGGCTTGTCCGGCGCGAACCGCAGCAAGAGGGCGCCCACGACGGTGTTGCGCATCCGAAGGGGGATGCTCACGGCGCGCGCCACGCCCTCGCTGCGCCGCTCGGACGAGTTGCTGTGCAGCGAGCGCGCCGCCAGGTCCGCGGCGGGGACGCCGCCGTCGTGGCCGAACAGTACGGGACCCGCGGGGCCGCGGCCGAAGACCGCCGCCGCCTCCGCGCCGGACAGCTCGCGCGCGATGTGCGCGATGCGCGCCGCGAGCTCGGCCGTGCTCTCGCCGGCCAGGGCGGCATCGGCGAGCTGCGTGGCCGCTCCCGAGGCGTGCCAGGCCAGCTCCAGCCGCCGCAGCCACAGCCCCCGGCGCAGTCCGGGCGATCGCCACGCCTTGCGCAACAGGCCGCGCAGGACGAGGGCGCCGTCGCTGAGGAAGGCGAGCAGGCTCCCGACCCGCGCCTGCCGGAGGCGTCCCCTCGGAACGTCGCGCAGGTCCATCGGCTCCCGGGTGGCACGGGTCCCATTTCGAGACCCCCTCTCAATCTGGGCAGGCCGCCAGGCCTCCGGGAGTGGGAAAAATCCCGGAATTCCGCGTGAGATGACGCGGCACGGCGCCTGCAACCGGGCGGCGGCGTGACCGGGATCGCCCTCCTGTGCGCGGCCGCGGCGCTGGTCGAGCCCGGCTTGCCGGAGGCGCAGGCGGCCGCCCAGCGAACGGCGGGTGGGACCGCGGCGGACGACGCGGCCCGGACCGCCCGGCTGCGCCGCTCGCACTGGGCGCCCGTCCTCCGGGGAGAGATCCTCCGGCGCGACGAGCTGCGCGAGCGCGTGGGCGAGCTGCGCGGGTATCCGTTGCAGCAGCAGGACTCGGGCGCCGCCGCCACCTGGTCGGTCACCCTGACCTGGGACTTCGCGCAGCTCGTGTATGCGCGCGAGGAGTCGCAGCTCGCGCTCGCCCACGTGCACCTCGCGCGCGTGCGGCGCGAGGCCGCGGACCGCGCCGCCGCGCTGTGGGTCGAGCGGCGGCAGAAACGCGCGTCGATGGACGCGCTGAGCGGCGCCGCCTGGCGGGAGGCGGCACTGGAGTTGTTGCGCGTGACCGCGGAGCTGGACGCGGTGACGGGGGGCCTGTACCGCGACCTGCTCGCGCGCGAAGAGGCCGAGCTGGCCGGGGAGGGGCGATGAGGACTTTCTGCCGGGCGCTCGCAGCCTGGGCGCTCGCCGCCGGATGCGCGCGGGTCGAGCTCCCCGACGAGGCCGACGGGGGCACCGCCGGCCCGCCGCGCATCGCCGACCTGCAGCCCCCGCCGGGCGCGGTCGAGCCGGAGGCGCTGTTCCACGTCGTGTTCAGCGAGGCGATGGACGAGGGAGTGCTCCTCGCCTCCACCGGGCGCAGCGAGACCGTGGTGCTCGCGCCGGACGCGCTGGTGGAGCGGGCGGCGGCGGCCATCGAGCATTCGCGCCTGTCGGCGGAGGAGAGGTCGCTCTTGGTCGCGGCGCGGGCGTCCATCTCCGCCGGGGCCGCCGAGTTGGACCTCGCGCCGGAGAAGCCGCTCTTGCCCGGCGGCTACTGGCTGCTCGCCTCGACGCGGCTGAAGGACGCCGCCGGGCACCACCTGCAAGCGGCTGCCCGGTTCCACTACTCCGTCACCGCCGCGCCGGCCGTTCCGGCGCTGATCGCGCCGCCGCCGGGCTCGACGGCCGCGGCGAACCTCTCGCGGGTCCGGATCTCGGTCCCGGAGGGCGGAGGCGCGGTGAGCGTGGTTGGCCCTTCGGGAGCGATCGCCTCGGCCGCGGCGACCCGGGGCGTCGTCGAGCTCCCGCTCTGCCCCGCCTGGGCCGGCTCGGGGTGCACGGCGCTCAAGGCGGGGGAGACGTATTCGCTCGCGCTCGACGGCAAGGCGGTGCCCGGCGGGAGCTTCACCGCCGGGCAGTGCCCGCGCCTCGACCCGCCGAGCGCCGTGGTGCGCGTCCGGCCGCGGGACACGTCCATCGTCGCCGACGTGCGCCTCGACTGGCCGGCCCGGGTGGCCGTGCAGATCGGCACCTGCCCGGGCCCGTTCTGCGGGGTGGACGAGGCATTCGCGAGTTGCGCGCCGGACCCGTGCACGCCTCCGGCCGATCCGGGTTGCGCGGTCTCGCTGCGCGTGGACGGCCTGCTGAAGTCGACCCCGTACGCGCTGCAACTCCTCCTGGAAGACGACGAAGGCCACCTGGTCCGGGGGCCCGTGGAGCAGGTCATGACCACCGGCGCGTTGCCCCGGCTCGTGCTCTCGGAAGTGATGGCCTCGCCGCCGCTGCCGGCTCCGCGCAGCGACGGCGAGTACGTCGAGATCCTCAACGCCGGCACCACGGCGGCCGACCTGTCGGGGGTGGCGCTCGAGGGCGGGGACGGCATCGTGCGCCCCGTCGCGCCGGGCGCGACCGGGGCCATCGTGCTCCTCCCCGGCACCCGCGCGCTGGCCGTCGGCGCCTCGTTCGACGCCGGCCGGTATACGCTTCCCGCGGGCGTGCCGGTGCTGCGCGCTTCCACGCAGCGGCTGCTCGGACGCGGGCTCTCCGACGAGTCGCCGCCGCTCATCGCGCTGCTCGCTTCGGACGCGGACGGCGGCATGGCCGAGGTGGACCGCTACCCCGGCGCCGAGCCGAGGTGTCCGGTCGGGCAGAGCATCGAAGCCGGGGCGGGCGGCGCCTTCGTCTGCGGAGCCGACGGGGGCTCGCCGGGCCGGCCTCCCTGAACGTTTGCCGCGCCCGCTGGGCGCGTGCTAGATGCGCCCTTAGCGGCAGTCGCGGAGCAGCCATGTCCGGCCACAACCGATGGACCAAGATCAAGCGCAAGAAGGAGGCGATGGGCGCCAGCAAGGGAGCGCTCTTCACCAAGCTGATCCGCGAGGTGACCGTCGCCGCGCGCACCGGAGGCGGTGACCCCGACCACAACGCCCGGCTCCGCTCCGCCGTCCTCGCCGCGCGCGAGGCGAACATGCCCAACGACACCATCACCCGCGCCATCAAGAAGGGCACGGGCGAGCTGGAGGGCGTCGCCTACGAGGAGATGACGTACGAGGGATACGGTCCGGCCGGGGTGGCACTGGTGGTCGAGGTCTTGACCGACAACAAGAACCGCACCGCGGGCGACGTGCGGGCCATCTTCGCCAAGGCCGGCGGCGCGATGGGCGCGCACGGATCGGTGGCGTTCCAGTTCGACCGGAAGGGGATCGTCCCGGTGAAGAAGGGGCCCACCGAGGACCAGGTGGTCGATCTCGCGCTGGACGCCGGAGCCGAGGACGTGGTCGCCGACGACGAGGGTGGCTTCGAGGTGCGCACCGAGCCGTCCGCGCTGATGCAGGTGCACAAGGCGCTGGAGGCGAAGGTGCCGGTGGGCGCGCCGAAGATGGTCTTCCTGCCCAAGAGCACCGTGCAGGTCTCGGGAGACGCCGCCGAGAAGGTGCTGCGGCTGATCGACAACCTCGAGGAGAACGACGACGTGCAACACGTCTACGCGAACTTCGAGGTGGACGAAGGCACCATGGCGCAGCTCGAGTCGCGCGCCTAGGGAGGAGACCTGCGCGTCCTGGGGATCGACCCCGGCTCACGGTTCTGCGGGTTCGGCGTGGTCGAGGACGCCGGGGGGGCGCGCATGCGGCACGTCGACCACGGCGTGCTGGCGGTCGGCGAGGACGGACCGGTCGAGGCCCGGCTGGCGGCGCTCCACGCCGGGCTCTTGCAGGCGCTGGACCGCCACCGGCCGCAGATCGTCGCCGTCGAGGAGGTCTTCCACGCGCGCAACTCGCGCTCCGCGCTGGTGCTGGGCCAGGCGCGCGGGGTGGCGCTGCTCGCCGCGGCCCAGGCGGGCGCGCAGGTGCGCAGCTTCGCGCCCTCGATCATCAAGCAGGCGGTCACCGGGACGGGCAGGGCGGACAAGGACCAGGTCGGGCGGATGGTGTGCGTGCTGCTCGGCATCGCGGTGCGCGAGAGGATGGACGCAACCGATGCGCTGGCGGCGGCCATCTGCGGGCTCCTCCGCGCGCGAGAACCGGCCGCGCCCCCCGGGCAGCGGACTGCCCGCGACTGGCGGGCGGCGATCGGGCGATCACTTCGGGGACGGCGGTGATCGCGCGGCTCTCCGGGACGCTCTTGGAGAAGCGCGGCGACGTGGCGGTGGTGGACGTCGGCGGCGTCGGGTACCTCGTCCACGTCTCGCTGCAGTCGATGGCGCGCCTGCCGCCTGAGGGCGGCCAGGTGCAGCTGCGCACGTACACGCACGTCCGGGAGGACGCGCTGCAGCTGTTCGGGTTCGCCACCGAGGACGAGGAGCGGCTCTTCCTGCTCCTCATCGAGGTGAGCGGCGTGGGGCCACGGCTGGCGCAGACCATCCTCTCCGGGATGCCCGCGCTGGAGCTGGCCGCGGCGCTGACGGGCGGGGAGATCGCGCGGCTCACGCAGATCTCCGGAGTGGGCAAGAAGACCGCGGAGAGGCTGGTGGTGGAGCTGAAGGACAAGCTGAAGACGTCGGGGCTGCTGGGCCGCGCAGCGCCTGCGGCGGTGCCCCTGTCCGGCAGCGGGGCGCTGGTCAGCGCGCTCCTGAATCTCGGCTACAAGCCGGCCGCCGCGGAGCGCACGGCCGAGGCGGTGCGGCGCACCCTCGGGCCAGCGGCCGCGGTGGAGGATCAGTTGCGCGAGGCGCTGAGGCTCATCTCGGGCGCGCCTTGAAGCGGTCGAGGTCGAGGTCGGGTCCGAGGTCGAGGTCGGGGTCGGCGGCGCTGGAGATCCGGGAGCTCACGCCGGAGCTGTGGCCAGCGTTCGAGAGGTTGTTCGGCCCGAACGGCGCGTGCGCCGGCTGCTGGTGCATGTGGTGGCGCGTGCCGGAAGGCGAGCGCTTCAACGACATCCGGGGCGGGGAAGCGAAGCGGCGGCAGAAGGACCTGGTGCTCGCCGGCAAGTCGCGCGGGCTGCTCGCCTTCGCCGGCGGCGAGCCCGTCGGTTGGTGCGCCTACGGCCGGCGCACCGAGTTCGAGGCGCTTTTGCGCTCGCGCACGCTGGCTTGCGGGGATGCGGAGAAGGTCCCTCGAGCAACGCCGGCGCCTTCACCGGAACCGTCCCCTGGCTCGAATCGGAAGGCTTCCGCATCCTCACCAACCGCCCCCGCGGCCGGCAACGCGCGCGGAGAACGCTGTGATAGCGTAGCCGCGCGATGCAGGAAGCGAAGCGCAGTCGCGAGGTCGAAGCCGAGCAGCAGGGGGACGACGCGCGCTTCGACACCTCGCTGCGGCCGAGAAACTTCGACGAGGTGGTCGGCCAGAGGGCGCTGCTCGACAACCTGAAGGTGTTCGTGAAGGCGGCGGGCGCCCGGCGGGAGCCGCTCGACCACGTGCTCTTCTGCGGACCGCCCGGGCTGGGCAAGACGAGCCTCGCGCACGTGATCGCGAACGAGATGGGAGCGCAGATCCACGTCACCAGCGGTCCCGCGCTGGAGCGCAAGGGCGACCTCGCCGGGATCCTCACCAACCTCGCCCAAGGCGACGTCCTCTTCATCGACGAGATCCACCGCCTCAACCCGGCCATCGAGGAGAACCTCTACCCGGCCATGGAGACGTACACGTTCGACATCGTGATCGGCGATGGTGCCGGCGCGCGGGCGATCAAGCTGCCGCTCAAGCCGTTCACGCTGATCGGCGCGACGACGCGCACCGGCCTGCTCACGGGCCCGCTGCGCGACCGGTTCGGCATCGTCAACCGGCTCGACTTCTATCCCGCCGCCGAGCTGCAGGAGATCGTCCGCCGTTCCGCGCGCAAGCTGCAGGTGCAGGTCGACGACGCAGGCGCGCACGAGATCGCCCGCCGGGCGCGCGGCACCCCGCGCATCGCGAACCGCCTGCTGCGGCGGGTGCGCGACTTCGCCGAGGTGGAGGGCGACGGCCGCGTCACCCAGAAGGTCGCGGACCGCGCGCTGCAGCGGCTCGAGGTGGACGGCGCGGGCCTCGACCCGATGGACCGCAAGATCCTCGCCACGCTGATCGACAAGTTCGGCGGCGGTCCCGTCGGCGTCGACACGGTGGCGACCGCGGTGGGCGAGCAGCCCGACACGCTCGAGGACGTGTACGAGCCCTTCCTGATGATGGAAGGGTACCTGGTCCGCACTCCTCGCGGCCGCGCCGCCACTCCCCGCGCCTACGAGCACCTCGGCCGCAAAATCCCCACCTCCCTCCAAGGCTCCCTCCTCTGAATGGAGCCGATCCGTTTCAAAAAAGATCAACGCGGAGACGCGGAGGCGCGGAGATTGTTTTCTGCTCCCGATCGTGAACACGCGCCCGATCGTATGAAACACAAGAAAACCTCCGCGCCTCCGCGCCTCCGCGTTGAAGTTCTTCGCCCGGAGCGGCCGTTAACTCGCTGGATCGTGGGAGATGCGGGACAATCGAGGCGTGGACCGCCGCAGCTTCGCTCAGGATTTCTTCTTCGAGCTGATGCGCGACTCGCAGCGCGTCCGCGCCGTCTACCTGGCGGAACGCGAGCGCTGGATCCGCACGCTGGAGATCGCGGGGCGCGAGGAGGTCCTGTTCGAGCTGGAGATGCTGCTGCGCGGGATCGATCGCTTCTTCAACCTGCGCAATCTGTTCGGAGACAAGCAGCCGCCCACCGACCGCGACTTCCGCGAGGAGCTGAAGGCCGCGCGCGACGCCGTCCACCGCGCCGCCCACCTGTCGCGCCGCCTCATCGTGCAGAAGCAGGAGCAGGCGCTGCTCTTCCGCAGCTTCGTCGAGGGAACGCTGGCGGACGACCGCGTCCGAGCGCGGCTCGGCGCCGAGCTGCGCGAGCAGCGCACCCCCGAGGAAAGCCTCTTCCTGCTCCGCAGCGGGCTCTCCGCGCAGCAGGGCATCATCGACCACCTCTTGCGGGTGGAGTTCACGCCCCAGCAGGTGTTCGTCGACGTGGGGCGCGCATTGCAGCACGAGCTGTTCGTCTCGCGCTATTTCTGCCCGCCCGCGGCGATGGAGTTCCGCGCCGAGTACGACCGGGTCAGCTCGGTGAAGCTGCTCGAGGCGCTGCGCCAGACGCCGGACGACAAGAAGCGCCGCGCCTTCGCCCTGGCGCTCCTGGCCGCGTTCCGTTCGTTGCGCAGCCTGCGCTACGTGCCGCCGCCGCCCACGCCGCACAGCCGGCGCGTGCTGGTGATCCTGGCGCTGGTCCGCAGCGAGCTGGTGGCGCTCATCGGCTACCTCGAGTCGGAGCTGGCGAGGCTGATCGCGACCGTCGAGGGAGTCGGCGAGGCGGCGGTGGCGGCCCGCGCGGCCGCGGTGCCGATCCGCGCCGCGCTCGAGCGTGTCCCGCCCATCCTCACCGAGCCGCTCACCGATCGCAGGCAGATCGACGCGCACCGCGATCACCTCGCGGCCGCCACCAAGGACGCGATCGGGGCCATCGCCACCGCGCTGGACCCGCGCCTCTCGCGGCAGGCGCTCTTCGACGCCCAGGAAGGGCGCGCCGAGCTGTCCGAGCGGCTGCGACTGGACCTGTGCGTCTTCCGCGAGATGTGCCGCGCGACGGCCGAGCGACTCGCGCAGTCCGGCGCGGAGGTCGCGATGGCGCAGCCCCTCCGGCGCTTCTCGCTGGAGTTCCGCGATGTTGGCTACCAGCTCCTGCGCCACAGCGACCGCGAGCTGTTCGACCGGTTCCTCGATCTGCTGGAGTCGTGGGGCGGCAGCGCTCTCCAGAACACGCCCCAGCGGATCCAGAAGCTGCGCGAGGACTGCCGGCGATTCGCGGAGATCCTCGACCGCGCGCTGGAGAACGTGAACAAGCGCTCCGAGCTGCAGAAGCTCCCGCTCGATGAACGGACGGTCCGGGAGGCGCTTGCCAGGCGTCTGCAGCCCGTGTAAGGACACCGCGACATCCGTGTCGCGTTTTTTCCGTTGATGCACGGCCGATGTGCAGCGGCAGGGCAGCCGAACCTCCGGGGGCCGCCCTGACCGTTCTCTTTTAACCTCGGAGGAGCGTGGAGAGTTTTCCACCCGCAGCAGCGCTGCGAGCAAAGCCGCTACCCCCCGGCATGCCCCTTGCTGCTGCAAAGCACGCCCTTTTTCTCACGCCGCTGCCGCACCTACCCGAGGACCCACCGAACGATGGATGGCCAATCCTTCCACCAGCGGACGTTCAAACAACGTGCATCCATCGAGGGCATCGGGCTGCACACCGGCGAGCCGGTCCGGCTGACTCTCGCGCCGGCGCCCGCCGATAGCGGCATCGTCTTCGTCCGGACCGACCTGGCTCCCGCGCTGGAGATCCCGGCGCAGTGCGCCTGCGTCGTCGACACCGTGCTGAACACGTCGCTGGGCCGCGAGGGAGTGCGGATCGGCACCGTCGAGCACTTGCTCGCGGCGCTTGCCGGCTGCGGCATCGACGCCGCCCGCATCGAGGTGGAAGGCCCGGAGGTCCCCATCGCCGACGGATCGAGCGCGCCCTTCGTGCAGCTCATCCAACGCGCCGGGATCCACGAGCTGCGCGCGCCGCGCCGTTTCCTGCAGGTGCGCAAGCCGGTGGTCGTGTCCGAAGGCGACAAGGTGGCGAAGCTGTTGCCGGCGCGCCACTTCCGCATGACGTACACCATCGACTTCCAGCACCCGCTGATCAGCGATCAGACCTGCGCGATCGAGCTGGACGGGCGCTCGTTCCAGAAGGAGATCGCGCGCGCGCGCACCTTCGGCTTCAAGCGCGACGTGGAGAGGCTGCACCGCGCCGGCCTGGCCCGAGGTGGATCGCTGGAGAACGCGGTGGTGGTGGACGACTTCCACATCCTGAACCCCGAGGGGCTGCGCTTCCCCGACGAGTTCGTCCGCCACAAGATCCTCGACGCCGTCGGCGACCTGGCGCTCCTGGGGATGCCGGTGATCGGCCACTTCGTCGCGGTGAAATCCGGCCACAGCCTGAACCAGCAGCTGGTCCGCAAGGCGCTGGCCGAGCCCGGCGCGTGCGAGGTGGTGCAGCCGCGCGCGGCCGACGAGCTGCACGCGCTGCAGAACTCGCTCCTCCCTGTCCTCACATTGGAGGAGCAGGTCGCCTGATTGCCCACAGGGTGGGGATCACGGCTCCTTTACGGGCCGTCCGCGCATCCGTTACTGCTCCAGTGTGGGTGAGCCATCGACCGGTCGGCTGCCGGATGCGGCAGCGGAGCAGGCGCCTGCCTCCCGCGTGGAGCTCTTGCAGTCCATCACCGAGGCGGCCGACGAGGCGCCGACGGTCGAGGACGCGCTGCGGGCGGCGCTCTCGCGCATCTGCGTGCACACCGGCTGGCAGGCCGGCCGGCTCCAGTTCTCCGCGGACGCGGGCGATCTCGCCCACCGCACTTTCTGGCACCTGATGGACCCGGAACGCCTGCCCAGTTACCGCGCGCTGGCGCAGGCCCGACGCGACTCGCCCGACGTCTCGCTGATGGCGCGCGTGCTGGCCCACGGGAGCCCGCTGTGGACCGCGGTCCCAGACGCCGCCGAGAACGGGCATGCGGCGACCGGGACGCGCGCGACGGTGGCCTTCCTCGTCTTCCTGGGCACGAGCCTCTTCGCGCTGCTGGAGTTCTTCTCCGACGTCGAGGGGCGGCCCGAGCCGGGGACCGTCGACGCCGTCTCGCTCGCCTGCGGCGAGCTGGGGCGGATCCTCCAGCGCAAGCCGGCGGACGACGAGCTGCGCCGCAGCGAGCGCGAGTACCGGGCGCTGTTCGAGAACGCCCGCGACGCCATCCTCATCGTCGATCCGAGGGACGAGGTGGTGGTCGACGCCAACCACCACGCGTGCGAGATGTACGGGTTCCCGCGCGCCGAGCTGGTCGGGGCGCCGGTGGAACGGCTCTGGCGCGACCCGGCGCTGGACCGTGCGCGCCTGCGCGAGGCGGAGCAGGGCGCGGGCGGAGAGTACGAAACGCGCCACACCCGGAAGGACGGCACCGAGATCGTGGTGGACGTCATGCCGGGTCCGGTCGAGTACCGCGGCCGGCGCGCGCTGTGGACCTCCATCCGCGACGTATGTGGGTGTTCGACGCGGAGACGCTGCGCTTCCTGGCCGTCAACGACGCGGCGGTGAAGCGGTACGGGTACTCGCGCGACGAGTTCCTGCGCATGACCATCCTCGACATCCGGCCGCCGGAGGACGTCCCGGGGCTCAACGATCGGCTGCAGGGGCTGGCGGAGGGAGCGGCTGTCTCGGCCAACATCTGGCGGCACCGCAGGGCGACCGGCGAGCTGATGGACGTCGAGGTCACCTCGCATGCCATCGAGCTGTCGGGCCGGAAGGCGCGCCTGGTGGTCTCCATCGACGTCACCGAGCGGCTGCGCGCCGAGGAGAAGCTGTGGCACGCGGCGTTCTACGACGCGCTCACCGGCCTGCCGAACCGGGCGCTGTTCATGGAGCGGCTGGGGATGGCGCTCGAGCGGGCCAAGGGCCGCGGGCGCGGCGGGTTCGCGGTGCTCTTCCTCGACCTGGACCGCTTCAAGGTCGTGAACGACTCGCTCGGGCACCGCGCCGGCGATCAGCTGCTCATCCAGATCTCGCGGCGGCTGGAGCGGACGCGGCGCGCGGGGGACACGGTGGCGCGGCTGGGCGGCGACGAGTTCGCGGTGCTGGTGGAGGGCGTGGAGAACGCCTCCGACGCGGCGCGGGTGGCGGAGCGGGTGCAGCGCGAGCTGTCGATGCCCTTCGACATCGACGGGCAGGAGGTCTTCACCTCGGCCTCGATCGGCATCGCGCTGGGCGGCGCACCCAACTCGGTGCGCCCGGAGGACATGCTGCGCGACGCCGACACCGCGATGTACCGCGCCAAGGGCATGGGCATCGCCAAGCACGCGGTGTTCGACGTCACCATGCACGACCGCGCGGTGGCGGTGCTGCAGCTGGAGAACGACTTGCGCCGGGCCATCGAGCGCGGCGAGCTGCGGGTGCAGTACCAGCCCATCGTCGCGCTGGCGAGCGGGCGCATCGTCGGATTCGAGGCGCTGGCGCGCTGGCAGCACCGCCAGCGCGGGACCGTCGCGCCTTCGGAGTTCATCCCGCTGGCGGAGGAGACGGGCGTGATCGGCTCCTTGGGGCGCTGGGTGATGCAGGAGGCGTGCACGCAGATGCGCCGCCTGCAGGCCAACTTCCCGCGCGAGAAGGCGCTGACGCTGTCGGTGAACATCTCCGGCCGGCAGGTCCTGCAGCCCGACCTGGTGGAGCAGATCGACGACACGCTGCGGGCCACCGGGCTGGATGCCCGGTCGCTGCGGCTGGAGATCACCGAGAGCGTGCTGGTCGAGAACGCGGCCGCCGCGACGCGGTGCCTGACGCGCCTGCGGCAGCTCGGGCTGCAGCTGTGCATCGACGACTTCGGCACCGGGTACAGCTCGCTCAGCTACCTGCACCGGCTGCCCATCGACCTGCTCAAGATCGACTCGAGCTTCGTCCGGACCATGGGCTCGGACGAGAAGAACCGCCGCATCGTGGAGACGATCCTCCTGCTCGGGCGCAACCTGGGCGTGGAGGTGGTCGCCGAAGGCGTCGAGACGGCCGCCCAGGCGGCCGCGCTCCACCGGCTCGGCTGCGGCTTCGTGCAGGGGTTCCTCTTCTCGCAGCCGCTCGACATCGACGCGGCCGCCGCGCTGGTCTCGGGCGACGCCTCGCAATTCCGCCCGCCTGCGCTCGCCGAGGCAAATTAGTCGCCGCCGTATTGCAGGGTGGAAGTCTCCCACATCGCCGGCGGTTGACGTGTGAGGAGGCGCGCCCTAGGGTGCGCGTTTTGCCTTTCTGGAGAGCTACATGAAGAGCAAGTGTTTGTTCGCGTGCATGGCATTGGTGCTGGCGCTGGGAGCCTGCAAGACGGGCTCGCAGGCGCAGCAGAGCCCGCTTTCCCTGCGCGCCGCCGATCAGGTCGCGGTGGTGGACGGGAAGCCGGTCATCTACGGCGAGGTCGAGAAGGAGCAGGGCGGCAAGCTGGTCCAGGCCGAGATCAAGGCTCTGACCGAGCTGTACGACGTCCGCCGCAACGCCGTGGAGCAGTACGTGACCAAGCGGCTCCTCGAGGACGAGGCCAAGGCCAAGGGGCTGACGCTGGAGCAGTGGTTCGACAAGGACCTGCTCGGCATGATCGCCGCCCCGAGCGACGAGGAGATGAAGAAGTTCTACGAGCAGAGCAAGCCGCAGATGGGCGGCCAGACCTACGACCAGATCAAGGACCGGATCGCCACCTACCTGAAGCAGCAGAAGGGCCGCGACCAGCTCGCCAAGGTGGTGGAGGACTTGAAGGCGAAGCACGGCGTGCAGATCACGCTGGCGCAGCCGAACCTGCCCCGCGTCGAGGTGGCCGCCACCGGGCCTTCGCGCGGGCCGGAGAACGCTCCGGTCACCATCGTGGAGTTCTCCGATTTCCAGTGCCCGTACTGCGGGCGCGAGTACCCGGTGGTGGAGCGGCTGATGAAGGAGTACGTCGGCAAGGTGCGCCTCGTCTTCCGCCACTTCCCGCTCGACTTCCATCCCTTCGCGCAGAAAGCGGCCGAGGCGGGCGCCTGCGCGGCCGACCAGGGCGGCAACAAGTTCTGGAAGCTGCACGACCGCATGTTCACCAACCAGCAGAAGCTCGCCGTCGAGGACCTGAAGGGCTACGCGAAGGAGCTGGGGCTCGACAGCGCGCGGTTCGACAAGTGCCTGGACGGCGGCGAGAAGCGCGCGCTGGTCGAGGCGGACGAGAAGGCCGGCCAGGAGGCGGGCGTCAGCGGGACGCCGGCGTTCTTCGTGAACGGCGTGTTCATCAACGGCGCCGTGCCGTACGAGCAGTTCAAGGACGCGGTCGACCGCGAGCTCAAGCGGAAGGGATAGTGGCCGCCGACAGGGCGGCCCTACGCTTTTCCGTGGCGCGGCGGTTATGAGATACGTTCCGGCCATGCGCACCTCGCGCTCGTTCGTCCCGACCCTCAAGGAGACGCCGGCCGATGCTTCGGTGGCGAGCCACCAACTGCTGGTGCGCGCCGGGTTCATCCGGCAGCTCGCGGCGGGCATCTACAGCATCCTGCCGCTCGCGCAGCGGAGCCTGCTCAAGATCACCGGCATCATCCGCGAGGAGATGGACGCCATCGGCGGGCAGGAGTTCTACCTGCCGGCGCTGAACCCGCGCGAGATCTGGGAGGAGAGCGGGCGCTGGACGGTGATGGGCGAGAACATGTTCCGCCTCAAGGACCGCAAGGGCGCGGACCTCTGCCTCGCGATGACGCACGAGGAGGTCTTCACCGTGCTCGCCCGCGCCGAGCTGCGCAGCTACCGGCAGCTCCCGCAGACCTGGTACCAGATCCAGACCAAGTTCCGCGACGAGCCCCGGCCCAAGAGCGGCCTGTTGCGCGTGCGCCAGTTCACCATGAAGGACTCGTACTCGTTCGACGTCGACCGCGAGGGCCTCGACAAGTCGTTCGAGGACCACCGGCAGGCGTACGTCAAGATCTTCGGGCGGTGCGGGCTGCGGACGATCCAAGTCGACGCACACTCCGGCGCGATGGGCGGCTCGGGCTCGACCGAGTTCATGGTGCCGACCGACGCGGGCGAGGACCTGATCGCCTCCTGCGAGTCTTGCGGGTACGCGGCGAACACCGAGAAGGCCGAGTCGCGCGTGGAGACCCCGGACCGGTACGCGGCCGCGGGCGCCACCCCGGCCCTGGAGGAGTTCGCCACCCCGGGCGTCGCCACCATCGAGGACCTGGCGCGCAAGCCCTACGGCATCGCTGCCGACCAGCAACTCAAGACGCTGGTGTACGCCGCCGCCGACAAGCCGGTGGTGGCGATCGTGCGCGGGGACGACCAGCTCAACGAGTCGAAGCTGCAGACGGTGACGGGCGCCCAGGTGCTGCGGCCGGCGCACCCGGAGGAGATCCAGAAATGGATGGGCGCCCGGCCGGGGTCCCTGGGCGGCGTCGGCGTGACCAAGGCGCGCGTCTACCTGGACCGCCGCCTCGCCGGGCTCTCCGGACTGGTGACCGGGGCGAACAAGGACGGCTTCCACGTGCGCAACGTGAGCGTCGCGCGCGACCTGTCGCACGCGACCTCCGCCGACCTGCGCACGGTGAACGCCGGCGAGGGGTGCCCGCGCTGCGGCAAGCCGCTCGCGGTGGGCAAGGCGCTGGAAGTGGGGCACATCTTCAAGCTCGGCACCCGCTACTCGGAGACGATGGGCGCGCGCGTGCTCGACGAGGCCGGCAAGGAAGTCCCCCTCGTGATGGGCAGCTACGGCATCGGCGTGGAGCGCATCCTGGCCGCGGCGGTCGAGCTGCACCACGACGCGGACGGGATCCGGTGGCCGATGAGCGTCGCTCCGCTGCACGTCGCGCTGCTGCCGCTGCAGATGCAGGATCCACACGTCTGCGAGGTGGGCGAGAAGCTGTACCGCGACCTGACCGCCGCGGGCGTGGAGGTCCTGCTCGACGACCGCGACGAGCGCGCCGGGGTGAAGTTCAAGGACGCCGACCTGATCGGGCTGCCGCTGCGCATCGCCATCGGCAAGAAGGGCCTGGCGGACGGCAAGGTGGAATGGAAGCCGCGTGGCGCCGCCCAGGTGGAGATGGTCCCGCTCGGCGAGGTGGTGGCGCGCGCGCGCGAGGCGGTGGAGGCGGGCGGAGGGCGCCTCTCGCGGTGAGGGGGCGCGACCGCATCGTCGCGGCGCTGGACGTGCCGGATCCCGCCGCCGCGGCGGCGCTGGCCGCGCGCCTCGCCGGGCACGTCGGGATGGTCAAGGTGGGGCTCGAGCTGTTCGTCGCGCACGGTCGCGCGGCGCTCGAGGCGGTCAGGCCCTTCGGCCTGCCGATCTTCCTGGACCTGAAGCTTCACGACATCCCGCAGACGGTGGAGGCGGCCGCGCGCGGCGCGGGCGCCTTGGGTGCCGCGCTGGTGACGGTGCACGCGAGCGGCGGGGCGGAGATGATCGCAGCGGCGCGCCGCGGCCTCTCGGCGGGCGCGGCCGTCGCGGGAGTGGCGGCCCCGAAGCTGCTCGCGGTCACCGTGCTGACCAGCCTCGGCGCGGACGATCTGCGCGCGCTGGGCTTCGGCGGCCCCCCCGCGGAGACGGTGCTGCGGCTCGCGCGCATAGCCGTGAAGGCAGGCGCCGACGGCCTGGTCTGCTCGCCGGAGGAAGTGGCCCAGCTGCGCCGCGAGCTCGGACCGTCTCCGCTGCTCGTCGTCCCCGGCATCCGTCCTGCCGGCACCGCGGCCGGCGACCAGCGCCGCACCGGCACCCCCCGCGCCGCCGTGAAGGCCGGCGCCTCGCACCTCGTGATCGGCCGCCCTCTCCGCGACTCCCCCGACCCCGCCGCCACCGCCGACACCATCGCCGCCGACCTCGACGCGCCAGGGGACTAGCCGCGAAGGACTAAAGAATCAACGCGGAGGCGCGGAGACTTCTTTCCTTCCAGTACCCGGGCGCCCCGATGGCTGGTTCAACCAGTGCCAGCCATCCGCGA
>WNFD01001560.1_pt2 | contig 23249 bp, 20 predicted proteins | sample 5400491 | NCBI WGS metagenome assembly WNFD01 (sample SAMN13153343, study PRJNA577476) | soil metagenome | isolation source: 120 cm saprolite under Douglas fir tree site 2 hole 2 replicate 2 | place: USA:California | collected 2015-04-18
CCCCCCCCAGCTGCTGCCCCGTCTCCCGCACCTCCTTCTTCAGCAACGGCGGCTCCGCTCCGGCTGCCGCTGCGGCCACCCCTGGCGGCGCCTCCTGTGATGCGACCGTCAGGCTCTCAGGCGATGCCGCCCGCTCAGCCTGCCATGCCGCACGCTACACGGACTACACCGCCGCTTGCGCCACCGGTGCGTCCGGCGGTACCGCCGTCTTCTGCACCGGTATTACCCGCACCCCCTGCGCCGCCGGTACCGCCTGCGTCAGGGAGCAACCCGACGGTCCCGCGACAATTCGCTATGCCGCCCACGGCTCCGGCCGCCCCTGCTAGGCCCGCGGCCTCTCCACCACCTCCACCCCCCAAGCCTGCAGCGGCACCGGTCGCCGCTGCTACGCCGCCGGCCGCTGGGGCAGGGGGAGCGGGAGTGGGAGCGGGACCAGCCCAACGCAAGACGGGGCCGCTGCGGGCGGTGAACCCCTTCATGGTGCAGGACCCCAAGCAAAAGGCCCGGCGGCTGGCCCGCGCGCTGATCTCGGACATGCTCGTTTATCACCCCGAGAAGCGGCAGCAAGGGATCCGTGACGGCAACTTGCCGCAGCTGTTCAAGGACGAGATCGCAAAGAGCTGGCTCGAGTACACCGAGCAGGTCGGCAAGGATATGGCCGAGACGACGGCGTTCTGGAACGAGGCGCTCAACGAAATCCTGGCGGGAGGGAAGAAGATCTTCTAGAGGGTGGTAAACGCGGGGCTAAGCCCTTATATTTGCAGAGGGTTAGAGCCGTCCCCCGGGTTCGGGCGGACGGCTCATCTCATACTTAGCAGAGCGGGTGCCCAGTGCCACTAACCGAGCGTTTCACCGCATTCGATCGACGGCTCCAAGAACTCAGGAGCTTTCTTTGACGTCGACGCCAAAGCCGCGCGCCTGGCCGAGCTGGAGCGGACCATGGCGGAGGGCGGGGGCGCTCTGTGGACGGACCAGGAGCGTGCTCGCAAGATCGTCGAGGAGGTCAAGAGCCTGAAGCGCTGGCTCGAACCCTACCACGCGCTGGTCAAGCGGGTGGATGAAGGGCGCGAGCTGAGCGAGCTGTTCGAGGCTGAGAGTCACGTGGATCTCGCGATGCAGCGCGGTCTCGAGGAGGAGGCCGAGCGGATCGCCGGAGATCTCGAGACGTTGGAGCTGCAGCACATGCTGCAGGGGCCCGACGACGTCCGGAACGCGTTGCTGACGATCCATCCGGGAGCGGGCGGCACAGAATCGCAGGACTGGGCGGAGATGCTCACGCGGATGTACACGCGCTGGGCGGAGCGCCACGGGTTCGCGGTGGCGGTCCTCGACCTGGAACCGGGCGAAGAGGCGGGGATCAAGCGGGTCGAGCTCGAGGTCCAGGGGCGCTATGCCTACGGGCTCCTCAAGGCGGAGATTGGGGTGCATCGTCTGGTCCGAATCTCGCCCTACGACGCGCAGTCGCGGCGCCATACGTCATTCGCGTCGGTGATGGTGTACCCGGAGGTGGACGAGGACATCGAGATCGAGATCCGCGACGACGACCTGCGCATCGACGTATTCCGGGCCTCTGGCAAAGGCGGCCAGCACGTCAACAAAACCTCCTCTGCAGTGCGGATCACGCATCTGCCGACGGGCATCGTCACGCAGTGCCAGAACGAGCGCAGCCAGTTCAAGAACAAGGCGACGGCCCTGAAGATGCTGAAGGCACGCCTCTACGAGCGCGCTGTGAAGGAGCGCGAGGCGAAGAAGGCCGAGCACGACAAACAGAAGACCGACAACGCCTTCGGGAACCAGATCCGCTCCTATGTCTTCCAGCCCTATACCATGGTGAACGACCACCGCACCGAGCTCAAGGTGGGCGATGTGCAGAAGGTGATGGACGGCGACCTCGACCCCTTCATCGAGGCGTTCCTCAAGCGGTTCGGGAGTAAGGCGGCATGACCAGCTTCGTAGAAGCGGCGCGGCGGGAGAAGCTCAAGGAGCTGGTCGCACGCGGGGTGGCGCCGTTCGCGTATCGCTACGATCGCACCACGACCGCGCAGGCCGCGCTGCAGGGGTTTCACGAGGGCGACAAGACCGTACACCGGCTCGGCGGGCGGCTCATCCTGCTGCGCCCCATGGGGAAGTCGACGTTCGGGCACCTCGAAGACGCCTCGGGCAAGATTCAGATCTTCTGCAAGCTCGACGCCCTCGGGGAAGAGGCCTACGCCGTGCTGCGGCTCCTCGACTTGGGCGACTTCGTCGGAGTCGAGGGGCCGCTGTTCCGCACCAAGACGGGCGAAGTGACCGTGCGGGTGGATCGCGTCACGCTGCTGACCAAGTCGATGCGGCCGTTGCCGCGCGGCAAGGAAGACGCGCAGGGGGTGGTGCATGGGGCCCTCTCGGACCCGGAGCAGCGGGCTCGCCAGCGCTACGCCGACCTCGCCGTGCATCCCCACGTGCGGGAAGTCTTCCGCCTGCGGACCCGCACCGTCGGCTCCATCCGCAAGTTCCTGGACGCCCGCGGCTACCTCGAGGTCGAGACGCCCGTGCTGCAGCCGCTGTACGGCGGCGCCACGGCCCAGCCGTTCACGACCCACTCGGAGGCGCTCGACGCGGATCTCTACCTTCGGATCGCGGACGAGCTCTACCTGAAGCGCTGCATCGTCGGGGGACTCGAGAAGGTGTACGAGATCGGGCACGACTTCCGCAATGAAGGGCTGTCGCGCTTTCACAACCCCGAATTCACGATGGCGGAATGGTACGAGGCCTACGCGGACTATGCGGGGATGGCCGAGCTGACCGAAGCCATGCTCGCCGGGCTGGTGCGGGAGCTGTTCGACACGGCGACGCTCGAGCGGCACGGCGCCACGCTGTCGTTCGCGACTCCGTTCGCCCGCCGGGACTACTACACGCTGGTGCGCGAGACGGCAGGTATTGACCTCACCCGCACGACGGACGGAGAGCTGAGGCAGGCGCTCAAACGCAAAGAGGTAGTCGAGGCGGACACCCTCACGGGGCCGAAGCTCGTGGACGAGGTGTTCAAGACCTATGTGGAGCCGACGCTGGTGCAGCCTACGTTCGTGCTCGACTATCCGGTCGCCCTGTCGCCCCTCGCGAAGCTGAAGCGCGACGATCCGACCCGAGCCGAGCGCTGGGAGTTGTTCATTCACAAACGGGAGATCGCGAACGCGTTCAGCGAGCTGAACGACCCGGAGGAGCAACGACGCCGGTTCGAGCAGCAGGCGCAGCTGCGCGCCGCAGGGGACGCCGAGGCGCAGCAGCTCGATGAGGATTTCCTGCGTGCGCTGGAGTACGGCATGCCGCCGACGGGCGGGGTGGGGCTCGGCATTGACCGGTTGCTCATGGTGCTCGCCGACCAGAACAACATCCGCGACGTCATCCTGTTTCCCATGCTGCGCCCCGAATGAGCCTTTCGGCGCTTGCCCTCGGCGCGCTCGCCCTCGCCCTACTCGGGGGCGCGGCACTGTTCGCGCGGGCCAACTGGCCGTCGCGCCTCGAGGCCAGCGTGGCGCTACGCTACCTGCGCTCCCGCCGCTCCTCGCGGTTGCTGTCCCTGATCACCGTCATCGCAGTCGGCGGAGTCGTCGTGGGAGTCATGGCGCTGGTGATGGTGCTGGGGGTGATGAATGGCCTGCAGAACGATCTGCGCGACAAGATCCTGGTCGCGAACCCACACCTGCGGGTACTCACCTATGGCGAGGGGTTGCGACTCGACGACTGGCACCGCGTGCTCACAGAGGTGCGGCGCACGCCGGGGGTCACCGCGGCGGCCCCGTTCGTACTCACGCAGGGGATGATCTACAAGACCCGGGACTACATCGAGGGCGTGATCGTGCTTGGCGTCGACCCCGACACCGGACGCCGCGCGGTCACGACGCTCGCCCGGCACCTGATCAAGGGCGACCTCAGGTTCCACACCACACGCACCGACGTGGAGGGCGGGCTCGCGCTCGGAACTCGGCTCGCCAGTAAACTCTCCGCATTTGCCGGCGACGTGGTCACGCTCATTTCGGCAGCCGGGGCGAAATTCAACCCGAGCGTCGGCGCGTACGTGCCGCAGTTCCACCGCTACGAAGTGACCGGCGTCTTCGACACCGGCATGTACGAGTACGACAACAACTACGTCGCCATGCCGCGTGTCACGGCGCAGCGCTTCGCCGGGCTCGACAGCGCCGTCACCGGGCTCGAAGTGCGACTCGCCGATCCATGGAGCGCGCAGCGCTTCGCAGCCGACCTCGAGAGCCGGCTCGGCTACCCCTACCGCGCGCTGGACTGGCAGTCCCAGAACGCCTCGCTGTTCTCGGCCTTGAAGCTCGAGAAACTCTCCATGGCCCTCGTGGTGTTTCTGATCTGCGTCGTGGCCGCGTTCAACGTCGTCGGCACCCTGACCATGGTGGTGCGCGACAAGACCCGGGAGATCGGCATTCTCCTGGCAATGGGACTGCGCCGGGCCTCCGTGCGCCGCATCTTCCTGGCCCAAGGGGTGCTCATCGGACTCACCGGGACGGCCATCGGTGCCGTGCTGGGGGGGCTCCTCGGTGGGATGGTGAATCGCGGGCAGTGGATCCGGATCGATCCCTCGGTCTACTTCATCGACCACCTCCCGGTGCAGACGCAGCCCTTCGACGTGCTGCTCGTGGTCGCCGCCAGCTTGCTGGTCGCCACCCTCGCGCCGCTGTATCCGGCCATCCAAGCGGCACGCCTCGACCCCGTGCCCGCGATCCGCTACGAATGAACGCGCTGCTCGAGGCCCGGGGAATCCGGAAGGTCTTCGCCGGTGGTGACGGCCAGCCCCTCGAGGTGCTGCGCGGCGTGGACCTGGACGTGCGGCGCGGCGAGCTGATCGCCGTGGTCGGCGCCTCCGGGGCCGGGAAGAGCACGCTGCTCCACCTGCTGGGCGCGCTGGACCGGTGCACTAGCGGAGATGTGTGGCTGGAAGGCTCGCGCTACGCCGATCTCGACCCCGTCGAGCTGGCCGAGCTGCGAAACCGCAAGTTAGGATTTGTCTTCCAGTTCCACCATCTCTTGCGCGAGTTCACCGCTTTAGAGAACGTGATGATGCCCCTGCTGATCGCGGGCCTCGCGGAGCGGACGGCGCGCTCGCGCGCCGAGGAGGTGCTCTCGGAGGTCGGCTTGGCCGGACGGATGACGCACCGACCGGCGGAGCTGTCGGGCGGGGAGCAGCAACGCTGCGCCGTGGCGCGGGCGCTGGTGCACGACCCGGCACTGGTCCTCGCGGACGAGCCCTCGGGCAACCTCGACCACGCCAACAGCGAACGGCTGCACGAGATCTTCTTCCAGCTGGCTCGCGAGTTCGAGACGGCGGTCGTGGTCGTGACGCACAACCGCCAGCTCGCCGCCCGGGCGGATCGGATCCTGTGGCTCGAGGACGGGCGGCTCACGGCGGTGCGCTCCGTCGAGGCGATTCCCTGATGCTGTGCGACAACTGCAAGGAACGCGACGCGGTCATCAACCTGACCCAGGTGGAGCATGATTCCAAGGTGACGCTCCACCTCTGCGAGCAGTGCGCCCAGCAGAAAGGCGTCGAGACGGGGGTCGCCGTCCTCAAGTCGCCGCTCGGCGGGTTCCTCGCCTCCATGGGCAAAGGGGGCGGAGCCGCCAATGTGTTGCCGAGCCCCACCGACGGCCTGCGCTGCCGCGGCTGCGGCGCCACCCTGCGGGATTTCCGCGAATCCGGCCGCCTGGGCTGCGCCCAGTGCTACGACTCCTTCGACGCCCACCTGCGCGATCTGCTGCGCCGGCTGCACGGCTCGAGTCAGCATGTCGGGGAGCGCTACCAGGCCCCCGGCGCTGGGGAAGACCCACGCCGCCAACTGCTTGACCTCAAGGACCAGCTGCGCCGCGCCGTGGATAGCGAGAACTTCGAGCTCGCCGCCGAGCTACGCGACCGCATTCGGGTACTGGAATGATCGACCTCTCGTTGCTTCCCGACGGAGGGATGAGTTGGCTCGACGCGTCCGGCCCCGGTGGGCACATCGTGCTCTCGACCCGGATTCGCTTGGCCCGCAACCTTCAGGGCTGTGTCTTCGGCCAGCGCGCCCGGGACGCCGACCGGACGGCGGTCTTGACCCGCGTCGAGGAAGCCGCCGCAGCCAGCACTCACCTGCGACACGCCATCACCTTCCGACTGGATCAAATGGACCGGCCAGATCGGCAGCTCCTGCACGAGCGCCACTTGGTGAGCAAGGAGCTGGCGGGATTGGACCGGGAAGCCCGCCCCCGGGCGGGCGCGGCGCTGGTGGTGCATGGCCCGGTCGGCGTCATGGTGAACGAGGAAGACCACTTGCGACTCCACGGGATGTGTTCGGGGTTCGCGCTGGAGGAGGCGTATGCGGCGCTCGAAGCCGTCGACAGCGACCTGGGCCGGTTGCTTCCCTTCGCGTTTCACCCAGAATTTGGCTATCTTACCTCGTGCCCGACCAACGCCGGAACCGGGCTGCGGGCGAGCGTGCTTATCCACTTGCCCGGCTTGGTCTTGACCAAAGAAATCGGGAAAGTGTTGCAGGGTCTCACTCAGGTAGGGCTCACCTTTCGGGGGCTGTACGGGGAGGGGAGCGAAGTCGTCGGGAACTTCTTCCAGTTATCTAATCAGACGACGCTGGGGAAGTCTGAGGAGGAACTGCTCGATCACTTGGGAAAGATCGTTCGGCAGGTGATCGAATATGAGACCCAGGCACGGGACGTGCTGCTGCAGAAGGCGTCGGACGAAGTGGGGGACAAGACGTGGCGGGCGTACGGGCTCCTCAAGTATGCGCGCAGCTTGACGTTCGAGGAGACGATGAACTTGTTGAGCGGGGTGCGGCTGGGGGTGGGCCTGAATCTGATCAAGGGCCTGAGTGTATATACGCTCAACAAGCTGTTGATCTATACCCAGCCCGCGCACCTAGCAGCGCTCGAGGGGCGGCAGACCGGCGACCCTGAGTTGCCCACGGTGCGCGCCACGTATGTGCGGCGGCTGCTCGAAGCCGAGGCCGGTTGAGGCGGGACGTGAGGAGCGGGGATGAACGGCTACAACTTCACGGATCGGGTGCGGAAAGTCCTGCAGATGGCGCGGGAAGAGGCCGCCCGGCTGCACCATGAGTACGTCGGTACCGAGCACATCCTCCTGGGGCTGATCCGCGAAGGCGAAGGCGTCGCCGCCGCGGTGCTCACCAACCTCAACGTCGACCTCGAAGAGATCCAGCAGAAGATCGAAGAGACGGTCAAGAAGGGGAAAGCCGCCGCCGCAGCGGGCCCGGATCTGCCCTACACGTCGCGCGCCAAGAAAGTGCTGGAGCTCGCGATGAGCGAGGCGCGCGAACTGAACCACTCCTACGTGGGGACAGAGCACCTGCTGCTCGGCCTGCTGCGGGAGGAGAAGGGCATCGCGGCGCAGGTGCTCACGGACGCCGGCGTGAATCTGGAACAGGCGCGGGCCGAAACCCTACGCCTGTTGGGCAGCGAAATGCCGGCCGCCGCCGGCGGCGGCGGAGCGGCTGCGCAGCCCGCGGCCCCCAAGAGCGAGAAGAAATCCAAAACACCCGCGCTCGACCACTTCTGCCGCGACCTGACGCAGCTCGCGGCCGAGGGGCAGCTCGATCCCACGATCGGGCGCCAGAAGGAGATCGAGCGCGTGATGGAGATCCTGTCGCGTCGCAAGAAGAACAATCCGGTGCTGATCGGGGAGCCGGGCGTCGGGAAGACGGCGATCGTCGAGGGCCTCGCGCAGCTGATCGCGAGCGGCCAGTGCCCGGAGGCGCTGAAGGATCATCGCGTCCTGTCGCTCGACATGGCGGCGGTGATCGCCGGCACCAAATACCGCGGCCAGTTCGAGGAGCGGCTGAAGGCGGTCATCAACGAGATTGCGCAGAACCGCAACATCATCCTGTTCATCGATGAGCTGCACACGCTGGTCGGGGCGGGGGCCGCCGAAGGCGCGGTAGATGCCTCGAACATGCTGAAGCCCGCGCTGGCGCGCGGCGAGCTGCAGTGCGTCGGTGCCTCGACGCTGAACGAGTACCGCAAGTACATCGAGAAGGATGGGGCGCTGGAGCGCCGGTTCCAGACCGTGATCGTGGACCCGCCGACCGTCGACGAGACGATCGAGATCCTGAAGGGGCTGCGCAAGCGCTACGAGGACCACCACCGTGTGGTGATCCCCGACGCGACGCTTGAATCCGCGGCCAAACTGTCGGAGCGCTACATCACGGACCGGTTCCTGCCCGACAAGGCGATCGACGTCATTGACGAAGCCGGGGCGCGCGCGCGGCTGGCGACGCAGGTGCCGCCGCCCGAGGTAGCCGCGCTGAAGACGAAACTGGAGCACATCAACGGCGAGAAGGAAGGCGCGGTCCGCGACCAGAACTTCGAGCGCGCGGCGTCATTGCGCGATCAGGAGCGCGAACTGCAGTCGGAGATCCGCCACAAGCAGGAGGAATGGGAGCGGGAGCGGCAGACCCGACGGCCCATGATCGACGAAGAGGGCATCGCGTTCATCGTTTCGCGCTGGACCGGAATCCCCGTCACGCGGCTGCAGGAGGCCGAGACCGCGCGTCTGCTCCGCATGGAGGAGGAGATTCACCTCTCAGTGGTCGGTCAGGACGAGGCGATCGCGGTGATCTCGCGCGCCATCCGGCGTAGCCGCGCCGGGCTCAAGGACCCGAAGCGCCCGATCGGATCCTTCATCTTCTCCGGCCCGACCGGCGTGGGCAAAACGGAGCTGGCCCGGGCGCTGGCGCGGTTCCTGTTCGCGGACGCGAACGCGCTGATCCGCGTCGATATGTCGGAGTACATGGAGAAGTTCTCGGTGAGCCGCCTGATCGGTGCACCCCCGGGCTACGTGGGCTACGAGGACTCGGGCACGCTGACCAAGGCCGTGCGGCGCAAGCCGTACTCGGTCGTGCTGCTCGACGAGATTGAAAAGGCGCACCCGGATGTCTTCAACATCCTGCTGCAGGTGCTCGACGAAGGGCACCTGACCGACAACTATGGACGCGTGATCGACTTCAAGAACACCGTGGTCATCATGACCTCGAACGTCGGCGCGCGCGACATGGTCAAGGGGAAGACCCTGGGCTTCGCCCAACCGGACACCCGCGCCTCGTTCGAGCGGATCTCCGAGAAGGTGAAGGAAGAGATCAACAAGGTCTTCAACCCCGAGTTCCTGAACCGGCTGGATGACGTCATCGTCTTCCATCCGCTCAGCCGCGAGCACATCGCACAGATTGTCGTGGTCCTGCTGCGTGACGTGCAGAAGCGGCTGGGGGAGGAAGAACTCACCCTGCGGCTCACGCCGGCGGCGAGCGACTTCCTGGTGAATCGCGGCTACGACGAGCACTACGGCGCGCGACCGCTGAAGCGCGCGATCCAGAAGTACGTGGAAGACCCGCTGTCGGAGAAGATCCTGATCGGGGAGTTCGCCAAGGGCGACGAAATCGAGGTCGACGTGGCGCCCGACAAGGAGCGCCTCGCCTTCCGCGCCCTCTCGGGCACGAAGGCGTGAGCCGCCGGCTCCTTCTCAGCCTCGCGTTCACCGCCGTCGGTCTGGCCCCGCGCCCCTGCGTCGCCCAGCGGGGGGGAGGGGGGGGGGCGGGCGCGGGCCGGGTCCCTGACTCCATCGCGGTCGTGGGCGCTGCGCGCGTCGGCCGCGCGAGCGTGCTCCTCACCAGCGGGTTGGTCCCCGGCCACCAGATCAGCTACCGCGATCTTGCCCAAGCAATCCAGGCGCTCTACGCCACCGGTCAATTCGACGACGTCCGCATCGAGCAGGACAGCGCCGCGGCGGCCGCGGCCCCGGCCCCCGTCCTGGTGATCCGCGTGAAGGAGCGCCCCACCCTCGTCAAGTGGGCGATCCGGGGCGTCGGCCGGCTGAGCGAGCACACTGTCCGCGACCGAGTGCAGCTCGTGGAGGGACGGCCGTTCGACCCCGCAGCCGTGGAGCGCGCCCGCGGCCGCATCGACTCGCTGTACCGCTCGAGCGGCTACTACCTGGCTCGCGTACGGACGCTGCGCGTGTTCGAGGGAGACTCGAGCCGGGTCCGCCTGGTGTTCGACGTCGACGAAGGCCGGCGGGTGGCGATCGCCCGGATGGACATCCGAGGGAACACCCACGTCCCGGGCCCGCAGATCGTGGGCCACATGGACACCAAGCCCGAAGGGTTCTGGTGGTGGCGCGACGGCGAATACGACGACGAAAAGCTGCGGGCGGATGAGCAGGAGCGCCTGCCCGCCTTCTACGGCAGCCGCGGGTTCGCCGACTTCCAAGTGACGGGGGACACGCTGCTGGTCAACGACAGCACGGGCAAGGCGACGCTCGTCGTGCAGGTGAGCGAGGGCGAACCCTACCGCGTCGGCACATTCGATGTCGTCGGCAACCGGCGCTTCTCGACCGAGGAGATCGAGACCCTGAACCCGTTCCGCCGCGACCCGAGGCAAGGCTCCCATGGGGCCGTCACCTACTTCAATCAGGTGAAGTGGGACGACGCCACGCGCCAGCTGCAGTCCTATTACTCGAACGAGGGCTACATCTACGCGCAGGTGCGGCCTGAGGCGATCCGGCACGCAACGCCGGACGGCAAGCCGGTCGTCGACCTGCGGTGGGTGATCAGCGAGGGCCAGCCGGCGATCGTCAACAAGGTCGACATCGTCGGCAACGACGTGACCCGCGAGCGCGTGATCCGCGACGCCATCGTGCTCATCCCGGGTGACGTGTTCCGCCAGGACGCCCTCATCAAGTCCTACCAGAACATCTCCAACCTCGGGTTCTTCAATCAGCCGCTGCCCGTCCCCGATACCAAGCCGGCCAACGACCAGGGCGACGTCGACGTGATCTTCCGCGTCTCCGAGAAACGCACCGGCAACGTGAACTTCGGGGCGTCGATCGGGCAGGGAACCGGATTGGGGGGATTCCTCGGTCTGGACGAGCCCAATCTGTTCGGCCAGGGCAAGCGTGGCCGGTTTCAGTGGCAGTTCGGCAAGAACATCAACGATTTCCAGATTTCCTACACGGACCCGGGGATTCGCGAGTCGCGCATTTCGGGGACCGTCGACGTTCACGACACGCGGCTGCGGTATCAGATCGCCGACCTCGGCCAATTGCGCCGGCGTGGCGCCAGCCTGCAGCTCGGCTTCCCGGTCTTCAACGACCGCTACACGCGCCTCTTCGGTTCGTATGGGCTCGACGAGCAGACGTTCATTGGCTCCGCCTCCAACACGGCCTTTCGCGCCCGCTTCGGGTGCACCAACTGCCTGCGCTCCACGATCGGCCTCTCCGTCCTGCGCGACACCCGTATCGATTTGCCGTTCCCCACCGGCGGCTCGATGTCCAGCGTGGGCATCTCCCAGAGCGGCGGCCCACTCGGCGGCAAAGGCAACTTCCAGCGCCTCGACCTCGAGAGCCGCTGGTATGCGCCCCTCGGCGGGCTGGGCGGCAAGGGCGGGCCGGTCGGTGGCGGTATGCGCTTCGTACTGGGGCTCTCGGCCCGCTCCGGGTTCGTGTTCGGCGATTCGCCATTCTTCGACCAGCTCTTTTTTATGGGGGGCACGCAGTTCGGCATCCCCTTGCGCGGCTACGACGAGTTCTCGATCACGCCCAACGGCTACGATGTCAACGCCACCTCGGGGCAGGCGACCGGCGCCACCTCCTTCGGGAAGGCGTACTTCAGCATGACGGGTGAGGTGGGCCTGCGCCTGTCGCAGATGTTCTACCTGAGCACCTTCTACGACGCCGGGAACCTCTGGGCCCGCGCCAGTCAGTTCAATCCGACCCGGCTGTTCCGCGGCGCCGGTGTTGGCGTCGCGGTCATCTCCCCCCTTGGCCCCCTCGGCCTCGATTTCGCCTACGGCTTCGACAAGCTGAACACGCTCGGCCGGCCCGCCCCGGGCTGGAAACTCCACTTCAAACTCGGCAACTTCTTCTGATGCCCATTCCCCCGGAGACGCTTATGAAGCGTGTAGTTGTGGTGTGTCTGGCGCTGGTTGGTATGCGAGCGGTGGCGGCGGCGGCCCAAGCCCCGGCCGCTTCCCCGCCTGCCGCCCCGGCCCCGCGGACCGCGGCCCCCCCTGGCCCGCTCAAGTTGGGATTCGTGTCCTCGCGCCAGATTCTGCAGCGCACGCCCGGCTACGCGGCGGCGGAGTCGAGCTTCACCAAGGAGGTGCAAGGGTATCGCGACGAGGTGACGAAGCTGCAGCAGCAGCTCGACTCGGCGGTGCAGGCGTTCGACCAGCAGCGCATCGCACTGTCGCCAACCGCCGCGCAGCAAAAGCAGCGTGACCTCCAGGGGATGCAACAGCGGCTGCAACAGCGCACTGACGCCCTGCAGCAGCAAGCCGGGCAGCGCGAGCAGGAGCTGCTGGCGCCGATTCAGGCACGTGTCAACTCGATCATCCAGGGGCTGCGCGCCGAGGGGAACTATTCGTTCATCTTCGACGCCGACGCTCCGGGGAACCCCATCGTCGCGGCCGACCCGGCGCTGGACCTCACGGCCAAGGTACTGCAGCGCCTCCAGGCGGCGCAGTAGCGGCGCCCGGCCCGTGAAGGCCGACGGAGAGCGGGCGATCACCGCGCGGGAGATCGCGGCTCTCACCGGGGGCCGGCTGATCGGGCCGGGGAGCGGCGGGGTTCGGGTCGTCGCGGTCGCGCCGATCGACCGGGCGGGGCCCGGCGACCTCTCGTTTCTTGCCAGCGCCAAATACCTTCCCGACTTTCACCGCTCGCGCGCCGCGGCGGTGCTCTGTAAAGAAGAATTCGCGACGACGCCCGAGGGGCCAGCGGTGCGCATCATCGTCCCGGACGCCCACGCGGCGCTGCTGACCGTCCTGGCTGTGCTCTATCCGCCAGCCGTCTGGCAGCAGGGGGTGCATCCGAGCGCGGTCATTGGGCGGGGCGTCACGTGGCAGGACCCGGTGTCCATCGGGCCACACGTGACCCTGGGTCGCGACGTGCAACTGGGCCGCAACGTGCGCCTAGGAGCCGGGTGTGTCTTGGGGGACGGCGTGCAGGTCGGCAACGATGTCGAGCTCTTCCCGCGCGTCACCCTCTACAGCGGGACGGAGATCGGGAACCGCGTGATCCTCCACGCGGGCGTTGTGCTGGGCAGCGACGGGTTCGGCTACGTGCCGAGCACCCGGGGCGAGCTGCCGCGCAAGATTCCCCAAGTCGGGCGCTGCCTCATCGGGGACGACGTGGAGATCGGGGCCAACACCACCGTGGACCGGGGCAGCATCGACGACACGATGATCGGACCCGGCACCAAAATCGATAACCTTGTGCAGGTGGCGCACAACGTCCGGATCGGGGCGCGCTGCCTGATCGCCGCCATGGTCGGCATCGCCGGGAGCACACACGTCGGGGACGACGTCTTCCTCGGCGGCCAGGCGGGTGTGTCCGACCACCTCACCATCGGGAATCGGGTCCGGGTCACCGTCCAGGGTGGGGTGATTGGCGACCTCTCAGACGGCGCCACGGTGTCCGGGTACCCCGCCCGCAACCACCGGGAATACCTGCGCGCCCAGGCGGCCCTGTACCGCCTGACCACGATTGTCGACGACCTCGAGGCGCTGGTGCGCCGAGGCCAGGATGCCTAACGCGAGGCGCTCGATCCAGCAGCCCCAGTCGCTCTCGGGGACCGGTCTGCACACCGGGGTAGCGACGCAGGCGACGTTCCTCCCCGCGCCGGTGGGCCAGGGGATCGTCTTCCGGCGGGCCGACCTCGCGGGCCGGCCGGAGATCGCCGCGCGGATCACCGAGGTGGAGGCGCTCGAGCGTCGCACCGCCATCGGGCATGGCGAGCTGACCATCCACACGGTCGAGCACCTGCTGGCGGCCGTCGCCGCCCACGAGATCGACGATGTGATGATCGAGGTCACGGGGCCCGAGCCGCCGATCCTCGACGGCAGCGTCCAGCCCTACTTCGATGCGCTCACGCGGGCGCACCCGGTGGAGATCGGGGGCGAGCCCTCGGTGCTCACGGTGCAGGCGCCGTTCACCGTGACCGAGGGGGAGGCGGCTTACGTCGTCGCGCCCGCCAAGACCCTCCGCCTCACCGTGACGGTCGAGTTTCCGCATCCCTTGATCGGCCGCCAGGCCGGCACGTTCGACGTGACGACGGAACTGTTCGCCCGCGAGCTCGCGCCGGCGCGCACCTTCGGCTTCGCGAACGAGGTGGAGACGCTCAAAGCCAAGGGGCTGATCAAAGGCGCCAGCGCCTCTAACGCGATCGTCCTGGATGAGCGCGGCGTGGTGAACGGCGGTAAGCTGCGCTGGCCCGACGAGTTTGTGCGCCACAAGACAGCGGACATCGTCGGCGACCTCGCCCTCACGGGGGCGCGGATTCGCGCGCACATCGTGGCCACACGGCCGAGCCACATCGGGAACGTGGCGCTGGCGCGCGCCCTGGCACGCGCCGCCAAGCGCACCGGGCGACCGGCCTTCGACATCGGCCGGATCATGGACATCTTGCCGCACCGCTACCCGTTCCTCCTGGTGGACCGGATCATCGAAGTGGAGGGCGAGAAGCGCATCGTCGGGATCAAGAACGTCACGATCAACGAGCCGTTCTTCCAAGGGCACTTCCCGGGGCATCCGATCATGCCGGGCGTGTTGATCATCGAGGCGATGGCACAAGTCGGCGGCATGCTGCTGATGAGCCACTTCGAGGGGCAGGACGTGGAAGACAAAGTCGTCTACTTCATGTCCCTCGACAACGTGAAGTTCCGTCGCCCGGTGCTGCCAGGGGACCAGATCCGCTTCGAGCTGGAGATGCTCCAGTTCCGGGGCAAGACCTGCAAGATGAAGGGCGCCGGCTATGTCGACGGCCAGCTGGTGGCCGAGGCGGAGATGATGGCGATCGTGACGGACCGGTGATCCATCGCACGGCGCTCATCGAGCCCACGGCCGAGCTCGGGCCCGACGTCGCGGTCGGTCCGTATGCGATCATCGGCCCCCGGGTGACCGTCGGGGACCACACCCAGATCGCCGCCCACGCCGTGCTGGAGCGCAACACCCGGGTCGGCCGCGGCGTGAAGATCGGGTACGGCACGGTGATCGGCAATGATCCCCAGGACCTGAAGTACAAGGGGGAGGAGACCTGGGTCCAGATCGGCGATGGCACCATCATCCGCGAGTACTGCACGATCAACCGCGGCACGACGGCGACCGGCAAGACGTCGGTCGGCCAGCGGTGCTTCATCATGACGTACGTGCATATCGCGCACGACTGCGCGATCGGCAGCGATGTCATCCTGGCCAACGGCATCCAGATGGCAGGGCACGTGACCGTCGAGGACCGGGCGATCATCAGCGGCCTCGTGCCCATCCACCAGTTCGTGCGCATCGGCACGTACGCCTTCGTGGGCGGGGGCTCGCGCGTCAATCAGGACGTGCCCCCGTATACGAAGGCGGTCGGCAACCCCGTCCACCTCTACGGGCTCAACTCGGTGGGGCTGCAACGGGCGGGATTCTCGCCCGAGGTGAAGCTGGCCCTGAAGCGCGCCTATCGGCTGCTCTTCAACTCCGACCTCACCGTCAGCCAGGGGATCGCCCGGGCGCGGGCCGAGCTGCCATCGGCGCCGGAGGTGGAGAAGTTCCTCTCCTTCATCGAAGCCTCCCAGCGGGGAGTCATGGTGTGACCACGCGGCGGGTGCGCGTCGGGGTCATCGGGACCGGCGCCCTCGGCTTCCACCACGCACGGCTGTACCGGACGCTGCCAGACACGCAGCTAGTCGGCATCTACGATCATCATCCGGGCCGCGGCGACCAGGTGGGGCGCGAGCTGGGCACCGTCGCGTTTCCCACGTTAGAAGCGCTGCTCGAGCAGGTCGAAGCCGTGTCGGTTGTCGTCCCCACCCGGGCGCACGCCGAGGTGGGAGTGGCCGTGCTGTCGCGCGGCATCTCCGCGCTGATCGAGAAGCCGCTCGCCGACACGCTGGAGAACGCGGAGCGCTTGGTGCGCGCTGCGGATGCCTCCGGCGCCACACTACAGGTCGGGCACGTGGAGCGGTTCAATCGCGCGGTCCGCGCCGCGGCGACCTACTTGGATGGCCCGCGGTTCCTGCAATGCGAGCGCCTGGCCCCATTCCAACCGCGGGGCACCGACGTCGCGGTGATCCTCGACCTCATGATCCACGACCTCGATCTCGTGCTCGAGCTGGTACACTCGGACGTGACCGAGGTGCGGGCGACGGGCGCCCCGCTGCTCACCCCCCACGTGGACATCGCCAATGCCCGCGTCGAGTTCGCCAACGGCGCGATCGCGCTGGTAACGGCGAGTCGGATCACGCCGAAGCGGACACGCACCCTCCGCATCTTCCAGCCGACCGGGTACTTCTCCCTCGACCTGGCGCAGGGCACGGGGCATTTCTACGAACTGAAGGCGGGCTGGCAGACGATGGGCGCGCGCAAGCTCGAGGAGATCGTGCATCACGTGAAGCTCAGCGCGCCGGAAGCCGAGCCCCTGGCGCTCGAGCTCGAGAGCTTCGTGCACGCCGTGCGGGGGGACGGTGACGTCGTCGTGTCCGGCGCCGCGGGGCTGCAGGCGCTGGCGCTCGCCTACCGCGTCGCCGACGCCATTCAGGCTTCGCCACTCTCGGCCGCGCGGCCGTGAGCGCGACGCCGCGCATCTACCTCTCGGCGGGCGAGCCGTCGGGGGACGCCCATGGCGCCGCCGTGGTCGCTGCCCTGCGACGCCGCTTGCCCGGGGCACAGCTCGAGGCGTTCGGCGGGCCGCGCATGGCCGGAGCAGGGGCCGTGGTGCTGGACCGCATGGAGCAGTTCTCGGTGGTGGGGTTCGTCGAGGCATTGGCGAAGCTGCCCGCGCACTACCGCCTCTTGGCGCGGACGCGCGCCGCGTTCCGCGCGGGCCGTTACGACCTCGTGGTCTTGATCGACTACCCCGGCTACCACCTCCGGGCCGCAGCCGCTGCGGCCGAAGCGGGGCTGCCGGTCCTCTACTACATCGCACCGCAGCTGTGGGCCTGGGGACGCGGGCGCGTCACGCGCCTCGCCCGAACCGTGCGCCGGCTGGCAGTGATTCTGCCCTTTGAGGAGCAGTTTTTCCGTGAGCGCGGCGTGCCCGCGACGTTCGTCGGTCATCCGCTGAAGGACCGGCCGCCGGCCCCCCCGCGTCCAGCAGCGAAACGCGCGCTCGGCCTCGACCCGGCGCGGCCGGTGCTCGGCCTCTTTCCCGGGAGTCGGGAGCAGGAGGTCCGGCGCATGTGGCCGGCGTGGCGGGTCGCCGCCGGGCGGGTGCGGGCGGCGCGGCCGGAGGTGCAGGTCGTTGTGGCCGGCACCCCGGGCGCTGCCTACCCAGACGCCGGGGAGTTCCTCATCACCTCGGGGGATCCGGCTGTCGTGTTCGCCGCCGCCGACGCCGGCATCTGCAAGTCGGGCACGACCACGCTCGAAGCAGCGCTCGCCGACGTGCCGATGGTGATCGCCTACCGGCTCCACCCGGTCTCCGGGTTCATCGCCATGCGGTTGATCCAGGTGCGGTGGGTCGGCCTGGTGAATCTGGTGGCCCAGGAAGCCGTCTGCCCCGAGCTGTTGCAGGGTGCGGCCAACCCGCGTGCGCTCGCCGAAGCGGTCCTCCCCCTGCTCGACGCGGACGGCGTGGCCGCGCGGCGCCAGCGCGAAGGTCTCGCCCGGGTGCGAGAGCGACTCGGCCCCCCTGGGGCGGCCAACCGCGTGGCGGAAATCGCCGTGGAGCTGTTGTGGTGAAGCGGCGTTGGGCCGAGGCGCTCGGAGCCGCGATCGGCCCGACGCTGGTCCGGCTGCTCGCCGCGACTTGGCGGATCCGCGTACGCGGCGTCGAGCACTTGCGCGCGCTGCGCGAGGCGCGGCGCCCGTTCGTATTCGTGCTGTGGCACAGTCGCATCCTGCCCCTGCTATTCCACCACCGACATGAAGACATCGTGCTGCTCATCAGCCGCCACCGCGACGGGGGCTACCTGGCGGATCTGGCCCAGCGCTGGGGCTACCGCTCCGTGCGCGGCTCCACGAAACGGGGTGGGGAAGTCGGACTGCTCGGCATCGTCCGCGCGCTGCAAGGTGGAGCAGTAGTCGCGGTAACGCCGGACGGGCCGCGCGGCCCAGCAGGGCAGGTTCAACCCGGCGCGGTCGCTGCAGCCCAGCACGCGGGCGTGCCACTGCTCCCCATCGGTGCGCAGGCTTCGTCGGCGTGGTGGCTCCGCACCTGGGACCGGATGTGCATCCCCAAGCCGTTCGCGACGGTGGAGGTGGTGTACGGCCCGGCGGTGGCGGTGCCGGAGGGCAAAGAGGCGTTGCGCCGGGGGATGACTACCGTCGCGCAAGCCTTGCACGAGGTGACGCAGGCATGAGGCTGGATCCCCTCCACCACCTGGCCCGCTGGCTGTGGCACAGTCGCGGTCTACCGGCGCGAGGAGCGCGCGTCGCGCTGCTACCGCTCTCAGCGCTGTATGGTGCCGTCGTCTGGACACGTGCGGCCCTCTACCGTGTCGGTCTCCTGACGCCGCGGCGGCTCCCGCTCCCTGCCGTCGCGGTGGGGAACCGCGCGGTCGGCGGCGCGGGGAAGACGCCACTCGCGGCGTGGATCGCCGCGTTCTACGCGGCACGCGGCCGAGTGCCCGGCATCCTGCTGCGGGGCTACGGCGGGGATGAGCCCAGAGTCCACGAGCGACTCGTGCCCGGCGCCGTGGTCGTGCCGAACCCCGATCGCCTGGCCGGAGCGGCGCAGGCGCTGGCGCGCGGCGCCGACGTGCTGGTGTTGGACGACGCCTTTCAAACCCTCGCCATCGGGCGCGATGTGAACCTCGTCCTGGTCAGCGCTGAGGACGTCCGACTCGCCACATGGCTGCTTCCGGCTGGCCCGTGGCGAGAATCGGGAAGCGCGCTGCGGCGCGCCGATGCAGTAATCGTCACCCGCAAGCGGGCTGGCGCCGAAGAGGCCCGGGCGCGGGCGGCCGTACTGGCCGCCCGGTGGCCCCGCACCCCGGTGGCCGTGGCCCACCTCGCGCTGGACCACCTGGAGGGGATGCTGTCGGGCACTCGAATGGACACCGCCGCGCTGCGCGGCCGGAACGTCGTCGCGGTGGCGGGCATCGCCGACCCGGAGAGCTATGCCGTGCAGGTGCGGGCGTCAGGGGCGAGGGTGCAACTCGTGGCGTATCAAGACCATCACCCCTACGACGAGGATGACCTCGCGCGCCTGGTGCGGGCCCAAGCCGCAGCCGATTATGTTGTAGTCACGGAGAAGGATGCCGTGAAACTGCGCCACCGCTGGCCGGCCGACGCGCGCGAGCCGCTCGTGGCGGTTCTAACCGTCCGGTGGGAGCACAACGGCGAGGCGATCGTGCAAGCGCTGGATGCGCTGCCCGTGGTGCCCCGCCGTTTTTGACCCGAGAGGCCCAGACCCAGCCATCCCATGAGCGATACCGTCCGCACCACCGAGCCCCGCGTGCTCATCGGTCCCGACAAGGACACGTTCCTCTCCGAGGGGAACCCGTTCGAAGCGATGATGGAGCGGTTCGACCACGCGGCCAAACTGCTCAACCTCGACCCTGGCCTCTACAAGGTGCTGCGCAACCCCGAGAAGCAGATCATCGTGTCGGTGCCGATCGTGCGCGACAACGGCGAGGTCGAGGTGTACACCGGCTACCGCGTCCTCTACAACACGTCGCGCGGGCCGGCCAAAGGGGGCATCCGCTTCGACCTCAACGTCACGTTGGAGGAGGTCAAGGCGCTGGCAGCGTGGATGACCTGGAAGTGTGCCCTCGTGAATATCCCGTTCGGCGGTTCCAAAGGCGGCGTAGTCTGCGACCCCACCGCGATGTCCATGGGCGAGCTGGAGCGGCTGACCCGCCGGTACACCTCCGGCATCATCGAGACACTCGGTCCCGACTCCGACGTACCGGCACCCGACGTGAACACCAATGAGAGCGTGATGGCATGGATCATGGACACCTATTCCATGCACATGCGTCACACCGTCACCGCTGTGGTGACGGGGAAGCCCGTCGAGATGGGTGGCTCGCTCGGACGACGCGAGGCCACAGGGCGAGGGTGCATGTTCGTCACGCGCGAGGCGCTGGGGCGGCTGGGGATGCAACTGAAGGGCGCCCGCATCGCGGTCCAGGGGTTCGGGAATGTGGGCTCCGTCAGCGCCGACCTATTGGCCAAAGAGGGCGCCGTCATCGTGGCAGTGGCCGACAAGTCGGGCGGGCTCCACAACCCGAAGGGACTGGACGTGGCGGACCTGCTGCGCTGGGTACGGGAACGACGCCAGCTGGCGGGCTACCCGAAGGCCGAACCGATCAGCGGCGACGCGGTTCTCACCACCGACTGCGACGTGCTCGTCCCAGCCGCCACGGAAAACGTCATCACCCGCAAGAATGCTCCGAACATCAAGGCCAAGATCATCTGTGAGGGCGCCAACGGCCCGACCACTGCGGCTGCGGACAAGCTGCTAGAGGACAAGGGCATCTTCGTGATCCCCGACATCCTGGCCAACGCCGGTGGCGTGACCGTGAGCTACTTCGAGTGGGTTCAGGACCGCGGCGGCTACTTCTGGGACGAGGAGACGGTCAACCGCCGCCTCGAGAGCATCATGGTGAAGTCGTTCCACGATGTGATGGCACTGGCCGACAAGCACAAGGTGAACACGCGAATCGCCGCCTACATGCTGGCGGTCGGCCGCGTTGCCGCGATGCACCGGCTCCGCGGGATGTATGCCTGATGCGCTACCGGGTCGTCGCGGTGGGCCGCGTGCGGGACGCGGCGCTGCGGGCGGCGTGCGACGAATACGCGGAGCGGCTGCGCCACTACACCCACGTTGACGAACGCGAAGTCAAGGATGAGGCGCGGGTCCTTGGGGCCGTTCCCGAAGGCTCGCGCCTCGTCGCCCTGACGCGCACGGGAGATCAGTGGACCTCCAGCCAAGTGGCGGAGTGGACGGGGAAGTGGGAACGGGACGGCCGGGACGTCACCTTCGCCATCGGCGCGGCGGACGGGCTGCAGGACGACGTCCTGCGGACGGCGGAACGGGTGTGGAGCTTGTCCCGCCTGACCTTCCCACATGAGCTGGCGCGCGTGTTGCTCTACGAGCAGCTGTACCGCGCCTACACCATCCGGCGCGGGGAGCCCTACCATCGCGGACCCTGACTTAACCCCAGGCGACCGGGCCGCCCTGGCAGCGCTGGCGCGCCAGTCGGTTGAAGCGACCGTGCGGGGTGGCCCGGCGCCACCGATCCCGGACGTCCCGGGCGCCCGGCTGCGGCGCGGAGCCTTCGTGACCGTGGCCGTTGAGGGGGCGCTGCGGGGCTGTCTCGGCCGCGTCCTCGGCGACCGCCCCCTGGGTCCCGTGGTGCGCGCCATGGCGGCCGCGGCAGCGCGGGAAGACCCGCGCTTCCCGCCGCTCGCCCCCGAAGAGCTGCTGCAGCTGCACGTCGAGGTCTCGGTGCTCGGCGAGCCGGTGCCGCTCGCTGCGGCGGACGTCGGGCGCCTCGCCATCGGCCGGGATGGGGTCCTGGTGCGGCAGGGGCGCGCGTCCGGGCTGCTGCTTCCCCAGGTGGCACCCGAATACGGCTGGGGCCCCGAAGAGTTCCTCGCCGCTACCTGTCGCAAAGCCGGCCTCGGGCCGGACGCATGGCGCGAGCCCGGAACCGAGGTGTTCACGTTCCTGGCGGATGTGTTCGGCGAATGACGGCCGGGAAGACGGAGGCGCGGACGTGATCCCACGTATCGTCACGACGCCGCTCGCAGGCGGCGCCCGCCCGCGCACGCTCGCGCCGCGCCGGGTGAGCGCCGACGTGCTGGCGGCCGTGCTGCCCGGCCCGGGCCGCGACCGCTTGACAGCTGGGGAAGTGCTGGTCGTGACGAGCGGGCAGCAGCCCGGCCTGTTCACGGGGCCGTTGTACACCATCTACAAGGCCCTCTCCGCGATCGCGATCGCCGCCAGGCTCGAGCGGGAGCGCGGCAGCCCCGTGGTCCCTGTTTTCTGGGTGGCGGGGGACGACCACGACTTCGCCGAGGCCAACCACGCCGAGTTCCTCAACAGCAACGGCGAGCCGGCGCGGATCGTGCTGCGCGAGCGGCCACCGGAGGCGCCGCAGCTTCCCTTGTGGCGTGAGCGATGCTCAGACGGCATCCTCGCCGCCTTGGACCAGCTCCGGGCCGGCACGCCGGAGACCGAGTTCAAGGCTGCGGTGCTCGCCTGGCTCGAGACCGCCTACCGCCCCGAGGCCTCCCTCTCCGATGCGTTCGCCGACGCTCTGAACACCCTCCTCGGGCCGCGCGGGCTCGCAGTGTTCAGGTTCCACGATCTTGCTGCGAAGCGCGCCGCCGCGCCGTTCATCCTGAAAGGTCTGGATGCCACCCTTCCCGACGGGCTGACGCCGGTGCTCGTGGAGGCCGCTCTGGGACGCGACCGTCTGCGGGCCGACGGCGGCTCCTTCATCACGCGCCGCAGCGAAGAGCGGTTCACTCGGGCGGACCTCGAGCGGCTTGCCGCGGAGCAACCCGAGCGGCTGTCGCCCAACGTCCTGCTGCGGCCGGTGATCGAAGCCGCCTTGTTTCCCACCGTCGCCTATGCAGCGGGGCCGGCGGAACTTGAGTACTTCCAAGAGGCCACGCCGCTGTTTCAAGCGCTCGCGGTCGAGGCGCAGCCCGCGGTGCCGCGCTGGTCGGGCGTCCTGGTCGAGGCGCGCGTCGACAAGCTGCTTGAGAAGCATGCCTTGACGCTCCAGGACCTGCAGGGGCCGCCCGGCGCGTTGGAGGGACGTCTGGTGCGTGAGGCGCTGCCCGGGGAGGTCGCGGCCACGCTCGGAACGCTGCGGTCCGGAATCGAAAGCGATTACGGGCGGCTTGCGCAGGTCGTCGAGCAACTCGACCCGACGCTCGGGCGGACTCTCGAATCCGCGCGCAACGCCGCCCTCGCCGGCACACACGACCTCGAGAAGAAGGTCGTGGCGAGTCTCAAGCGGGCCAACGAGACCCTGGTGGGCCAGATCGCCCGTGCCCGCGCCGCCACGTTCCCGATGGGGCGCCCGCAAGAACGGGTGCTCACACTGGCCTCCTTCGCGATCCGATACGGGCCGGCGCTCCTGGACGCGCTCGCGGCCGAGGTGGCGCGGTGGGCGGACCCTTCGTAGAATCCACATCATGATGATTCTCGCGGTCATCCTCGTGGTGGCGCTGATGATTCCCATCACCGCGATTCTCGTGGATTCCCCGCTCGGCCGCTCGATCGCCCGTCGCCTGGAGGGGCGCGGTG
>WNFD01002158.1_pt1 | contig 23234 bp, 23 predicted proteins | sample 5400491 | NCBI WGS metagenome assembly WNFD01 (sample SAMN13153343, study PRJNA577476) | soil metagenome | isolation source: 120 cm saprolite under Douglas fir tree site 2 hole 2 replicate 2 | place: USA:California | collected 2015-04-18
CGCGCTGCCGGACATCATGGAGAAAATGGCGACGCTTGGCTTCGAGGCAGTCGGCAATACGCCTGATGAGGCTGCTGCCCTGTTCAGGACCGAGGGCGCCAAATGGGCAAAGGTCATTCGAGAGGCGGGCATCAAGGCTAATTGATACCGCACTTTTGCCGCGCCGGAAGCCAAGAGGGTAAGACGCTGCCTGCCTGCGGCATGTCAACGATCGGTGTCATGGCGGCTGGCAACCGCGGGCCGGCCCAGTCGAAGGCTTCGCGAGTTGGCATCGAGGCGTAGCGCGGAATCGCGGGGCGTCGCAGTATCGGCGACTGGGGCGCGTCGCTGGCTGCAAAATCATAGTGCCATGACGAACACGTAGTGCCCATCTTCATCGGCCGTGGCGCGCCACTTTCGCCAGAGCACGCTACCGCACGCGGCAGCTCGCTCGGCCATCCATTCGCGTGCGGCTCTTGGCAGAGCATGCCTTTCTCGACGCTACGAGAACTGAGACCGGCCAACTGAGCGGCTGGAGGCCGGTTGCATTTAGTATCATGGAATGATACATATGGTGCGATGATCAGGAGCTTCCGGGGAACGTTCGCCGAGTTGATTTTCAAGCAGCGACGCGTTCCGAAGGGCTTTCCGACGGACGTCGCCCGGGTCGCCCGCCGAAAACCGGTGCAGTTGAACAACGCCGCAATGCTCGGTGATCTTGTGGCGCCGCCGGGCAACCGACTGGAAGCTTTGCGAGGGGACCTCGCTGGCAAGCATTCGATCCGAATAAACGATCAGTGGCGGATCGTATTCCGGTGGAGCGATCAGGGGCCCGAGGAAGTCGAGATCTTGGATTATCATTGAAAGGTGCGACCATGGCCAAGAAACTTCCCCCCGTTCATCCCGGCGAGGTTCTGCGCGAGGAATTTCTGCGCCCCCTAAGCCTCTCGCCTTACGCGGTGGCTCGTGCAGTCGGCGTGCCGCGCACGCGAATTGAGCGGCTGGCCAATGAGCAAACCCCCGTGACCGCTGACACCGCCCTGCGGCTCGGCAGATATTTCGGCACCTCTGCCGCGTTCTGGATGGGCATCCAGACACAGTATGATCTTGAGCGGGCCGAGGACGAACTGGGCGCCACACTGCGCAAGATCGCGCCGGCGCGTGAAGCCAAACCTGCAGCGTGACCCGAACAGAGCAGCCTGGTTGCATTTGACTGCACACGGCAAGGAGGGAACGCGATGAATAGAAGGCAAGCGTTGCCCAACGCAGCGGCATTCTTGATCGGCAGCGCGCTCGCGCCAAAACACGCAAGCGCTCGACAACATCCCCAGTGGAAGCACGCGCTATCGCCAAGGAGGCGATCATCTACGGTGTACCGATGCTGGAGAATTACCGCATCATGTACTCGTATTTTGTGAACCGTAACGATCCTGATTTTAAGGCGCCTTGGAATACGCTCAACAACGTTGCTCGTCTCTTCACGCCTGACGACAAGGCAATCCAGACGCCCAATTCGGATACTCCGTACTCACAGCTCGGGGCCGATCTGCGGGCCGAGCCGCTGGTGATCAGCGTGCCGGAGGTCGAGGCGGGGCGATACCATTCACTCCAGTTCGTGGACATGTACACGTTCAACTTCGCGTATGTCGGTAGCCGCGCCACCGGCAACGGGGCGGGCAACTTCCTGCTCGCTGGCCCGCGCTGGGACGACAAGAAGCCTGAAGGCATCAAGGCCGTCATCCGGTCGGAAACCGACTTTGATTTCGTGCAGTACCGGACGCAGCTTTTTGTTGCAAGCCGCAGCCGAACTTGGTGCGAAACCGCAATGATTGAACAGGATTGTGTTGAGGTTGTTGATGACCAAGGCTGACGAGACCTCGCAGGCATCCATCGATCCGCTTGAGGAATTGCCCGTGGGCGGCCTGCTTGGGTTCGTCTATCAGGAAACCGGGGAGGCTGGACTGCGCGAGTGCACCGATATGCTGATCAATCCCGAGGAGGGAGAGCCTGCCAACAGGGGATTCCTTGAACGCGCTGCGGCGGAACTTGAGGCCGTTGGTCTAGACCATATCTGGAAGATCATTCGAGATGCCGCCCAAGCCGCGCCGGAGGTGACAGATCGGCCCAACACCGACAGCAGGGCAGACTATCGGGATTGGTTCCGTAGCCGCCATAACCGCTTCCCAACCCCTGAAGAAACGCCAAAGGGCCTATCGTGACCGCTAACAGCTCCCATCCCGCGGATGCCGCTGAATGGCTCGCCTGGTATCGGGCGCGGCTCAGAGAGCAAATAGCCAAAAGAAAGGCCCCCGAGGGCTTACCTTCACAGAAGCGGAAGAACTCTTCAGTCGCGCCAAGGCTTCGCACCCTTACTGGAGACTTGCGCCGGAAGGGGGTAGATAGATAATGCCATACTTCGCGTAGATCTGCGCTGGGATCCGCTGCTCGACCACTCGTACCACCGCAGCATCCACGGCTGCAAGCAGCGCATCGTCCGCTCGGCGAAGCCCAACTGAAACACTCCAGCGCAGTGCCGGTTCTGGCTCGTATCCGTCGGGTATCCTTACTTCCGTGCCGAGGTGTTCGTGCTGATGCCAGCCGACAATCACGGGGTTTGTGGCGCCGACTTCGATTTCGCCTGCCTCGATCGCGGCAATTATGTCTTCTTGAGAGGCGAAGACCGAAACGCGGAAGCCGTGTTTGGCCAGCCACTCGTGCTCGACGGTACCAACCATGACGCCAATCTTCTGACCGTGCAAATCCTCAAGCCGACGAACCGAAGATCGAGATGAAATGACAAGGACAACACCGCTGTCTGCGTAAGGTCTCGAAAAGCGAAGAGGTAGGCGGGTTGTCAGCGGTCCGGTAAGTCCCTCCCGATCGTAGCTTGCGGCGGAGGCGACGACGCCCATCAAGACATCGCAATCCGAGTTTTTAGTATCACCGGCGTTTCGAACCCAGACCACACCGAGTTCCAATCTCATCTCGTGTGCCAACACTTCCGCGAGTTCGACTTCGAACCCGGCAGGGTCGCCTCTATCGGTGAGGTTCGAATAAGGCAGTGCAGATGGGTTTGCGCAGACGCGCAGGATACCATTCTGTCGCACCTCTGTCAGTGATGCAGCGTCCCCACGGTGGGTTGTGCCTCCGGCGATAAGCGTCGCCAGTATGGCGATAGCAGCACTGCCAGGGATCAGACCATGGTGCATGAGCGAGGCTCCAGATTCCAACGTCGCGCCGAGGCAAAATATTCTTAGCAGTCTCGTCAGGATAACCCGAGTACGGTCGCCTGCCGTCATCACGATCCGTTGCCCCGCTCCTCACATCTGAGGTTCGCATCTAGGCGCGATCGGAAGCGCGTTGGCTGACCAATTTCGATCTGCTTGTCACCCCGACGACAGCCTGCCCGCCCGTCGATAACGCGAGCGACGGCAACACCGTTGGACCGAGTTCGATCAACGGTGTGGAGATCGATCCTCTTGTCGGTTGAGCCATGACCTTCTTTGTCAACTTCACGGGCCACCCGGCGGCATCGGTCCCGGCCGGACTATCTAACGGTCTGCCGATCGGAATGCAGATTGTCGGCCGGCGATACGCCGATATCGATGTGCTGGCGGCGAGCGCAGCGTTCGAGCGGCTTCGGCCGTGGCACGAAGATTACCGGATCTGCAGGGAACGACCGCAGCGGTGTGATGCCGATGGGGCCGTCGATTCACGGCCCCACCACCCGAGAGCCGGCCGCTTCTCTGTCTCTGCATCCTTCGGTTCATGCCTGACCTTACTCCGCAGCTCACTACCTTCGACGAGCAGATCGCGACCGTAAGAGAAAACATCCGCGAACTTCTCGAGCAGCAGCAGCCGCGTATTCCGGCGCGGCTGACGACGATCTGGTGACACGACGCATCGCCGATCAGGAAGCCAAGCTCGAAATTCTGACCAAATGACGCGACAAGCTTTCCCGGCAAGCTCCACAACCAAAAACAGGACGGGCGAAATGAAGCGCAGCCCCATCAAGAAAGACATGAAGGTGATCGGTGCTGATGGAGTTCCCGGTGGTACAGTCGATCGGCGGCTCACTGGCGACCGTATCAGGCTCACAAGACAGGACAGCGGCCAAGGATGGCACAAGGGCCATCAGCACTACGTCGATTTGGGCTTGGTTGCGGAGATCGAAGGGCGAACTGTGCGATTGTCAGCGAACGCCGCCACTGCCGTCACTTTTGAAGAGGAGGCTTCGGGCGAGCCGACTTCAAGCCTCGAGTGACACGTCGTGGATTGCCAGATTGTCCGAACTGCAAGCCTCAATATCCGAATCTACGACGGGCGCGCAGTCGACCTGTACCAACTGATCCGCGCGCCGTATCTCATGGCGTGAAGATGCAGATACAAAAGCAAAGCGCGATTTGAGCTCGGCACTTGACGGAATTTCAGAACGGATCACGCCCATTTCCAGCCCAAAGGTCCGTTCGGAAGGTCAACTATCGAAAATCAAAATTCTTCTTATATTTCAATATGATATGGCGGAGAGAGTGTCAGTCAATCCCCATTGATGTAAAAGCTGTTTTTCATTCCAGCACGTGGGAACCTACGGTCCTGGCTACCAGCCATTGGCCCATCCCGCGCCCGCTGCGCCCCAAGCCTCTGCGCCATCTTCCGTCGACCTGGACGCGGCCGCCGGCCAGACCATTTCCGCCTGCGGCGGCGACGCTCGGAAGACACTGAACGGGCTGATCGCAGCCAACCACTTCTTGAGGAGCTGAGGGCGGCGGTATTGAACGGCCATTCTCGCGGTGGACTTCCGCAGGTCCGCCACCTCAAGGATGCCCTGCGAGGAAAGACCTTCTGTTCTTGCTTCTTGTTCTTCCAAGTTAGCCCATAGGTGACAGCGGCGGACTAGGGAACGGCGCTTTGCGCCAAGAGCTGCCGGTCCTCGCCAGGTCGCGTCTTGCCTGTCGACATCATCGAACGCACATTGATCGAGAAGGGTCGCGAGCCTGCGTTGATCATGGCCAAGTCGCTGAACTTTCGCCAGCCAACCACAATGGCACTTCTATTTCTCGGGGCTCACGGTCGCCTTCGTGGACGGTTGCGCCTGGAGCATCATCTCTGGCGCCGAAATTCCTGCTTCGTGCAGGACGGCGCTTCGTGACGAGCTCGTGTCGCTTCCGCCGCTCGTATTTTGATCGGAGGATGCTAAGCTGCTCTTCGCCACCCTGAATGAGGTGCTAACGGCAGTGGACCCCATGTGCAGGCCCGCCAGTACACGCTCGCGGGCGGTGGGATCAGGGACACCTGGTCGAGCGATCTGCAGCCTCAGCGCTCCGTCCGCTGCATTGTCGACCACGCTCCTCGGAGAAAAATACTGCGCATGGCAAGTAGCAAAGAAGTTTTGATTGCCGAGTCCGATGTTGGCTGTTGCCGATGGCCGTCGCGGGTTGATCACGTACCGGGCGCAGCCCTCTTGCACCGTCGTGCAGCCGACGCCCCGTCTTCTGGAGATCCTCGAACACTGACCTTCTGCTGCTTGGTGGTAACCAGCTTCTTGCTGTCATAGGCCTTGGAGCGAAGGCGCTGGATCGCATCCATCACATCCGGCTGCTGCGCGAGTACGGCATCGCCGAGGTTCTTGGTCCAGTCGATCTTGTCGCTCATCATCGAAATGACGTCTGCGGTGCTCCCGAGCGCCTTGACGCTGTCGTCCCAGGACTGTTTCTCGACCTCCTTCTTCAACGCATCGCCCTTCAAGGTCTTGCGCGCTTTGAGCCAGCGATCGGCCTGCACCACTTCCAGCGGATAGGTCGACGCCGCCAGTACATTTGCCAGCAGTTCGTCGGGATAGAGCGCAATCGGCGCAACCAGCGCCTCGAGCTGCTCGGGCTTCAACAGCTCTACAGTCGGTGGCGGCTGGCTCGCCGGTTGCGCCGGACTGCTGGGAGCAGGTGGATTGTCGGCCGTTTGTGCCGAGACAGCGACAGGGATCGTCATCAGCAGCGCGAGCGCGAGCAGGGTCTTGCCGCAGCGGAACATCACACCCTCCCTTGGGCTTCACCGCGGCAAGCATCGGTCCGAGGCAGGGTCGTTCTTTGATAAAGATCAAAGAAATCGAACACCACCGCCTTGCCGCAACGCAAGAGCAGCGCGGCCGCCTGGATCAGGCTGAAGTTGATCTGCCGCGGGTAATCGGAAGCCTGATCGTGAAAAGCGCGCCGCCCGACAACTGATTCTCCGCAGAAATCTGTCCGTGGTGCGCTTCGACAATGGTGCGGACAATCGCAAGTCCCATGCCCATGCCCTGCGGCTTTGTCGTGAAAAACGGGTTGAAGACGTTCTTGAGATCACCGGCCGCCATACCGGGACCGGTGTCGCTAATCCTGATTTCCGCGTAAGCGCCAGAGCGGATGGTCGTCACGTCGATTTCGCGTTTCCCGACCTCGGATATCGCATCCATCGCGTTGATAATCAGATTGAGCACGACCTGCTGCAGTTGAACGCCATCGCCCCTGATCTGCAGCTCGGTTGCGGCGGGAGCATACATCAGCGCAATGGCACGCCCGTCGGCGAGAGCCCTCATAAATCCGATCGCTTCCCGCACCGTCTCGTTCAAGTCGATGTCCCGGACTTCAAACGGCGTTTTCTTCAGCACGCTGCGTAGCCGGCGTATCACTTCGCTGGCGCGCTGATCGTCACGCCTGATGTCAGCGAGAATTTCCCTGACCTCATCGAGGTTCGGCGAGGAGCCCTTGAGCATCAGCTCCGCAGTTTCGGTGTTGGTAAGAATGGAGCCAAGGGGCTGGTTCAGCTCGTGCGCGATGGAAGTCGTCAGTTCTCCGGCTGTCGAATAGCGGTTGACATGCGCGAGTTCCGCCAGGCGTTGGCGCGACTCGACCTCGGCGAGACCGCGGCGACGACGTTCGTGGAGCATTCCGCTGATCAACGCCCCCTGGACGAGGATCACGCTCGCGATCAGCGCCAACTGCCAACTGTATCTTTCCCAGATGCTCGGCTCACGAAACAGGACTTCACTTCCCGGGGGCAGGTTGCTCTTGCTGATGCCCCAGCGCTGCATCTCGCGCCAGTCGTACTTCGGAGACGCAAATCCGATCGGCTCGATCTTGATATCGCCCGGCTTCTCGCCACCGAGGATGCGGATCGCGGCATTGACGGTCTTCTCGCTCGATCCGGCGACGGAATGCATCGGGCCACCGACGGTTTCCCCGCCGAAAAAGGCTTCCTGGAAGGAAAAAATCGGGGCGTTCGCGACCGCGTGGAGACTGCGCAGGGCGAGATCGCCTTCATGGGCGACACCTGCCGCGTCGACCGACATCAAGCCCCAGAACAGGACTGTGTGCGGCGGAAGCGCTGTTGCCCGCTTCAGGATTTCCTCAAATGACAGGTCCGCGTACCAGACGAATGCGACCCGGTTCTCGAAGGGCTTCGCTTCCCTCTTTACTTCATCGAGCCAGAACTTCTCCAGGGGCGAGGCACCGATGACGACGGCAATCGTCTGTGTATCCGGCAGGACTTGAAGAATGCTGCGAAAGAAACCCGAGAAATCGTTGTAGACCGAGACGACGGTGTCTTTGTCGGTCAGGCCCGCGTGGTCGACGAGTCGCTGCTCGACCGCCGTCAGCACCATCGGTGTCTCAGGGAAGAGCTGCGCCCGATATTTTTGGACAAACTTCGCCGCGGGCGCCCCAATGCTCAACACGATATCTGGCTGACGGCCAGCGTAAAGCGACCGCAGATAGTCGACAAACGGTGCCTCCGGTCCCGGGTTGTTAAACCGTGCCGTCAGCAACGTGTGCTCCTGAAGGTCCAGCGGCCATGGCGATTGCCGCTCGAGCTCTGCCTTAATGCTCAGGGCAAATTCGCTCCACGGCCGGAACTCTCGCCCGAAGGAATGCAGCATCAGCACGCGTTTGAGTTCTCCGCGCGGCGCGCTGCTTGCCGGTCCGGGCAGTATGGCGGCCAAGACCAGCAGACAGACGCAGAGACGCGCGGCCACAACTGGCCAGCCTGGGTTGATCACCCCGATCGCGACGGGTCCGCTCATCCTCCTACCCCGGCGGTCTCAGATGTCCGAACGGCTGCATTCCAGCACAATTCTAGCGCGAATTGTACTGCAGTCGACGGTCTCACTCAGCCCGGGCGACAAGTTCAGCAGCGGGTCGTGACCCGGCCATAGGCGTCCACGACCTGTACGCATGACGGCGCCGCATAGTAAGCGCCCGCCACACCGGCCGCAGCACCAACAGCAACCGCACGGCGCGTCGTTCTCCGCGCGACCCCGGCATAGCTCATGGGCGTGAGGGGACGCCCAATCCGCGCCTGGGCTTCGGAGAAGAACCCGGTTTCAACGAGGCTACTGGTGCCAGTCCAGGACAGCCCTGCAGCGAAGGCTGCAACGGCGGCCGCCAGCATGATGACTTTTCGTGATGAAATCATTTCTTTGCTCCTGAGGGTATGCCGGGGGGAAGTTCGTCGAATTCCACCATGACGCCGGAATCCAGGTCGACCTTGGTCGCGCCGGCGGGTGGCTTGAACACGAACGTGTCGGCATCCGTGAATGCGTCCGTTTTCCAGTCCCTGATTCGCAACGTATATTGCGGCGCGCCAGCAAGCGTCTTGCTGGTGATTACATATTTATGGGGCACGGGCTTCGCGCCGGTCTCGATCCAGATCTGCCAGTCGGTATCGGGACCACGAAACGCGAGATGCTCGCACTCAACGCCGTCGACGACTCCCAGACCGATGTGCTTGCCCTCCAAGGCGCTTGCCACCAGCTCGTCGAAGGCGTTGGAGAGCAGCAGGTCGGTGCCCGGCATGCCAACGCCGGATCTCGCCTGGATCGCATCGATCATCTGATCCACCGTGCCAGGCGCGTCAGCCTGCACGTAGGATTTTGCATTGTTGCCGTACACAGAAATCGTCTTGCCGTCATAGACCAGCTCGACATCGGCATAGCCACCGGTGCGCCGCACGCGCAGCTTGTCGGGCCGGTCCAATTTCATCTGCCCGGAGCTTACGAACTGGATCTTCTGCAATTCCGGGGTGATGATCTCGATGTCGCTGTCGAACGATGCGGACAGCGACTTCTGGCTGCCGAGATAGTCTGTCATCGATTTGAGGATTTTGGCCGCATCATCCGCACGGGCTGCTGATGCTGCAAGCAGCAGAACCGCCGCTGTTGCCGCGCCTAGCGTCGCTCGGATTTTCGCTCGAAGGAATGTTTCAGGCTTCATGTCAAACCTCCTAGGATAGAAATCCATTCGGGGCGCATTCGATGCTGCTTTTGTTTGACATGAATCAAGCCAAGCCGGCCGTATCGTCCTGCTATTTTGACGGACAGCGGTGATACCTGATCTCCATATCCTCAATGCCTGGAAACAGGCGCGCAATGCTGTTGGCATCCAATTCCTTCAAACTGAACTGAACGCTGGACAGCATGATGTCCGTCGCGCAGGCCGCAATCAGGTTGACGGTCGCTCCGTCATCCTTCCTGGCCTTGATCCTGCATCGCGCAAACTTGCCGACGATCTGGTTGCCGTCGATGATGAAGCCTCCGCCGTAGACGTCGGACATGTCGGTGAAACCGAGCTGGCCACCCTGACGCACGAACACCTTTGCGCATTGATCAGCATCGCTGGCCCACGCGCCGTTCAGGTCAAGTGCGTCGGCGCGGCCGGCCATTGCAACCAGGGCGCCGAGCAACAACGTGATTGATGCGGCCAACTTCAACGAGCCAGTCATGCGTCCATTCCTTTCCGCTTCCGATCAGTGGCCGCTCAGCACCAGCGTCTTGATCGGCAAGAGCAGCGCCTGGATTCGCAGCAGCAAGGCATGCACCAGACCGACGCCATCGATGACGTGCAGGATGATTTTTCGGCCCGTGCCGGTTTCCTTTGCGACAATTTCCTCGTGGTTGCTGGTGTAGGCATTGACGATGCAGCTGCTGCCGGCCGTCACCCCTTCGAGACCGCCCTTATAGAGAGGCTCTAGAAACACGAGGATCGTGCCCGGTCTGGCGATGTTTTGCGCCTCAATCAGTTGCTCTCCGCCTCGGAACTGGCCGGCCGCGATGTAGTCCTGAACCGCGGTGACAACCATCGGGATGATCACCCAGGGCCTTGAGATGCAGGTCGCCTCCGCCACCATCCCTTCCTTCATGACTTGAGCCTCGATCTGGCCGAACCCCGCCTGCAGCATCCGCTGGCCCGCGCCCTCCGGGATGAGAATCCCCGCAGGCCGCATGAGTGGATTGACGACATCGCCCGTGCGCAGCGCGAACTGCTCGACCCGTCCAGTGACCCCGGCGCGGACAAAGGTCTTGTCCAGGTCCACCTGTGCCTGTGCCAACGCCGCTTCGGCACTCGCCTTTTCCGCCGGCAAGAGCGTCGAAACCCGCGTGATCGCGGATTGCTTGGTTGCTGTTGCGACGTCTATGCCGGCTTGGCGCTGGTCCACGAGCACCTGCAGCTTTTCTATGTCGCGTTGTGGCACGATCCCGGGGTTGCGACGCTGCAGCTCGCTCTTCACGTCCAATTCGTCCTTGGCTTGCTGATGTGCGCTCTTCGCTTCCTGGATCTGGGCTTCCGCCTTTGTGACGTCTGCTTCCGCAGATACCATCGCGGCATCGACCTCAGCGATCTTACGCTTGGCCGTTTCGAGCGCCGCCTCCTGCTTCGAGCTATCAAGCCTGAAGATCACGTCGCCCTTGGAGACCGGCGCACTGAAGCCGACGTTGACTTCCGCCACACGTCCTGACGCCTCAGGAAGAATCGGAACCGTCCTGAAGAACAACGTGGCGCTGGTGGTCGAGGGATGAAAATAGAAGATCATCGTTATCAGCGAGATCGTCAGCATCAGGCATCCAGTGATGCCCCATCTGAGCTCGTACCAGACCGAATAGAACGTGATCTCCTTGCCAAACCGCTTGTTCTGGACATAGCGGCGGTAAAGATAATCGGGAAGGATCGTCACAAGGGAGCAAATGATCAGCTCAAACATGACCGCTTCTCGCCTGCTTTGCGATGCTCGCCCCAATGTCGGGCGGAACTGAGCCGGGAGCCAAGCTGGTTTCCTGCTCCGCTTCGGAATCGGTATCCGGCATGGTGTCTGCTATCTTCTCGACCGATCCTGCGATGCTACGCAGCGGGGTGCCGAAATCGGGGATATCGATCATGGCAAGCAGCAGTCCCGCTACCCAGAACAGGTGGACGTGCGTGAAGAGCGCCAGCAGGCCCAGAATGGCCACGATCTCGAACTGCAACTTCTCCGACTTGTGCGCCATGCGCTCCGGCAGGCTATGCAATCGCAAATAAAGTGTGCCGACCCAGACGAGGGCGGCGACCAGAAAAATGCCCATCGCCACCATCAGGGCATCGGTCCCGTTCCCCGGGGCGAGGTAGAAGGGCAGATGATGGGGACCCATCGGATGCATCTGCTCGCTCAACGTTCTCTCCCAAAAAACGGAACTGGCCGTTCGCAGACCTCGTGAGCACAGTGCGTATCCCCGGTGCGGATTTGCTTGATTTGGATCAAGGGAACGACGTCGACCCCATCTAGCCTTGGCAACGCTGAAGCAGAACAGCCAATCAGGAGCGATCGGCCATGCCCGACAGCATCGATGATCTCATTCCCAACGCGAACCAGATCCGGAAAGAAGCAGCGCTCAGGGAGGCCGAAAAGGCAGAGGAATACGCACGTCTTGCGGCTGCCGTGGAATCCGAGAAACGGGCGCTGATCGAGCGGCTCACCCGTCCGTCAGGCAAATCCGAGGAGGAAAAGGTCCAACTCGCCTCGACCATCATCCAGCGGGCGGTGCGAAACGGTTTGACGGAAGTCCAGGTGTATCGGTTCCCCAACTCGTTGTGCACCGACAAGGGCCGCGCCATCAATCAGCAGGAGGCAGGCTGGGAGAAGACGCTGACGGGGATTCCAAAGGAAATCTTCCAGCTCTGGACCGACTACCTGAAGCCGCGCGGCTATCGCATCAGCTATCAGATCATCGATTTCCCGGGAGGCGTACCGGGCGACATCGCCATCACGATCGCCTGGGGCGACTAACCGTCCGCAGCAGAGAAAACGGAGGCTGCGGTGCGAAACGGCCGTAAAATGGCGAAAGACAAGGAACCATCATCCAAGATGAGCCGAAAGGCTTACGAGAAGGAGCTGCGGAAGCTTCAGGTGCAGCTCTGTCACTTGCAAGAATGGGTAAAGGCAAAGAAACTGAGGGTCATCATCCTGTTCGAAGGGCGGGATGCCGCGGGCAAAGGCGGAACGATCAAGGCAATCACCGAAAAGGTAAGCCCACGCGTCTTCCGGGTTGTCGCCCTGCCCACCCCTTCCGACCGGGAAAAATCCCAGTTGTTTCTCCAGCGTTATATGCAGCATTTCCCTGCTGCCGGCGAAGTCGTCATCTTCGACCGCAGCTGGTACAACCGTGCCGGCGTTGAATATGTGATGGGCTTCTGCACGCCTGCCGAGCACGAGCGCTTTCTCTCGCTGTGTCCGCAAATCGAGAAATACGTCATCGACGGCGGCATCATGCTGATCAAGCTGTGGCTGGAGGTTGGCATGGAGGAGCAGGAACGCCGGTTCGAAGCCCGCATCGAAGATCCGCTCCGGCAGTGGAAGCTGAGCCCGATGGATATCGAGTCCTATCAGCGCTGGTACGACTATTCGCAGGCGCGCGATCTGATGTTCAAGGCGACCAATTCAAAGCACGCACCCTGGCACGTTATCCGTTCCGACGATAAACGGCGCACGCGGCTGAATTGCATCGCGCATATATTGGACACGATCCCGTTCAAACGGATGCGCCCTGAAACCGTCAAACTGCCAAAGCGCTCCGAAAAGGGACGGTACAACGATCAGCCCTCTTTGCGCGGCATGAATTTCGTCGCCGAGCGCTATTGAGGTGCTATCGCATTACGATCTGTACCCCGCCCACGGCCGCCGACACTTCCACCCCGACCTTTGGTCCGTGGAGTTGCAGGATCACGCCCCCGGCGTTTTGCAGTTGTACACCACCGGCGCCGGCAGCCAACGCGCCACCCGCGCCGACTACGCTATAACTCCCCGCGAGATCGCCGGGCGACCGGACGTTCAAGGCCCTTCCCACCAATTGTGTGGTCGACGCTCCGATCGTGAAGCCCAGGCTCAGGCCCGAGACATCGAACGGGTAGTGATGACCCCGGAACGTCAGGACCCCATGGCCACCGCCGACGCCGACGATGAATCCTCCTTTCGTGAAGACAACACGGACCGCCCCGGTTTCGGCCTGCGATGGCGCGGCGAGGCCGCATGCAAACAGTGCAACCATGGCAACTTGAAGGAATCGCATGCAGTGCTTTTTCATTGGTGTCTTCTCCAGTGTTGTCAAATCGGTATCGAACAAGTGATTTATTCAATCCAGGGTGATCACCACCTTTGTCACGTTGGCCGACAGTTCCACGCCGGCCTTGGGACCCTGCAATGTGAGGATCACGCCCTTTGCGTTCTTCAGCTGCACCCCGCCGACGCCGCCGAGCAAAGCACCGCCCGCGCCAACCACGGTGTAGGTACCTTCGAAGTCCTTCAGCTCGTGCAGATATGAGGCCCGCCCGACCAGCTTGTTGACCGATGCGCCGGCCGTGAGCCCCAGGCTTAGCCCCTGTACGGTGAACGGGTAGTCGCGATCGCGGAAGGTCAGAACTCCGCGACCTCCGCCTGCGCCTACGACAAACCCTGCCTTGGCGACCACGACGCGAACTGTTCCTGTGATCGCGTGCGCCGGTGTGGCGAGACCGGCGGATGCGACGAGCACTATCAGGACAATCTGAAAAATACGGTACTTTTTCATGCGCCATGCCATGCCAGGCCGGGTCGCCTCGGGCGACCTGAGGATTGTCTTTGTCTATTGTGCGAGCACATCGCGAAATATCCGAACACGGTGAGCAGAATGCCGGACACGGCATAGCCGACCGGGACTCCATGTCACGTTCACTTCGCTGGAATGAGGTTTGATGCCTCATACATGTCTCTATAGCCGCGAGCGATCAACCGTACGCCTCGCCCGATCTGCTCATATGCTTCGTCGGGCAGATTCGCCAAGGACACGCGGAGCGACCAGTTCGGCGCTTCGAAACCGCCGCCGTTCAGCAGAACGATTCCGTATGCCTCCGCAAGGCGGAAAGCGAGATCGAGCGGATGGATGTTTTTCTTCAGGTATTCGACCGCTTCGTCGCCAAGATTTTTCCGCGCCCAGAACTCGAAATCGATCAAACCGTAATAGGCGTCGTAACTCGGATTCGCAGTGAGTTGAAGGCCGATGCCCTCAATCAAAGTCCAAATGCGCCGATTGACGATCTCTTTGCAGGCCGTCTGGTAACGCTTCTCCGAATCCATCATCTCGCTGAGCGAGAACAGACTCATCATAACCTGTTGCGGCAGCGACAGTCCGGCCGTGTGATTGAGCGCCACGTCGCGGCTGTCGGCCACAATTCGATCGATGAACTTGATTTTGCGGGGTTCTAAGGTAAGTGCGCCATAGCGCTTGTCCAGCGCTTTCACGTCGGCGTCCGGCAGCTTGGCGATCATCTTGTCGAAGATGTTGTCCTCATGCACCGCGATGACACCGAGCCGCCATCCAGTGCAGCCAAAATACTTCGAGTAGGAATAGACGCCGATCGTGTTCTGCGGCAGTTCGCCAAGCAGCGAGCGGAAATCGTCGACGAACGTTCCGTAGACATCGTCCGTCAGTAACATGAGGTCGGGGCGCTTGGTCTTCACCAGTTTTGTGATCATGCCGATGGTTTCCTTGCTCATCGCCATGCCGGTCGGATTGCCGGGGTTGACGATGAAGAAGGCCTTGATCTTGGGATCCTCCAGCTTCTTGATTTCTTCGTCCGTGTACTGGAAGCGGTTCTCTTGCGGCGCTTTCACGTGCACGACCTTGAGATCGTAGTCCTCAAGATGCGTCATCTCGAGATAGGGCGTGAAGATCGGCGTGCCTAGCGCAATCGTGTCACCAGGATGTAACAGCCGATTGGCCTTCAGCGATTTGAAGATGTAGCACATCGCGGCCGTTCCCCCTTCGACCGCGTATAGATCGAACTTGCCGGCTGGCCGAGGCTGACCGCACATCGCCCACATCAGGTACTCCTGCACAATCTGCTCGTTGTGGACCAACATGCGATCCGGGACTGGGTAATTGTCACCGATGATCGAGTCGACGAGTTCGTGGACGAAAGCGTCACGGTCAAACTTGAAAGTCTTGACAGCAAATTGCGTCATCGAGGTAAGGAAACCGGCGCCCGGCATGTCCGCATGCTTCGCGAGCCAGCCCTCGAACCGGTCGGCAATGCCGCTGGCCTGCGGCATTCCGCCGATCCCGGCTGGGTGCTGCATCACGCGCGTGCTCTCGGTCAGCGCGAACTGGCCAAGCAGGAAAAATCCCTCGCGGGGCGTGGTAGCGATCCAGTTTGGATTGCCGCGGCCGGCATTGAGGAAGGCGGATTGGGTCGTCCTGGAATTGGCTTTTGCGAGATTGATCAGTTCGTCCTTGATCTCGAAGGGACTCAGAGCCTCAAACTTCTTTAGCGTCAGAATGTCGGCCATGACTTGCTCCTGTTTTTTGCGAGATTCCGGTGGCAAACTTGTCACAAGGGTAAAGCGGATGAGCACGGCCCTGCCGGTACGCGCTCACTGTTTCTCGCCGCTAAGTCAGCAGCATCACGAGCACCATGCCCCATACGGTCAGCAGCGTATTTCCAACGGCGTAGGTGACGGTATACCCCAGGCCTGGGATCTGGCTCTTGGCACGGTCATTGATCATGCCGAGCGATGCTGTTGTGGTGCGTGCACCAGAGCAGCATCCGAGCACAATGGCGTCGTCGAACCGGAACAGGTATTTTCCGACGTACATCGCCAGTATCAGCGGCACGGTCGTGACAACCACGCCCCACAGAAACAGGCTGAATCCGAGCTGTTGTAGTCCGGCTACAAAGCCGGGCCCGGAGGAGATACCGACGACTGCGATGAACACGTTCAAGCCGACCGAGTTCATGAACCAAACCGTCGATGACGGAATTCGACCGAAGGTCGGATGAACGGAGCGCAACCAGCCGAAAAACAGGCCGGCAATCAATACGCCGCCGGAGGTCGACAGCGTAAGCGGGACGCTGCCAACCTTATAGACCAGCGCACCGACCAAGGCGCCGATCGTGATTGCTCCTCCAATAAACGCCACGTCCGCCACGTCTGTCGCCCGGTCCGGATAACCCAGCATCTTGGTCGCAGTGCCCACGTCCGGGGTGCGTCCGACGAGCGTAACGATGTCGCCCCGTTGCAGCTCTGTGCCAGCCAGGATCGGAATCTCGGTTGCAGTCGCACCACGGACAATTCTTCGCAGGAACACGCCGCGCGCTGCCGGCCGGGTCGCCAACTCGGCTAACGTCTTTCCGTCGACGTCCTTGCTTGTCACATAGACATCGACACCTTCCACCGGTACCGCGAGCAGTTCGCGATCGTTAACTTCCTCCGCAGCGGAGCCGACCAGGTTCACCAGCACTTCGCGCCGGCCAGCCACCGCGACGATGTCTCCTGCATGGATCACGGTGTCTGCCGTGGCATCCAGGACCTGGCCATCCCGCCGAATACGTTGCACAAACACACGCTGATCCGGAATCAACGCCTCCGCTTGCTGCACTGTCTTTCCGACAACAGGCCCGCGTTCGTTAACGCGGAACGCGCGCAACTCGAACTGGTACCACGCCGTGCCAGGGCCGCCCGGTTCTTTCTTGCCTCCGTGCATCTCTTCATACCGCTTGCACGCTGCCGCTAGGTCGATGCCAAGAAGCGCCGGCCCTATCAGCGCCAGAACAATCGCCGATCCGACCGTTCCGAAAATGTACGTGACGGCGTAAGCGACCGGCATTGCATCCAGCAATTTCTTGCTGTCTTCGGGCGACAGACCTAGGCGGTTGATTGCGTCGGTCGCCAAGCCCATCGATGCCGAGATCGTCTGCGATCCGGCGTAGAGTCCTGCAGCCGAGCCTACGTCATAACCAGCCAGCTTCGCGCCCAGATAGGCCGCCCCCAGACAGAAGAAGCACACAACAACGGCAAACAACGCCTGCGGAATTCCGTCCTGTGCGATGCCACGCACGAATTGTGGTCCAACCCCGTAACCAATAGCGAACAGGAACATCAGGAAGAAGGTCGGCTTGAGAGGACTACCTATCTTGATCTCAAGCTGTCCGATGATCACCGCCGCAATCAGGGTCGCGGTTACAGCTCCCAGACCGAGTCCTCTATAGGTGAATGACCCGAAGTAATACCCGAGAGCCAGGGACAGGAAGATCGCGATTTCCGGATAGCCGCGAAGCGTCTGTACGAGCCAATCCATCATGATTTCACCCTCCCGATTACAACGTCCTATTCCGCGGCGGCCTTCATCCCATGGGCGCGCGAATGGCGGTCACCGAGTTTTGCCAGCGCCTCGGGCCGCACGAGCTTCAGGCCTTCGGCTGCGTCGTAGCCATGGATTTCCTTCACATCGAGCTTGCGCATGAAGTCGATGGTTTCCTGGGTGATGACCTGCCCCGGCACCATGATCGGGAAGCCCGGCGGATACGGGATCACGAAATTGGCGGAGACGAGATCCGGGCCGCTCTTCAAGCGTCGGTCGATCTCGGGATCAGCGAGGCGGATATATTCGCACCCCGAGGCGTCATAGGCCGAGTAGAAGCCCGAACGAATGTCGCCCTCGTTGGTCTTGTTGCCCGCGTCGCCACGGAAACTCTGGTGGAAATGCGAGAAGTTCGGCAGATCGGGCACATCAGTCATCAAACTCTTCACGCGCGCCTCGAACGTCTTGCGCGCGTTGGCGCCGCCCTGCGTCAAACCACGATCGACCTCGCCGGCAATCTCGGCCAACACACGGATCAGATGCGCGACGTCGCTGCGCGTGTTGTTGATGTTGGACTGGAACAGAACCGAGTTACGGGAGGTCTTATTGACCTGGATGCCGTACTGGTTTGCCAGGATGCCCTTGAACTGCGTGCCGTCGAAGCCGGCGGTACCGCACACCAGCGTCATGCGGGTCGGGTCGAGGCAGAATTCATCATCCTGCAAGCTCTTCAGTGCAATTGCCCAGTTCGGGCCGGCCGCCAGGTAGTCGACGAAGCCGGTTTGCCGGTACTGCGCCGGCACCATGGCGTCCGCGCCCAGGATACGGAAATATTTGGAGATCAGCGGATTGCCGTTGACCGCCTGACGGATCGCGAGCGCGATTTCCATCGCATTGGCCACCAGACCATAGCCCTCAAGTTCCATCTGGCGCCGTGCGACATCGAGGCTGCCGATCAGCTGCTGGCTGGGGCTGGTCGAGGCATGGGTAAAGACCGCCTCGTGAAACTGGGCCTCGACCGTGTGGAATTCAACGTCCTTGACGAAGAGCATGGAGCCCTGGCGCAGCGCAGACATCGACTTGTGGGTCGAGTTGGTCTGATAGACGCGCAGCCGTATTTGACGCGGGTCGGGAATGAGCCTGGTCTTGAGCAGCACCTCGTCCGACGGATTCTTGCCGAGTTCGGCCTGCTGCTTTTCGTAGGCCGCGACCGATTTCGGATCGTGCATCCACGCCTCGATATCGTTGGCGGCACCCATCGCGGTGCGCGGCCGCAGGAATGGCGAGAAGCGCGCAAACCCGAACCAGGCCTCGTCCCACAGGAAGATCAGGTCCGGCTTGATCGCAAGACATTCCTCCATCACCCGGCGCGTATTGTAGATGTGACCGTCGAAGGTGCAGTTGGTCAGATCGACCATCTTGACCCGATCGAGTCGGCCATCCGCCTTTGCGCCCAGGAGGGCCTGCTTGATCGTCTTCAGCGGCACGGCGCCATACATAGAATATTCCGTCATCGGAAACGCTTCGACGTACAGAGGCTGCGCGCCTGCAAGCACCATCCCGTAATGGTGGGACTTGTGGCAATTGCGGTCGACGATTGCGATGTCGCCCGGGGCGAGCAACGCCTGCACCGCCATCTTGTTCGAGGTCGAGGTGCCGTTGGTGACGAAGAAGACATGATCTGCGCCGAAGGCGCGCGCCGCCTTATCCTGCGCCTTCTTGATGTTGCCGGTGGGTTCGAGCAGGCTGTCCAGGCCGCCGGTGGTCGCGCTGCTCTCGGCGAGGAACAGGTTCGGACCGTAGAATTCGCCCATGTCGCGGATCCAGTCCGACTTGAAGATGGATTTTCCGCGCGCGATCGGCAGCGCATGGAAGGTCCCGATCGGACGTTGCGCATACTTCTTGAGATTGTCGAAGAATGGCGTGTCGAAGCGATCCTGCACACCTTCCAGAATGCAAAGGTGCAACTCCAGAAGCTCCTCGATGGAATAGAAGATTCGGCGGACCACATTGGCGTCCGGGTTTCCGGCCATCTCCTCCACATTGCGATTGGACATCAGGTAGAGATCGAGCTCGGGACGCACCCGCTTCAGGATGTGGGCGAGGCGAAGTGCGGAAAGGTCGGACTCCGCCTGCGGGCCCATCGAGGCCATCAAGGTGCGGAGCATGGGCGCGTCATGGCGCGAGCGAAGCGCAAAGCCTTCGTTGATCACGACGGCGGCAAGATCGGGGTTCAAGATGGTCGCGCAGAACGCGTCCTCGAGACTGCCGACGATGACAGGTTCATAGACAAACGAGTCGATCGGACGCCTCAGCTTGCGCCATTCCGTGCAGAGCCCCGGCCAATTGTCGGAGGAAATGCCGGTGACGATCAGGATTTCGAAATAAGGACGGTGCGCCCCTTTCCGCCCGAACGAAGGCGGCAACAGATCGGGAGCGACGTTGCCGCGTCTCCGGACGCAGCGGCTTCCTTCAACGCCGCCATCAAGTGCAGGCCCGGATAGCCGTGAAATTCTTCCGTTACCGAGAGGTCGGCCAGCGCCGCATCGTATTTCGCGCGGTCTCCACCCTGGGCCCATGCCTTTGCGGCGTCGACCAGATCACGCCAGTTGTCTGCTCGCCCTCCGGGCCCGGAAAAGAATTGATCGATGCGCTGCTGTGCGGGCTTGGCGTCCTTTGACATGTCTCTCTCCCGATCCTCGCGAGGGCGATGGCTGCCGGATCGTGTCCCCCTGCCCTCCCACTCCTTTGATCCAAGTCAAGGGTCGCACTCTCTCGATACGAACTCGCCAAGCTGCGGCGAATGCTGCGCTTCGCAATGCAATAGGCGTGAGGGATATCTGGCGGTCGCCGATTGTCAGCGCGGCTTCACGATCCAGGCGGCCGTTGTTCCCTGGCTTTGCCCTCGTCCAGCACGCTGTCGAGCGTCTGGAGCCACTCGCCGCTGTCCGTCTTGTCCGCCAACCCTTCCGCCCGTAACAGATCGCGCAACTGCGCATGGGCGCCTACGATGCAGAGCGTCACCTGACGTGACGCCAGCTCATCATGGAGATCCAGCAGCATGCGCGCCCCTGCCAGATCGATATAGGGGGATGCCGAGAGATCGCAGGCAACCAGCCTGACGTCAGACGATTTTCGCAACGCCCTCAGAACCGTCTCCAGAATCGTCTCGGCATTGATGTACAGCAGCGAGGCTTCAGGCCGGAACGCGATGACACCGACCAGCGGCTCCACGCCCTCGTGCCTGGCGCTGTCGGAATAGCGGCCGGTTCCGGGAAGCCGCCCGAGAAACGCAATGTTGGGCTGCGACGCGCGGCCAAGAAGTAGGAAGATGGACGCAAGGGCGGCAAGCAGGACTCCTTGCAGGATTCCGAGCAGCAATACGGACACAAGCGCGATGGCCGCGGCGTAGAAGTCGATCGGGCTCACTCGCCACATCCAAAACAGCGCGCGGACGTCGACCAGCTTGTAAACGGCGGCGAAGACAATGCCAGCCAGCACGGCCTTGGGAAGGTTGGTCAGCGACCCCGTAAAGAAAAGCAGGCAGAGTGCGAGGGCACACGAGCAAACCACCAATGCCAGGGGCGTGCGCGCTCCCGCCGTGTCATTCACGGCGGATTGCGACAACCCGCCGGCGACGGGATAGCCATGGCCAAACGCAACCGCAAGGTTGGCGGCTCCCAGCCCCAGAAATTCCTGCCGGACATCAAGGCTGTATCCATGCTTCGCGGCAAAACTCCGGGCTGCCGAAACACCTTCTATGTAGGCCAGCAGCAGACATCCGGCCGCGATGGGAAATAGCTCTTCGAATTCCAGCATGCCGAATGTGGGCACCTCGAAAGCCGGCAGTCCTTTCGGGATGTTTCCGGTAACAGGTACGCCCAGCGACGGAAGTCCGAACAAGGTTGCCATGAGGATTGCCAACGCCACCACGGTGAGTCCGACCGGCCTGCCCGGCAGAAATCGTTCACCGAGGAGCAAGAGCAGGATCGCAGCGACCCCAATGGCCAATACGAGCAGATTGACGTCGCCGAACTGACCTGCGAGCCGGATTGCCCGGTCGAAGAAGTTGTGCCCGCCGCCGGCCACGCCGAACAGGCTCGGCAACTGACTCATGATGATTGTGAGCCCGGCCCCCGCCTTGAAGCCGACGAGAATGCTGTCGCTGACCAAACGGACAAGAATGCTGAGCTTGAAAAGCCAGGCGATCAGACAAAGCAGCGCCACTGCGCATGCCGAAAGACTGGCTATCTGCGCAAATCGTATCGCGTCCCCTCCGGCAAGGGACCCGACAGTGCCGGCCATCATGAGCGAGATCGCGGAGGTCGGGCCGACCGCAAGCTGGCGCGACGATCCAAGCAGAGCATAGCCGAGGCCGCCAAGCATGTAGCCGTAGATGCCGACCTGGGGCGGCAACCCGGCAAGGCCCGCATAGGCCAGTGACACCGGGATCGCATAGGCGGCGAGTGTCACTCCGGCGATCGCATCATGACGCAACCACGACGGTTTATATTCGGCAAGCCACGACAACGGCGGAAAAATCCGTGTCCAGCCCGTTCGCTGAAACGAGCGGAATTTCATACGTGCTCCTCGTTGGGGCGTATCTCGCAGCGAAATAAGACGATCAGCAAGGCCACCACCGGCACGGCTTGATCTGGATCAAGCTTTCCGTGAGTTCTCGGGAATCAAATCGATGCACAATCGAACTGCGCGCCGGCGGAATACGACCATGAACGGTGTCAGGTGGGCCATCCCCATAGTTGCCGTTTGCTCAGGTCGCCACATCGAGGGAGTCATGACGTGCGTCAGCAGAGCTTCGGGGGCCTTGTCACTACGTTACTGATGCTTTTCGCAAATCTGATCACGCCGTCGCGCGCGGAAGATCAGGCCGCATCCCGCCCGATCCAGGAAGAGATCTGGGCGCTGCCGCTGCCGCTGCCGATGTTCGCCTATGTGGCGCGGCCGGTCGGCGACGGGCCGTTCCCGCTCGCGATCATGAATCATGGCGTTTCAATGAGTCCGACCGGCCGCAGCTTTTTCCCGCTTGTGGAATTCCGCGACGCAGCCAAGTGGTTTGCCAAACGCGGCTACCTCGTGGTGGCCCCCGTCGGCACCGGATATGGCGCAGCGGCCATCGACATACCCGAGCATGGACTCTATGGCCCGTTCTTCTCGAAAGTCGGAAAGTGCAGCAATCCCAATTTCCGCGCCCCCGGCCTGGCGGTTGCACAAGTTGATCTCTGGATCATCGACTACATGACCGCTGAAAAGCGCGTCGTGCCCAAGGACGTCATCGTCGTCGGGCAATCCGCCGGCGGATGGGCCTCGATCGCCCTTTCAAGCCTGAACCCGCCCCAGGTCAAAGCGATCATCACCTTCGCCGCCGGCCGTGGCGGACGCGTCGACGGCAAGCCGAACAACAATTGCGCGCCAGACAAACTGGTGGAAGCGACCGGTGAGTTCGGCCGCACGTCGCGCGTGCCGATGCTGTGGATCTACATCGAGAACGATACCTTCTTCGGCCCTGCCCTGTCCAAACGCATGCACGAGGCCTTTACCGCGGCGGGCGGCAAGGCCGAATACCGTCTCGTGCCGCCGTTCGGTAACGACGGACATTTCTTTATCGGCTCTCCCGACGCCATCCCGATCTGGTCGCCACTCGTGACGAAGTTTCTCGACGAGCAGGGATAGCGAAAGCGCACGCTTGGAGGCGTAACCATGACGGATTCACATCGCACTGAAACGCGGCCAGGACGCAATCATTTGAAACTTTCCCACGCAACCCTCTTGATGGCGGCGCTCGCGAGCGTTGCATCCAATCAGCCGGCTGCATCGCAACAGAACTCGACCGCTGCGCCGAAAC
>WNFD01001565.1_pt1 | contig 23232 bp, 16 predicted proteins | sample 5400491 | NCBI WGS metagenome assembly WNFD01 (sample SAMN13153343, study PRJNA577476) | soil metagenome | isolation source: 120 cm saprolite under Douglas fir tree site 2 hole 2 replicate 2 | place: USA:California | collected 2015-04-18
CAGCAGAAAGGCCCCGAACCCGCGAACCCGGCGCGACACCCGGGTCATCGTCATACCCGCACCACGGGACCAGCCACTCCAAGATCATCTCCGGGGCTGTGGATAACATCCGCCGCCCTACTTGTGGATTCGGGTCTGACACCCCCGCTATGCTCGCCCTCTACCTGGGGCTGCTCGACGCCGACTTCCGGGTCGATGGGTCCGTGGCGCCGGAACTGGCCGAAAGCCTGCGCACGCTCTCCACCCGGTACGCCCGCGCGATCAGCTGATGCGCCGAATCGCCCAGCTAATCGGCGAGGGCGGAGTAGGCGACCACGCCGCGGCGCATCGCGTCGATCGCGGCCCGGGCGGTTGCGGCCAGGCTGCGCGGCGACGGCTCGTCCGGGGGGTCGGGGGTGGCGGAGGCTATCTGGTCGAGGAGATCGATGAGCTGCTTGACGGAGCGGACGAAGTCGCCGGGGGTGAGGTCGGGTGATTCGTCCAGGACGGCTTCCAGCCGTGCTCCCCGCGCCCATCGGTAGGCGGCCCAGGCGAAGCCGAGATCGGGCTCGCGGAGGAACGACAACCCGTTGTCCTTCTCCAGCTGGTCAAGCTCGCCCCAGGTCCTGACCGTGGCGGCGAGCGCCTCGGGCACCCGGCCCTTGGGCAGCCTAGGCGGCTGGGCGTCGTCGGCCTGGCGCGACTCGAAGGACAAGGCGGACACGCAGGCGGCGAGTTCGGCCGGGGACAGGTCGTCCCACAGGCCGCGGCGCAGGCATTCGGCCGCCAGCAGGTCGAGTTCGGTGTACAGGCGGCCCAGCCGCTGGCCGTCCGCCGTTACGGTGTCCCCGGCCAGGTAGCTGAGGCACTCCAGGACGTGGCACACCCGGTCGAAGGTGCGGGCGATCACGTGCGACCGGCCGGCCACCCGGCGTTCGAGCGCCTCGGTCTCGCGCTCAAGCCGCATGTAGCGTTCGGCGTACCGGGCATGGTCCTCGCGGTCCGGGCAATCATGGCACGGATGGCGCCGCAGCCGCCGCCGCAGGTCCGCGACATCGCCGGCGTTGAGGTCGGCGGACCCCCCTTGGGAGGTTCCCAGCTGGCCAGGGGGGTACGGGGGGGTGGAGCCCCCCCGTGAGCGGGGGGTTCCGGGGGGTCGTCCCCCCGGGCCAGCAGCAGCCAGGCGGTTTCGCATGGTGGCCGCGAGGTCCTTGCGGTGCTGTGGGGAGCGAGGGCTGAACGACCCGGGAATCCGGATCTTGTCGATCACCTCGGCCGGCACGGGGAAGTCTGCCACCGCCAGCCGCTTGACCTGCCGGCCCTCGGTGAGCACCAGCGGACCCGGGCCCTCGAATCCCGCCAAGGCCCCGCCATTATCCGCGAGTCCGTTTCCAGCTCGGCCGTTCCCCGGATGGCCGTGCGCTCCGCGGCCGGCGGACCGGCCGTTGCCGGCGTGGGCGGCGTGCAGGCCGGGCTGCAGGACCACCGCGAGGCCGGCGCGCCGGCCGCCCGGCACCCGGATGATGTCGCCCGGGCGCAGCAGCGAGAGGGATCGGGCGGCTTCCGCCCGGCGGGATGTCGCACGGGCCCGAGACAGATCACCCTCTCGTTCGGTCAAAGATCGTCTCAATTCCGCGTACTCGGCGAAATCACCTTTGTCGCAGGTCATCGCCTTCGCCAGCTCCGCCATGGCCTGGCGGTTCTTGCGGACCTGCCGGGTCAGCCCGACGACGCCGCGGTCGGCCTGGAACTGCGCGAACGAGGACTCGAGCAGGGTGGCCGCGCGGGATCGCCCGGCCCAGCCGGTCAGGTTGACGGCCATGTTGTAGGAGGGACGGAAGCTCGAATTGAGCGGGTAGGTACGGGTGCTGGCCAGGCCAGCGACCGCGCCGGGATCCATACCGGGCTGCCACAGCACAACCGCGTGGCCTTCGACGTCGATGCCGCGCCGCCCGGCGCGCCCGGTCAGTTGGGTGTACTCCCCCGGCGTCAGGTTCGCATGGGTCTCGCCGTTCCACTTATCCAGCTTCTCGATGACCACGGTCCTGGCCGGCATGTTGATGCCGAGGGCGAGCGTCTCGGTCGCGAACACCGCGCGGACCAGGCCGGCCGAGAACAGTTCCTCGACCACCTCCTTGAAGGCGGGCAGCATCCCGGCGTGGTGGGCCGCGATCCCGCGCCGCAGCCCGTCCAGCCATTCGCCGTAACCCAGCACGGTCAGGTCCTCGGGCGGGATGTCCGCGGTGCGGCGCTCGGCGACCTGCTGGATAAGATCGGCCTCCTCAGGAGTGGTCAGCCGCAGGCCCGCGGCCAGGCACTGCTCGACCGCCGCGTCGCAGCCGGCCCGGCTGAAGATGAACGTGATCGCGGGCAGCAGCCCGCTGGCGTCCAGCCGCGAGATCACGTCGGGCCGGTACGCCGGCGCGAACCGGCGCGGCCGCCGCCCGCCCCGGCCGGGCCGGCCCGGGGCCTTGCGCTCGATCCAGGTGTCCCGCTGGGCCACCCGGAGCAACTCGGGGTTGACCCGGGTGTGCTCGTCGTCGGTGAACAGGTCGTACAGCCGGTTCCCGGCCAGCACGTGCTGCCACAGCGGCACCGGCCGCTGCTCATCGACGATGACCGCCGTGCCGCCACGGACCTGATCCAGCCACTCGCCGAACTCTTCGGCGTTACTCACCGTCGCGGACAGCGCCACCACCTGCACCGACTCGGGCAGGTGGATGATCACTTCCTCCCAGACCGCGCCGCGGGACCTGTCCGCCAGGTAGTGCACCTCGTCGAGCACGACGTAGCCGAGACCGGACAGCGCCAGCGAGCCGGTGTACAGCATGTTGCGGAGCACCTCGGTGGTCATCACCACTACCGGCGCGTCGCCGTTGATGCTGTTGTCCCCGGTGAGCAGGCCCACCGTGCGACTGTCGTAGCGGCGGACCAGGTCGGCGTACTTCTGGTTGGACAGCGCCTTGATCGGCGTGGTGTAGAAGCACTTGCGGCCCTGGGCCAGCGCCAGGTGCACGGCATACTCGCCGATCACCGTCTTGCCCGAGCCGGTGGGAGCGGCCACAAGCACGCCGCTGCCCGCGCCGAGCGCGCCGCAGGCGGCGACCTGGAAGTCGTCAAAGTCGAACTCGTAGAGCGCGCGGAAGGAGGCGAGTTCGGGGTGAGACTGCCGATCGCGGAACGCGGCGTACCGCTCCGCTGGAGTAGTCATCAGGTGCGCGGCGTGGAGACCCCGACCTTTAGGCCGGAGAAAAAAGCCGCCACCCCCCTTCACGGTCTGCTATAATCGAACATGTCTGCGATAGACAAGCATACCCGCGGCGGGGCACGCCGTGGCTGCGCGGGGAGGCCTCCGGGATGCCGAGCCTATGAATCGCGAACCTCAACTGCTCGCCTCCTAGCAGGCGGGTGAGTAGCTGGAATCCTCCGCCTTCAGGCGGAGGAGGATGTCAAGGATTCCAGACTAGGCCCTTCGCGGGTCCGGGCTGGATCGCCCCTAGTTGAGCCGGTGGTCGGTGTCGTCCAGGTCCAGCGGGGACAGCTCGTCGTCGGCTAGGCCTGCATACGGGTCCGGATGCAGCCGGGCCCGGCGCCGGTCGTTGGACCACACGATGAACTCGGCCACCTCGACCAGGGCCGCGCAGGCTCCGCCGAGGATCAGCATGGTGATCGGGTCCGGGCTGGGGTTGGCCATGCCGGCGATCAGGAAGACCCCGAACAGCATCACCCGCCGCCACTTGCGGAACCGCTCGTGGGTCAGCACGCCGGCCAGGTTCAGCATGATGATGAGCAGCGGCACCTCGAACGCGATGCCGAACGCGAGCACCATCGTCATCACGAAGCTCATGTACTGGTCGACGCTGATGATGTTCGCGACGCCGCCCGGCGTCAGGCCGAGCAGGTAGTGCATGGACCGGCCCAGCGACCAGTAGGCGAGGGTGACGCCGATCAGGAACAGCGGGACGGCGGTGCCGAGGAAGATGTAGCTCCACCGCTTCTCCCGGGCGTACAGGCCGGGCGCCACGAAGGCCCAGAGCTGGTAGAGCCAGACCGGCGAGGACAGGATCGCCCCGACGATGACGGCGACCTTTACCCGCAGGTAGAACGAGTCCAGCGGGCCGCTGAGGGCGAGCTGGTTGATGCCGAGCGTGTTACACCCGGCGTGCCCGCGGATCACGACCGAGCACAGCGGGCGCTCGATGACGTGCCAGACCGGGTTGAAGAAGACAAACCCGAAGATCATCCCCGCGATGAGGCCGAGCGCCATCTTGACGACGCGGTTGCGCAGCTCACGGATGTGATCCATGAGCGGCATGCGGCCCTCGGGGTTCTGCTGCCGCTGCGAATGCACGAAGCGCTCGCCGACGATGCGGGCACCCGCGATGGCACCGGGGAGTTTCGCCATGACCGCTTTCCGCAGTAAGGCTGTCTAGCTGGGTTGGGTCCGCTGAGGTTCGGCCGCCGCGCCCGCCTGGACCGGGGCGGAAGCCGGCGTGTCCATGGTGGCTGCACGCTGCAGGTCACGGATCTGCTGCTGCAGTGCGTCTATCTGGGCCTGCTGCTGATCAGGCTGCTGACTGGCGGCAATCGCCGCGGGCGGCGGGAAAGCGGGCGAAGCGCCTGAGGCGCTTGAGGCGCTTGAGGCGCTTGAGGCGCTTGGGGCATCAGAGACGGGTTCGTCGTCCTCATGCAGGCTTTGCACTTCTTTCTTCAAGATGCGCATCGACTGGCCTAGCGAACGCGCCGCGTAAGGCAGCTTCTTTGACCCGAACAGCACGATGATCACCAAGGCGACGATCAGGATCTTCCAGGGGCTGTCGAACAGCTGACCAAACATGTTCGTCCTCTATTACGCCGGAGACGTCTAACGCCGGAGACGTCCTTCTCGGCCAGAGTCTACACGGCGGTCCTACAGCGACACAGTTTCCGCAGGCAAACGGCGTGTACTCAGCGATAATACGACATAGTTGGCCAGCGCGGCGGTGGCGGCCTCGCGCACCGCGGTCACCAGCGACGCCGGTGAGATGACCCGGCCGTCCTCGCCGAGCCGCAGCGCCAGCCGCCGCACCCAGCCGGTATCCGGGGTGCGCAGCACTACCCGCAGCCGGCCGTCTTCCAGGTCAGATACCGACTCGCACGGGTAATACTCCGCCACCCAGCGCCCCGCCGCGGACAGCTCGAGCACCACCGGCACGTCATCGGGCGACGGCCGGAACAGGCCCTGGTCCAGGTCCACCGGCTGGGCCTCAGCCGGCGGTGCGGCGGGCACGTCGAGCACCTCGAGGCTGAGCACCCGGTCCAGCCGGAACAGCCGCATCCCCTCGGCCCGGAGGCACCAGCCCTCCAGGTACGGCCGCCCCTCCACTATGTGCAGCCGCATCGGGTCGACGTCGCGTTCGGTGGCCTCGTCCCGGCCGGGCACGTAGTACCGCAGGTGCAGCCGCCGCCCGGCGGACAGGGCGGCGCGGATCTGGGCGGCGTACCCTTCCGCCCCGTCGTCGTGGACGTCGACCTGCACGGCGACCTGGGCGCTCGCCGCGGCGGCCTCGCCGGCCGCGGTCTCGAGCTTGGCGATCAGCCGGGACAGCGCCGACCTGTCCTCGAGCCCGGGCACCTCGGCCAGCATCCGCAGCGCGACGAGCAGCGCGCTGGCCTCGTCGACGGCCAGGCGCAGCGGCCGGCCCATGGATTCGGCCTGGCTGACGACGATCTCGCCGCCCTCATAGGACAGGTCGATCGGGCAGTAGGGATCGGGGGCGCGCAGTTCGACGCACCACAGCAGGTTCAGGTCGTCGACGAGCTCACGCTCGCTGACCCCGAACGCCGCCGCGGTATCAGCGAGGCCCACCGACTTCCTGCTCACCACGTAGGGCACCAGCGCGAGCAGCCGCTGCAGCCGCTCGGTGGAGGTGACCAAGGCGCTCACGCGAGTGCCCCCTTGAGCCTGCGGATTACGGCCTCGCGCAGGTCCGGCGGGTCCAGCACGACCGCGTCCGGACCGAACGAGGCGGCGTAATCCGCGAACCAGCTCACGTCGGCGAAGCGCGTCGTGACCTGGTCCCAGCCTGGTTCGGTATCGTCAGGTTGCACAGAAACGGCATGCCGCCGCAGCCCGACACCCGCACCTGTTCGCACCCGGAGCAGGGCGGTGCGCTCTTGGGCGGGCACGGAGTCCCAGTCGCGGACCAGCTCGCGCACGTCCGCGCCGTCCGGCACGGTCACCCGGCCCGGCGGGCCGCAGAACTTCACCGGGCCCGCGATCCGGCCGAGGCGGAACACCCGGGTGGCGTTGCGTCCCCGATCCCAGCCGGCCACGTACCAGCGGCCGTGCCGGTTCACGACGCCCCAGGGCTCGAGCTCGCGCCGCTGCGGGTCGCTCCGGCCCGCCGCGCGGTAGCTGAACGTCACCGGCCGGCGGTCCCTGACCGCCTCCCACAGCGGCCCGAAGGCCGGCTCGGGCGTGCCCAGCCTGGGCTCGATGCCCTGCGAGGCGGCCCGCTCATTGCCGGTGTCCAGGACGGCCGCGTCGATGCCGGCCGCGCGCAGCTTCAGCAGCGCCCCGGCGGCGGCGCCGGCCAGCTCGGCCCGCCGCCAGACCCGCGCGGCCAAGCCGAGCACCGCCGCCTCGTCCGCCTCGAGACGCAGCTCGGGCAGCTCGTAGGCCTGCTGCCTGATCCGGTAGCCGGGATCCTCGTCGAACGGGTGGTTGAGGCCGGTCTCCAGCGGCACGCCGAGGTCGCGGAGATCCTCCTTGTCCCGCTCGAACATCCGCTTGAACAGGTCGTCCTGCTCCGGGTAGCCGGGCACGGCTTGGCGGATCTGCTCGGCGGTGAGGTAGCGCCTGGTGGAGAGCAGGCAGACGACAAGGCCGAGCAGCCGCTCAGTCTTGCGTTTTGACATGATCCCTCCGTGGCCCGCCTGATGGCTCCAGATTATTGTCTCGCAGACAGTGCCGGACCGGGGGCAACGACGGCACGAACGTCGGTTGGCTACAGTGCCGGGGTGATCACATGGCGGAACGGCACGGTCAGCGGGACGCGCCGCGAGTGGCCGGGCGCGGTCGAGCTTGACGTGTCGGTGGACGGCGCGCCGGTGCGGGCGCTCGCCTACCCGGCGCTGACCGGATGCCCGCGGCCCGGCGACCGGGTGCTGGTCAACACCACGGCGCTCGACCTCGGCCTGGGCACCGGCGGATACGCCCTGGTGATCGCGGTCCCCGACCGGCTGCCGCCCGACCCTGAGCTGGCCGGCCACCTGGTCAAGGCCCGCTACTCGCCGCTGCAGGCCACCGTGCTCGGCGCGGACGAGCAGGGATCACCCCATCATGACGTGCTGCGCGACGCGGATGACATCGGCGAGATGCCCGTCGTGGTGGCCGACCTGCACTCGGCGCTCCCGGCCGTGCTGGCCGGGGTCTTCTCTTCGGCCGAACGATCCGGCGTGACCAGCCCTCCCTCCCCTGACCCGCCCCGGGTGGTCTACGTCATGCAGGACGGCGGAGCCTTGCCGGCCTGGTTCTCCCGTACCTGCGCGACGCTCAAGGACGCGGGCTGGCTGGCAGCGACCGTGACCACCGGGCAGTCGTTCGGCGGGGACCTGGAGACGGTGACGGTGCATACCGGGCTGCTGGCCGCCCGGCACGTGCTTGGCGCCGATATCGCCGTGGTCACGCAGGGGCCGGGCAACCTCGGCACCGGGACCCGCTGGGGGTTTTCCGGCGTGGCGGCGGGCGAGGCGGTCAACGCCGTCGCGGCGCTGGCCGGACGGGCGGTGGCGTCGCTGCGGGTGAGCGACGCGGACCCGCGCGAGCGGCACCGCGGCGTCTCACACCACAGCCTGACCGCCTACGGCCGGGTCGCGCTGGCCCGGGCGCAGGTGGTGGTCCCCGCGCTGGGCGGGGCGTTCGGCGACCGGGTGGCGGGCGAGGCCGCCGGGCTGAGCGGGCGGCACGAGATCGTCACCGTGCCCGTCGACGGCCTCGAGGCGGCGCTGCGGGCATGCCCGGCGCGGCTGTCCACGATGGGCCGCGGACTGGACGAGGACCTCGCGTACTTCCTCACCGCAGCGGCGGCCGGCCGGCACGCCGGCCGCCTGCTGCGTGGGGTTTCCGGGTTCAGCCGTGCTTGAGCGCGTCGATGATGTCGACCACGAACACCAGGGTGTCGGTGCCCTTGATGCCCGCCTGGGACGCGCCGGTACTGCCGTAACCCTGCGCCGGCGGGATGGAGAGCAGCACCCGGCTGCCTACGGTCTGGCCGACCAGGGCCTTGTCCCAGCCCGGGATCACCTGCTCGGGCGACGCGCCGATGACGAAGCCGAACGGCGAGCCCGACGTCCAGGATGATCCGAAGACCTTCTTGGTCCGCCAGATGTAGCCGACGTACTGCGCGATGACGTACTCGCCCTTGACGACCGCCGGGCCGTTGCCCTTGATCAGCGTCTTGGCCACCAGCCCGCTCGGCGGCGAGGAGGACGCGAAGGTCAGCGTCGGCGCGCTGCCCGCCTTGGCGCTGACCGTGGGTAGCGTACCGCCGCCGTTGGATTGCTGCGTGCCGGTCGCGCCCGCGGTGCTGGAGTACGCCTTGAGCACGTCGATGACGAACACGAGCGTGGTGCTGCCCGTGATGCCGAGCTGGGAGTTGCCCGAGGTGCCGTAACCCTGCGCGGGCGGGATGACCGCGAGGACGCGGCTGCCGACCTTCTTGCCGATCAGCGCGGACTCCAGGCCCGGCAGCATCGTGCCGCCGATCACGGTCGGGTTGCTGGTGAAGGTGTTGGCCTTCAGTGCGGAACTCGTTCCATCCCAGAAATAAAGGACGAAGTTCGCGGCCATGGCGTCGCTCTTGGTCAGGGTGGTGCCGGTGCCCTGGATGAGCGTCCTGACCGCGAGATTGGCGCCCGCCTTGGCCTTCGGGATGGCCACCGTGGGCGCCTTGCCGAACGATCCCGTCGCGGTGACGGACGAGTTCGAGGCTGAGGAGGATGAGGATGATGACGATGATGCGGTCGACTTCGACGAGCCGCAGCCTGCCAGGACCACGCCGGCCAGCAGGGGGACAGCTATGAGCGCTAGGAAGCGTCGCATGAAAACCTCAATAGTGGTGGATGTCAGCCCCGTTAGCCTACTGGCATGACCGAGCGGCCGCGTCCGGTCCTACAGCGAACTCCCAGGCTCGTGGTTACGCAGGGTCACATGCCCGCAATTAGCTTTTCGACCCGCTCGTCCACCGAGCGGAACGGGTCCTTGCACAGCACGGTCCGCTGGGCCTGGTCGTTCAGCTTGAGATGCACCCAGTCGACGGTGAAATCGCGCCGCTTCTCCTGGGCCCGGCGGATGAACTCGCCGCGCAGCTTGGCCCGCGTCGTCTGCGGCGGGACCGACTTGGCCTCGAAGATGTCGATGTCGCGGGCCGCCCGCTCCACCGCCCCGGCCCGCTGCAGCAGGTAGTACAGGCCGCGGCCGCGGTGCACGTCGTGGTAGGCCAGGTCGAGCTGGGCCACCCGCGGGGAGGACAGCGGCAGGTCGTGCCTGGCCCGGTAGTGCTCGATCAGCTGGTACTTGGTGACCCAGTCGATCTCCCGCGCGATCAGGTCGAGGTTGCCGGTCTCGATCGCGCTGAGCGCCCGCTCCCACATGTCCAGGACCCGCTTGCTCACCGGGTCGACGCCGTTCTTGGTGGTGAAGTCCTTGGCCCGGCTCAGGTACTCGTACTGGATGTCCAGGGCGCTGAGCTCGCGCCCGTTGGCCAGCCGGACCCGGCTGCGCCCGGTCATGTCGTGGCTGACCTCGCGGATGGCCCGGATCGCGTTGTCCAGGGTCAGGTCGCGCATGATCGCGCCGGCCTCGATCATCCGCAGCACCAGGTCGGTCGAGCCGACCTTGAGCAGCGTGGTGGTCTCGCTCATGTTGGAGTCGCCGACGATCACGTGCAGCCGCCGGAAGCGCTCGGCGTCGGCGTGCGGCTCGTCCCTGGTGTTGATGATCGGGCGGGACCTGGTGGTGGCCGACGACACGCTCTCCCAGATGTGCTCCGCGCGCTGGCTGACGCAGTACACCGCGCCCCGCGGGGTCTGCAGCACCTTGCCCGCGCCGCAGATGACCTGCCGGGTGACCAGGAACGGGATCAGGATGTCGGCCAGCCTGCCGAACTCGCCGTGCCGGCCGACCAGGTAGTTCTCGTGGCAGCCGTAGGAGTTGCCCGCGGAGTCGGTGTTGTTCTTGAACAGGTAGATGTCGCCGGCGATGCCTTCCTCGCGCAGCCGCCGGTCGGCGTCGACGAGCAGCCCCTCCAGGATCCGCTCCCCCGCCTTGTCGTGGGCGACGAGGTCCAGCACGTTGTCGCACTCCGGCGTGGCATACTCCGGGTGGCTGCCCACGTCGAGGTAGAGCCGCGCTCCGTTCCTGAGGAAAACGTTGCTGCTACGGCCCCATGACACCACTCGCCGGAAGAGGTAGCGCGCCACCTCGTCGGGCGAGAGCCGCCGTTGCCCGCGGAAGGTGCAGGTAACGCCGTACTCGTTCTCGACCCCGAATATTCGCCGATCCACACGCCAAGGCTACGTCCCGTTGCCCCCTGACAACAGCATCCTGACGTGTTGCCTGCCGGCTGAGGCCCCGTCAGCCCAGCCGCCGCAGCAGTTCCCGCCCAGACCAGCACCGTGTGCCGCCGGTAAGCAGCGCACCTCGGGCCCGTGGCGTAACCGGCGCCCTAGTCCAGCCAGCAGGTTCTTGTTCCAGACGTACACGGTGTACGGGCCGACGTGGTAGGTCCGGGCCGGCTGGCCCAGGGCCGCCAGCGCCGCCGGGTTGGGCTGCCAGTGGTTGAAGAATCCGGGCGCGCGGTCGGTGACGAGGAACGTCGCGCGGTTCGGGCCGGCGTTGTACCAGGAGCCCTTGGCCTCCCACAGGTCCGGCTGCAGCGTGCCGGGCAGCACCGCCCGGATCGTGACGGCACCGTCGCTTCCGACCGTGACGGCGCTCGACTCCCAGTACCCGCCGATGCCGCTGGTCAGGTGGTGCGCGGCCAGGAACGTCGCCAGCCGCGCGTTGGCCGGCGGGACGGACGGCTGGGCCGCCGCGTAGCCGAGGCCGGCCGCGTAGCCGGTCAGCAGAGCGCCGGCCAGCAGGGCCGCGGCCACGGGCCGATGCCACCGGCGCATGCTGGTGCGAAGGCCGGCCGCCAGCGTCCGGCCGGCCAGCACCGCTCCGAACGGCAGCACGACGGCGAACTCCCGCGCGTTCAGGTCGGTCGCATTGGCCAGCGTGCTCGGCACGTACACGATCACGTTGAGGACCATCGCGACCAGCAGGATCTGGCTGATCATGTCGGGCCAGCTGAGGAAGTGCCGCACCACCCGCCCCATGGCCCAGGCGACGAGCGCCACCCCGGCCAGGTGCAGCAGCGCGAAGGCCAGCACCGGGGCCGGCCCCTGGGGCTTGGCCCCGAACAGCGCGAGCAGCCCCTCCCCGGTCACCCACGCGTGCTTGGGCCAGGTGCTCACCGGCGCCAGCCGGTAGGGCACCGGGTGCAAGAAGAAAGCGCCGCTCGCGTGCAGCAGCCGGCTGACCAGCGAGGCGAGTCCCTCGGCGAGGATGGCCGCCACGGCCAGGGACAGCTCGTACCAGCGTGCGCGCAAGCTGGCCCGCGCCCATCCCGGCTCCCGGTCGTCCCGCCGCCGGGCGAGGGAGAATTCGCGGGCGACGCGCACGGCGCACACCGCCACCAGCGGGACGATCCCCACGACGAGCACGAGCGGGTCGGCGACCAGCACCCACGTCAGCAGCAGCCCCGCGATGACGGGCACCCACCAGCGCGGCCTCAGCCGGTCGATGACCAGCCAGGTCAGCATGAGCGGCACGGCCGTGCCGATGTGCCCGAGGGACAGCAGCATGACGAAGACGCCAACGCCGAGCTGGGGGGCGAACATGAGGCCGGCCGTCAGCAGCATCCGCAGCGCGGTCTCGCGGCGAGACACCTGGCCCTCGGCGGCGCGACCCCGGGCCAGCAGCACGGCGAGCACGACCACGAGCGTGTAGGTCATCGCCGCCGCCACATGAGCGGTGTCGGTATGCAGGCCGATGAGGCGCTCGAGCATCGCGTACTGCGGAAGCTCGGTGGTGTAGAACGATACGTCCGACAGGTACCAGCCGTGCAGCAACACGTTGCCGTGCAGCATGTCCCACGCCATCAGCAGGTCGTTGGACTCGTCGGAGTTCTCCGGGTACGTGCGGGACACCTGCAGGTAGGCGACGAAGAGCAACGCCACGGCCAGGCCGGCCGCCGCCACGGCGAGCAGGCGGCGGACGGGCACCCGGCCGGCCGGCGCCCGCGGCGTCGCGGGCCGGACGTCAGCGCCGGCCGCGGCCGTGGGAGGAGGCGCGGAGGACTTCTCCGGCGTCCCGCTTTTCGGCACGGCAGCCACCACGTCCTTCGAGCTCGGCGTCATTCTCGATAGCGAATCGTATTCGTTGCCGCCTGTCACAGCGTAGGGCGTCGCTCTGATAAGCTGCGCGCGCCTGGCCAAGAATGTGCCCTTCACGCTGACAGCCCTGGTGGAGGCTCGCGGTTGCAGCTCACGTCGACGTCGGAAGAGGATAGGTCCCTCCGGCCAAGCCCGCCATCGCTGTGGTCGAGATTGAACCGGCCGCTGGTGCCTTGTGTCGTCGCCTTCTTCGGCTGGCTCGGTTTCGCCCTGGCCCGCTGGCAGATCTGGGCCAAGGGGCATCTCAGCTTGTTCATCATGGCCGGGCATGTGTACACGCACCGGGCCCAGCTCCCGCGCGGGCTGCTCCTGGTGCCCTCCGCGGGCTATGACGGGCAGTTCTACTACCGGCTCGCGCTGGACCCGGCCAACTGGCACGCGACCGCGTTCGGCATCACCATGGACCAGTCCTACCGGTACACCCGCATCGGGTACCCGCTAGTGGCCTGGATCTTCTCTCTCGGCCAGCACCAGCTCGTGCCCGTCGTGCTGGTCGTGATCAACCTCCTCGCGGTGGCGGTCATGGCGATGCTCGGTGGCATCTTCGCCCGCGAGTCCGGTCGCCATGCCCTGTGGGGACTCGCCTTCGCCGCCTACTTCGGCCTGGTCATCAGCGTGGGCCGGGACACCGCCGAGCCGCTGGCCGAGGCCTGCATGCTGGGCGGGCTGCTCGCCTACCGGCGGGCCATGCCCTCGCGGGGGGGTCTGGGGGGGTCGTCCCCCCGGGCTATGCCCTCGCGGGGGGGTCTGGGGGGGTCGTCCCCCCGGGCTAGCACCGCGATGTACCTGCTCGCCGCCGCGCTCTTCGCGGTCGGCGCGATCACCAGGGAAACCATCTTGCTCGCGCCGGCCGCCATCGCCGTCACCCGGCTCATCGCGATCGCCCGCCGCCGGGAAAACCCGGGCCTGGCCGACCTGACCTGGGTCGCTCCCGCCGCGGTGTACGGCCTGGTAGAAGTCGCCGTGCACTTCGCGGTCAAGGGCGAGTTCCCGCTGCTGGCGAACAGCAACCGCAACCTCACCGTGCCGTTCACGGCCACGGTCGACGCGCTGAAGTACGAATTCGCGAACATCAACACCAGCCACCTGAGCCCGATCGACATCGCCCTGCTCGAGTACGCCACGGTGGGAATCTTCATCCTGGCCGGGCTGGCCGTGCTGTTCGTCACCACCGCGCCGGCGCACGAGCGCCTCGCGTTCGTCTTCTTCGTGCTCCAGCTCGGCCTGTTGTCCAGCCAGATATGGAACAGCACGTTCGGTGACGGACGGTCGCTCATCGAGCCCTACCTGCTGGCGCTGGTGCTGCTGATCGCTACGCCGCGGCGGTATCTGAACTGGCAGTATCTCGGCCTGGTCGCCGCCTGTGCGGTGCCCGCGCTGCTGGTGGTGGCCAGGCGTCGCGTCCTGTACATGTGACCAGGGGCTTCGTCAGCCGAGCTTGGTCAGCAGGTTCGTGTTCCAGACCATGATGGTGTAGCCGTCGGCGTGATAAATCCGCGCCGGGCGGCCGAAGGTGAGCACCGCGGCGGCCTGCATGCCCGCCAGCCTGTCGGGGCCATCCGCCACGACGAAGTTCGCGTAGTGCCGGGCCGGGTCGTAGTTCGCGTCGTCGGTCTCCCACTGGTATGGCACGAGCTTGCTGCCGGCGCCCTGAACTACCGCGCTGACCGCCACCTCGCGGCGGCTGTCCACCGTGGTGCTGTTGGCTTGCCAGTAGCCAGCCAGGCCGCTGCTGAGCCGGTGCGCCACCAGCCAGGTGGCCAGGGGCTGGTTAGCGGGGGGAACCGAAGCCTGCGCGGCGCCGTACCCGAGGGCGGCCAGGTAACCGGCCGTGAGCACGCTGAGCACGGGCACGAGCCAGCTCTTCGCCGCGCGTATCCAGGCCAGCACCCGGTCGCCCAGGGTGCGGCCGGCCAGCACCGCGCCAAGTGGCAGCACTTCGGCCATCTCACGCGCGCCGAGCAGGTCCCGCGAGTGTGTGCTGATCATGTAGGCGCCCAGGTTGAGCACGATGGCCACCGCGAACACGGGCACGATCAGGTCACCGGAGCGGAAGAACCGCCTGGCGGCCACGCCCAGGGCGCAAGCCACCGTGATCGCCCCGGCCAGGTGCACCGCCGCGAAGACGACCTCGATCGCGGGCTCCGCGCCGAAGACGTTCGCGCCGAAGAGCTCGAGGAAGGCCTGGAACGTCACCCAGGCTCCGTGCTGCAGCTGGCCGAAAGCCGTGTCGGCCGCGACGGGCGACTGGTGGTATCCGCCCAGGGCGGTCATGATCCGCGGCGCGAAGAAGCCGGCGACGCCGGCCACCGCCGCCGCCCCGGCCAGGGCCAGCTCGTACCACCGCGGGGCCGGACGTTCCCCGCCCCGAACCAGCTCCGGACAGGCGCGCAGCGCGCACACCAGCACCAGCGGGACGATGCCGGTGAGCAGGACGATCGAGTCGGCCACCATCGCCCAGGTGAACAACAAGGCGGTCAGCACCGGCACGAACGCACGCGGGCGGGCACGGTCGATCAGCAGCCAGATCACCAGCAAGGGCACCGCGGTCCCGGTGTGGTCCGGCGAGAGCAGTAGGATCCCGGTGGCGCTGAGCTGCGGCGCCAGCAGGAGGCCCCCGGCCAGCAGGGCACGGGCCCAAGGGGGGTCCGGGGGGATGGGTCCCCCCGGTCGCGGGGGCCTCGGGGGGGTTCGGGGGGGTCGTCCCCCCCGGGCGGCGGAGCGGGGGGTCGCCGCCCGGGCCAGCACGGCGGCCAGCAGCACGAGCAGCGTGTAGGTCATGGCCGCAGCCGCGTGCACGACCCAGGGGCCCAGCCCGGCCAGGGCCGCGATTAGCATGTACTGCGGCAGTTCGGTGGTGTAGAAGGACACGTCCGACACCCGCCAGTTGTGCAGCAGTAGGTTCCCGTGCAGCATGTCCCAGGCCTGGAGCACGTTCCCTGAGCCGTCAGAAGGCAGCACCGCCGACCGAGACTGGCGCCAGTAGCAGAAGAAAAGGACCGCCGCCACCAGCACAACCAGGTATGCCCGCTTGGCGAGCGTGCCCGCGGGCGTTCCTGATGTCTGGGTGGTCAGGGCGGGAGCCTCCCGTTCGGGCCCGCCGACCCTCATCCGCGGATCACGGCGACGCGGGCGCGACCGCCATGCCGCTGAAGCGCAGGATGACCGGCGTGTGCGGCGGCAGGCCGCGCGGCGTGTAGAACCAGTAGGCCTGGCCGCTCGCGGCCTGCGCGGGCGTGCAGATGAACTGGCTGGTCATCAGGAATTTGTACCACGGATCATGCAGGCAGGCCTTGACTCCGGAGCGCTCCGCCTGCACCAGGAAGCCGGCGGTCTCGACCCAGGCCGGGCCGTCGATGTGCAGCACGATCGTCTTGCCGTGCGCCCGCGCGGCCAGGGTGGCCACCACCTGAGGCAGCGACTCGTCGATGTCGTTGGTGCTGGTGCGCGTGCCCGGGATCACCGCGAACACGGCGAAGGCCGCCGCAGCGGCCAGCACCGCCACGCCGGTACTCAGGCTGAGCACGAACCGCGACCCTTGGGTCCCCGGCCGCGGGCGGACCGCCTCGAGGACGGCCAGCATGATGACCAGCACCGTGACCAGGGGCGCCGACCAGTAGAAGTAGCCGATGTAATACGCGGTCAGCTTGTCGATCCCCACTGCAGCGTAGAACAGGAACGTCAGCGACGAGACCACGTTGACGGCGAGCAGCGCGAGCAGGAACCTGCGCAGCGAGCCACGGCTCAGCCAGAAGGCGGCGGCGAGCGCGAGCGGGTAACCGATAACCGGCGCGAGCCATGCGTGGTGGTGCGGCCACCAGAACCACAGTGCGTACTGCACGACCCCGCGCAGGCTGTGGCCGCCGGCCCGTCCCGAGCCGCCGTAGGAGATGTACTTGCCGAAGTCCCCCGGCCAGTGCAGGGTCAGGTTGACCACGATCGGCAGCGCGAACACCGCGCTGATGACCGCGACCGGAATCCAGGCCCGGCGCTGCTCACGGAAGAACGAGCCGGCCGACGCCAGGAGCGTGTGCCGGTGCGGCCACAGGACGGCCGCCAGCACGGCCAGGGTGAGCACCGGCACGAAGAACAGGAAGCAGGCGTGCCCGTGGATGAGGAACCAGCCCGTCAGCGCGAAGATCCACGCGTCCTGCGCCCGCCCGGCCGCCACCGATCCGGCCGCGACCACGAACACCATGTACGCCACCACGTACATGTACGGCATCCAGTCGGAATTCACGATCGGCGGGTAGGCGATCGCGAAGCCGGTGAAGACGGCGAAGCAGGCCGCGGCGCCCCGCAGTGAGCGCGTCCACCCGTAGACCACCCCGACCGCCAGCGCGACGAACATGCTGTTCAGGGCGAACACGGCCAGCATGTGTGCGTTCCACGCGGTCGGCACCACGTGCAGGGCGTTGCGGAACAGGTAGTCGCCGAAGGCCTGCACGTACATGTAGGCGGGCCCGGGATGGTTGAAGCGCTCGCGCGAGTAGTTGCCGACGAGCAGGGTGAAGTGCTTGGCCTGCTCGATCAGGATCGAGTTGGCGCCCGCATCGCCCTGCTCGTACAGGCGGGTCGTGAACAGGAACCGGTTGCGCACGCAGAGCAGGGCGAACAGCACGGTGAAGGGGATGGCCCACACCCACCACGGGCGCCGTCCCGGCACCGCGTCGACGGCGCCGCCGCTGGTGACAGCCGATTTCGCGGCCGGGGTCGCGGACCCGGCCCCCGACACGGTCACCTGCTCCCCGCCGGCTGTCATGCTCAGATGGTTCCCGCCTTGATCGCCGCGTCGATCCAGGGAATCACCTCATCGAGCATCTCCTCGAGCGTGGTGCTCGCCTCGAAGCCCAGTATCTTCTTGGCCTTATCGGTGTCGGGGACGCGACGCTGGACGTCGTATTCGAACGGATCGTCGTGGACGAGCCGCAGCGGGACATCGCCCTTGATCTTGCGCCAGATCAGCTCGGCCAGCTGCCGGACGGTGGTGCCTTCCGCGGTGGAAATGTTGAAGTCCTCGTTGAGGCCGTCCTCGTGCTCCATCGCGGTCACGACGCCGACGGCGAGATCGCCGCCGTAGGTGTAGTGCCGCACCTGGTCGCCTGAGCCGAGAATGTGCAACGGGTCCTGGCCCTTGAGCACCTTCTGCACCAGGTCGGGAACCACGTGGCTCATGGCGAGCTGCACGTTCCCGGACAGGATCTCCATATCACCCAGGGCCCGGCTTTCGCCGATGCCCACGCAGTTAAACGGCCGTACCAGCGTGTAAGGAAGCTGGTACTGATCCCAGGCCGCCTTGGCGAAATACTCCACCGCCAGTTTCTGGAATCCGTAGGACGACACCGGCGGTGGTATCTCCCGCTGCTGCCCCTCGTATGACGGCCACTCGTCGGCGCTCTCGAAGACCATCGACGAGGACAGATAGGTGACCTTGCGCAGCCGGCCGTCCCGGTGCGCGGCGATCGCCGCGTCACAGGACGCCGCGATGATCCGCTCGTTGGTGGCCAGCAGGTCATAGGCGTAGGTGTGAAAGTAGGAGATTCCGCCGATCATCGCGGCGCCCGCGATGAAATGGTCGCAGTCAACCAGCAGCTCGGCCATCAGGTCCGCGTCCCTGGCGTCGCCCTCAACAAGCCGGTAACGCGGATTGTCGTCGTAGGACTTTCTGACTTTTCCGTACTTGGAAAAGTTATCCAGGCCTACCACCGCGTAGCCGCGTTTCAGCAGCTCCTCTACAACGTACCCGCCGATAAAACCAGCGGACCCGCTGACCAGAACCTGCTCCATCAGGCCTCCTGCCTTTTCGGTTGCTCCTGTTTATGACCCGCTCCGCGGTCGCGAACCTGGTCGGCGGTCAGCTGCGGGCCGAAGGCGAAACGATACCAGCGGACATAGCTGGGCACCCATTTCGCGACCTTGAAGTTCGACACTCCCGCCTGCCGGTCCAGCCAGATGGTCGGTATCTCCGCCACCGGCAGCCGCAGCCGCTTGGCCTTGGCCGTCAGCTCGATACCAATCTCGAACCCGTCCCTTGAGTCGATCCCTACTTGCCTGACGAAAGCCGTCGAGTAGGCCTTGAACGAGTTCGTCGCGTCCCTGGTGCCGACGTGAGCCAGCGTCCGCAGCGACCGGCCGGCCAGCCGGGACAATGTGCCCTTGAGGACCGGACCGCCGACCTGCTGGCCCCCGGGCATGTAGCGGGATGCGGCGGCCACCGCGACCCCGCGTTCAACCAGCCGGACCAGCTCGTCGATCTGCCTGGCGTCATCGCATCCGTCCGCCATGGTCACGACGGCCACCGGCGCGGTCGCGGCGTCGATGCCGAACCTGATGGCGTTGGCGGGTCCCCCGCCGTAGGTGTTGACCAGGCATTTCAGCCGAGGCTCCTTCTGAGCGTACTCTTCGGTCACCGGGACGGTCGTGTCGTCGGGTGAGTCGACCACCACCAGCACCTCGCAGGGCAGCCGCACCGACTCGAACAGCCGGTCCAGCACGGCGACTATTTGGTCACCCTCGTTGTAGGCGGGTACCACCACCGACACGCGAGGACGCTCGGTCATACCCGGACTCCGTTCCCGAGAACGTCCCAGATATCGGCGGCCGGCTTGTCTGTCACCAGTCCCCGGTATTCCGGATGCGGCGCCCCCACGACAAGCAGGTCCGACCGGGCGAGCACCTCATCGAGCGGCAGCAGGTCGTCATCGACGGTCACGTACGGGTCGGTGCACAGGACCGCGTCGGCCTTGAACTCCAGGATCCGCTTGAGCTTGTACGACAGGCTCGACCTGATGTCGTCCGAGCCCGCCTTGAACGCCATCCCGAGGATCCCCACGGTCATCGACGCCAGCTCGAACCGCTGCTCCAGCCGGTGTACCACGTAGAGCGGCAGGCCCTCGTTGACCGCCATGGCCGCGTGGCCGAGCGGGAAGTTATTGTGGTTGAAGGCCGCGAGCTGCATGGTGTCCTTGAACAGGCAGGGTCCGGCCGCGAAGCCCGCGGCGGGCATATCCGCGGCCCGCGGGTAGTCCTCGGCTAGCCCCCGCCGGATCCGATCGAAGTCCAGGCCCCGCTCGTTGGCCATCATGTAGAGCTGGTTGGCGGTGGCGAACTTGATGTACCGCCACACGTTGGTGAACAGCTTGGCCAGCTCCGCCTCTTCCGGCGACATCACCACGAGCTTGCTGGTCAGCCTCCCGAACAGCGCGGACGCGCGCTTCGTCCCCGCCGCCGTGCGAGACGAGACGATCTGCGGCAGCTCGAACAGCTCGGTCATCGCCTTGCCCTCGGCGATCCGCTCCGGGCAGAACGCGACCTCTATCTGCAGTCCCAGGCCGGCCACCATCTTTTCCACCAGCGCCGTTACCCCTGGGAATACGGTGCTGCGCAGGACGAGGATCTGGCCATTGCGCAAGTATTCGGCGCAGCCACCGAGCGCCTTGGTGATCGCCGTCTGCTTGGGGTTCAGGTGCTCATCTACCGGCGTGCCGATGACCACCACCAGGTGCTCCGCCGTGGCCACCATTGCGGGGTCGGCCGAGGCCTCGAGCCGCCCGGCGCCGAGCGCCCGGTGCAGGACCTCATCCGCGCCCGGCTCGGCGAACGGCATCCGGCCCGAGTTCACCCGGCCGACCGCGGTCTCGCTCACGTCATAGATACCCACCCTGGCGCCCCGGTCGGCGAACGCGAGCGCCAGTGGCAGGCCCACGTGCCCGCAGCCCCCGATGACAACCACATCTCGGTCGACCTGATCCGGCAACTTCGTCACCGCACATACCTCCGGCTGATCATGCAGGCCTCCGGGGGCCACCGGGTCGGTGCCTCCGTCACGTCTCTGGCGCTTTACCTTACCGCCATGCCCATCGCGCCAAGGGCCTTGTTATCTCCCTGTCGCCGCCCGCCCACCTGCCCGTCATGTGGCCTGTTAACTGGGATTTCCGGGTTTCGATACGGGGGATTGAGGATCTTCACCGGCGGACGGGCGTCACTTACGGTAGGCTCACGGCGCGGTTCAAAGCATGGCGGTGTTTCTTGGCCTGGCCCGCCTTTCACGAGGAATGCAGCATGCCTGGTCAAGAGCACCTATCGGCCCGCGCGGGGGCCACGGAGTCGGTCATGCCGGACGGCCCGGAATTCGCCAAGCCGGCCGGCGCTCCCGCCCCTGTCAGCGGCGAGACCAGCCCGCGGCCGTCTCGCTCGGTGGCGTCACGGACGGACCGCCCCGCCGTGGCCGGCCTGATCGCCCTGCTCGCCGCGCTCGCCTTCACACTGGCCCGCTGGCTGACCTGGGCCCACGGACACATCAGCCGGTTCATCCTGGTCGGCCGGCATTTCGCCACGCCCGCTCAGCTGCCGCGCGGCATGCCGGTGGCGCGGACCTACGGCTACGACGGACAGTTCTTCTACCGGCTGGCGCTCAATCCGTTCGACTTCCACCACACGGCGTACGGCATCACCATGGACCGCCCTTACCGGTACATGCGGATCGGCTATCCCATGCTCACCTGGCTGGTCTCCCTGGGCCAGCACTTCCTGGTCCCGGTCATGCTGGTTGCCGTCAACATCGCCGCCATCGGTGCGCTGGGTTACCTGGGCGCCCTGTTCGCTGCGGCCGGCGGGCGGCACGCGCTGGCCGGGCTGCTGCTACCCGCATACTTCGGCCTCATCACCAGCCTGGCCCGGGACACCGCCGAGCCGCTCGCCGCCGTCTGCCTGCTGGCCGGGCTGCTCGCGGTCCGGAGCCGCCGTCCCGTCCTCGCCGCCGCGCTCCTGGCCTATGGCGCGCTGACCCGGGAAACGGTCCTGGCCGCCGTGGCCGCCATCGCTATCATGCGGGTCGTCGGCATCCTGCGCGGCCAGGCGCGTCCCGGCCGCGACGACCTCGCCTGGGCGGTGCCGGCCGTGGCCTTCGCGGCCTGGGAGGTCGTGGTGAAGGCCGCGACCGGGAGCATTCCCCTGCTCGCCGACGGCGGCCGTAACGCGGGCGCGCCGTTCATCGCCCCGCTGGAGGCGCTGAAGCACAATCTCATCCATGCCAATACGCACCAGTTCGACCAGTACGACGTGTGGTTCCTCGAAATGGCCATCCTCGCCGTCTTCGTGATCGCGGCGCTGCTGGCGCTGCCGTCCACGAACGTGCCGGCGCATGAGCGGCTGGCCTTCGTCCTGTACCTGGTCGAGATCTGCGTCGTCACGCCGAGCACCTGGGGCAGCCTCGACGCCGACCTGCGGTCGTTCATCGAGGTGTACCTGCTGGCCGCGATCATCCTGCTGGGGATGCCCCGGCGGAGCCTCGGAGCCCGGCTGCTCCCCTGGCTGGCGGCGTTCACGGTGCCCGCCCTGATCGTGGTCACGCAGCGCAGGCTGGCCGGCTCGTGACGGCCCGCGCATCGCTTGCTGGCCTGCGCGAACTATGTTTCGACTGAGAAAGCTCAGTTGAGTTCGCTGAGCAGATTACTATTCCAGACCAAGACCGTGTAGGAGCCGACGTGGTAGGTTCGCGCAGGCTTACCGAACGTCGCCAGCACAGCCCGCTCCGGGGTAAAGCCGGGATACCCTGCCACACCGGGGAAGAGCACGACGAAGTTGGCTGTACTCCGCTTCGGGTCGTACCACTGCGTCTTCAACTCGAAGGCGACGGGGATGAGCCGTCCGCCGGACAGTGCCACTGGCCGGATCTGGACCCGGTCGCCGCTGGTCAGCGTGACGACGTTCGACTCCCAGTAGCCGGACAGGCCAGTGTGCAGATGCCGGGCCACCAGCCAGGAGGTGAGCTGCTGGTTCGGCACGGCCACCGGCGGCTGACTGATCTCGCGGGCCAGGCCGACCAGGTAGCCGAGCAGCACGACGAGCAGGAGCGGCACTAGCTTGGATGCGTTGAGCCGCCCGGCCAGTAGCCGTCCGGCCAAGGCAGCGCTAAACGGCAGCACGACCGCGATCTCGCGGGTCTGCGTGATCACATTAGCCTTCGTGCTGAGCACATAGGCGGCCAAGTTGATGGCCACGCCCGTAACCAGCAGTTGAGCGACCAGATCGCGGTCCCGCAGGAAGCGCCGCGCCGCCAGCCACGTCCCCCATGCCGCCAGGAATACACCAACCACGTGCAGCATCGTGAAAACAGTGCTGGCAGTCAGGCGGAGCCCGAGGAAGTCGGCGCCGCCCAGCAACAAGAGCCCTTGGGCGGCGATGCCCAGGTTGCGAACCAGGGTCGCGCCGCTCTGGGCCAACTGCGCGGAGGGCGCCGGCATGTAAAACCCGCCATGGGCGTGGATGACGTGCAGCGCCAGCACGCCCGCCGCCGCTCCTAGGAGAGCGGCAGCGCCGAGAGCCATGTCATACCACTGCGACGCCAGTGGCTTACGCTCGACGACCATGGCCTGGCAGGCGCGGATAGCGCATACTCCCGCGAGCGGCAGCACCCCGATGAAGAGCACCAGCGTGTCCGCCACCGCCGCCCAGCCAAGGAACGCCCCGGCGATGAACGGGACATACCCAAGGGGGGTCCCCAGGGGGGTCCCCAGGGGGGTCCGGGGGGATGGATCCCCCCGGTCGCGGGGGGTTCCGGGGGGTCGTCCCCCCGGGCCAGCATGGTCCAGGATCAGCCAGACCACCATCACCGGCACGGACGTGCCGATGTGGTCCGGTGAGGACATGAGGATGTTCACGCCGGAAGCCAGCTGCGGTGCGAGCATGATGCCGACTGCGATGAGCACACGCACTAGGGCCTGACGCCCCGTGGAATTGCCCTTGGCCAGCAACGCAGCCAGGAGCGTC
>WNFD01002348.1_pt1 | contig 23230 bp, 19 predicted proteins | sample 5400491 | NCBI WGS metagenome assembly WNFD01 (sample SAMN13153343, study PRJNA577476) | soil metagenome | isolation source: 120 cm saprolite under Douglas fir tree site 2 hole 2 replicate 2 | place: USA:California | collected 2015-04-18
CTGCGGCGCTCGCGCGTCTCTACATGTTGCCGGGCGCGCACTACAACGATCCCGAATTCAGCTGGAAATATGCAATCCCCGTATCACCCCTGGGTTTTGTTCAGGGCAGAGGACTCGGTCCGCAATTTGAAGGCGACATGTTTGTAGGCGCGGCGCGCACATTTCTGGTGGGCGGCTTTCTATTTCGCTTCAAACTGACACCGGATCGTTTGCACTTTGCCTTCACCGATTCGCGGCTCAACGATCTGGTGGCCGACAACCTGGATAAATTCGATATCACTGAAAGTGAAAGCCTGCTGATTGGCCAGAACTTCGGAATCACCACAGACATTGAGACCGGACCGAACGGCGATCTATACATCATCTCGAACACCAACGGCGCGGTCTACGAAGTCTCCGGCAAACAACCGACTCTTTTTGTGGCCAACCTGAATGGCGCGCAGGAAACACCGCCGAACAATTCGACTGCGACCGGCACCGCGACGTTGCTGCTTAGTCCTGACATGGTCCGGCCGCCCCGGGCGTAGCGGGTAGCATTCTGTTTGCACTGCCGAACGGCAGCTTCTCTGATTTCCTGATCTCACTTTCCGCGACCGACGTGCAAAACCTGAAGAGCGGACTGCTGTACATCAACGTTCACAGCAGCAATTTCCTGAATGGTGAGATTCGCGGCCAGTTCGGCGCCTCGGCATCCGCGAGCAGCGTCCAGTTCAGCACGGCAAATTATTTTGTTAGCGAAGCCGCGGGCCGCGCGAATATCACCGTGACGCGGATCGGCGATACATCGACCACGGCCAGCGTTACTTATTCGACAAATGACGCCGCGGGATTACAGAACTGCAATGTCTTTAACGGCATTGCTTCACCGCGCTGCGATTACATCAACACGCTCGGCACGATGACCTTCGCCGCCGGTGAGACGTTCAAAACGTTTTCGGTGCCGATAGTGGACGATAGCTATGCTGAAGGCAATGAAAGTTTCACGATTAGTCTCAGCAGTCCAAGTGGCACCGCGCTTGGTTCCCCGAGCGCGACGACGGTGACCATCACCGACAACGAGACTGTGAACGGCCCAAACCCAATCGACGACACGAACTTCTTTGTGCGCCAGCAGTACATCGACTTTCTCGGCCGCGAACCCGACCCGCCAGGCTTTGCCGGCTGGGTAAGCACCATCAACAACTGCTCCGGCGATACCACCCAGTGCGACCGTATCCATGTGTCGCAACTCTTCTTTCAATCGGCAGAGTTTCAGGACCGTGGCTACTTCGTCTATAGGTTTTATCCAGTGGCCTTTGGCCGCAAGCCTGACTACGGAGAGTTTGTGCCTGATCTGGCGAGCGTCAGCGGCTTTCTGGATGCCAATCAATTGGAAGCCGCGAAGGTTGCGTTCATTGCCGGCTTCATGGCGCGACCGGCGTTTGCGAACACTTATAACCCGCTCACGAATCAACAATACGTTGATATGCTGCTGAACACCGCGGGGGTAACGTTGTCGAGCCGGCAAGCAATGATTGATGGACTGAACAACTCGACGATGACTCGTGGGCAGGTGTTAAGACAGATCGTGGAGAGCACCGAAGTGTCTACCAAGTACAATCATCAGGCATACGCGGTGATGGAATACTTTGGCTATCTCAGGCGGCAACCGGACGCTTTCTATCTGCAATGGATCCAGGTGCTGGATACAACCAACGACCCGCGCGGGATGGTGACGGGCTTCGTGACCTCGCAGGAATACGGCAACCGATTCGGACCGTGATCGCTGTTCCTGCCATAAGCAGGACAGAGACAAACCAATAAAAAAACAGTTTATAATCCGCCGGGAACCGTTTGTAGACTCCGCCCACCCTGAAGTCTCGATCGGGTTTTTTAAGTGGGATGAGTTAGTGTTTTTGCCATCCTAGGAATTCCGCCTCGGTTCTTCGCGCGGGATTGTTACCAGGTTTGTGAATTCGATTGAATATCGCCCGCTTTGGGCCGTCGTGACACCCAGACCGACCGGACCAGACGAAAGTCTTCGCTTCCGCAATGAAGACGAAATGAAACATTCATGCAGCCGAAATGATTCTTGACTTCAGAAGCCTATAATCTCCCCTGCCCTTTTCCTATTACGCGCGCTTAACAGTCCGAAATGACTGTCGGGCGAGATAGTGCCAGCAAGAGATACGACATTTCAAAGTGAGGAGAACCATGAGCCACCTTAGAACTTTTCTCGTCGGTTTAGCCGTGCTGTCCCTGCTCGGAGGTTCGACCTTCCGGACAGCGTCCCAGTCAGGGACAAGTTCAAATGAATTCGAGTTTGTAGGTCGCATTATGTCCCTACCGAGCACACCAGGCTTCGTCGGCGATTGGGTGGTTGGGAGTCGCACGGTGCATGTCGCCTCCACTACCAGAATCGATCAGGAAGATGGAGTCGTGGCCGTCGGAGCATTGGTGGAGATTAGGAGCACTTTGCGCTCAGACGGTTCGGTCGATGCCACGGGAATTGAAGTAGAGCAGCCGGCAGCGCAATGTTTCGAGTTCACCGCCGTCATTCAGGCACTGCCTGGTACGGCCGGCTTCATCGGCGACTGGACAGTAGGCGGTCTCATTGTTCATGTGACGCCTTCAACAACAATCGATACCGAGGAGGGCGCCGTCGCTGTGGGAAAGCTGGTCGAAGTTGAGGGTTGCCGCCGCACTGACGGTTCGATCGACGCTTCGAAAATCGAGGTAAAAGAAAACGAACATCTTGATTGTATTGAGTTTGACGGGGTGATCGAAAGCTTGCCCGCGTCGGGTTTGATTGGGGACTGGACCGTGAGCGGGCGAGTAATTCACGTTACTTCCGAGACGCTAATCAAAGTGGAGTCAGGCGCCGTCGTGGTTGGGGCCTTTGTCGAGACCGAGGGCTGCCCAAGAGGTGATGGCTCGATCGATGCCGGCAAGATTGAAGTGGAACAGCAAGAGGAAGTCCCAAGGCCCTTCCCCTTCGCCATTTTCTTTGGCGTTGTTCAGACCTTGCCACCCTCGCCGTTTACAGGCGACTGGAACGTAAATGGCAGAACCGTCCACGTGACCAGCAGCACGCGGATCGATCGGCCTTCTTCCCTGAGCGTAGGTTCATTTGTCCTTGTACTTGGTGGGCTACGAACTGATGGAACGATCGATGCAGTAAGAATTGAAGTGCGACAGCCGAATGACTTTAATAAGAAGAATAACTTCTTTGAGTTGTTTGGGACAGTACAAAGCAGGCCAAGCAGCGGAGTCATCGGAGACTGGATGATTAGTAACGTGATCGTTCATGTGAGTTCGGCGACGCAATTCAATGACGAGCATGGCGGCCGAATCTTAGTTGGCGACAAGGTCGTGGTCGCCGGGACACAGCGAACAAACCTGACGCTGGACGCCGCGAGGATCCATCGCGTTCGTGAATTTGACGACGTGGAAGACTTTGTTACTCAGCATTACCACGACTTTCTGACTCGTGATCCGGATCCACCGGGACTGGCTGCCTGGGTTAACACGATTAATATTTGTAGCGGGGATATGACGCAGTGCGATCGAGTGCACGTTTCTGAAATGTTTTTCAAATCGGCAGAGTTTCAGGAGCGCGGCTATTTCGTTTATCGATTCTACTCAGCGGCATTTGGTCGCAAGCCGGACTACGCGGAATTCGTGCCCGACCTGGCAAATGTCAGCGGGTTCTTAACAAACGATCAACTGGAAGTTGCGAAGGTGACTTTTGCCAACGGCTTCGCTTCGCGGCCAGCTTTCGTGGCCAAATTCGGATCACTCGACAACCAACATTTTGTCGATGCCTTGTTGACGACGGTGGGCGTAACGCTGTCGAGCCGCCAATCGATGATCGACGGGCTTAACAACAACACGCTAACCCGGGCGCAAGCGCTGAGAGAGATCGCTGAAAGCGGCGAGGTACAGCAGAAATACTACAACCAGGCGTTTGTGGTGATGGAGTACTTCGGGTATCTGCGACGCGATCCGGACATTCTGTATCTGAACTGGATTTCCGCGCTTGATTCAGGCGCGGTCTCGCGCACGATGGTGACCGGCTTTGTTAACTCCGCTGAGTATCGGCAAAGATTCGGACCGTGAAAGACCAGGAGGCACTTACGGCTTGGTTACGATCTCCTTCAACAGCGTTTCGTCCGGGTCGAGCTTGATAGCTTTGGCTGTAGCAAACGTATCCCGATGAACTTGTAGGGTCGCGGTTTTGTTCGTGGGCAAGATTACGTATCGCTTCTTAGCGCCGTCCGCAGTCGTTATTTCGATCGGCACGGGATCCAGGAAAGGCTCACCCGGTTGTGTCTGGTTTAGTATTATCGTCAAGAACTCGCCGGCTCCACTGAACTCAGCAGAGTGGTAGGTGAGTGTGTAGATCGGATGACCTGTCCCATAAACCCAGCGCTTGAAGAAATCGTGTAGGTTCTGTCCGGACACCTTCTCTAAGGCGTCGCGTAAGTCTTCTGTGGTCGCATTCGCCTCCGCGTGCGCTCGGTAGTAGGCGCGTAAACCGCGAAAGAACATTTCGTCACCGAGACGTTTGCGGAGCATGTGCAACACCCAGGCGCCCTTTTGATAATTATTCTCGTTCAGCAACCTCATCAGGTCCTGAGTTTCGCTGTCGTGAATCGGCGTCAGGTGCTGCTTTTCGTAGGCAAAATAGCGTTCGGCCGCGTTGCGCAGGTATTCGCGAAACGCATCCTCGCCGTCATACTTTTCAATGAACAGTCCGGCGAAATAAGTAGCGAAACCTTCACTCAGCCACAGATCTGCCCAGGTTGATTCGGTGACGGAATCACCGAACCATTGATGGGCGATTTCGTGCGCGACGACGTCTTCGGTGCGAGCCGGAATGCCGAACCGCTTGCTCATCTTCTCGTTGGCGCGCGGCTCGAAGAGCGTGCTGGTGAAAACGATGGCGCTCGAGTTTTCCATGCCGCCGAAACGCGTCGCGCCGATGATCAGGGCAAGTTTTTCATACGGATACGGCGCGATCGTTTCGCTGAAGAACGCCAGCGCGGGCGCGGCTGGAGAGAATCCTTTCGCCGCAAATGCGCGATCGCGCTGCGGAACGTCATAGAGCAGATTCGTCGTCGCCCTGTCCGGCGAGTCGATGATCGCTCCTTGATTCACTGCGATAACCATGCAATATGGCGGGATAGATTTCGCTTCGTCAAACTTCCAAACATTTGGGACCGTTACCATCTCAGGAATCGTGAACGAAACTAATTTTCCGTTTGCAACTACTTGATCACGCTGCGGGGCAGTGACTGTGAACGAAACGGTAGCTTTCGCTGACGGATGATCGAGGCAGGGAATCCACTGATGAACGCGGTTGGGCCAATTGTCGCCAGTCGCGGAGGATTTGCCGTCACGATCGGTTGCGAAAACCAAACCGTCAGTTGGGTGGCCGTGATAGGTAACCACGATGCTGACCTTATCGCCCGCGTGCGCCGCGCGGCCGAGAAAGACATTCAGTACTTCCGGTTTTCTTTCATAACGCGCCGGCTGACCTCCGATAGCTACAGAGTCGATCGGCAGCGTTCCAAAATCCAGGTCGATTATGCTCACTTTGTCTTTGAGAATCTGCGCGGTAATTTCTGTTTGGGCTTTGGCGATCTCGGTGAGCTGGTCGTCGAGAGTAATTGCGACGTCATAGTGCAGAGGTTTCCATGTGTCGATCAAGCGCTCGCGCCGTTGCGCGAGTGCCGGCGTGATGAAGACGAAAGCCACAAACAAACCACACGCAGCTCTGAATATTGAAGTCGGAATTCTAATCTTGCACTTCATTTCCATGTACCACTTGAAGTTTCTATCGCAGTCCCAACATTAGTAGCGCCGAACGATCCGAGACGTGGCCGGCTTCATCAACCCATCGTCGATAGGCGGCGAGCTCTTCGCTCATGATAGGGCGATTGCCCAGATGCGCCGCCGGGGTGCGCTCGAACGCGCGGTCGGTCAACGCCATATGCGCGGTTCGGACGTGTAGATTTTCGGGTTGGGTCAGCGCTCGCTCGGCTGCCTCGACATCGGGAAACAATTCTTCGTAAGCCATCAGATGCCAGACCCGATCTGAGCTCCTTTGTTCTATCGCGAGCACGCGCAACAAACCAAAGCCGCTCTCGAGTTGAAAGATCAGATCATCGCCCGGGTTGAAAGTCTGGTCCATCGAAATTGCGAGCCCCTCAGTCAAGCGAGTCAAGCGAAGATTATCATAAGCGAGCTTTTCGCTGCGCGCGAAACCTGTTGTCAGAAGCCCGGCCGTAAGGGAGGGCCCCTGGCGCATGAGTTGCCCTTCGTTCACCGGACTTCCCACCTGCCAATGAAGAACTCAATTGCAAATCCAGGTTGACGAATCTAGAATCGCAAGGCACTTGGATCAATTCGATTCCAACAAGGATTACTACTCGGTGCTGGGCGCGCGACAGCACGCTTCACGGCGGGAGATCGAAAGTCTGTACCGGCGACTCGCGCTGAAGCGGCATCCCGATCGCGGCGGCAACGAGGAGGATATGAAGGCGCTGAACGAAGCGTATCGCGTGCTGCGCGACGACGAGGCTCGGAGTAAATACGACTTACAGCGACGGCATCCGGTGGCCGAAGCGCCTGCAACTTACGTGAAGCCGGCCGTCCGCGAGGTCGGCATTTATGGCCAGCTGCTGAGCTCGCTCTTGTGCCTGGTGCTGGGCTTGATGCTGCTGCTTCTGGTTCGCTTTAACGGGCTATGGTTTCTCTGGCCGCTCTCAATTTTGTCTCTGGGCGTGATCTTGTTTGGAGTGCTAATGGCGCACTCGGCGATGACCAGTGCACGCGCGTCGCTCAGACGCTCGCATCCGGCGCGGCGCTTTCGCGCAGCCCAGGAAGTCATCTTTTGGTTGGCTGTTTGCGGCGCCGGCTACGGAGTGTATGTGATTCTGACTGTGATCTGAGATTAGAACATGGTGACCGGCCTCGACCTGCTGTTTCTGGAAGTTAACAATCTTGAAGAGTCGCTTCGGTTTTATCAGGAGCGGCTTGGATTTGAGACTGTGTCGCAAAACCTCGCGGCCGAGCCGCCCATAGCAACGGTCGGCGCCGGCTCTTTGCGGATTACTTTAGTGCAACAGATCGAGACAATGCTGAAGCGTGGACGCGGCGTCCATTTCGTTCTTGGAGTCAGCAATGTCGATGAGTTTTGCGAGAAGCTGACGGCCGGCGGAGTCGAAGTCACTGAACCGAGAGACGAGGGTTGGGGCGGCCGATTCATAAGCTTGCAAGATCCGGATGGTTATCGATTGTTTTTTGTGACCTGGGAAAAATGAGGGCATCCAGCGGGCGGGGAGAAACACCACATGAACTATCAGCACATCGAGAATCTCTTGATTCGTTTTCGCGGTCAGTCAGTGACCATCAAGACTGTGTCGGGCGGAGTCTACGAAGGCGCGATAAGCGACGTCACTAACGATTATGTGTCCCTGAAAGTAAAAACTGCGGGTGCAGACAGCGACCTTATCATCATCTTGTTGCATAGCATTGAGTCGGTGTTGCCGCGCGCAAGTGTCTAGTCGATCGGCTCGTCAGAAGCTTCATTTCCAGCCGGCTCTTTACGCGGCAGAATGCACCGGAAAAAACGTCTACTTTGGTTGCATCTTTCTGGCGACTTGTGCATAATCATCCGGCGCCCGCCTCCCCGGTGGGCGAAGTGGTCGCGTGGGGTGAGGACACGTGGCCTTAGGGTGGGGCTTGTGGGAGGGCCCCGCCCGCTTTATTTTTTGGGCCACTTTTTAGCAAGGATTTTTCGAAGATTGTTCTCCCGCGGGATTAGCAGCTCGGCTGGCGGTGGCATTGACTTTCGAAAGAAGTGGCATAATATACGGCACGGAAAACGAGAGTTGGCTCGTTAGACCGAAATGAAGCAGCAGGGCCACCAATAGGTGTGCTTCGCCACAGTCGGCGCTTTTGGAAAGCTGCACGCTGTGGCATCTTTTTGCGCGCCCGAGTCGATCGGGACCTTGCTGCCGCAACCAAAAAATGGCCTCATTAAAGCGTTTGCTGGTTGGCAGCCCAATCAGAACAGAACGCTTAACACAGGAGCGACTAACCAAGAAAACCGCGTTAGCGGTCTTCTCATCAGACGCACTCTCTTCAACCGCATACGCGACGGAGGAAATCCTTCTGGTGCTGGCTGCGGCGTACGTCGCGCCCATCAGCCAGGCTGACGCGTTCTCACGAGTCATTCCGATCTCGATAGGCATCGCCACGCTTTTGGTGATCGTCGCGATTAGTTACCGGCAGACTATTCACGCGTACCCTTCAGGCGGTGGCGCCTACATCGTAGCCAAAGACAACCTGGGAACAATGCCCGGGTTGATCGCCGCCGCATCACTCCTGGTTGACTATGTTCTCACGGTTTCGGTTTCGGTTGCTGCCGGGGTGGCGGCGATCACGTCGACTTTTGTAGGCACTCGGCTGGCTTGGCTGGACAATCATCGGGTAGCGTTCTGCATCTTCTTCATTGCTTTCATCGCGATTGCGAACCTGCGCGGCGTGCGCGAATCCGGGGCGTTGTTTGCCGGCCCCACCTACGCCTTCATCGTTTCGTTCATGTTCATGATTGCGTATGGCCTGATTCGCTTTTACCTGCATCCCGAAATCGTTCCACCTCCAAATGACATCGATCTGACGATCGCTGAAGGTTACCAGCCGCACTATTTGTCTCTATTCCTGTTGTTGGGCGCGTTTTCCAACGGCTGCGCGGCGTTGACGGGCATCGAGGCGATATCGAACGGGATTCCGGCGTTCAAGCAGCCTGAGCCAGATAACGCCGCGAAGACGCTGACCTGGATGGCTGCGCTGTTGGCCACCATGTTCATCGGCACCAGCGTGATGGCTCATCTTTACCAGATTCATCCGCATGAGCACGAGACCGTTATATCGCAGTTTGGGCGCATCATTTTCACGGGCTACCTGGGCTGGTTCTATTATCTGGTGCAGATAACGACTGCCGGAATTCTGGTCCTCGCCGCTAACACTTCGTTCGCTGACTTTCCCCGTCTGTCGTCACTGCTGGCGCGCGATCGCTTTTTGCCGCGACAGTTTGCAAATCGCGGTGATCGGCTGGTGTTCTCAAACGGCATCGTGTTGCTCGCCGTCTTCTCAGCAATTCTGGTCTGGGCTTTTCGCGGAGAGACCAGCCGCCTGATTCCGCTCTACGCAGTGGGTGTGTTTCTTTCGTTCACGCTGTCGCAGTCGGGAATGATCGTCCACTGGTGGAAAGAAGGAAGGGCGCTCCGGAATATGCGCGCTTCCGCCATCGATAACGAGGCGCCGGCGAATGTTAAGGATGTTGCCGGCATAGAGCGAAAGACTTTGGCGCAAGTCGCGCGCCTGGAAAAAGGATCGCACTGGAGAAAGTCGCTGGTGATTAACGGCGTCGGGGCAGTGGCCACGTTCGTCGTGTTAATGGTCTTTATCGCGACCAAGTTTATTCATGGCGCCTGGATTGTCGTGGTCCTCGTGCCGCTGCTGGTTTTGATGTTTCTGCGGATTCACCGGCATTACTTTGACGTCGCGCAACAGCTTTCAACCGAGGGTCTGGGACAATTGCGTCCGATTCATCACGAGGTGATCGTGCCGATTTCAGGATTGCATCGAGGAGTAATCGCGGCGCTCGAATATGCGAAATCGATTGCGCCCCATCACGTGACCGCGGTTTACGTCAACCTCGACGACGAGACAACGCAGAAGCTGCGCGAGAAATGGCAGCAATGGGGATCGGGAGTGAACCTCGTGGTGGTGGCGTCGCCATACCGCTCGCTGTTGCGGCCGCTGCTCAACTATGTCGATCGCGTCAAGCGCAGCTCGCATGGCGAGGTCGTAACCATCGTGCTCCCGGAGTTCGTTCCGGCCCGATGGTGGCAGAACCTCCTGCACAATCAGAATACTTTGTTTCTAAAGGGCGCCCTGCTCTTCAAGCGGGGAGTCGTTGTTACTAACGTCCCATATCATCTCGAGCACTAGGCGCCGCGTTTTCCGGCTGGAAATCAGGCAGTTGCGGTCATGGTTCGACCGGCGACAAAGCAGGATCGACAGTAGACTGGCCGCCCCTGGGACGGGTAAAAAGGAACCGTCGTTTGCTGGCCGCACTGAGCGCAGGTCACGTTCACTTCGATCTTCTGCTTAATTCCGGCAACCTGCGAAGCGGAGATTGCAGCCAGTCGGTCGTTCTTGGCTTGCTTGCAAGGCTTGCACCGTTTGGGCTCGTTCTTCAAACCCTTGTCGTGGAAGAAAACCTGCTCGCCCACGGTCCACACGAATTGTTCACCGCAATCGACGCAACTGATCGACCGGTCTGCAAATTCAGATGCCTCGGCGTTTGCCGTTCCCTGCAACTCAATGTCTGGCACGAAGTTCACCTCCCCGCTCGTCTGCGTCGAGGGAATGTTGGAAAGCCGTTTACGATTGTAACTTCTAAAAAAAGCTGACGAGGAGGCCAACCATCGCTGGTTAGCTTACGAACTCAAATGCGTTTACAAAAGCGCGGCCACAGCGGCTGCCCTTATATGACTATGCGTACCTCGTGTCAAGCATTTTTCTGCGCCGAACGAAGTGCGGACTTGCGACTTTCGATCTTTGCGTTTCACTGATAGCATTCGTGACTCTGAGTTCAACCGATCGAATGGGAGCGCGCGTCGATAAATGCGAATCCTGACCATAGGCTCGGGCGGCCGCGAGCACGCGCTTGTCTGGGCCCTGCGAAAGACTTCGGCGCGACCGCTGGAACTCTTTTGCGCACCCGGCAACGCCGGCATCGCCCAGGACGCGGAGTGCCGGCCGGTCGCGGCGAACGATATCCCGGCGCTCGTCCAACTTGTTGAAGAGAAGAAAATTGATTTAACCATCGTTGGGCCCGAGGCGCCGCTGGCTGTCGGCATCGTTGATGAGTTCAATCGCCGGGGCCTTCGCATAGTTGGGCCGGAAAGCCAGGCCGCGCGCTTGGAGTCCAGCAAAGCGTTCGCCAAAGACTTCATGCTTCGCCATCGAGTGCCCACCGCCCGCTACCGAATCGCAGAGTCTTTTGACGAAGCGAGGGCGATTTTGGAAAGCGGCGAATTCGGTGGTAAGGACGCACCGGTGGTCGTTAAAGCCGACGGCCTCGCGGCCGGCAAGGGCGTCATCATCGCCGGCTCGCGCGCCGAAGCGGTCAGGGCTGTGCGCGAATTGATGACTGGAGACACGGTTAGCGCTGAGGCTGCACACCGAATCGTGATCGAAGAAGCGCTTTCCGGTTCCGAAGCTTCGTTGCTGTTGTTTTCCGATGGTAGAGACTTTCGCTTGATGCCGGCGGCTCGCGACCACAAACGCGTCGGCGAAAACGACACCGGTCCGAACACTGGTGGCATGGGCTCGATTACGGATGCGAGCGTGCTGGATCGCGCAACTCTTGAACGAGTAGTACGCGAAATCGTTGAACCAACCCTGCAGGGCGCCCGCGATGAAAGCTTTCCTTTTCGCGGAGTCCTGTTCATCGGACTGATGTTAACCGCAGACGGTCCGCGCGTGCTCGAGTACAACGTGCGGCTTGGTGATCCGGAAACGCAGGCAATTCTGGTCCGGCTCCGGAGCGATCTTACGGAAGTCTTTGAAGCAATAAGCGAAAAGCGTCTTGGCCAGCTCGACGTCAACTGGTCTGAGGATGCTTCGGCCTGCGTCGTGTTGGCGGCGCGCGGATATCCGGCCAAGCCGGAAACGGGAGCGCGCATCGCAGGGTTGGATCTCGCTGCCGGGCGCGATCACGCCGTCGTGTTTCATGCGGCTACTTCGCGCGGCGCCGATGGCGAATGGTTGACCGCCGGCGGCCGCGTGATGAGCGTCACATCGACCGGGCAGACTCTGGACCTCGCTCTGTCGCGCTGCTATCGGGCGGTGGGTGACATCCACTGGGACGGCCTCCATTACCGGCGCGATATCGGGCAAATGCCCAGGCGTCAAACATCAGCGATCGGCTAGCTATTGGCGGGTTCCGCGCCGGTTTCTGCCCCCGGCTTCCTGCTTACTGCCGCCCGTTCTCTGCTATACTCACGCCGAAATCGGCGGTAACTTGCAACTGTGGGCCCTTCGGCTTCGTACAATCGAGAGCGCGCTCGCGTTTAATAACCGCTGCAGTTCTGACCCGTGATCTTCGAATCTGAATTCGCTGGAGGATGAGTTAAAAATGGGACTATGGACGAGAGTGAAGCGCTCGATGCGCGCGCTTTTTGGCGGGATCGTCGAAAGGACTGAGGATCCGGAGCTCATACTTCAACAAACAATCCGCGACATGCGTGACCGGATCCCCGATCTAAACAATTCAGTCGCTCAGGTCATGGCCACGGAGAAGTTGCTGGCGAAAAGCAAGGAGCGGCTGGAAACCCAGGTCGTGGATATTGACTCGAAGATCAAGGCTTCGATCAAGATGAACCGCGACGACATCGCGACGGCCTACATCGGCCAGCTCCAGCAGGCCCAGGTCGACCTGCAGAAAACCGGGCACCAGCTGGAGCACGCGCAGCTCGCCTCCAAGCAGGCGCTGAAAGCGCGCGATAACTATGTCCTGCAAATGCAGCGGCGCACCTCTGAGGCGATGCAGCTCATCAATCAGTCGAAGCAGGCCAAGCTGCAGGAACAGCTTGCTCAGACGATGGCCAGTTTCCAGATCGGCGACGACGCCTCGACCTTCGACGAGATGCGCGACAAGATTGATCGGCGCGCGGCCGCTGCCGAAGCAAGGATGCAGCTTGGCACGGCGTCAGTCGACACGCAGATGCAGGAAATCGAACGCGAGGCAATGGACATGCAACTGCAAGATAAATTGCTCTCGTATAAGCGCGAGATGGGCCTGTTGTCGGCTGGGACAGAAGAGAGTGCGCCACAGGCGGCCCTGCCCGCTAAGAGCGAAGCCGGAGAACAATAGCGAAGCTGAAAAACCGAGGTCGGGGCGATTCGCCAAGAACTCGATTTCCGACGAATCTTTAAGAGCATTTCGTACGCCAAATGGAATTGCCCAAGATCGACTTTCGGTATCTAAAGCAGGCATTCAGAGAGCCGATTAATATCTGGGGCATGGCCGGCTTTGCCATGACAGCCGCATACTTCTGGGACGTCACACCGCTGGCCGCCGCCCTGGTAACCGAGGTCGTCTATCTCGCCGTGGTTCCGGCAGCTCCATTTTATCGCCGTCTGGTCGAGCGCAGAGAGAAGGAGCGCGCCCGCAAACTCCGCGACGCGCAGCGCGAAACCATTATCAAAGGGTTCGATCCTCGCGAGCGCGAAGCCGTCGAGTATTTGCGCTGGATGAAGAACCAGATTTATTCAAACTACAAAAAATTCACCACCAGCAAACAGGTCCCGGCGAACCTGCAAACTCTGGATCGCTACTGGGAGGACTTCGTCGATCTGCTCGACGTGTATCGTCGCCGCAAGCATCACTTGCGATCTACCAACCGTCAGGCCGTCCAGAATCAACTGAAGCAGGCGGAACACCAGATCCAGAATTCAACCGACGATCGTGCCAGGCGCGTCCAGCAAGCCAACGCCGAGATTCTCAAACGTCGGGTGGCCGCCTTCAACGATCTCGAACGCTCCGTGCGTCTGGTCGAAGGCCAATTACAATCGATTGAGAATTTCTTTGGCCTGGTAAATGACCAGGTGGTTACTCTGCCAACCCCCGAACGCGTCTCTTCTTTGCACTTCGAGGAGCTGAGCGACTCAATCGCCATGACTCGCCAGATGCTCGAAGAAACTGCGGACACGTTCGGCATGCTCGACACTCAGAATCGCGAACTCGATTTACTTCTCTCCAGCGGCAAATAAGTCAGAGACCCGACCGTCAGGGAGGGTGCCAGCCGTCAAAAGCATCAGCACCCTCCTTCGCGGTCGGGTTTTCGGCTTGCGTGGGCCATTCTAAGGGACTGATTTCGAGCCATTTAGGGTTAAAGTAGCGCCTCAAGAAATACACTGTATCGCGTTGAAAAAAAAGATAACCACAACATATTGACATCGTGGTTTTCCGGGTGTATAGTGCGTTCTGCTCGGAGTGAGGCGGCTGGCGGCGGCGGGTCAAGGGGTTCCAAACCCGGCTCAGCAAGGATTTCGTGACTTCGCAAAACCGACCGTAGTATCTGCACTACAACTTAAGTCTTTGAAACGGCGATCGTGTGTCGCCCGGGATTTTTGTTCCTCAAAATCGGCTCGCGTGCGGTTCTCCGCGCGGGAAAGGTAGAATAGATGAACACGGCGAGTGGTGCGAAGATGACAAAAGTGTCTCAAGACGAAATCCTCCAATCGATGGTTTCCTTCAAGCGCCAGATCGTGCCCCTCGGCCTGAACGCTAGACGCGTAATCGGCAAGCGCTACTCGCTGAAAGATGCGAAAGGCACAAGCCTGGAAGAATGGAGCGATATCGTGGCGCGCGTCGTGGCGCACGTTTCAGTCGCCGAAACCGACGCCGATAAGCGCGACGAGTTTTTCAACACGATGTCCGACATCATGCTAGCGCGTGAGTTCGTTCCGAATACGCCCTGCCTGGTCAACTCAGGCAAACCCAACGGGCAACTGGCGGCGTGCTTTGTGCTGGACGTGCCCGACTCGATCGCCGGCATCATGAAAACCGCAACTGACGCCGCGATTATTCACCAGACCGGCGGCGGCACCGGCTTCACTTTTGAAAAGCTGCGCCCGAGCGGCGCGATGGTCAGCTCAACGCACGGCGTCGCCAGCGGCCCCGTGTCGTTCATGAACATTTTCAATACGACGACCGACACCGTAAAGCAGGGTGGCGTCCGCCGTGGCGCAAACATGGGCATGATGCGCGTCACGCATCCCGACGTCTTGCGTTTCATTCATGCGAAGAATGACCAGCATTCGCTGACCAACTTCAATATTTCAGTCAACGTCACGGACAAGTTTCTCGAAGCTGTCGATCACAACGAGTGGTATCAGCTCGAGTTTCGTGGCGAGCCGTGGAGCGATCCGATCTTCGATCCTGTCACTGGCCGCGATTACGTCGTCTATCGCCGGCCGGACGGCTCGACCGTCACGTTTCGCGACAAAGAGGCCTTCGATACGGCTGATCTTTCCGACACTTTGATTGAAGAGCCACCGGCGCCGGGCATGGCTTATGCGCCGGATATCTGGAACCGGATCATCGCCAGCGCGCATCGCTATGCCGAGCCGGGCATCGCCTTTATCGACGAAGTCAATCGCCACAATCACATGATCGAGTCGATGGGCCCGATCATGGCGAGCAATCCCTGCGGCGAACAGTTCCTGCACTTTGCGAACTCGTGCAATCTGGGCTCGATCGATGTGGCCAAGTTCTATGACCGCGAAAACCGTCTCGACTGGGATCGTCTGCGCGAATGCACCCGCTGGTGCACGCGCTTTCTCGACAACGTCATAGACACGTGCGCCTGGCCGCTTCCGGAAATCAACGACGTCGTCAAGCGCACCCGGCCCCTGGGCCTGGGCATCATGGGCTTTGCCGATCTGTGTCTGAATCTGAAAATTACTTACGGTTCGCCCGCTTCGATCGATTTGATGGATGAAGTGATGGGCTTTGTGCGCCGCGAAGCCTGGAATGAGAGTCTGCGGCTCGGCGCTGAACGCGGCGTATTTCCTGAGCTCGAGCCCAATCGCGAATCCTACGCCAAATTCATTTACGACGAAATTGGCATCTCGCGCGAAGTTCCGCTCACCCCGCGTAACTATGAAGTGACGACGATCGCGCCGACGGGCACGATTTCCCTGGTGGCGGAAACGTCTTCGGGAGTTGAACCCAACTTCTCTTGGGCCTACGTGCGCAGGGACACGCTCGGCACGCGCACCTACGTTCACACCCTCGCCGCACAGGCGCTGGGCGTGGATGTCGATCAAACCGATCCGGATTCGATCGACGCGGCAGCGGCTTACGTCGTCGAGCATGAGCACGAACTGCCTTCTTATTTCATTTCCGCGATGTCCATCGGCGCAGAGCAGCACGTGCACGTGCTCGCCGCCGCGCAGCGGAACGTCGACAACAGCGTTTCCAAGACCTGCAACGGCGCAGTCAATGACACGGTTGAGTCCGTCGATCATCTCTATCGTCTGGCGCAACAGCTGGGCTGCAAAGCCGTGAGTTACTATCGCGACGGCTCGCGCGAAAATCAGGTGCTGACTTCGATGAAGCAGGAGCCGAAGAACGAAGCCGGCACCGTCGTCACCACCACGACTGTCGTCGCGGCTCTGGAAGAAACGGTCCCGGGCGGCACTGAATCCGAAAACGAAGCAGCGGCCCGAAGATTGGCGGAAGCAGAAGCGGCAGCGAGAAAGCAGGGCGCGATTCGACTCGAGCGTCCACGCGAACTGGTGGGCGCGACCTGGCGGATTCCGTTCGACGGCCAGAATCTTTACGTCACCGTCAATCACGATAACCAGATGATTCAGGAAGTCTTTGCCACCGGCCCCATCAGCGGCGGCGTGGGCATGCTCGCTTCCAAGATGCTGCGCGGCGGATTCGACGCGGCGGAAGTTTCTTACAGCTTGAACAAAGTCACCGGCACACATGCCGTCTGGTTCAACGAGCGCTTGCTGACTTCACCCGAACAAGCGGTGTCCGAATGCATCATGATCACCAACCGGCGCTTGAAAGGCCATCCCGATTCCGCCCGCGCCCTCGGCAAACAACAGGGCACCAGCACCACGCAAGTCACCGGCGCGATCATGTCGACGATGATCGGCAAATGCCCCGAATGCTCCGGCCAACTTGAGCACGCGAGTGGCTGTGATTTTTGCCGGGATTGTGGGTATAGCAAGTGTAAGTGAGCTGGAATCAGCTAATGCGTCGGCGAGGATGGCTTGAGCCAATCGTGTAGGAAATTGGCTATTACTCCAAGTATTAGTGCTCCCAATATCCCGAAGATTAACTTCCGAAGTTTCTTAAATCTGATGAAAGGTGGCCAATTGTTCACGTTTGAGGTTCTTGAGCCTAACCAATCAAAGACAATAGCCCAAATTAGCAGGCCGATACTGTGAAAGCCGACGAGCAGCTGCCATAACTTCCAACTGGTTGCTATTGAGACAACAAGAGCGATTGTTGTCATGGTTACTATGATGAAAAGGACCGGGGCAGCAAGCGACTTGATCATGAATGCCGTTCTCTCGTGCTGAACTTGGCTCTTAAGATCCTTCGCGGACGCCGCTTCTTCAAGCTGAGTTATTCTATCTGAAAGTACCTGCTTTTCTGTTTCTGATGTCGACTTGAGTTCTTGCACCATCTGCTGGAGACTTTCAAGTTCGGTGTGTTTGTTAACAAGCTGTTGTTCGGCAGTCCGTTTACTTACCGACTCTTCTTCAAGCTCCTTTTCCTTCAGTTTCAAGCGTTCAGTAAGTGTTTGAAGTTCAGCAGTGGTTTTCTTGTGCTGCTCGACTAAGGCTTCTCTAATCAGTTTGACCTTTTTCTCTACGTCCTTTGTTGCTGACATTTTGTTTCGCAGAGCTTTGCTTAGAAGAATCGAGGAAATAGCCTCTGTCTTTAAGTCGCCTATGTTTTCGTATTGACCCAATGTTCTTAGGATGTCGAGGGTGATCTTTTCTGCGGCATAATCAAATTCCTGATACAGAAATGGCAAACGCATGCTGCTTAGCATAGCTTCTTCGAATTCCGGTGTCCTCGGTACCCAAAACTGTAACATCTGGATAAGAGTCGTTGGATAGAGACAAACTGGCACGCTGCCGTCTTCACCACTTCTCCTTAGTGTCTGCTTCTTGAACTTGTCAAATCCGAGCATTCGATAATCGATAGTGACTACCCAGCACCTCGCGTCGAGAGGTGACTCTATCCGAACAGGGCGCATGTCGCGGGTTACATGCCAGAGGACCATGTCGTGCTCTAGCTTTTCGTAGTCTTTAGCTCGTTCTTTGTGTTTCCGCCTTTCAGACTCCAATTGCACCATTATGTCGTCTATAACGGCCGCCTTCGTTTTGTAGTGATCTATGTCCTCGTTGTAGAGTTCCACTCCTTTCATTCTCATCATGGACATAAGATCCGCGATATACGGCTCAAAGTAATCTTCCGCGCTCATCAGTCCCCGCTTAGGGGATTCCTCAAAGAACTTCAGTGCAAGGCCGTCTAACCTCATTTTTGAAGCGGCTTCCGCGAGATTTGGGACAACTCTCAGGCCAGCCAAGAATTGTTTCGTGCTTATTAACTTTCTTCTTGCTTCGTCAACAGTCGTAGGCAATGCATATAACTTGACGTTGACGCTCCCTTTTACGCGAGATACCAAGTTAACTAATGATTGACCGTCGGCCGCTGATGGAATAAGGCCAAGGATCGAAAACAAGAAGTTTGTGTCGACGAAAATGTTAAAAGTAGGTTGGGATCCCGACAGCTTAGTCAAAGCTTCGATGGTTTCTTTAGTGAGGCTGCCTGCCTCTATGAAGAAAAATGCATTCAGGGAACGTAAGATATATTGACGCAGTTGAAGATTCTTAGGATCCAAGAACTCTTTGACCACATCCGCAAATGGTTCGTGGGTTTCTTCTGGATAGGTTCGTACGAATCTCTTGAATCGACTGGGAGTTATCCTGAGATCGCCCTCAGAGAGAAGTCTGTACGTATTGGCTCCCACATCTCTTACGAACGGCAGCAGAAATCTTTCATTGAAATCTTTCCAAGCCCCATGAATGTCGATGGCCGGACAATACTTGGTTAGCGCTCTAACGAAAGATTCTTCAACCGCCTTTTCCAAAGCTTCAGCTTCGCGTATATCATCGTCGTATTTTTCAAGGTACTCTTCAGAGATCTTATAGCGATCGTCTGGTATCGCCATGAGAACGCGTTTTGAACAAAGCGCCCGCAGATGGGACTGCGCCTGCTCGATGTCTATTTCCACTTGGAAAGACTTCTTGAGCTGGGCAAGGATTTCAATAACAGATTGATCTCGACTAGCTACCCATATTGCGGTAATAAGCAACTGATCTAACGCCTTATCCCACCAACCAGCTTTGTTTAGTTCAATGTGATGAACCAGCGAGATTAGTTCGGGCGGAAGTTTTTGAATTGCCATTTGAAAGGCCTTCAGCTACGGGTCGCGGAGAATGCGAAACCTCGATGAGTATTCAAGAGGAATTATACGATGAAAAGTATTTTTACGACAGACTCTGTCGGCCGTGGACGATCAAGCCCTCCATCAGGTCGGGCTACTTACGATGCGGCCCCAGCCGGTCGCTACCGCTCCCGGTTCTGAACCACCCAAGTCTTTATTAGTCTGAGCGCATTCTGTTATCCTTCCCAACAGTATGAGCACCAACTTAGATCAACCGCGTTCAGCTGGCGCAGCGATTGATTTCGACGATCGATGATGAGGTAGAGACCGATACCGAGGCGTTGTGGTTTGCCGAAGCTGAGCGACGACTTGAAGAACTTCGCAGCGGGAAGGTTCAAGGCATCAGTGCCGAAGACTCCTTCCGAAATGCGCGCGAAGCCCTCAGGCGATGAAGGTTATCTTCCATCCGGAAGCTTCCGAAGAAAAGCTCGAATCCGCGCGTTTCTATGAGACCAGAGTTGAAGGCCTTGGTGCGGATTTTCTTGACGCTGTCCAACAAGCCACGGATCGTATTCTGCAATCTCCGAAAGCCGCTCCCATTGAACGAGCCGACATACGAAGGCGATTGGTTGGGGGCTTTCCTTTCTCGATCCTTTATCACGCCGGCGACGATAAGATATTTGTCGTCGCGTTGATGCATCAGCACCGACGGCCAGGGTATTGGCGAGAGCGATTGGAATAATCTGAGCGCAGATGGCGTGATGAACCCACCCGCTACCTAGGTGGTACTGATGACCTCATTGCGGGCAAGGATGCCTGCGCTCCGCGGGATGTCCGCGCTCCGACCTGTTACAATCACCGAGAACTAGATCAACAACAAAATCATCAAGGGAGATCACACCATGGCGAAACGCACAGCAAACGCGGTTTGGGAAGGTACGCTCAGAGAAGGCAAGGGCACCGTCAAATTAGGCAGCGGGGCATTCACAGGTCAATACTCTTTTGCTTCAAGATTTGAAGAAGGCACGGGAACGAATCCGGAAGAGTTGATCGGCGCGGCGCATGCCGGATGCTTTTCGATGGCCCTGGCCGCCGGATTGACGAAGGGCGGATTCAATCCGACGCGCATCAGCACCAAGGCGAACGTGAGTCTTGAGAAAGTTGGCGAAGGCTTCAAGATCACGACGATCGAACTCAACACTGAAGGCGAAGTGCCCGGCATCGACGAGAAAACTTTTCTCGAACAGGCAGACACAGCGAAGAAGAATTGTCCGGTGTCGCAGGCTCTGGCGGGAACTGAGATTACGTTGAACGCGACGTTGGTCAAGACGGCGGGCGCGTGAGTCCGCTTGGCGGACGATCGGAATTGGAGTGCGGCGACTTGTCGCCGCTTTCTGCTTCCGCAAACTGAGATCCAAATCCAAAGCGGTGACAAGTCACCGCACTCCATACCTGTCGCCCGCAAAGCTGTTCCTGCGGCTTACATAAGAACGATCCACGAAATCACACCAAAATCGCACGAACAAAGCCGCTTCGTGTGGATTCGTGGATCGTTTTTCATCGCAAGCTGATCTCTCAAGATTAGGAAACTAAGTCACTACGCAATCGCTTATTGAGATTGTGAGCCCTACTAGATTGGTGATATAAGTCCCGAGTTTCCGCCGCCGAAGACGTTGAAGGCCCTGCCATGTACTGTCCCACTTGTGCAGCCCAAAACATTGATAACGCGCAGTTCTGCCGCACGTGTGGCGCGGACATAAGTTTCCTCTCCCATGCCATGACGACCAGGCGTTTGCCGGAAAAAGAGCAGCAGGCGGCAGAGAAGGGTCTGCGGTATTCTTTCATTGGAGCAGGCTTTCTGCTGATCGCGATTATCATGTTGTTCGCGGCGCCCGCACCTGCCAGCTGGCAGCTCGGCTTCGCGATGCTCTGCGCCGCTTTCCCATTGTTGGGTAGTGGGGTCGCGAAGATGCTATATGTGCGGAGATACGAACAGAGACTAGCCCCGGGTAGCGTGAAAACACCGAAGCTTGCGGGGCAATCTGTCACTCAACTGCCGCCACGAAACACGTCCGAAATCGCTCAACCAGCCAGCATTACCGAAGCCACAACGAAGGCTCTGAAGGTGCCTGCCGATGACGAGAATTGATCACGACCTCGTTAGCGACCGGGTTGGGCTAGTGCTGCCCCGGTCGGGTGGTGCCCTGATTTGACGGCGTATGGAGTACCAACTTTAGTTGGGCCCTTTCTCGTCCAACAGAGCCCGACTAAAGTCGGTACTCTGAATACCGCTTATCAAAGTAGTACTGCCCAAGCCGAACACGCTGCCCAAGCCGAACACGCTTGACTTGGCTTTGTGGCTGTTATAGAAGCGCTTTGATTTACTAACCCTGCATTTCAGAGAAAGGAACGCGCATCATGAAAAAAGCTCTGCCCATCTTCGTATTGCTCCTCTTCTGTTCCTTCTGTTCCTGCGCCCGCAATCCAACATCGACGTCAAACTCTCAAGCCAGCGCGCCGTTTAATCCAAAAGTTGGCGACCATGTGCTGGCCCACTGGGGCAGCGAGACCTACGAGCAGGCAACGATCAAGGCCATCGAAGGCGACCGGGCCACGGTCCTCTTCGACGGCGCTGCGAAGGAAGACTATGCGAAGTTTCCCAGCGAGATAATGGCGATACCGACCGCGCCGGTAAAAGTTGCGACCGGCGACTATGTGTTGGCGCAGTATCCTTTTCAAAAGCAGATGTGGATCGGCGGACGGGTGAACTCGGTCGGCGGCGCGACGGTCAGTGTGAAATTCAGCAACACCAACGCCGACTCAGATGTGCCGGCGAACATGTTGGTGAAGGCGCCTGAGGCTGAGATTCCGGCGATCAAGAAGGAGCTGAATCAATAACGCCGAGTGCGCGAGTATGAGTCAGTGACGATCTAAAGTTTGGCGTGCGGCGACTCGTCGCAACTTTCTGGCTCGGCAACTCGAATCCAAGGCAGTCACCGCACGCCATGTCTGTCGCCCGCAAAAGCGGGCTCCAGCTCTTAACTGGATCGTGATCCTGGGGTGGCGCGCTGCGCGCTTACCCCAGGCTATTTTATTTCACGCCTTCATGATTATTGGAGCCCTCCCTCACGGTCGGGCTACTGCACCGAGCCTAATCGAACGTTCGCAATCCAATCTGCTACCTCCCCCGTAATTAGGTTGACGAAACGATCCTCGATATCATAGAGGCCACATGAACAGACGTTACTTTCTTTCATCTTCTATTGCGCTGGGTGCGTTTGCGGCGTTGGCGAGACTGCCGTTTGCCGCGGCGCTTTGTCAGAATCCGTTCGGTTCCAACGAAGCGCAAGGTGACAACTTAAAATCAAAAGGGGGTGGCGCGCAATCAAGCCCTCATCCCGACCCTCTCCCAGGGGGAGAGGAAGCAAACTTGAAATCCAAAGGAATCAGAAAAGTGATTAAGACAGATGCAGAGTGGAAGCAGATACTCACCCCTGAGCAGTACAACGTCATGCGGCAGAAGGGAACTGAGGCTCCCTACTCGAGCCCGCTCAACGACAATCATGACGCAGGTACCTTTGAATGCGCCGCGTGCGAGCTGCCGCTTTTTAGTTCGGAGACGAAGTTTAATTCCGGCACCGGCTGGCCGAGTTTTTGGGCGCCTATCAAAAAGGAAAACGTGCAGGAAAAAGTTGATAGAAGCCTGGGAATGACCCGCTCCGAAGTGCTGTGTGCGCGGTGCGATGCTCACGCCGGACACGTTTTCGATGATGGACCGAAACCTACGGGGCTGCGTTACTGCATGAACGGCGTGGCTCTGAAGTTTGTGAAAAAGGCGTGAGCGCAAGGAAGTAAATCGCAAGTCGTGACGTGAATAGAGTACTGGGCTCGCTGTTCCTCTGATCCCGTGATCCCGGGCTCCCACCGCGTCCGTTGCTGACGCGGGCTTTTGGCACAGCCAGCGGCACGCGAGATGCCATACTCCTCTATAATCCAGGAGATTTGCTCTGGAAGCATACGGGTGTATAAGTACAGCTACAGCGCTTGACCGGAATTGGAACAGGAGGATGTGATGAAGAAGTTTCTGGCTAGTGTGTTAATTGCTCTGACACTGCTTTTCTCGGCTGGCCCAATTGTCTCGGCGCAGACGGTACGGCATCGTCGCCGTCACAGCCGCAGTT
>WNFD01001570.1_pt1 | contig 23193 bp, 24 predicted proteins | sample 5400491 | NCBI WGS metagenome assembly WNFD01 (sample SAMN13153343, study PRJNA577476) | soil metagenome | isolation source: 120 cm saprolite under Douglas fir tree site 2 hole 2 replicate 2 | place: USA:California | collected 2015-04-18
GGGGATTTCGCCGCCGATTTCGACGTCTCCGATCTCGGCTCACTCGGCGGCTTGGGCGACCTGTTCTCGTCCATCTTCGGCAGGCGCGGCACGGGCAGGAGCGATGATGCCGAGGAGGCCGTCGAGGCAACCGTCTCCATCCCGTTCCGCGTGGCCGCGCTGGGTGGCAAGGTGCCGGTCACTCTGCCGATGACCGAGGTGTGCCCGACCTGCGGCGGCAACGGCGCCGCTCCTGGCGCGACGATCTCGACCTGCCCGGAGTGCAAAGGGCGAGGCATCGTGTCGTTCGGCCAGGGCAGCTTCGCGGTCAATCGCCCGTGCCCAGTGTGCCGCGGCAGGGGCAAGGTGCCCTCGGTGCGCTGCCCGACCTGCCAGGGCGGCGGCGAAGTGCGGGTGCAAAAGCGGTTGACGATTACCGTCGAGCCTGGGACCGAGGACGGCATGCGTGTCCGGCTGACAGGCCAGGGCACCAAGGGCCGGGGCGACGTGGTCGTGGTGTTCCGGGTCGAGCCGGATCGGTTCTTTCGTCGTGAGGGACTAGACATCATCTGCGTCGTCCCCATCAACCTCGCCCAGGCGCTACTCGGCTCCCGCATCAAGGTGAAAACGCTCGATGGGCGTAAGGTCGTCCTGAAGCTCCCGCCCGGCACGCAGCACGGGCAGAAGTTTCGTATCGCGGGCCAGGGGATCGAGAAGAACGGCCGCCGTGGCGATCAGCTCGTCGAAGTGCGGGTCGAGATCCCGGAGCACTTGACGCCGGAGCAGGAAGCGGCGCTCAAGACCTTCGCAGAGAAGACGGGGCTGAGATACTAGACCGCCTTACGCCAGGTCGGCGCACATCGCCAGCGCGCTCTCCGGGCATGCGTCGGTGAACTCAACCGACTGTTGGACGGCGGGGTCGACGTCAGTACGCAGGAGCCGGTGGAAGCCAAAGCGGAGGAAGAACACGCTTGCGGTGTCCGTGAGGAGGTACACCGTCTCCACGGCGTGGGCCCGCGCCAGGTCGAGTGCCGCGTTCGTGAGCTGCGCCCCGAGCCCCAAGCCCCGAGAGCTCGGCTCGACGGCGACCGACCGGAGCAAGGCGGCCCTGCCGTACAGCTCGAGTGCCGAGCAGCCGACGATCCGCACGCCTTCCCGGGCGACGAGCGTGGTCGCCAAGTGTTGCTCGAGCCCCACCTCGGGCATGTGGCAGCGCCGTAGGAGGTCGAGCACAGAGGGCAGATCCTCGGGGGCCGCTGAGGCGATAGCGACGTTCATCGGACTACAAACCTAACTTGCCCGCCCCCTCCAGAAATGCTTGATTCTCTTTGTCTTTGGAGCCTCACCCCCGTCGGGGCGGGGCGGCGTGACACTGGGGTGTAGGTCAATTGGCAGACCGCCCGGCTGTTAACCGGGAAGTTGGAGGTTCGAGCCCTCCCGCCCCAGCTGTGGCGCCATACGCGAGGAGATCCTGCACGCCCTGATGTTGACTCCACCGCTCCCTGAGCGCCCGCAGTCTCCCGGAGAGGAGCTCGCCAACACCGTCAGTCATGCCGTGGGCCTCTTGGCGACGCTCGTCGGGGCCCCGTTTCTCATCAGTCACGCGGTCAGACGCGGAAGCACCGCAGGCATCATTGGCGCGAGCATTTTCGCGTGCACGATCGTACTCTTGTATCTGGCCTCCACGCTCTATCACGCCTTGCCCCGTACCAGGGCTAAGCGGCTGTTCCGGCTCCTCGATCACGAAGCGATCTTCCTGTTCATCGCCGGCACCTATACTCCTTTCACCCTCGGCGTGCTCCGCGGCGTATGGGGCTGGAGCCTTCTCGGAGTTGTCTGGAGCCTCGCGCTCGTCGGGATCGTTCTGAATGCGGTTGGCGGCGTGCGCTACCGGCGGTTCTCCACCGCCGTCTATCTGGGCATGGGGTGGCTCATGCTGGTCGTGATTCGGCCGCTGTGGGTGCGCCTGCCTCTGTCGGGTCTCCTCTGGCTCTTGGCTGGTGGACTTGCATACAGCCTGGGCGTCGCGTTCTTCGCGGCAAAGCGCCTCCCCTACAGCCACTTGATCTGGCATCTCTTCGTCCTGGTGGGGACGAGCTGCCATTTCATCGCCGTCCTGCTGTACTCGGCTTGACCGCGCTTCAGAGCTTGTAGGTCCGCTTCGCCAGCTCATAGGCGAGCGCCCGTGCCATGGGGCGCGCATCACCGAGGTCGATCATATGGCGTGCGACCAGCCCGGCGAGGAAGTTCGCGTCCACGCGACGGGCCAGGTCGTGCCGGGCGGGGATGGAGCAGAAGGCGCGCGTGTCGTCGTTGAAGCCGGCCGTCTTGTAGATCCCCGCCGTCTCGGTCGTCCGTTCCCGGAAGCGCCGCATTCCTTCCACCGAGTCGTGGAACCACCACGGGGGACCGAGCCGCACAGCGGGATAGTGGCCGGCCAGTGGGGCGAGCTCGCGGCTGTATGTCGCTTCGTCGAGCGTAAAGAGCACGAGCGTGAATCGCGGGTCGTTACCGTAGGCATTGAGCAGCGGCCGCAGGTTGCGCGTGAACTCGGTGGCGACTGGGATGTCGCCGCCCCGATCGGGGCCGAACTGCTCGAACAGCGGCCGGTTATGGTCCCGCAGCGCTCCGGCGTGAACCTGCATCACAAGTCCGTCCTCGAGCGAGAGCCGTGCCATCTCCATCAAGAGGTGCGCCGTAAAGTGGCGCTCGTCTGCAGGCGTGGCGTTGCCCTGCCGCGCTCGCTGAAACAGGAGCTCCGCCTCATCGGGCTGGAGCAGAGTCGTGTAGGGCTCGAGCACGGCGTGATCGGTGGCGGTGGCCCCCATGCGCTGGAAGAACACTCGGCGCGCTGCCAGGGCGCGGACAAACTCGGTGTAGTCCGCGAAGGGCGCGCCATGCTGCCGGCGGAGCGCCTCGAGCTCGGCTCCCCAGCCGGGGGCCGCGATCGCCAACAGGGCATCGGGTCGGAAGCAGGGGACGACCCGCCCGCGCCACCCCGACTCCCGGATCGCCCGGTGGTGGTCGAGCGGATCACTCGCTTTGTCGGTGGTGACGAGCACCTCAATGTTGAACCGCTCGAACAGCGCCCGTGGCCGGAACTCCGGGGAGGAGAGTTTCTCCTTGAGGGCGCCGTAGATCCGCGACGCCGTTTCGCCCGACAGCCGGTCGGGGACACCGAACACCTCGTGCAGCTCGTAATCGAGCCAGGCGCCCGTGGGCGTCCCGTGGAACCGGTCGTAGTGGTCCGCAAAACGTTGCCACACCTTGCCCGGATCCGCCTCGACCGGCGCCCCGTCGCGGCGGGGGATGCCCAGCGATTCGAGCGGGACACCGTGAGCGTAGAGCATCCGCAGGATGTAATGGTCCGGCTTGACGATCAGCGCGGCGGGCTCGGCGAACGGCTCGTTGGAGGCCAGAACCTGCGGGTCCACATGCCCGTGGGGTGACACAATGGGCAGACGCCGCGTCTCCTCGTACAGCTCACGCGCGACGCGGCGCACGCTGGGGTCGGGATCGAAAAAGCGGTCGGCCTCGAGGACGGCAGCCACAGCGCTCACAGACTCTCAGGTCGAGGCTGTGGTGACGCGGTGCCCGCGAGGCCGATGAACGTGCAGAGCGGAGCACGGATCATCGCGTGCGGTCCGATGCGGGGATCGGCGAGCGCGTCCCGGCCGCCGCGCTCACCTGCGCGGGCGCTAAGCCGGGGACGAGGATGTGTATGATGGCCCACGCGGACACGTACGCCAGGCCACAGACCAGGAAGATGGGTGTGTAGTTGTGGCCGGTCGCGTCGAGAATCCGTCCTGTCGCGCGCTGGAACAGGACTCCGCCCACGGCCCCGGCGAAGCCCGCGATCCCGATCACCGAGGCCACGGTGGCGCGGGGGAACATGTCGCTTGCCAGCGTATACACGTTGGCGGACCAGCCTTGATGCGCGGCCGCCGCCACGCCGACCGCCAGCACGGCGGTCCACATGCTCCCCGCCCGCGGCGCGAGGGCCGTCGGCACGATCGCCAGCGCCATAAGAAGCATCGCGGTCTTGCGCGCCCGGTTCACCGTCCAGCCTCGTTTGATCAGACGGCTCGAGAGCCACCCGCCGCTGACCGACCCGATATCGGCCACGAGGTACACAACCACTAGGGGTAGCGCCACCTGAGAGAGTTTGATGCCGTACGCGCTGTCGAGAAACTTGGGGAGCCAGAACAAGTAGAACCACCAAATCGGATCCGTCATGAGCTTGCCGACCACGACGGCCCAGGTCTGCCGCCGTCCCAGGAGCTGGGTCCAAGGGACGCGGCCCTCGACCGCGTCCGGTGGATCGCTGCGGATATGCGCCAGTTCGAGGGGCGAGAGTCGCGGCTGTGACTCCGGGCTGCGATACAGCGCGAGCCACAGCGCGAGCCACAGAAAGCCGAAAGAGCCCGTGATGATGAACGCCCAACGCCAGCCGAAGCTCAACGCGATCCAAGGCACGAGCAGGGGCGCGACGATCGCGCCGGTGTTGGTGCCGGCGTTAAAGATCCCGGCCGCGAGGGCCCGCTCGCTCTTCGGAAACCACTCTGCGAGCGTCTTGATGGCGCCCGGAAAATTGGCCGACTCGCCCAAACCGAGCAACGCGCGCGCGGCCGCAAACCCCGCCGTCGTACGGGCGAACGCGTGCCCGATCGCCGCAACGCTCCACGCTACGACCGCGACCGCGAACCCGCGACGCACGCCGACGCGGTCGAGCCACCGCCCGGCCACGAGGAAGCCACACGCATACACGAGACTGAACCAGGAGACCACGTCGCCGTAGTCCGTCTCTGACCAGTGCAGCTCCCGCTGCAGACTGGGCGCGAGGATGCTCAAGACTTGGCGGTCGACGTAGTTGATGGTCGTGACCACGAACAACAGCGCGCACACCGTCCAGCGGAAGCCGATGCGCGATGGCGTCACGGGCTAGGGCAACCGGCGGACAGACCGGCCAGCGCGCCGCGCATATACGCAAACGACTGCTTCATCCCCGGGAGGGGAGCGTCCGCGTCGATCTCGTACTCGAGGTTGACGCAGCCCCGGTAGCGAATCGCCTGCAGCTGCCGGAAGATCTCGGCGATGGGGATCGCTCCCTCACCGACGATGCATTGACTGTCCTTCACCTTCAAATCGCGCAGGTCCTTCATGTGCATGTCGAGGAGGCGCGGGCCGGCGTCGGCGATTGCGCGGACAACATCCGTACCCGTCCGGACCGTGTGCCCGACGTCGAGGCACAACCCCATCCGGCCATCCATGCTCTTGACCGCCCGGAGCACGTCGTAGGGAGACGGAAAGTCCTTATCCTCTGGCCCGTGGTTGTGAATGGCCACTTGAATGTCGTATTGCGTAGCGAACCGCTCGATGCGCGGCAAGAACCTCGGGTCGGCCGTCGCCGTGATGAGGGGCATGCCGGCCGCTTTGGCGTACGCGAAGTATCTCGCCACGTCGGCATCCGAATCCTGCTCGAAGGTGATGACGCCGCCGCCCACGATTTGCAGTCCTGCCGTTTCGACCTCATGCCGTGCCGCCACCAGGTCGGCCGGTGAGAGCTCGTAGGGAAGGTGCATCGACTTGAGGTTCACGTATCGGATTCCCAGCGCTTTCACCATCTCGATCGCTTTGTCGCGCGGGAAGTTTCGCAGCGAGTAGCTCGCCACCCCTAGCCTCGTGGTGGGCGGTGGGGGGAGGGGGAGGGGGGGAGTGTCGGCCGCCCCCGCGAGAACCGGGTCCGCGCTCCCGGCCACGCCAAGCGTCGCGGCTGCTACACCGGCTAGGCTGGCCGTGAGAAAGCTGCGGCGCGTGATGCGCTCCCGCGCGCGGACAGCGTCAGTGGGTGGTCGAGTTGTGATGTTCATGGAGGTCACGTGCGCCCTCGATGTATGAGGTTTGGGAAGCTGTCAGCCGTGAGTACCTCGCGCAACGAGACCGTCGCGGCAATCCAGGGAGCCTGAGGTCGCTGCCTGATGTGCGGAGTCATGCGCCCGTCTCCCGCGTCAGGCCGTCCCACAGTCCCTGCAGGTACGTCGCCCCGAGCGCGCGATCGTAAAGGCCGTACCCGGGGCGCCCTTGCTCCCCCCAGATCATGCGGCCGTGATCCGGACGCATCGGACCGGTGAACCCGACGTCGCGCAGGGCCCGCAGCACCGCCGAGAGGTCTACGCCGCCGCACGCCGACGGATGTGCCGTCTCCTCGAAGCGCCGCTCGCCCGTGACGCGGACGTTGCGACAGTGCGCGAAATGGATGCGGTCCTTCGCTACGCTCGCAAGGCGGCGTACCATTGCTGGCAGGTCGTTCTCGGGGAGCGCGCCGAGCGAGCCGGTGCAGAACGTCACTCCGTTCGCCGGGCTGTCTACCAGAGCGACCAGGCGTTCGAGATCCGGGCCGCGGCAGATGATCCGCGGCAGTCCGAAGACCGGCCACGGTGGATCGTCGGGATGAATCGCCAGGCGCACGCCTGCCTCGGCGGCCGCCGGCACGACCCGCTCCAGGAAGTAGGCGAGATTGTCCCACAGGCGTTCGGCGTCGACGTAGCGGTAGGCGGCGAGGAGAGCCCGCAGCTCGTCGGGACCATATGCGGTGGCCCATCCCGGGAGACTGCCCGTCCCACGCGTGAGGTCCAGCTTGGCGATTGCCCGATCGTCGTATGAAAGCGTTGTCGAACCGTCCGCGAGCGGCATCGCCAGATCCGTGCGCAGCCAGTCGAACACCGGCATGAAATTGTAGCACAACACCGGAATACCGAGCTCCCCCATGGCCCGGAGGCTCTCGCAGAAATTCGCGATGAACCGATCGCGGCCGGGGCGGCCCAGCTTGATGTCCTCGTGCACCGGGATGCTCTCGACGACCGCGAACTGGAGGCCCGCCGCATCGATCTCCCCTTTGAGGTGCTCCAGCTCCTCACGCCTCCAGGCCGCGCCGACCGGGACGTGGTAGAGTGCGCTCACGACCCCAGCGACGCCCGGGATCTGGCGAATGTGGGCCAGCGGGATCGGGTCCTCGCGCCCGAACCAGCGGAACGTCATGTCCATGCGTGCATCAGCTGCTCGATCTCCTCGCGGGTGACGCGGTTCCAGTCTCCCGGGACAGTGAGCTTCAAAGCGCCGGCCGCGGCCGCGAATTCCACCGCCTCGGCCGGCGGCCGCTCGGCCAGGAGCGCGGCGATCAGCCCCGCAGCGAAGCTGTCGCCGCCGCCGACGCGGTCCACGACTCTGACGTCGTGGTGGCGGCTGCTCCACACCCTTCCCGTCTCGGCGTCGTACAGGGCCGCGCTCCAGCGGTGTTCGGTGGCGGACAGCACTTCACGCCGAGTCAGCGCCACGCGGCGACAGCCGAACCGGTCGGCGAGGCGCGGTGCGAGCGCGGCGTCGTCGGCCTCGATGCCGAGCATCGCCCGCACGGCATCACGGTTCCCGATCAGCAGCTGCGTCTCCCGTACCAGGGGCTCGATGATTGGCCGAGGGTCGCGGTTCTGCCAAAGGGCCGGCCGGTAGTTCAAGTCCAAGCTGACGCCCGCCCCGCGCGCACGGGCCGTCGCAATGGCCGCGACGAGCATGGCGTGGGGGCCTTCCCCGAGCGCGGGCGTGATCCCGGAGCCATGAAACCAGGTCGCTCCCTCGAGTACCCGGTTCCAGTCCACCATGCTCGCCCTAATGTGCGCGAACGCGGAGTGTGCCCGGTCATAGACGACCCGGCTCGCCTGGATGTCCGCGCCCGGCTCGACGAAATAGATCCCTATCCGCTCGTCACCCTCCCCACGCACCATCCGCTCCGTCCCGACTCCTTCGGCCTTGAGCGCGTCAAGCGCCGCGGTGCCGATCGGGTTGTCCGGCAGTCGGCTGACGTAGTCCGCGCGCACGCCGAGGTGCGCGAGACCGACGGCGACGTTCGCCTCGCACCCGCCGAAGCTGGCGCGGAGCTCTGGAGATTGCAGGAGCCGCTCGTGACCGGGTGGGCTCAGGCGCAGCATCAGCTCGCCAAACGTGACCACGCGCGGAGCCTGGCTCACGCCGGCGCTCCCGTGAGGCGGCTCCGGGCGGCCGCCACGCTCTCAACCAGCGCCCGGGCCCGGGCTGTCAGCTCGGCCCACGCCTCATCCCGGACAAGCGATGCGCTCACGAGCGCACTGCCCACACTCACAGCGACCGCGCCGGCTCGGATCCACTCGCCCGCGTTCTCGAGCGACACCCCTCCCGACGGCACCAGGCGTAAGAACGGCAGCGGCGCGAGCACTTCCCGGATGTAAGGGGGACCGAGTAGGCCAGCGGGAAACAGCTTCACCAGTCGCGCGCCAGCGCGCCACGCCGCCAGCAGCTCCGTCGGCGTAAGCGCCCCAGGGATGTAGGGAATGTCTAGGTCGCGGCAGCAGCGCATCACGCCCTGATCGAACGTCGGGCTCACGACGAACCGGGCACCGGCGGCGATGACATCTCGGGCGGCCTGCTCGTCGAGTACAGTGCCCGCGCCGATGACGCATTCGGGGGCACCGTCGCCCGAGGCGAGCTGCTGGATTGCTTGGAGCGCGCCAGGCGTCGTGAGTGTGATCTCGATTGAGTTCACTCCGCCAGCGGATAGTGCTGCCGCGACGGCGGGGACGCCGGCGGCTTGTTGCAGCCGCACGACCGCGATCACGCCGCTCGCGAGCGCTACGTCAATCATGGGCGAGCACCGCTTCCACGCCGTCACGCTCCAGCGCCACGAGCGACTGTGTCGTGGTCTCGAGAAACCCCGGGACCTGGGCGAGAGGAGAGCCCCACAGGGTCTCATCGGCGAGGGCGAGGGCGGCCAGCCGCTCCAGCCGTTCTCGAGGCACGAGGCCGGGAGCGCCATCCGGGTCCACGCTCAGCCAGTGCCGGGTGACGAGCGGAAGGTCGGCGTCTAGGATCGGATACGTCGTCCCACGCCACCACCCCTGCGCGTCCTCACGGGTTGGCTGGCCGCCCGAAACCGGACGCAGGTAGCGCAAATGCGCCGCGCAGGCGAGAGCGAGGCCCGGAGGCGCTCGGTGGCACTGAGCGCCGAAGCCCACGATCGCCGGCGCGACACGGACTCGCATCTTCATGATCTGGTGCGTCGCGATCACGCGCCATTCGTGCTCAAGCCACGGGTTGCCCAGGCGCTCGATGACACTCGTCGCAAACCCCTCTGCCGCTGCGGCGGGCAAAGCGGCCCCGGGTACGAGCTCGTCGAACAGCACGCGCCGCAAAAACGAGCCGAGGCTCTTGTGAAGGGCTGCCTCTCGCACCGTTCGCACTCCGGCCAGCAGCGCGAGCGGGGCGATCGCCGTGTGCAACCCGTTCAGCAGTCGCAGCTTGCGCTCTGCGTACACCGTGATGTCGGACGCGAGCACGACCGACTGGGAAAGGGGGGGAGGGGAGAGGTCGATTGGGAATGCTGACCGGAGCACGGCCGGATCTCCTTCGATCGCCCAAAACGCATACGGTTCCGTGATCGTCAGGATCGCGTCAGTGTAGCCGAGCTGCGCTTCGAGGGTCTCGAGTTCCCGCGCCGGCGGCGTGCCCGTCGTGATTCGATCGACGAGGGAGGAGCAGAACCGCACGTGACGCGCAATCCAACGGCGAAACTCATCCGCCCGTTCTGCCCGCGCTGCCATGCGATCGACCATCGCGGCGAGGCGCGGCCCGTTGTCCGGTACGAGCTCGGTAGGGATCACGAACAGGGAAGGCCCGTCGGGTAGCCGCGTGAAGCGGGTGTGGAGGATGTCCGCTAGCTTGGCCGGGAAGCTCGCCGGTGCTCCCTCACCGCTGTCCTGGCCATCCACTCGGAAGCCGGCTTCAGTCACGTTACTGACAATCACCCGCAGTTCCGGATGTGTGACGGCCTCCCGCACAGCCCCCCACTCCGTCGCTGCGACGAGCGCGCGGGAGATGGCGCCGACGAGACGTGTCCGCTCGAGCGGCGTCCCGTCTTGCACGCCGCGCTCCACCAGCGTGAACAGGCCGTCCTGAGCTCGCATGACGTGCGCATTGCCGTTCGGAGTGCTTTGCACGGCGACGATCCGGCCGTTGAAAGCCCCGGCGCGATTCGCGGCGTCCACGGCCGCGGCCACCAGCGCGCGCAGCAGCCTTCCTGTGCCGAATTGCAACACCCGCTCCGGCAGCGCCTCGCGGCGATACGCGTCGGCCGGCCAGTGCGCGCGGCTCAGACGAGGAAGGCTCACCGGAGACCGATCGACGTCAGCCTTTCAGCACCGGAATCCCTTCGAGGAACTGGTCGACGCGGGGACTGCCGATGACCGGCCGCACGTGCTCGGTCACCAGGCGACCGAGGCGGGGGATGTCGTCCTTGTTGATCCCGGCCGCAGCGAGCGCCGCGAGCAGACCAGCTGGCCCGGTCACGGCGGCCATCTCGCCGGTGCGGCCGCTGCTCATCAAGGCGCGGCCCATCATCCGCTCGGCGTTGGGGATCGCGTGCTTCACCTGCTCGAAGGCCTCTTTGTCGATCGCCATGCGCAACGCCATCAGGACCGCGCCGATCCCCTTCTCGGCCTTGCCCTCGTCGATTTCCAGGTTGGCGGAGACCAGCTCAACGAGTTCCATGGGACACAAGAATAGTGGATCGGGGGATAGGTGGGTAGACGGACGGCTAGACGTCCAGATGTCCGGACGTCTAGCCGTCTCGTAGCCCGTTTCGCTACTGCCCGACGGTGAAGTCCACTCGCTTCAAGACCGCCCCACCGGCATCGCGCACTTCGATATGCCACGCCCCCTTCCAATCGGCCGGCACCGTCTTCTTACTCCACGTCCGCCACGGCGAGCCACCGACCTGCAGCTCCACGTCGGCGACCTGCGTATCGCCGTGGAACCACACGTGGTGGATTGCAGTGGCCGCTCCGGCCGGCGCTCCCGACACCTTCGTGAAGAACACCAGCGTCCCGATGGTATCGGGGAAGGCCCTGCCCGTATCCTGTGGCATGCGATCCACGACCGTGCGCGCCACCACCGCTTCGGCGACCACGACCGCCGGGGCAGGGGTGGTGGCTGGGGCGGGGGCGGGGGCGGGGGCGACTTTCGCCTTCGAGGTATCCTGTGCGGCGAGCGGCCCGGCCGCCGCGATCAGCAAGAGAGTGCCTAGTATCCGACTCATGATGGCTCTCCTGTTTGGGTCGTCCGTTGTACGGCGCGGCGGCGGCGAAGTTCCAACGCGCTCCCGATGCCCGCTGCGAGCAGGCAGCCCAAGGCCGTCCCCGCCGCCTGGAACTTGATCTGATACTCGAGCTGCTTCCAATGGCACTTGGGCCCGAAGACCGGGCCAACCAGGTGGCCGCAGCTGGGCTGGGAGAACGCGAATCCCCAGCTGGCCCCAACCCCGAACACCAGCGGCAGGATTGCCAGAAAGAAGTGCCGCATCACGATGCCCATAAGTCCCCCTTCTGTGGTTCAACGCCCCCGCGCGATCGGCCAGCGCTCCACCACCTGCCCGTCCCGCACTACTTGGTATTCGTCGAACTGGGCGACGGTGAGGCAGGAATGGTTGGGCAGCAGTTCAATGCGCTGACCGACGCTGAAGCGGCCGTCGATCACCGCGGCCGAGGCGGCGCGAATGATCCCATGCTCCTGGGACAACGCAGCGACGGTCAGCTCGGGATGGCCCTTCACCGCGCCCATCGCCTGCGGCAGGTTCCCGTGACTCGGCCCCGCGTCTTTCGACAGCGCTAGCGCGCCCGCATCCAGGATCAACTGCGCCGCGCCCGGCTGATGGGACACGACCGTCGCCAACACCGTGACGCCGACGTCGCTCCACTCGCAGCAACCGATCAACACCATGGTCCGGTCGTAGAACACATAGTTGCCGGGCCGCGCCTCTGTGACGCCGGTCAGATCCCGGGCTGCGGCCATCGCCGGCGTCGAGCCGACGCTGATTCCGCGCACTGGTATCCGCTCCGTGCGCAAGCGTTCAGCGAACTCGACCATCACGCGCCGCTCCGACTCGGCCACGATGGCCGCTTCCGCCTTGCTCGTTGTGCGGTAGGCATGCCCCGAGTGACTGAGGATGCCGTCGAACACCAGCCCCCGCTCCCGGCCCAGCGCTTGTGCGACCTCGTGTGCGTAGGGCGAGGCCGGATCCACGCCCGCGCGGTGATTGCCGCAGTCCACCTTGAGCCACACGTGCAGCCCCGAGCCCGACAGTGCCTGGGCAGTCGCGAGGTCGTCCACCACAACGCGCAGCACCGCCCCCGTCTCCTCCACGATACGCTTGACGTGCGGCAGATGCGTGGGGTCCAAGGGGAACGCCCAAGTGAGGTCTGGCATCCCGGCGCGGGCGAACGTTTCCGCCTCGACGAGTGTGGCGACGGTCAAGCCCACGGCACCGTGCGCCAGCTCGCGACGCCCCAGCTCTACGCACTTGTGCGTCTTGGCATGCGGGCGCAGCGGCACGCCGAGCCGCCGAGCGCGCTCGGCCATGAAGGCCAGGTTCCGCTCCACGACGTCGAGGTGGAGCAACAGGGCGGGGGTCTCGAGGTCGTACACCCTACACGCGCACGGGTTGAGGGCTCGGCCGCAAGAACACGAGCCGGTGAGCGGCGAGGGCGGCGAGCAGCAGGAGCGCTCCCCACACGTAGTTGTACCGTCTGAGGAAGCCCAAGGCGTCCGGGTACAGGTGATCGAAGGTCAGTAGGCCGGAGAGCAAGACCCCGGCGACGCCCAGTGCCACTCGCCAGACGAGCGCCGCGCGTCGTTCCTGCGGCGCAGGCAGTGTGAGCGCCGCGACCCAGGCTGGGATCGCGAGCAGCTGGTAATAGAACCAGCCGATCGGGGACACCAGCACTGCGAGGATCGTGACGAGGCCCACCTCGTATAATGGCCCTTCTGGACCCCCCGTCCCTCCCCCCCCCGCCCCCCCCCTCCCCCCTCCCTTTGCCTCGCCGGCCGCCAGGGCCGCGATCACCAGCGAGGCGCAGACCGCCATCGCAATCCAGACAGCGGTCTCGGAGCCTCCCAGCCCGAGCACCCAGCTCCCCAGTGGTTGGAAGCCGAACCCGGCGGCCCGTTGTCCGGCGCGGGCCATCAGCCCCCAGTCTCGTACGGTAGTCACCGCGCCGACGGGTCCGTACCGCAGCATCGATCCCACCGTGAGGAGGGCCGCGGCCGCAAGGCCTGCCCCAAAAGCGCGCCAGCGGCGCCGGTAGGCGAGGTAGGCGAGCAAGAGTGCGGGGAACATTTTCGTTGCTGTGGCAGCGCCGATCCAGATGCCGGCGCGGCGCTCGCGGCCGGCGTAGAGGTCATCGATTCCCGCCACGATCATCGCGAGCAGCACGACCAATAGGTTCTGATGCTCGAAGTTGCCCTGCAACGGCTTGGCCACTGCGGCAATTGCGACCACGACAGGCTTCCAGCCCCAGCGGCGGGCGAGGCGCGCCACACTCCAGGCTAGCAACGCGACATTGGCGGCGGCCCAGAGCCCCTGGGAAAGCGCCAGGCTCACTCGCGCTAGGAGTGCGAATGGCACGAGCGCCGCGATGGTGAATGGCGGCCAAAACACGCCCTTGGCCGGGGACTGCATGTACAGCGGCACTCCCGAAACCAGGCGGTCGCTGAGGGAGAGCTCTTGGACGAAGTCGCCGCCCTTGTGAATGCCGACCGGGATGACGACGGCGGCGTAGAGGACGCAGACGACGATCAGAGCCGTCCGTTCGTGTCGAGTCAGCTCCGCCATACTCCGTCAGAAACCGTCCGCCGGCCGTTGCGACCTGCCCCGGTCTCAGTCATCGATCGGGTGACCGGACTTCGATCCGCCGAAATCGCTCGATGCGGCCCGATCCGCCGACGAACGCCGAGGCGAGCCAGCTGGTGAGCCCCACCACGATCGAGCCAAGAATCGCCGCACCCAGGCCGCGCAGCATGAATCCTGGGAGCAGCCACGCGACGAGCGCGAGCGAGACGCCGTTCACCACGAAGATGAACAGCCCGAGCGTCAGGATCGTGATTGGGAATGTGAGGAAGAGGAGGATGGGGCGCACGACCGCATTCACGATGCCGAGTAGCAGGGCCGCGAGGAGCAGCGTTTGCCAGTTCCGGAAGCTCACGCCGGGCACAATGGCGGAGGCTGCCCACAGGCCGAGCGCGGTGATCAACAGACGATAGAGGAAGCCCTTCATCTCTGACCTCCGCCGCAAGACGTCCTCATGTTGGCAAAGATAATCGCGCTGAGCCTCAGCGCCGACGGGCAACGAACTGAGCGGTAGCGCCGGGCCTCACCCGCACACCGAGCTGCTCGTCGAACAGGACCGCGCCGCGCAGCGAATCGCGGCCGCTTCCCCACCAGGACGCGGAGATGCCACCGAAAGGCCCGAGGTCGACGGGCCAGCCGAAGATGGTCACGTGCTCGGGAACGCCGAACCATGTGACCGCGAGCGTCTCTGCTCTGGGCACGGTGAAGATCAGGCGGCCGCGGTAGTGGCATTCCCTCCCGAGGGCGACGGTATCGGTGTCGAGGACGATGTCGGTCAGCCGGAAGCGGTCGCCCATCTCGGGCATCGTGAGCGTGTCGCCCCGAGTCACGACCCAATGACCGGCGTAGGGGCGCGAAAAGCTGCGGACGCGGCGGAACTCGGGGGTCCTGCAGGGGCCAGCGGGCGAGCAGGCGAGCAGCGAGACGGCGAGGGCGGGCGCGGCGAGGGACCGGCCCCTCACGGCTCCGAGTCGCGCACCGAGTCGCTCGCGCGGACCCGCGCGCTGGTCGAGTCCGCCACGCGCATCGCCTTCCCGACGCCCGACGCGCCCGGGATGCGCGATCTGGCCAACACGCTGTCCCGCTGGCGCTCGGTGAGCGTATCCTGGCCTCGGGCGGCGTTCGAATTGGCCTTCTGGCCGCCGCAGGCGACGCCGGCCAGCACGACCAGCGTGATCCATGTCGTCCGTTTCACGTGCGCCTTTCGATTGGAGACTGCTTGCAAGTTGGCGTTTCGCAACTTCCCGGGCAACAGTCACCTCGAAGGGTGGCGGGCGGCGTCAGGTCGGCGCAGGCAGCCCTTTGCGGAGGAGGTCTTCCATCACGTCGGCGAACCGGTCGATTTCCGCTGCGGTCGTGTAAACGTTCGGAGTGATCCGCAGGCAATTGAACTCCGGGTGCACGATCGGCGTCACGATGATCCGCTGCTTGTCGTAGAGGTACGCGGTCACCTTGCCGACGTCGAGCGCGCCGGGCGTAAACGAGGCGAGCCCACACGACTGGGTGGGATCGTAGGAGGTGAGGAGCTTCACGCCCGGCAGTTTCTCGAGGCGCCTGGCCCAACGGTCCCGCAGGAAGCGCAGACGCGCCGCCTTCCGCTCCGGCCCGATGGCATCGTAAAAGTCCAACGCCTCGGCGATGGCGTTGTGATTGGCTGCGGGATGGGTGCCGATCTCCTCGAACTTGCGGATGTTGCCGTTCAGGTCCGGCGGCGCCGCCATCAGCGGCCACAGCTTCTCGATCTTCTCCTTGCGCACGTACAGGAATCCCGTGCCGATCGGCGCGGTGAGCCACTTGTGCAGGCTCGTGCCGTAGTAGTCGCAGTCCAACTCGTCACGCGTGAAGGGGAAATGCGCGTAGGCGTGCGCCCCGTCCACGATCACTTCGATGCCGCGGGCCCGGCCCAGCTGACAAATCTTCCGGACCGGGAAGATTTGCCCCGTGAGGTTCGTAATGTGGCAGAAATGGATGATCTTTGTCCTGGGAGTGATCGCTTGCTCGATTCGGCTTGCCAGATCGTCGAGCGACGGGGGCGGTACGGGGAAGGGGATCTGCTTCAGCACGATGCCGTCGCGGCGCTCCCGCTGCTTCCACGTCGTGATCATGCGCGGGTAGTCCTGCGTCGTCGTGAGCACTTCGTCGCCCCGTTGCAGGGGGAGGCCGAGCTGCACGATCTCGAGTGCCTCGCTGGCGTTGCGCGTGATCGCCATCTCCTCGGGGTCGCACCCGAAGCTGCCGGCGAGGCGGCGCCGCACCGACTCGATCTCAGGCTCGATCCATGCCCACATGGTGATCGCGGGCGCTTGGTTGGAGACGGTGAGATACCGCAGCAACGCCTCCTGCACGACGCGCGGACTCGGCGCCACCCCACCGTTGTTGAGGTTGATCAGCCCGTGGTCGATGTCGAACGCGCGCCGGATCTCCCGCCAGAACTCCTCATCCTCGGCCACCGCCGTCGGATCACCAGTATCGGCGGCCCGGACGGTCCGCAGGATGCGCGCCACCCCGTCGTTCTTCAAGGCGGGAATCGTCGCCGTGGCGGCGAACACAGAGCGCATGAAGTGGCGACGGGTCGTCATCGGGGTCCCCTCGGGTTGGAGTCAGGCATTGGGGTGCCGACGGCGCAAAAACGTGCCGTAGGCGATGAGGTTGACGGCCAGCGCCAGCGCGCCCAGGATCAACTGCGCCTGCCGGGTGAGGCCGGCGGGGTAAAGAATGGGAACCACGTAGTGCTCGAGGAAACCGCCGGGATAGCCCGCCAGGCCCGCACGCAGTCGCAGCCGGTTCTCGAGCGGTGTCAGCGGGCAGACCCAGCCCGCAAACTCGATCGCCACCCCCCAGGCTGCAGCAGGCAAGTGCAGCCAGATCACCCGACCCCACCGCCACACGAGGAAACCTCCCCCCACCACGAACAGCACGAACAGGGCGTGACCGGCCATGACGAGGTCGGCCAGCAGGCGGTACTGCATGCTAGGTAATAAAGCGAAATCCCCCGCCGGGCCAGTGGCCCGACGGGGGATCGTCGCCAAAAGCGTGACTCAGAACATCGACCGGATCGGGTCGAACAGTCCGCTCAAGTGGCTGGAGAAGCTCTCCGCGGCACCGAATAGCTTGCCTAGCACGGCGAGCTCGTCGGCCGTCGGCGTCTGGCCGTTGGGCTCGGTGATCGTCGGATTGCTCAGCGGGCCCGTGATGGTGGCGAAGGTAGCACCACCGATCTTGATGGTCACATTAATCGTTGCGACGCCGAGGTGGATCGTCACGGTGCCGTCGAGCGTGATGCTCTCACCCGGGCGGGCGAATCCGAAATGCAGGGTGAGGACGGTGTCCTGACCGCTGACGAGGGATTCGCTCTCCGTCACCGTAACCGCCGGGTTGTTCAGCGTGAACGTCGCGGTGGCACTCACTGAGCCCGGCGACGCCGTAAACGTCGCCGTGAACGTCAGCGTCTTATTGGCACTGCCCGCGAGACCGTTGGACAGCGCGCCGGTCGCCGACGCGGTGAAGGAGTTGGTGCCCGGCGTCACTGCAACCGTGTAGTCGACATACGTCGGAGCGCCGCCGCTGCCCAGGACCAGGATCTGGAGCGAGATCGTGCTGCCCCCGCTGCGATCGATGAAGTCGGCCGTACCGACCGCGGTGAGCGGCGTGGCCGGCTCGTTGGTCAGCGGGTCGATGGCGTACAGAATGAAGCGGATGCACGGCCCATTGAAGCTGGTACACCCCGTCGTCATCGCCTTGTAGTACCGGTGGTTCGTGACGTCCCACTGGAACACCGCTCCGGCGATCGAGTCGATCTTGGGGATCCCGGCCCCTGTCAGGTTCGAGAGCTGGGGGACGAGCGCCTGCAGCAGCGTCGCTCGCTCGAGCGTCAGGGCGAACGGCTGCCGCGCGCCGAGATCGGGCTTGGTCGCGCTGTACAGGCTGGCCGGACCGAAAATCGCCGCAACCGGGGTGAGCTTCGCGCCGATAGTTGAGAAACTCGTGAACACGGGGGAGGTGAGGGCGCTGTCGGCCGCTGAGACGGCCGCGGCTGTGCCCGCTGGGTCGATGAGCTTGGGGGCGGTAGTCTCGCTACACGCGGCCGCGAGAACAGCGAGGGTGGCGCCACAGGCGATCCGCCGCCACAGCTGAGGATGAGTCATTCGGCTGCCTCCAGGGATTTTGGATGCCGCGGCGGGCGCTTCGCGGGTCCCTCAAGTATTCGTGTCGCATAGGACAGGGAGGTGTGACCGCCCTCACTCCGCCCTTGGTCAGGCGATCAGGCCACCGCCGAGGAGTCGCCCGGACTCGTCGTACAGCACTCCGGACTGGCCCGGCGTGATCGCCCGCACCGGCTCGGCGAGGTGCAGCTCCAGCCCTCCCCCGTGGGAAGCAGCAATCGTGCCGGGAACCGCCTTCGCGCGATAGCGGCACTGCACCCACACATCGGTCCCAGCGGCGAGGGGCTCGGCCAGCCAGTTGACCTCTTCCAGTGACACAGTGTGTCCAAACAGATCGTTGCCCCGGCCGATCACCACCTCCCGGGTCTCGGGTCGGATATCTACGACGTACATCGGATGGGCGAAGCCGCCGGGGAGGCCCCGGCGTTGCCCGATCGTGTACCGGGCAAACCCGTCGTGCTCGCCGACCACCTCGCCGCCTACGGTGACGAGCGGCCCGGGGGCGAGAGCGGGCGTGTCGGCGGGTAAGCGCTGCTCGAGCACCGCCACGTAGTCGTCGTCGGGCACGAAGCAGATCTCCACCGACTCCGGCTTCTCGGCGGTGACGAGGCCGAGCTGGCGCGCCACGGTCCGCGTCTCCCGCTTTGTCAGCGCGCCAACGGGGGCCAGCATTCGGCCCACGACCGTGCGATCGATGCCCCAGAGGAAATACGACTGATCCTTTTGGGGGTCGCGGCCCCGGTACAGAGCGCCGTCTTGGGCGATGACGTAGTGGCCGGTCGCGATGGCGCCGCAGTCCAGGGCTTCGGCGTGGGCCAGGAAATCGCGGAACTTGGTGAACGAGTTGCAGCGCACGCAGGGGATCGGCGTGCGCCCTCGCGCGTACTCCGAGACGAAGTTGTCGATCACGTCACGCCCGAACCGGGTCTCGAGGTTGAGCACGTAGTGGGGGATCCCGAGTCGGTGGGCGACGAGCTTGGCATCGGTGATGGAATCGAGCGAGCAGCACGGCCGAGCCGGGACCTGGTCCCCGTAACAGAACAGCTTCATCGTCGCGCCGATGACCTCGTACCCCGCTTCCACCAGCAGGGCCGCGGCGACGGAGCTGTCCACTCCCCCGGACATCGCGACAAGCACTCGGTTCTTCACTCGACCCTGCCCGGTCGTGGTCACCGGTGCAACACCGCGCTCAGGGACCTCACCTTCTCGACGATCCTCGGCAGCGCGGCGATCACCATGTCCACATCCTCCGACGTATTGTCCTTCCCAAATGAGAAGCGCAGGGCGGCGACGCCGAGCTCCCGCGGCACGCCCATCGCGGTCAGCACGTGGGAGGGCTCGATTGAACCGGTGCTGCACGCCGAGCCAGACGAGCACGCGATGCCCGCCAGGTCGAAATGCATGAGTAGCGCCTCGCTGTCCGTACCGGGAAACGACACGTTCGACACATGCGGTGCCCGCTCGGCTTGCCAGGCGTTGATCACCGCATCGGGGACCGCCTGCAGCACCCGCCGCTCCAGCTCGTCGCGCAGTGCCCGCAGCCGTGCTGCGGTCTCCGCGCGCTCGGCAGCGGCCAGCTCCACTGCCTTCCCCAGGGCCACGATCCCGGGGACGTTCTCCGTGCCCGGCCGGATGCCGAACTGCTGCCCGCCACCATGGATGATCGCCTCCACCGCCGCGCGGTCCCGCACGACGAGCGCTCCGATACCCTTCGGAGCCCCGATCTTGTGGCCGGACATAGTGAACAGGGTGCAGCGGACCTCCTGCAGCGAAACGGGGATCTTCCCAAAGGCCTGGACGGCGTCGGTATGGAACAGGACCTCGGCGCCGCAACATCGCTCGGCGATGCGGGCGACCGGCTGGATCACTCCCACTTCGTTGTTCACCCACATGACACTCACCACCGCCACGCCACGGGCGAGCGTCTGCTCGAGCACCGCCTCGTCCACCACACCCGACGCGTTGACGGGAAGGATGAGCTCCTCGCCGCCAAGGTGTCGCACCGCGTGGGCCGCCCCCAGGACCGCCTTGTGCTCGATCGCGGACACCGCTACGCGGAAGGGTCCACCGCGCTCCCGCGAGGCTAACGCCGCGCCGATGATCGCCAGGTTGTCCGCCTCGGTGCCGCCCGATGTGAAGATCACTTGGTTGGGCTCGGCGCCGAGTACCTCTGCGATGGTGCGCTTGGCCTCTTCGATCCCGGCGCGCGCGGCTCGGCCGAACCGGTGGGCCGAGGACGGATTGCCGAACGCGTCCGCGCCCAAGTACGGTAGCATCGCTTCCAGGACCTCCGGCCGCACCGGGGTCGTGGCGGCGTTGTCGAGATACACCAGCCGCTTGCTCATGCGTGGCGGAATCTAAAGGCTAGAGGGACTGCACGCCAAGAGTGAGCACGTCGTCTACTTCCATCGTCTCGTAGGTGAAGAACGGCTCTCCGAAGGGCCGGCGGATCAGCGAGCCGTAGTGCGCTGCTTGCATGCGGATCAGTTCATAGAGATCCTGGCCGGTGGGGTGAATCTCTCCGGCCGCTTTCGCTCCGTCGAACTGCGAGCTGTAGCACCGGATCGCCTGCATCTTGGCCTCGAAGGTGGTCGAGATGTCCACCACGAAAGACGGCTTCACCGGGTCCTCGCGATAGGCCAGGGCGTACAGGAGCTTGAAGGGCCGGTGGGGTGCCACCCCGGGGTGGGGGGCGTACTTCACCAGACCGGCCAGGTAGCAGGCGTCGCGCGCTGCCTCGGAGGCGACGCGGTGGTCGGGGTGCCGGCCCACGGGGTAGGGGAGGATCACGACGCGCGGCCGCAGGATACGCAGTAGCTCGACCAGCCGGCCGCGGGTGGGCTCGTCGTTGGCGAGGTGTGCGTCCGGCAGCTCCGCGTTCAGGCGGACGTGCGCCCCCAGCGCGCGACTCGCGCGCTCGGCCTCCGACGCGCGCGTCGCGGCATCGCCGCGCGTGCCGGCCTCGCCCTGCGTGAGATCCAGGATCCCGACGCGCCGGCCCGCGCGGGCCGCCTTAGCAAGCGTGCCCCCGCACGTCAATTCGGCATCATCCCGGTGGGCCGCGATCGCGAGCAATTCGACGGAGTCCATCACGATTCCCGTTTCCCCTTTCCCGGCCTATTCGTATCTCAATGCTTCAACGGGATCCAGCTTCGCCGCTCGGGCCGCGGGCCCGACGCCGAAGATGATGCCGATCAAGATCGATACGACGCACCCGACGATCGGACTCCACACCGGCACGCTCGTGCTGAAGTGCATCAGGGCCTTGAGGACCTCGCCCAACGTGAGCCCGAAGAGGATGCCGAGCAGGCCTCCGAGGAACGTGAGCGTCGCCGCTTCCACCAGGAATTGCCACAGAATCTCCCGCCGCGTCGCTCCGAGCGCTTTGCGCACGCCGATCTCGCGCGTGCGGTCGGTGACCGAGACCATCATGATGGCCATCACGCCGATGCCGCCCACCATGAGCGCCACGCTCGAGAGGGCAATCATCACGAGGAAGAAGGCGCTTGTGAGCCGATCGAATACGTTCAAGATCTGGTCCGAGGTGATGAGATCGAAGCTGTTCGGCTGGCCGGTCTTGAGGCCGCGCATGCGCCGGAGCTGCAAGGTGACGGCGTCCATCGCCCCCGCAAGCGGCACGCCGGGTCGCGGCTTTACGAGGATGATGAGGGCGTTCGTCTCGTCGTAGCGGTACGCGCGGCGCGCCGTCTGAAACGGCAGGATGGCGCCGATGTCCTGGCCAGGCGGCTCGAAAATGTTCTCCGGCTTCTGCCACAGGCCGACGACCTGGACCGGCTTGCCGCCGAGCCGCACAAAACGCCGTAGCGGATCCAGCCGGCCGAACACCCGCTCGGCTGCGAGGCGCTCGAGGATGACGACTGGTGCGCCCGCTCGCGTCTCGGTCGGGGTGAACGGGCGGCCAACGATGATCCCGCCGCCCAGGATCTCCATAAACCGCTCGTCCGCGCCGAACACGGCCAGGAGCTGCGTGCGGACGCCCTGGTACTCGAGGCGCTCGAACAGCTGCGTCCAGATCGACGCGTAGTGAATCTCCGGCAGCCGCGCCAGCGCGCTCGCCTCCGCTGGTTTCAGCACCGGCCGGATCCGCACCTCCCGCGGCAGCGCATCGGGGTTGAGCGGCGTCTGCGAGAAGAACCGGAGGATCCGGAACGTCGTCGGGCCGACCACCTCCAGCGTGTTGACGATCTGTTGGCGGATCCCCTGCACGATGGAGGCCATCGCCATCACCGTGGAGACGCCGATCACGACGCCCAGGATCGTGAGCCCCGAGCGCAGCTTGTTGGCGCCGAGCTGGTCGATCGCGATCGCCCAGCCCTCCTGCACGGCGTGGAGTCTCATCGCTCATTCATATCGCAGGGCAATGATTGGGTCGAGTCGCGCTGCGCGCATGGCTGGATACACTCCGAACAGGACGCCCACCGAGGCGCCCAGCCCGAGTGCGACGGCGACCGACCACAGAGTCACGCGGGCGGGGAGCGGCGAGAGCAGACCCACGAGCCCGGCCAGCGCGACCCCCGTCAGGAGCCCCAGCAGGCCGCCCAACAACGCGAGCGTGATGGATTCCGCCAGGAACTGGTTGCGGATGTCGCGTCGCCTGGCGCCGAGCGACTTGCGCACCCCGATCTCGCGCGTCCGCTCGTTCACGCTCATGAGCATGATGTTCATGATCACGATCCCGCCCACCACGATCCCGATCGCCACGACTGCGGGCACGACGGTGAACAGCACGCGCGTCAGGCTCTTCCAGAAAGCGACCAGTCCCTCGGCGGTGTCGACGCTAAAGTCGTCCGCCTGGCTGGGGCGCAGCCGATGAGCGATCCGCATCGCCTCTTCCGCCCGCGCCATCCCGTCCGCCACCGCCTCCGCCGTGGCCATCTTGACCGAGATCACCGCGGTCTGCCGCCGGCCGTACATGGACTCGAACGTCGTGAAGGGCAACATCACGAAGCCGTCCCACGATTGGCCCAGCACCGTGCCCTTCTTCGCGATTACGCCCTTCACCACGAACTGCTGGCCATGGATGCGGAGCTTCTGTCCCACCGCCTGCGCCGGGCTGCTGAACAGCTTGTCGGCCACATCCCACCCGAGCTCCGCCACCAGGCGGCGCTCGTACACGTCGACGTCCGCGAGCGGCTCCCCGGCGGCGAACGCGTAGTCCTCCACCGTCTGAAACGGCGGGGTCACGCCGAACACCAGGACATCGCCCACGGTCTTGTTGCGCCAGACGACGTCGGCTTGTGGCGTCGGCCAGCCCGATTGGAGAGCGACGGCTTGCGCGTCCGGCAAGGCCCGCGCGACGAACGGTACGTCCTCCGGCGCGATAAT
>WNFD01003632.1_pt1 | contig 23190 bp, 17 predicted proteins | sample 5400491 | NCBI WGS metagenome assembly WNFD01 (sample SAMN13153343, study PRJNA577476) | soil metagenome | isolation source: 120 cm saprolite under Douglas fir tree site 2 hole 2 replicate 2 | place: USA:California | collected 2015-04-18
TGCGCACGTTTTTCTTGGCTTGCAGTTTGTCGCTGAACACAACCTCGTGCATGCTGGGACTTGAATACGGCAGGTCGTAAGCGCCCTCCAGTCCTTTGCGGATGTAGTTCGCGTTCAGGACCGCGTCTTCGGTAGTCTGGCGCAAGCCATCAGGGCCGTTGGCCAAAATGTAGGCGAGCGCGCGCACGAACATGCCAAAATTGCCATAGAAAGACCGCACCCGTCCCACCGAATGCGGACGGTCGTAATCGAAGTTCAGAGTGCCGTCCGGCTTCGAGGTCAGTACAGGCCGGGGCAGAAATGGCTCCAGAAATTTCTTGATCGCCACCGGGCCTGAGCCGGGGCCGCCGCCGCCGTGCGGGGTGGAGAATGTTTTGTGCAGGTTCAAGTGCATCACATCCACGCCGAAGTCACCTGGGCGCACTTTGCCGACCAGCGCATTCATGTTGGCGCCGTCCATGTAGAGCAGGCCGCCTTTGGCGTGAAGGATTTCGGCGATCTTATGAATCTCTTGCTCGAAGATGCCCGTTCATCTGCGCTTCTAGCGAGGCGATGTCTACCATCCCGCGGGCGTTGGATTTTAGATTCTCAACTGCGTACCCCACCATGGCCGCGGTGGCTGGGTTGGTGCCATGCGCGGAATCAGGAATCAGAACCTTCTTCCGCGGAACGCCCTTCGAGTCGTGATACGCCCGCACGATCAGCAGGCCTGTAAGCTCGCCGTGCGCGCCCGCCGCGGGCTGTAAGGTGATGGCGTCCATGCCAGTGATTTCGATCAGACAATCGCTCAGCGTCTTAATGATCCGCAACGCGCCCTGAGAAATCTTCCCCGGCTGATAGGGATGACCATTGGCCAGGCCATCCAGCCGGGCGACAACCTCGTTCACGCGGGGGTTGTACTTCATGGTGCAGGAGCCGAGCGGATACATGCCGAGATCAATGGCGTAGTTCCAGGTCGAAAGCCGCGTGAAGTGTCGAATAATTTCAATCTCGCTGACTTCGGGCAGGTTGCCAAGGTCTTTTCTTTCGGAAGAACCCAGAAGCTGGCCGGCGTTTACTTCCGGCACATCGAGCGGCGCCAGTCTCCACGCAGCTTTGCCCGGGGATGACTTCTCGAAAATCAAGCCTTCGTTCTGGCTGACGTTGCGCGTGGCTTTGCGGGTCAGGTGCTTCATCGCACGACCTCCTCGGCCGCTTCCACCTTCGCGCTCTTCTCGGAGCGTTCGCTTTCGGCTAGAAATCCGGCAGCTGTGTCAATCACCGTCCGCGTGCTCAGTTCGGTGCAGCACCATAAAGACGCATTACCCAACTCGGGATAGAACTTGTTCAGCGGGAGACCGCCGACGATCTTGTGTCCTAGCAAGCGCGCGTTGATGGCATGCGGGTCTTCGCTCGTATGAACCACAAATTCGTTGAAGCGCGGCGCACTGCCAAACAAAATCTTGCCGTGCCTGGCAAACTGGCCGGCAGCATATGCCGTCTTCGCCAGATTCTGTTTTGCCAACTCCTTTAACCCAACCTTGCCGTAGACGTTCATGAAGATGTTGACCATCAGTGCAATCAGCGCCTGGTTAGTGCAGATGTTCGAGGTCGCCTTTTCGCGGCGAATGTGCTGTTCGCGGGTCGCCAGGGTCAGCACAAATCCGCGCTTGCCGCTGCGGTCAGTGGTTTGGCCGACCAAGCGACCGGGCATTTGTCGGACGTACTTTTCACGCGTGGCAATCACTCCGCAGTAAGGCCCGCCGAAGCCGAGGGGCACGCCGAAGGATTGCGCTTCCATGGCAATGACATCAGCGGATCGCGGTGGCTCGACGATTCCCAGCGAAACCGCTTCCGCGATGGACACTACAAGCATCGCCCCTTTGCGGTGGGCAATTTCCGCAAGCGCTTCGACGTCTTCGATGGTGCCAAAGAAATTCGGCGATTGGATCAGCACGCATGCGGTGTCGGAAGTGATTGCGTTTTCGAGTTCCCCGATGTCAACCCGGCCGCTTTCGGTGAACGGCACCGTTGCCAGCGGCATACCCTGATGAAACGCGTACGTCGCGAGCACTTCACGATATTCCGGGTGCACGCTGCGGGCGACTGCGACCGACCGGCGTCCAGTAAGCCGAACCGTCATCATTACGGCTTCGGCGGCGGCGGTCGAGCCGTCGTACATGGAGGCGTTGGCGACCTCCATGCCAGTCAGTTCGCAAATCATGGTTTGAAATTCGAAGATGGATTGCAGCGTTCCCTGAGAAATCTCGGCCTGATACGGTGTGTAGGCGGTCAGGAATTCGCCGCGCGAGATGAGTGAATCAATAATGACTGGGCGGTAGTGGTAGTAAGCTCCCGCGCCGAGAAACGTGGCGTGACCGTCGCCATTCTCTCGCGAGCGCTCGTGGAACCAATCCACAATTTCCGACTCCGCCATCTGGCGTGGAACTTTCAGGTCCCGGTTCAGGCGATATTCGGCAGGAATCGGGGCGAACAGGTCGTCAATGGACCTTGCGCCAATGGCTTTGAGCATGGCTTCGCGGTCGGCGGGAGATTTAGGAAGATAGCGCATGGAAATTATTAGATGTGTCTAGAGCGTCGTTCGATTGTGGCGCGCAAGAGTTCAGTTTCCGCCCTCTTCTGCAACGAATTTTTCGTAATCGGCAGCCGAGAGCAGCGAGTTCAGCTCGCCGGGATTCTTCAGACCGATTTTCAGCATCCAGGAAGAGTGTGCGTCTTTATTTATCTTTTCCGGCGCGGTTGCAAGATCGCCGTTGACTTCAGTCACGGTGCCCGACGCGGGTGCGTACAAATCCGAAACTGCCTTCACCGATTCCACGCTGCCGAAGGTTTTCCCGGCGGTGAGTTCGGCGCCGACTTTGGGGAGCTCAACGAACACGATATCGCCGAGCGATTCCTGAGCATGATTAGTGATGCCGATGGTAGCGGTGTTGCCGTCGGCTTTAATCCATTCGTGTTCTTTGGTGTATTTGAAGTCGGGGGGATAGGGCATGGTTTGTTTGTCGCTCCTAAGACTTACCCAGGACTTGCGTCCTGGGCTAAATTGTTCCGCCCATCCTGGGCTGCGGCGGTAGCGAAATCGGCGTTACTCCTTTAATGTGACATCATTTAACAACTCTGTGATCCTCTGTGTCCTCTGTGGTTAGGCCTTTTTCGGCTTTTTGTAAAACGGCGTGGGGACAACCTGCGCCTTCACGCCTTGACCGCGAATTTCAACTTGCACCGTTGACCCTAGCGCCGCGTGTTCCGACGGAACATAAGCCAGCGCAATGTTCTTCTTCAGAAACGGAGCGTACGATCCGCTAGTAACGTATCCGATCTCGGCGCCAGCTTCGCTCCAAACTTTGTAGCCGTCGCGGGCGATTCCACGGTCGGTCATCTCCAGGCCGATCAGCGTCCGCTTCAGGGGTTCGGCTTTCGCCGTTTCCAAGGCGGCGCGGCCGATGAACTCCGGCTTCTCCATTTTGCAGAAGCGGTCGAGACCGGCCTCCCACACATTGATGGTATCGGAAATTTCGTGTCCGTAGAGCGGGAGCTTGGACTCCAGGCGAAGCGTGTTGCGGGCGCCCAGGCCACAGGGGATTGCGCCGAATTCCCTTCCCGCTTCGAGCACCTCGTTCCACACTCGGGCACTGGTCTCTTCGTCCGACGGAACGTAGATCTCGAAGCCGTCTTCGCCGGTGTATCCGGTGCGCGCGATCAAAGTATCTTTCAGTCCGCAGACCTTTCCGCGCGTGACCCAATAGAATTTAACCGCCGCTAAGTCGGCATCGGTGAGCTTTTGCAGCAGATTAACGCCCTTCGGCCCCTGAATCGCGATCTGGGTGAAATCGTCTGACAGATTTTCCACCTGGCAATCGAACTGGCGGGTATTGTCGCGCACCCAGTTGAAATCCTTTTCGCGGGTACCGGCGTTGATCACCAGCAGGTATTCGACCTGGCCGAGGCGGTGGACAATCACGTCGTCCACAAACGTGCCCTGCGGATAGAGCATGGCGGAATACTGCGCCTGCCCAATGGCCAGCCGCGCGGCGTCATTCATGGAAACGTGCTGCACCGCGGCCAGCGCCTCCGGCCCGGCGAGGCGGATGTCGCCCATGTGGCTGACGTCGAAGATGCCCACCCCGGCGCGCACCGCTAGATGCTCGGCGATAATGCCGGAATATTCCACCGGCATGTCCCAGCCATTGAACTCGACCATCTTCGCTCCCAGGCTTCGGTGGACGGAGTTCAGGGCAGTCTTGCGGATGGCCGGTGTGGTATCGACAGGGGACAAAAGACCTCAATCATCGGCGGTAGCTGGGCCACCGATAGGAAACTCAAGAGCCTAACACGCGGGCGGAGGCGGGTTCAACTGACGATCTCCGCGTTACTTCCGGTACCCCTCCCGCATCAGCCACGCTAACGGCCTCTTCCGCGGATCATGCTAGGCTCCTCTTAAGCGCATGCTTCGAGTTGGAGGAGAGATGCGGAATTTTTTCGCTGCGGCCGTTATGCTTCTTGCCGCCGGGAGCACGATCGCTGCCGCCCAAGATTCGAACGGCCGGGAATCCAAGAACGAGATCACCGTGACAATTGGGCGCACGTTTATCAGCGACCAGGGAGTGCCCAACACCAATTTTTTCGACAATACCGTGCGTTTCGGCAGAGGTCTCTCCCTTGAGGGTAACTATGCACGGCGCATGCGGCGATATTTCTGGGGAGACCTCGCTCTTGAAGTTCCCGTTATCTTCAATCCGGACGAGGACCTGAACTACGGGATAAACACAACACCCAAGCAGTACCACTCGCTTTTCATTACCCCCGCCGCGCGCGTTACGGTGATTCCTAACCTGGCGGTTTCGCCTTGGTTCAGCTTCGGCGGCGGCATTGGCCGCTTCGGAGCGAGCAGCGACTTGCTTTTCGGTGGCCCTAACCCAGGGCCACGGGGCAAGACCACCGGCGTCCTGCAGGGCGGAGTGGGAATGGATGTCCGGTTCCCGGGCCTGCATAGAGCCAGGTTCCGGTTTGAGCTGCGTGACGACTGGAGTGGAGTGCCTCCGATCAATGTAAATACCGGCAAGAGCCGCCAGCATAATTACTACGTTGGCGGCGGTCTGGTGTTTCACTTCTGACCAGAGGCATTTACGCCGAGATCGTCGAGTGCGCCGAGAAAACCTGGAAAACAAAATCTTGAATTTTTGATTAGTATTTCTCTGCGTTCTCGGCGGTTAAGTTCTTCTTCGGTTAGCGGCTGGCTTTAATCTCTTCGTAAAGCTCGGGCAGGCGGGAAGCTTCTTCAGCGGATGCCCCGAAGCGGGCATTTTCATAGTGCTCGGTAAAACCGTAAACCTTTTCCTTCAGCTTGGGATCGGCAATGGCGGCGGCGAACTCTTCCGGAGTCTGCGCGGGAGATTTCTCGAAGCCGCGCCGCGCCGCCTGCCGCAACATGCGTTCATACCAGATGCTGGCCGCCATCTGCGGAGACTTCTGCGGCCGACGGGCAAGCCGGAACCGGCGTACCAACGCAAGCAGGCGGGGAACGCAGGCGGCAATCAATCCAAGAAAGAAAATGGCCAGCGCGCGCAGTCCCCACTTCACTGTGGAGTCGCCGATTTGATCTTCCGTCTTGCTGGCCCAAGCCAGCATTCGCTGATACTGTTTGCGGCCCCAGGATTGAGCTTCTGCAACGATGGCGCGGCTGCCGCGGCTAGCGTCCTGGGTAAGCCGTATCTGATGTCCCAGGTCGTAGTTGACCACCCACTCACGCCAGAACGAAGCGATCGCGTCCATATAGAGCATGAACCGGTTCCACTGGGTCTGCATCTGGACGCCGGAGGAAGGCGTGGGATCAAACTCCATCCAACCTTCCCCCGGAATATAAGCCTCCACCCAGGAGTGTGCATCGCTGGCGCGAATCACGTACTGCGAAGTCAGGTCGTTAAACTCGCCGCCGGAGAAACCGTTCACCACTCGCGAAGGAATCCCAACGGTTCGAAGCATGATCGCCATGGAAGACGCGAAGTACTCGCAGTGCCCCTGGCGGCGCACGAACAGGAAGTTTGCAATCGGGTCGTGCGGTGTGGTGCTCGGCAGTTGCAGGGTGTAGCCGTAATGCAGGCGCAGGTAATCGGCAATCGCCTCAGCCTTGTCGTGCGGACTGGCGGCCTTCGCGATGATCTGTTCTGCGAATGGCTTAATCCGCGAGTCTAGCGCCGGCAGTTGCAGATAGTTCGACAGAACACTAACAGGAAAGCTGTTGGAACCGTGGTGCAGTCGCACAGGATCCGGCCGGCGGAAGTCTGAATCCGCTTCGTAGCGCGTTACCGGATGATCGGTATCAATATCAAAGACGTCGCCGGCAGTGTCTTCCGAGACAATGCGATAGTTGCCCTGGAGCGATTTCGGCGTCGCCAGCAGAAAAAATACCTCGGTAAGGAACGGCTCCATGGTGACGCGATAGTGAACATCTCGTCCTGTGACCGGCTGCGGATTGCGCGGCCACAAGTCAAAACGCCCATCTGGCCCGCGACCTAGATTGAATTTGTCGCGGGTATTTGACCAATTGCGGCCATCGAAATTGTTCAACGCGACTCCGCGTAGTTTCAGCAAGAAGGCGCCCGCGCTATCGCCGTCAACTCGGACGTGCATCACAACGGTCTTCGATTGCTGAATCTGACCAATACGGCCAAGCTCCACGCGGTCCGAGAAACCGCTAGTAAGGTCGTTGGCTCCGGTATAGGCATTCAGGTATCCGGCAGAGACGCGCGGTAGCACGAAGAAGATAAGCCCGCCGCCGACGAAAATAAGAAGGAGAAGCACCGGCGCGATTCCGGCGATGGTGAACGACAACTTCCGATAAGCATGGTGCACCGAAAGCTCGCGCGCCAAAACTGGTGATCGCTGGGAGGAGTGCGCCATCTCCATCAGAATGAAAGCGGCGACTCCGACCAAGACGAATCCTGCCAGAGCCACCAGAAACGTACTGTCGACGGTAAGCACAGCGGCGGCTAGTACCATGAGAAACGCCAGCACTGCCAGCAAGTAGTGATCGCGGTCTTTCTGAGCTGAGAACAACCTGACCAGCATGACGAAGAGTACGAGGTGGACAGTCGCTCCCAGGAAGGCGCGCGAGATGACGAAGTCATCGGCGATGAAAAAGCCCACACAGGCGATAGTCAGTAGGTTGGTCCAGCGCTCGGAAAGAAGAACTCGACGGCGACGGGCAAGTGCATATCCGCGAAAAAGCATCGCCAGGGTGACCAGCAGCACGGTCGGGACGTCTAGACGGCCGGTAGAGGCTAGCGTGCCGAACCCGGTAAATATCAGCAGGTAAAGGGCTACATCGAAGTAGCGACGTATCGCTACTGCCAGCGTCACCTCTGCCGGAGTCTGCGGACTTCCTGCCATTGGAATAGGACTATTGTCGGCATTTCCGGAAGAAAGGTAAAGGGTACGGAAGAGTAGGCGTACGGCAAAGGCTTCAGACCACGGGGTTTAGGCTTGGCCGGAGGACCATGGCCAACATTTCCGTATTCTCTGTCCACGATGTACCATGCTTTCGGCAGACCACGGGGCGTGCGGCAGTAAATCTGGCCTACCGCGGAATATCTTCAACTCAAATCTCTGAGGTGTGTTATCGGACTTCCTAGCCGTAGTCTCGGTCGGGCAGCATTTGCCGGGTTGCACTGCTTTCTATCGTTAGCGGTCGCTGGTGCGTTGGCCGCTGGGCAAGACACGACCAGCGTGTCTGCAAACCTGCCTCGGATCGCGACCCACAACAACACCGTGCCCGCCGGAGTTTTCAGGAATGGCGTCCTCAATCTGAACCTTGAGATTGTAAAGGGCGAATGGTATCCGGAGGCCGAAGACGGACCGCACGTCGCCGTTTACGCGTTCGCGGAGGCGGGTCAGGCGCCATCTATTCCCGGGCCGCTAATCCGAGTTCCGGAGGGCGCTCAAATAAGGCTTCGCGTCCACAACACCCTGGCTGTGCCGGTCAGGTTACATGGATTCAACCAGCGTCCGGGGAAAGACGACCCTGTTATTCTCGCTGCCAACGAGGAACGTGAACTCGATTTCGCCGCCGGAGCGCGGGGCACATACTTTTACTGGGCCTCATCGCCCGACGACAGCAGCCTTGCCGGCCTCACCTCCACTACTCCGCTGGATCCCGCCCCTTCCCAGCTGACGGGCGCGTTCATCGTCGATGAGAGCGGAAAGCCCCAAGCCGACCGCGTGTTCGTGATTGGGATGTGGACCCAGATCGACGATCCTCACTCACTGAAGGATTTCCGCGAATTCGGTACCATCAATGGAAAATCCTGGCCGTATAGCGAGCACCTCCACTACAAGGTCGGCGACACCGTACACATGCGTTGGGTCAACGCCAGCGCCGCTAACCACCCCATGCACATGCACGGATCGTTTTATCGCCTTGACGCCACCAGCGACGGCGAAACCCAGGAATCGCTCGCGATGGAACAGCGACCTATGGTGGTCACGCATCTCATGATTGCTCGCACGGCGATGGAGCTGACCTGGAAGCCTGACCGTCCCGGGCACTGGCTGTTCCACTGTCACATCCTGGCACACATCGTCGAATCCACGGCGAGGCCGTCTGGATCTCTGACCGCCATCCAGAGTGAGCAACCGCTGCAGTACCACGAGCACGGAGCGCCCATGGTCGGGCTGGTAATGGCGCTGGACGTCGATGGTCGTTCAGCAATCAAGAAAGCCGATTACAGCCACTCCCGAAAAATGACGCTGGCGATCCGGGAACAGCACTCGGATCCGGTCGGGATTCACGCGCAACTGATCGAAGGGCCCAACACCGCCGAATCCTCCGGTCTCATGGGACCGCCGATCGTGCTGCATCGTGGCGAGCCGGTTGAGATCACGGTCGAAAATCAAATGCAGCAGGAGACCGCGATTCACTGGCATGGCATAGAGCTGGAAAGTTATTACGATGGCGTACCCGAATTCAGCGGCATGGGTAGTCAGGTTACGCCTCCTATCTTGCCGGGCGACAAGTTTGTGGTGCGGTTTGCACCCCCGCGGGCCGGCACGTTTATTTATCACACCCACTGGCATGATGTAGGCCAGCTCTCCGGTGGACTCTATGGCCCGCTCATCGTGCTCGACCCAGGCGAGTCCTACGACCCGGCAACCGATTTAGCTTTCGTAGCTGGCGGAGGTAACCAGAACCTGCGCATCAACGGCCATGATGACGGCACTCCGTTGCACTGGAGAGTAGGTCAGCGGTATCACATCCGGCTCATCAACATCATGGTGAATACCGGGGTGCGGTTCAGCCTCTCGTCCGCGGGCGCGACCGTGCGTTGGCGCGCTGTTGGCAAGGACGGCATGCGACTCCCCCCTGCGCAGCAGGCGATGGGTGACGCCAAGCTGAGAGTGGTTCCGGGCGAAACCTACGATTTCGAAATCACTCCCACGGCTGGAGATTTGGTTCTGCGCGCGTTTCGGCCGGGCGCCTCGAATCTTGCCGCGGAGAAGACCATCGACACAGCGATTCACGTGGAATGAGTCACGCCCTGTTGGTTCGAGGCAACAAACTGCTTCCAACGCGATGCTAAGATAAGGACGGTCAGGCATCGGTCTCACGCGATGCATTCCCGCCAAACCCGCCAGGTCCGGAAGGAAGCAACGGTAACGGGCTCTTGCGTGTGCAGTGGGTTCCCGGTGCCTGACTTGACCAGTCTTCAGCCTACACAGCCGCAGGCGACCCGTCTGTAAGCCACCCAATTTCAAAGACTGAACTAAATCTTGCCAGGCTGGCTTAGGGCTGCCAGCGACTCCAGCGCCGGGAACGAGCGCGGGGCCACCCGCGTCAACTCTTGCGGAGCGGTTTGGGTTTGGAGGGCATGCGCCAGCATCTCGAGGGCCTGGCCGGCAAGGGGAGGCGCTATCACGGTCGCAGCGAGAATTCCACTGCGCACCCAGGCCTGCCCGGTTTTGGAAACGCCGTCGCAACCCAGGAAAGGAATACTGAGCCAACGGTCGCGCTCCGCGCCCTCGACCGCAAATTCCTGAAGCGCTTTCTTCGCTCCCACCGCCATTGCGTCGTTCTGAGCTGCGATCACATCAATGTGGCTCTGTTGGGAAGTCGATAGTCGCAGCCAACTCGTAACGGCCTTGAAGGCGCTGGCCTCGGTCCAACTTCCCTTGATGGCTTTGATCTGAATTGCCGCCGGCTTGGTTCCTTGCATGCCTTCGATGCGCAGCTTGGCCGCGTCGGTTTCCGAAGGGCCCTGAATGTGCAAGACCGTGCCTCCCTTGGGAAGGAGCGCAGCTAGTTGTTGCCCTTGAATGCGCCCAATTTCCAGGTTGTCTGAGGTGACACCAAACACCGGAACCTTGAAGGACTGTCGAAGCTGCCTGACATAGTCCAGCCCCCGGTTCAGTACCACCCAAGCGATCCCGGCGGCCACGGCGGCCCGGGCCACTTGCGCAGCCCCGTCCCGCCTACCGGTTCAAGAATGATCCCATCCGGGCGCGACTTGGCTTCCGCTTGCACGAACTTCAGAATCTGCTGGCTTTGCTGAATACTGTCGTTGTCGGCGTAGAGAATTTCGACATCGACTCCAAGGCGGCCCGCGGTGTCTTCTGCAGCCGCTGCCTGTTCGACCTGGTAGTCATTGTCCTGGGTGATCAATGAGACTACAACGTGGAGTCTCTTCATTGCGAAAGGAATCATACGTCAAAGCAGCGCCAGGAATGAGATGACGAGGGTAATCTGCGAGATGCCAGCCGGCGAGGTTCCTGCAGGAGGTCTGAGGAACCCGATTGGAGATTCCTCGTTTCGCTGCGTACAATATCGTTTTCATCCTTCAACCGGAGAACTTATCGAGTGAGCCAACTCGCGCGCGCAAAGATCACCGCCTTGGGGACATACGTCCCGCCCCGAGTCATGACCAACGCGGACTTCGAAAAGATCGTCGAGACCAGCGAAGAGTGGATCACTTCGCGAACTGGTATTCGCGAACGCCACATAGTCGAAAAGGGAGTGGCTACGAGCGATCTGGCAACGGAAGCTGCGAAATGCGCCTTGGCGCAACGCGGAATTGACGCCAGTGAAATCGAAGCTATCGTGGTCGCCACCGTCACTCCTGACATGCTGTTTCCATCCACCGCTTGCTTGGTGCAGCATAAGCTCGGAGCTAAAGGGGCTTGGGGCTTCGACCTCTCGGCGGCCTGCTCGGCATTCGTCTTTGCATTACAGACCGGGGCACAGTTTGTGGCTACCGGGGCGCATAAGAAGGTGCTGGTGATCGGGGCGGACGTCATGTCCTCCATCCTCGACTACACTGACCGTTCTACCTGTATTCTTTTCGGCGATGGAGCCGGTGCGGTGATCCTGGAGCCGGCGCACGACGGTCTGGGAATCATTGATTTTGTGCACGAAATTGACGGCTCGGGAGGGTGCTCGCTGTACATGCCTGCTGGCGGCAGCCTGCATCCCGCAAGTCATGAGACGGTGGATAGGAAGATGCATTTTGTCCATCAGGACGGGCAGGCGGTTTTCAAGTACGCGGTCCGCAAGATGGGCGAGATGTGCGAGAAACTGCTGGCGCGAAATGGCTTCACCGCTCATGACATCGACTGCTTCATTCCGCATCAGGCGAATCAGAGAATTATCCAGGCAACCGCTGACCGGGTGGGGCTGAAACCGGAGACTGTGATTATCAACATCGATCGCTACGGGAACACCACCGCCGGTACCATTCCGCTGGCCATGCAGACGGCGCGAGAAGAAGGTCGGTTGAAGAAGGGCGATCTGGTATTGCTAGCTTCGGTCGGAGCCGGGTTTACCGTAGGGGCAACGCTATTGCGCTGGACGATTTAGCCAGGCTCGTTAGAGACGCGTCCACTCCCATCCTCGCGACGAACGCAGCTCTCGGAGATAACTTTCCATCCGATCACCCTCCGCCTCAATCTATTTACAATAGTCGCAGATCATGGCGTCCAACCACGAAGAAGAGATCCTCGGCAAAGCGTATGACAGCCGGCTGATGAAGCGGCTGTTGAAATATCTGCGCCCGTATCGATGGAAGGTCGGGGTGGCCCTGGGCTCCATCGTGCTGAAGGCCGGCGCGGACGTGCTGGGGCCGTTCCTGACCCTGATTGCCGTGGACCGGTACCTGGCGCCAGTGCATCAAGTTCCCTCCTCGCTGACGAGCTGGCTCAGCCCCAATCCGCTGACCGGCATCGGGCAGATCGCCGCCATCTACGTTGGGTTGATCACGTTCAGCTTTCTGCTCGAATATCTGCAGACTTACTTCATGCAGTGGGCGGGGCAGATGGTGATGTTCGATCTGCGCAGCGAAATATTTCGCCACCTGCAACGCATGCACCTCGGGTTCTATGACAAGAACCCGGTGGGCCGTCTGGTCACCCGTGTAACCACCGACGTGGACGCACTAAACGAAATGTTCACTTCCGGCGTGGTGTCCATTTTTGAAGACATTTTCGTGCTGGCCGGAATTCTGGCCATCATGCTGTGCGTGAACTGGAAGTTGGCATTGATCACGTTTGCGGTACTGCCGTTTATTTTTGGGGCGACCAAGATCTTCCGCGACCGGGTGCGGGATTCCTATCGCCGGATTCGCACTGCCATCGCGCGCATCAACGCCCACCTGCAAGAGCACATCAGCGGCATGATGGTGGTACAGCTGTTCAATCGCGAGGAGCCCGCCTTCGAGAAATTTTCCGAAGTCAACGCGCAACACATGGAGGCGTTTAAAGACGCGATCATGGCGCACGCGGTGTATTACCCGGTGGTGGAAATTCTGTCGTCCATTGCAATCGCCAGCGTGATTTGGTTTGGCGGCCGCGACGTGCTGCACAATTTCACTGTTACTTCGGTGGTGGTCAGCCTCAATCCCAAGACGTTGTTGGCGTTTCGCCTCGCGCGAAATACAGTGGTCACACTGGGTGTGCTGGTTGCATTTATGCAATACGCGCAACGGTTTTTCCGTCCTATTCAGGACTTGAGCGAGAAGTACAACATCCTGCAATCGGCAATGGCGGCCGCTGAGCGAGTCTTCAAGCTGCTGGACACGCCAGTCGAAATTATCGAGGCGGCCGTAACGAAAACTCCGCACGGGCCGGGCAGGATCGAGTTCGATCACGTGTGGTTTGCGTATCGTAGCGTGGACACGGATGCAGACCGGTCCGGAACCAAACAGGACCCCAAACAGAAACATGGAGCGACGGGCGTCCCCGCCGGTCCGGTCGAGCAAAGCTCGACGACCGAACCGGACTGGGTACTGCGCGACGTCAGTTTCACCATCGAACCGGGACAGACCGTCGCCATAGTCGGCCACACCGGCGCCGGCAAGACCACCATCATTTCCCTGCTGCTGCGTTTCTACGATGTGCAGCGAGGAGCGATCCGGATTGACAACGTGGACATCAAAGAGATGGCTTTGACCGATCTACGGCGAAGGTTTGGTGTGGTCCTGCAAGATCCGTTTCTGTTTACCGGCACGATTGAGGGCAATATCCGTCTGGGCACGGAATGGGTCACGGACGAGCAAGTCCGCCAGGCCGCCGAGGACGTGAACCTGGCCGACTTCATTCATAGCCTACCGAATACCTACAAAGAAGAAGTCCACGAGAGGGGATCGACGTTCTCCACTGGGCAGAAGCAGTTGATCTCGTTCGCACGGGCGCTGGCGCACGCGCCGAAAATCCTGATCCTGGACGAAGCGACCTCTAGCGTGGACACGGAAACCGAGTTCAAAGTGCGCGACGCGCTAGGGAAGATGGTCGAAGGCCGTACTTCGATCATCATTGCCCACCGGCTTTCGACGGTGCAGCGTGCCGACAAAATCATCGTCATGCACAAAGCTCAGTTGCGGGAGATGGGCAGCCACCAGCAACTTCTGGCCCAGCACGGGATTTACTACAAGCTTTACGAGCTGCAATACAAAGACCAGGAGATGATCAATGTGGCGCGGGCGCCCTCGCCCGCGAGTTCCCTTCCCTTACCCGAGGTTACTGCGGGCGCAGACGATTGACAGAGTCACTGACTGGCTTCACCCGGCTCGGCAACCCAATAGCTGCTCCTGAACAGAACAGTCCCGTTTTGTGTTGGGTTCTTTAGACGGACGCGAATCGGGTGGAGTCCCGGGTGGGGATGCTTAGGTTCAAAGCTCAACAGATAACGGCTGTGAAGATGGTTGGCAAAGCTGGTCATGTCCGTCTCAAAACCCTTGCGAGTATTGAAAAGCTCATACTCGCCGCCGGTCATGGATGCCAGCGCCTTCGGCGTATTTTTCTCCATCGCCTGGCGTGCCGCAGCCAGTTTCTCGAGAATATCCATGCTCGGACTCCACTCTTCTCGATTATTGCCGCGGGCAGCGTCCAGTTGCTGCGACACATACGGCGAAAACGGGAGGGTGTACACCAGGGTATTGGTGCTTCCGATTAGGCGCACAGCATCGTCCAGCTTTGAAAAATGGCTGCCGTGATCGCGGGTCTCGCTGATCAACAACAGCACTCGTTGCCGTCCGTCCGAACATCGCGCCAGCAAACGAACCGAATAAGCTACGGCATCGAGAATGGCTGCGCCTCCGTCGCCGGCCGGCGGACTCTTCAGATCTGCCTCGATCAAATCGGCATGGTTGGTGAATTCGCGCGCCAGGTTCAACTTGCTGTCGAAAAAGACCACGGCGGCTTCGTGGTTGGGATCGCTCAACACCGGATCCAGCATGGAAGAGAGACCGGTCAGCTTGCCAAATTCACGGTTCGCTCTGCGGCCAGTCTGCACTGCGACGACCAACGAGATAGGCTGTGCTTCTGCGGCTTCCTCGAGATGGATGGGCTGCTCGACACCATCGTCCTCGATGATGAAGTCCTGGGCATGTAGACCATAAACTGCGTTACCGTTCCTGTCTCTCACCAGCGTTGGCACAGGGACGAGATTGGCTTGGGAGGTGAAGCCCGGCTCTTGCTGGGCGGTCGCACACTGAAATGCCAGCAAGAGCGCCAGGAGTTGAAAGCTGGCTCTGAGCATATTTGTGAGATGCATTTCCGAGCGAAAAACCTCTCGCAAAGAACGCGAGAAGGACGGGGCACCCGGAGTGAGCTCATATTCCGAGGCCCGCATCACCTAAACGGAACCCCTGCGTCTATACTTGCGTACTCCAAACTACGCGTTTTCCCCAAACCACCAAAGGAGGCAGTTCCCTACCTCGCCATGAGAATTCCACGACGAAATCTCTCTTTGCAATTGTTTGTTTGTCTAGCACTCTTACGCGTAACCGCTATCAGCCAGGAAAAGGCGGCCCCGGCTGCCAACACGCCACCATATCGCAATCCGACGCTGGCGATTGACGACCGGGTTGCCGACCTACTGTCCCGTATGACTCTGGAAGAAAAGGTTGGGCAACTCACTGGAGGAGGAGAAGACCGGGTATCTGTGATTGATCCGACGGGAACGTTTACCGACGAAAGCGCGCGGGCCATCATGGGGCGATGGTGGGACCCTGATCTGGAGTTCACGCCCAAGAAGTCGGCAATCCTGCGCAATGGAGTGCAGCGGTATCTTCGCGAGAAAACACGGTTGGGAATTCCGCAGCTTTTCATGGGCGAGTCTCTGCATGGGTTTATGGAGTACGGCAGCACCAGCTTTCCGCAGGCGCTAGGCCTGGCCAGCACCTGGGACCCGGCGTTGGTGAAGCAGGTCTTTACCGCGGCGGGCGATGAGGCGGGATCTCGCGGCGCTGGACAAGTCTTCACTCCGGTTCTGGATGTGGCGCGCGATCCACGCTGGGGCCGCACCGAGGAGACTTACGGCGAGGATGCTTATCTGGTTTCTCGCATGGCCGTGGCCGCAGTCACCGGGCTTCTTACAACGAGATTGATGGCGTCCCTTCGCATATCAATCACTGGCTGCTGGATAAAGTTCTGCGTCAGGAATGGGGCTTCAAGGGATACGTGACGTCGGACGGAGACGGTCTGCAGATGCTGGTGCAGACTCATCATGTGGCCGCGACCAAAGCCGATGCCGCGCGCCTGGCGCTTGCTGCCGGAGTTGACTTCGATCTCTCCGACGGATCGGTTTACCGGACGCTGATTAATCAGGTGAAGCAAGGGATTGTCTCGCAGAGTGAGCTTGATCGCGCAGGAGGTCGAGTTCTGGCGACGAAGTTCAGGCTGGGACTGTTCGACAATCCGTTCGTTGATCCCGAATATGCAGAGAAAACCACCAACAGCCCTGAGCACCGAGCTCTGGCGCTGAAAGCGGCGCAAGAGACTGTAGTGCTGCTGAAGAACGAAAAAAATCTTCTGCCGCTCGACTTGAGTACGCTCAAGACTATCGCTGTGATAGGCCCCAACGCAGACGGCCTTCACCTCGGTGGTTACAGTCGCATGCCATCGCACGGGGTCACTATTCTGCAGGGTGTTCAAGATCGAGTCGGCAGCAAAGCTAAGGTGCTTTATGCCGAAGGCTGCAGGTTCACCGACAAGCATCAGGACTGGCATGGCTGGTTCGACGACGATGTGAAATTGGTAGATCCAGCTACGCAGGCGGACAAAATCAAAGCCGCGGTTGACGCCGCTAAGAGCGCCAACGTGGCCATTCTTGTAGTCGGCGAAAACGAGAGCACGAACCGCGAAGCCTGGTCAGAAAATCATCGCGGCGACCGCGATTCGCTTGAGCTGCTGGGCGCGCAGAATGATTTGGTCAAAGCCGTCGTCGAAACCGGGACTCCGACGGTTGTCTTCCTGATTAACGGCCGGCCCCTCTCCATCAACTACATCGCGGAACATGTTCCAGCGATACTTGAAGGTTGGTATCTGGGTCAGGAAGGCGGAACGGCGGCGGCGAATGTGCTCTTTGGCGACGTGAACCCAGGCGGAAAATTGCCTATCACTTTTCCGCGCTCGGTTGGAGACTTGCCCGACTTCTACAATCACAAGCCTTCGGCCAACCGCAGCTATGCCTTCAGCACCCGGCAGCCGCTGTTTCCGTTTGGCTATGGCCTGAGCTATACGACTTTCAGTTTTGATAATCTTCGCGTCGAACCAAAACAGATTCAGATTGGTGGCACCGCAAAAGTGAGCGTGGACGTTACCAACAGCGGCTCACGCGAAGGCGACGAAGTTCCTCAGGTTTACATCCATCAGAAAATCGCGTCTGTCACGCGACCGGTCATGCAGCTTAAGGGATTTCAGCGAGTCACGCTGAAACCCGGTGAAAAGAAGACAATTGAGTTCACCATTACTCCGGACACGCTCTCGATGCTCAACGTGGACATGCACAACGTGGTTGAGCCCGGAATCTTCGAGGTCATGGTCGGCCCGAGTTCAGACCAGACCAAGACTGTTCCGCTCGCAGTTACCGGCCCTTACGGTGAAACGGGCATCGCGCCGCCACCGCCGCCTCCCGCTGGGTCGGATTCGGGCGTGGTCAGCAACTTTGACGATATGAAGACTTCCGCAAATTATGGGGCGTGGATTGCGGGTTCGGACAAGATGGGCGGCGGCAAGTCAATTTCCTCCCTGCAGGCAGTTGCCGGCGGCGCGAATAATTCCAAAGGTGCGCTGCAGGTGGGCGGAGAGCTCATTCCAGGAGCGCAATTTCTTTGGGGTGGAGCGCTGTTCGCCCCCGGAGGATCGCCCACCGAAAGCGTTAATCTTTCGGGCAAGAAGACCATCAGCTTCTGGGCCAAGGGAGACGGCAAGACCTACACCATCGCAGTGACTACCGAAGCCAACCAAGGCGGAATGCCAGCGATGAAGTCCTTCGCCGCAGGGCCCGATTGGAAGCAATACTCGTTCCCCATCTCCGACTTCCAGACCGACGGGAGTGACATCACCGGACTCGCCTTCGTGAGCGCGGGGGCTCCTGGAAAATTCGAGTTTGAGATTGATGAGGTGGAGATCAAGTAGCTGGTCGTCATTCCCGCTTCCGGAAAGGTGGAACCGGGTGCACGAAAATCGCGCAGGGCTGGCCCCCGGCCGGGTGTATACTCACTCCCTCTGATCGAGCTCGACCGGTCGCAGACGAGTCGTCGACTGGAAACTTCACGCTCGCTTTAGGCGCGGCCCATGCAGCGCCTCCGGCAGCCACAATCAAAAACAATCCGATAGTCCTACGCGGTGTAAGGGACGTTTATCGCGAAGGTGGGTTGCTCTTTTGCGACGTAAAAGGAGCGACGTGAACGTTCACCTGATTAACCCTAGCAGTGTCTCGTTTGGAACCGCAGTAATCACTCCTCGATGGCAGTACGTTCTGGCTGCTGCAACTCCGAAAAGTTTTGGCGATCCCATTCTGGTCGATGAAACCCTGTTTCAGATGGACCCGGAACAGATTCTGCCGGGCGATGCGGTCGGGATCGGAATTCATACGGCCAATGCGTTGCGCGGATACGAAATCGGAAAGCTCGCGCGCGAGCGGGGCGCATACGTAATCTTTGGCGGAATTCACGCCACCCTGTATCCGCAGGAAGCCATCGACCTCGGCGGCGCGCACGCGGTCGTGAAAGGCGACGGCGACATCGCCTGGGCCAAGGCGCTTGAGGACTGCCGAGCGGGTACGCCCAAGGCGGTTTACCTGGGCGGCCAGATCGAGGCCAGCGACTTTGTTGCCGCCCGCTGGGACCTGGTGCCGCGCGATCGCTACATGTGGGCGTCAGTACAGACGGTACGCGGCTGCCCCAAGCATTGCTCTTTTTGTTCGGTCTGGCGGACCGATGGTCAACGTCCTCGCCAGCGCACTTCGGACGTGGTTCTCGAAGAAATTGTGCAATTGCGGCGGCTCGGCTTTCGTTTCGTCGCGCTTGCGGATGACAATTTCTATCCCGTCACCCAGACCGATATCAAACTCGCAACTGCGCAAAAGAACACTGCCCGACTAAGTGAACTCAATGCCATCCGCGATGAGCGATTTGAGTTGATGTCGCGCCTGGCCCAGCTTCCCGACGACATGGTTTTCTTCACCCAGATCACCATGGAGGCCGCTGAGGACACCGAATTCCTGGACGCAATGAAGGCCGCACACATCAAGGGCGCACTGGTAGGCGTGGAATCGGTGACACCCGCTGGTTTGAAAGATGTTTACAAGGATTTCAACCTGGCCGGCGAGGGCCTGATCGAGCGCCTGAGGACTTTTCGTCGCCATGGCGTGCACGTGCTGGGTTCGTTCATTTTTGGTTTGCCCAGCGATCGTCCGGAGACGTTTGACGCCACCGTTGCCGCCGCCCAAAGCGCTGAGGTCACATTCGCACAGTTCGTGACCCTCAGCCCGTATCCGGGTACAGTGGACTTCATTCGCTGGGAAAAAGGGCTGGGAGCGAATCCGCCCATGATCGCGGGAGTTCCGTTGACTCGGCGGTGGCTGATTCCGCAAAACCTGCGTCCCAAGCTGTATTGGGACCATCCTGTGATGTCGGCCGAAGAAATCAGGTCGCGCACGCAAGCGGTATGGGACAACTTCTACAGTCTCAGTTCCATCTGGAAGAGATCCAATTTCATTAAATCAAAACGCGGCCGGCTGGCGTTTGTCCTGATTTCGAAAATCTATCGCCAGATGTACGCCGATACCGGCATTGCCACCGACAGCGCGCGCGTATCGCGCTCCCGGAAATGGGTGCGGTGGTTGGCGATTCCCTGCCGCCATCTGTTTGCTGGACGTCCCATGCCCGGCCTTCAGGTACCGGGAATGCCCGTACCTGCACTCGCCGCTGGCGCTGGCGATTGAGTTGGCCTTTACAATGCACCTGTGCGAATCCTGATCTCTGCGGGTGAAGCGTCCGGGGAAATGTACGGGGCCGGTCTGATGAAAGCCCTGCGCCGGATTGAACCGTCTCTTGAGTTCTTCGGCGTTGGCGGCGACCAAATGCGGGCTGCAGGATGCGACACAGTGGTTGACGCGACAGACCTCTCCGTCGTCGGCATCACAGAAATTCTCAGTCATTTGCCGCAAATCTGGGGACTATTTCATAAGTTCATTGCCGAAGCTGATCGCCGAAAGCCCGATCTTGCCATCGTCATTGATTCGCCTGCGTTCAACTGGCGAGTCGCGCGACAAATGAAGAAGCGCGGTGTTCCAGTTGTCTATTACGTCTGCCCGCAATTCTGGGCATGGCGGCAGGGGCGAGTCCGTCTGCTGCGCAAGTACGTGGACAAGGCGCTGGTGATCTTTCCGTTCGAAGAGAAGTTCTACCGCGATCGCGGCGTGAACACAGAGTTCGTGGGACATCCATTGGCAGATCTCGCCCGGCCCGCGATTTCACGTGATAACTATGCTGTGCAGCATGGTCTTGACTCGGCGAAGCCGTGGATCACGCTGATGCCGGGGAGCCGGGTAAAGGAGGTGCGAATGAACTTGCCCGGGATACTCGCGGCAGCGAAGCTTTTAGGCGGGGAATATCAGTTTCTGTTGCCGGTTGCGCCGACGCTAGATCGGACCATAGTGCAGAGGTTCGTGGAAGTCCACCCTTCTAAACCCACGGGGGGCGGGGCAGCCTCGAACCGGGTGCGGCAAAAAGCACCTCAACTGCATCTGGTTCCCGAAGCCCTGCCCGCCCTGGCGCATTCGCGCGCCGGGATCATAGCTAGCGGCACCGCCACGGTCGAAGCCGCGATGATGGAGACTCCGTTTGTAATGGTCTATCGTGTAACTCCACTGACGTATCTGCTGGGACGTTCCACGGTAAAGGTCCCGCATTTTGCCATGGTGAATCTGATTGCCGGAACAGAGGTGGTGCCAGAACTGGTACAGCAAGACTTTACCCAGGAAAAAGTCGCTGCCGAAGTAAGCAAGATCATTCCGGACGGTGAGCGGCGGGAAAAGATGCTCGATGGCTTGCGGAGAGTGCGCGGCCTGCTGCGCGGAAGTGGCGAAAGCGGCCCGCCCGCGGACCGCGCGGCAGGAGCGGTAGTTGAACTGCTGCGGCAGTAATCCAAGCCAGATCGAAGCGGTTGCAAGGGTTCCTCAACCACGATCCGGCCTCAAATGCTCGTCCCCACGCATCTTTTAGGCTGCAGTTTTCATCGTACAATTGAAGTGCCATTGAAGTAACCAGGAGATTCCCCGAATGTTCTTTGCACCTTGGCCGCTACGGCGGAGGCTGACCGTCTGCCTCGTTTTGGCCTGCCCGATTTTGTGCCTGCCTGCCTGGGGGGCCGAAAAGATTCGCTTTCACGCAGACGATTATCAGATTGATGCGGTCCTGAGTCCTCACGAACACAAGATCACCGCTCGGGCCAAAGTGAAGATCACCGCACTCGAAGACCTGAACATTGCTACCTTCCAGTTGCACAATGACCTGCGCCTGACCAAGGTGACTGATGCCGCAGGCAAAGCGCTGACCGTGGACCGCGCCCCGCAAGACTCCAGCGTGCGGGTATCGCTCAAAGGCGAGATTCCGAAGGATCAATCCACGACGCTGACCTTTGAATACGAGGGAGTACTCGATTCCGCCGACGACTCCCCGGTCCCCGGCCTGAAGCTGACTTCGATCAACGACGACACTTGCTACCTGCTCTATGCCGGCGACTGGTTCCCGGTGAATGCATACGACATCAACCGCTTCACCGCGACGATTACCGTCACCGTACCCGCGCACATGATTGTGATTGGCAGCGGGACTGTGAATACAGTTGCGGCTCCGGCGCTGAAAGTGGCGAACCCTGGGCCGACCAAGACCTATTCACTGAAGTATGACAAAGCCAGCTTTCCCGGGACAATAGTTGCGGGAGACTTTGGCGACTTCGCCAGCACCGAGGCGGGCATTGATCTCCACATGTATTTCAAGCCGGCGCACAAGGAACTGGCTTCGGCGTACGCGGAAACAGCAGTGAAGGAATTCACCTACTTCATCACCCTATATGGCGTGCCAGCCTCGAACACGCTGCGGGTCGTTGAATTGCCGGATGACACCGTGCCGTCGGCGTGGGCACCGGAAATCGCCGCGCTCGCCAGTCGCGGGATCACCCCGAGAACGAATTATCGACTAATGGCCAATACCATCGCTCACCAGTGGTGGGGAGTATCCGTCAGCCCCGAGTCACGCAATGATTGGTGGGTGACTGACGGCTTCGCGCGCTACTCTGAGGCTCGCTACATAGAAAGCGCTGCCGGTGCCGGGGGACTGCAGGAGGCCGTAAAGGACATGTCGGTGGGGGCGCTGGCTTACGACACCGTCCCGCTTTCAAGCTCGGGCAAGCTAGACTTGTTTTCGCCGGAGTTTCAGTCGCTGGTCACCGATAAGGGCGCAATGATCTTGCACATGTTGCGGTGGGTGGTCGGCGACCAGAAGTTTGATCAGACCATGCGCGATTTCTATACCAAGTTTCAAGGAAAGTCCGCCACCGTAGATGATTTCCGCAGCCTGGCCGAGAAGGATTACGGCGACAAGCTGACTTGGTTTTTCTCGCAGTGGTTGGATTCGACCGGCGCCCCCGAGTTCAAAACCAAGTACACCATCTACCGGCTGGGCAATAACAAAGGCTTCCGCTCGGTGGGACAAATTGCGCAAGACCTGGATCTGTTTCGCATGCCGGTAGAATTGAAAATTGACACCGACGGCAAGACCGAAACCAAGCGCATTGACGTGGTTGGGACAGATTCGGCGTTCAGTGTGGACACCTTCGGGCGCCCGCGGCGGATCGTGATTGACGCTGACGCCCATCTGCTGAAGAATTCTTCGGATATCAAGCTGCGTGCCGGCCTTCAGCGAGGGGCCGCGCTGGTGCAACAGGGAGACATGGCGGGTGCGCTTTCGGAATTCAACAAGGCCCTCGATATCAACAAGAACAGCTCCCTGGCGCACTATCGCGTAGCGGAAGTATTTTTCCTGCAGCACAACTATCAGGCTTCGGCCAACGCCTACCGCGATTCTCTCAATGGCGACGGAGAGCCGCGCTGGACCGAAGTCTGGAGTCATATTCAGCTGGGTAAGATTTTCGATATCACCGGTCAACGGGAGCGCGCCACCAACGAATACCGGCAGGCTATCCAGACTAACGACAACACCCAGGGAGCGCTGGATGAGGCGCGCAGGTATCTGCAAAAGGCGTACGAGCAGCCGAAGGGTTCGGGCGCGAACGGGCTGCAGTAAGAGTGCGAGAGTCAAAAGCTTAGTCCGCGGATGACACGGATCAACGCGCGTTAAACCGCAAGTCCTAGCAACCGCGGGTGGCCCTATATAGCGCGACTGCGGTTCGAATTGCATC
>WNFD01004768.1_pt1 | contig 23190 bp, 15 predicted proteins | sample 5400491 | NCBI WGS metagenome assembly WNFD01 (sample SAMN13153343, study PRJNA577476) | soil metagenome | isolation source: 120 cm saprolite under Douglas fir tree site 2 hole 2 replicate 2 | place: USA:California | collected 2015-04-18
CGGCGCAGACTACGACATGGTCACGCTGCTGACCTACATGACGGGCAGAAGCTCGACTATATCCGCCGGACCTACGGCTTACACCTGGTACGATGAGTTGATCGTATCCACTCAGCCGGTTGCGCCACCCAACAACTAACGAAAGAATAGGGAAACTATTTCAATCCGCCTAGTGTTACGCTTTTGGGGCCCCAAATCGTTTCGAAACCTGAGCGAAACACGCGAACAGGCCTTCAACGGAACGCGGAATCCAACGAAATCCCGTATTGCGCTTCCAGGTCGTAGTGATTTCCGTGGACCGTCCCTCCGCCGTTCGCGATGGTCAGCTTACGGTTCTGAACATCGGCAACCCATTTCGGGTTTGCTGACGCTGCCGAGCGCGCAGCAATGATGCGAAGGCGCGCGACTTCCAAGGGCACGTCTCCATTTCCTGATTGGTCCAACTGTTCAAAGTCGCTGAGAATTTGCGACTTCACCCAGCTCTTGATCCCGCCGGTCTGCACTTTAATATCAAACATGAGCGCTGCGGCCCGCTCCGAACTCACACCAAACTCGTCGCAAAGCGCCAATGCCTGCTTAAATATTCCCGCAGCGCTTTGCGCCTCAATATCCTGGAATTCCTGAAGGCGGCCCAGCGTCTTGAACAGCCCCTGCCAGGGTTCAAACAGAACATGCCGGATGGGATCTTGGATGGACCGCGCCCACGCCAATTGTTCGTCACGCGTCTCCTCCAGCATGGCAACCAATCCCGAATAGTTGGGGCCGAAGACTTGTCCTAGAAGGTCCGGGTGATTCTGATTCATTTGTTCGAGGAGAGGCTGCAGGCTGCCTTGGCCGATATTCCACTGCAGCACTCCAAAGCTGATTCCCTGGTCATCGAAGTCGCCGGACAATCCGGCAAAACAATCCGGAGGCGGATGGTTGGTTTCGAATCCTCCGGTAAGCGCCAAACACTGATGATCGAGCGGCTCCGTGGTGACCGCGGGCGCTGGAGCGTCCGCTCCGTTGAACAGCGCGCCCCACGTCCCCGGACCGACTTTTCCGTCCACTGTCAGTTGCTTGGACAGTTGGAAGGCCCGGACGGCAGAGTCCGTCCCGCCTCCGTATATACCGTCCGCCTGGCCAGAATAAAATTGCAGCTCACCCAGCCGCTGCTGAATCTGCTTCACTTCGGGCCCGCGAGATCCAAGAAGGTAGGCCGTCATACACACCTCTTACACGAGTTCTTAGAAATCACATCTTGCGCCAGGAATTGGCCAGAGAATCTGGCTGGGCATTCGCAACCCGCGTCCGATCGAGTCGTCCGGATCCGCAGCGCTCCCCAACGCGCCGCTCATGCTTTTGCCTTGTCCGGCCGGAGTGCCGAAAGAGCTTGCAAAATATCGTGCCAGTAAGGCGCGCCGATGCTCACAAGTATCCCGGTGAGCAACGAACCAAAGAACTCATAAACAAAAATCTGTACGGGTGTCCGCTGGGTTTGATCCGCATTGTCGCTCGGTGGGCTTACTTGCCAAATCCGGCCGACACCAAAACTGACGTCAGTAAGAAAACTCCGCATGCTGGTTTGAAAGCTTTTGATCTGCGCACCCGTTACGTTCTGGCCAGAATTCGTGGTTGAAGTATTGGCCTGTGCATCTGCGAGTTTGGTGGCCTTATCTGCGTAGGCGCCCGCGAAGGTGGCGCGCAATTGCTGATCCGTGTACAGCGACTTCCAGATCGTAAACGCGTTGATGTTGCACAACAGGCACAGGGCCAATCCTACGGCTAGCGCCAGGTTTTTCATTCGCATTTCGAAAGTGTATTTCACGTTGGAGATGTGGATCTTCAGGCGGGAATCAAGGTCGAATACTTTTGCATTCTGATCCAATTGCTTGAGAAACCAGCTCATATAAGCGGGAGTCAGAAGCTCATCCCCGAGCCGTTCCCAGTGGATGTTCTTCGCCCAGTCGGGTGCCGCCGGATTCTGAATCAGTGTGTCCCAGGTCTTTCCCGTTGTTTCGAGGGCCAGACGTTGCACCTCATGTTTTAGGTTGTCTGAATAATAGTCCCACTGGTTTTTGATCACCGATGTCAACGTCTTCACCAGCAGGCTAAGCATCAGCATGATGGCGGCGAATCCCGTTAGCGTCTCGATCAGCGAAAGCATCTCAGTGACCTCCGTGCGGCGCTGGCGGCGTGCTTGGGGTCTGCGCCGGTGCTCCAGCACTTTGTTGAGCTGGAGGTGTGGGCTTCGGCGTTTGGGACGTCGAAGAAGCGGAAGAAATCATCGGTGGTTCGAACCGCGACCAATTTCCTACTCCCCAGACATAAACGGCCACCGCTATCTCCGAGGAAAGAACCGCGTACAGTACTTGCATGCCGCTCAAGGAAATCTTCCCGCCCTCCCGAATTCCGAGGCACGGGGCTAGCAATGGCAGCACAATGGGAAGGATAACTGTCCCTACGACGAAGCCTATCTTGAGCCAAAGCCTTTTGGTCTCAAATTTGTTCACTGTGAGGACCTTTCAATATAACGATTGTGCAGAGCCAATGCCTTCCGTATCAGCCCAACGGGCAAGATCAAGGATCGCTGCCTGTGAGCAATTGGCGCGCCCTGGTAGCGGCATCCCTTTGTTTGCGTTGTTTGCTTCGCATATATCTCCAGCCCGGAGGAACGTAACTGAAACGATAAGGTTGGAGCCAAAAGTTACGCTCTTGCTCGAAGAGCTGTCAAGCGGAAACTCCGGGCTTTAGTGGGTTGGTCTCCGATTCACGGCCGTATAAGAGCGAGTGGCCCACTCCCAAGTGCGCCGAGATCCAAGCACGATCACGAGACGCGCCGAATCCAGCTGTTCATTTTTGAACACTACTCCATGAGTTCGGACATTTTTAGCTTCGGCTATTCCTGCGGCATCCGCGTAACTCCCTGCAAGTCAAAGACTTCTTCCCTCGGTTACTTAGTACCCTGCCTGCTGTGATTAAATAAAGCAAAACTCCTGCGAGCTTGAGGTGCCCGTGTTGAGCGTTGCCCAGGGTCTTCGCTATACGTCTCGCCAACTGGCAAAATCTCCAGTTTTCACAGTCGTTTCTATCCTCACTATTGCCCTCGGGATTGGAGCCAACACCGCCATCTTCAGCGTGAGTACTCTCATTACTTGATTTTACGCTTGCAAATTTGAACTGACCGGAGCAGAGTCACGTAAGTTTTTGTTAATTCCCTTTCTCGCTTTTCTTGCTCATGGTTTCTTAAAAGGTGTGTTCGGGACCCCGGGCCATCACTCGTAGGTGAGCACAGTCCCCTCGTGTGCATTGCTAGCGAGTCAAAGGAGAACGTCAATGAATGACGAAAAGTCCATTTCGTGGAAAAAGCTTCAGGAAAATTGGCTAACCCGGCGCAACCTGATCCGAGGGGCAGCCGGCACTGCCGCCGGGGCTGGACTCTTGCTCGGCTCTGGACTACGGTTGGCGGCGCGCGCTGACGACGATGATGATGAGGGCAGGGAAACATGCGCCCTTGCACTCCCCCAACCGCATACGACCGCTGGCCCTTTTGGTCCTCTTCACTTCTATTTCCCTGGCCCTATCGATGGCTCAGCCGCGGCGACAGATGCTACGGGTACCCATCCGGAGGGGCGCGACCCATCCACGATTACGAATTTTGAAGGGTTTGTCGGCCAAGTCGACCTCACCTTCAGCGGAACAGGAATGGATACCAAAAGCGGCGCCACCGCTCCGTATAAGTTCCACACAGACACACGATTCATGAAAGGCTTGTTTATCGGCTCAGATGAGCGAACGCGCCGTGGCGCGTTTGCTTTCATATGAATTGACAGCATAACAGCGAGCCCGTTGGGCCCGCATTCGTACGACCCCGGGGTTTCTCCAACTTTAGGCCTGTGGACCATTGAGATCCCGGAGGGAAGTGTGGACGTGGACTTGGATGAAGGCGAGGCGGTTCTGCACCTAGAGAACGTTTGCCGCGTATTCGACGCGTTCTCGGTGCCGAATAGCTTAAACCCCCTTCACCCCTTGGGATTGGTGAGCGGTTTCCTCAAGTCGCTCCGCATCCAGTGGAAGGGCATTACGAAGAAGCTGTCTTTCAGCAACGGGAAGACATTCAAGGGCGATTTCATCGAAAACTCCGCCACCATAGCTGTAACGGTGAGGACGCCACATACGAAGCCCCCGTTCACACCAACTCCACAAGATGGCTTCCAATTCGTTGCTGACCCAGCATCGACCGTCAGCAACTTCGCGCAGATTGGTCACGAGAGCAACGGCGCTCTGTTCTCCTGATGTGCTGAAGGCCCTTCGCACTGGGGGACAGGTAAAATAACTTCCACGGCGAGCGAGGAGCGATACCCGCTCGCCGTGGTGTTGTGAATTCCATCTTGTAAGTGCCTAGGACGAACAAAGAATGGCGTCATGAGCAAGACTTTCCGCCAAACCTGTCGATGGCTTGCCTTTCTAACTCCGTTTCTAGTCGCGATGGCGACTTGGGCCCAAAACAGCACTTCACAAGTTGGGCGTGAAGTGGCGATACCCATACACCTACAGGACGGCGAAGAATTCAACACGCCTGTGAGCCAATTGATCCGGTACGGCGCGCAACTCTTCAATGCCAAGTTCACGATCCAAGAGGGTGCGGGGCGTCCCTTATCGAAGGGAACCGGCGCGCCCATCTCTGATCCCAGCTCTCCCTTAGTGTTTCCAAGAAATTTCGACCGTATCTCCTCGCCCGAAGCAAATGCTTGTTCCGGCTGTCACAATGTGCCCGTCCCAGGCGCCGGCGGCGACCGCGTGACAGAAGTCTTCGTCTTGGCGCAACGCTTTGATCGCCTGACGTTCGATCATAACGACGGCATTACGACCCGCGGTGCTGTGGATGAATCCGGAAAGTTCGTCACGATGGAAAATGCCACCAACGACAGGAAGACCATCGGCATGAACGGGTCCGGTTTCGTTGAGATGCTAGCCCGGCAGATGACTGCGGACCTGCAAGCAGAGCGTGACGCAACGCCTCCGGGAAACAGCAGGCATTTGACGTCAAAGGGGATTTCCTTCGGAACTCTCACGCACAACGGCGACGGCACCTGGAATACTTCCCGAGTGCAAGGACTGGCGGCCCCGAGCTTGTCCACCAAGGGCACAACTCCACCAAGCCTGATCATCCGTCCTTTGCATCAGGTCGGCAACGTAATCTCGATAAGGCAGTTCAGCAACAATGCCTTCAATCATCACCACGGTATGCAGTCGGAAGAGCGTTTCGGGCTCAATGCCGATCCTGATGGCGATGGCTTCACCAATGAGCTCACCACCGCCGACTTGACCGCGGTTTCCCTGTTCCAGGCCATCTTGGCCGTTCCAGGTCGCGTGATTCCAAACGATCCGGCGGTGGAGCACGCGAATATCATGGGTGAGGCCGTGTTCGATAAGATCGGCTGCGCAACCTGCCATGCTACCCTGCCTCTCACATCGAACAACAATCCGGGTCTCCCGGGGCAGCCCGGCTGGATCTACTTTGAGCCCAACCCGTACAACCCCGCTACCGGTCCGAATTCACCGAACTTGCAGCTTGGACCCGCGAACTATCCGGTCAGTGCTCCAGCACTCACCGTGGACCTGACGAGCAATAATCTGCCGCTTCCACGCCTGCGAGTTCAAAATGGGTCGGTTATCGTGCCGGCTTATACCGACCTCAAACTGCATGACATCAGCGCCACGAGCGACCCGGCGACCGATCCGGAATGCGAGGCGCTCGACCAGAACCAGCCGGCAGGGTCGCCGGCATTCTTCGCCGGAAACTGCAAGTTCATCACGCGAAAACTGTGGGGCTTTTACAACCAAGGTGGAGCATTCATGCACCACGGAAAGTTCACCACTGCGCGCGAAGCGGTCGAAGCCCACAACGGTGAGGCTCTCTCCCAGCGGTTGGCATTCGACGCTTTGCCAACAAACCTGCAGAACGACCTGATTGAATTCTTGAAGTCGCTACAGGTTTTGCCGCCGGGCTTGAAAGCGCTGGTAGTCGATGAGCACGGCAGCCCAAAACAATGGCCGCCGTCGGCAGGCCCTTCGGAAGATCAACGCTAATGCAAGCCTTGTGGCGGAACTAGAGTTCGCGGAAACGATTTTGGGCCGTTTTCTTTTTGGAACTCTGTTCTCCGAGGAATTGCATCTTGACTAAAATCTCGGCACGCTATTAGGATTACTCATGCTTTTGCGGCCTTCGAACGGCTTCACTTGAACAACCCGCTAACCGCGGGTCCCGCTGGCAGGTTCTCTTTCTAATTCTGAATTGCTTAATCCAATTGCGTGGCTGGTACCAGGCCGGATAGTCGATTGCCCCAAGGAGGTTTCCGTCAATGATTTCTCGCAGGACCGTTTCTTTGGGTTTTGCTTTTACTTTTGCTCTCGCTGCTCTCGGGGCGGCTTTGTCTGCCCCGTCGCAGATGAGTGCTCCTGTTCGCAACTTCGAATTCACTTATCTCACGAGAATTCCCGCCTCGCCTCCAGGCGCCAAGACTCTAAAGATTTGGATTCCGCTGCCGCAATCGGATCTATACCAGGCGATCGGTGGCATGCAGATCGAATCCCCTTTTTCCTACGCGAAGCGTCGCGATCCGGAATACGGCAACGAGTACCTCTATCTTCAAATTCCCTCGGCAAAAGTGAGCGCGCTGGTAGACATACGCTTGAGCTTCCAGGTAACGCGCCACGAACACCGCGTCCTTCTCGATTCCCACCAGGTCAACGAGCAGTCACCCGGCATTGACCCGCAAACTCTCCGGCGCTTCCTTCAACCGGACCGTCGCGTCCCTCTTCAGGGAATCATCGCGGAACTGTCTGCACAGGAGACACATGGACTCCAGGACCCGCTCTCGAAAGCGCGGGCCATCTACAACTACGTCCTTGCCACCATGCGCTACGACAAGTCCGGCACGGGTTGGGGCAACGGCGATGCGATATGGGCCTGCACGGCCAAGCGTGGCAACTGCACGGATTTCCATTCGCTCTTTATCGGTATGATGCGGGCGGCCGGAATTCCTGCGCGCTTCGAAATTGGTTTCCCGCTACCGGCCGATCAGCATAATGGGCTTGTACCGGGATATCACTGCTGGGCCCAGTTCTACGTCGCGCCCTACGGCTGGATCCCGGTGGATGCCTCAGAAGCTTGGAAGCATCCGGATAAGAAGGACTATTTTTTTGGGGCGCATGACGACAATCGCCTGCAGTTTACCGTTGGACGAGACATCCGCCTCGACCCACCGCAGCAAGCCGATCCGCTCAACTACTTCATCTATCCTTACGCGGAACTGGACGGGAAGCCGTTCGCCATCGAGTCCAAGTTCTCGTTCCGGGATCGAGTGAACGACGGCAATTGAGATTCTCGCCGCTTGTCTCGGCTCCTCAATCTAATCATGTAGCACAGTGCGTCCGCGAAGTCAGCTTCATCTCAAAAGCGCGCCTCTCACCCCGCGTCGATTAATGTGGCCGGTCTACCGCGCCCCAGATTTTCGGCGGCTCTCCCGGTAGGGGCTTTTCTTCTTCATCTTCTCTTTCTTTGAACGTCCTCGGCGGCGGCAAGAACACGGTCTCCCGATTCTTCGTCCGGCCTTTCCCCATTAGCCTTTGTGCGAACGGCTTCCAGCATTCGGAGCAAATATCATATTCCTTGCTTTCAATTTCCTTCTGCAAACAATCCTTTGCTTCGCCGCAGAGATCACAAGTAATCATGTGAACCCTCCTTGAGACTCAATGCAACGGCTCTTGATTCTTGAGCGTAGCGTACACGGAAAACAGCCCACGTGGTCCACAAACAGGGTTCAGAGTAGACGCGAGACTCGCGGCCTATTTACCTGCGGCGTGCACCAGCAGTCGCGGCGTCCCGCCAACTAAAGTCATGATTGTGGACATATTGTCGCCATGTCGAAAGTCATCTTGAGTTCAGCGCTGACCGGCTGTAGCCTGGAAAAATTTCCGGAATGCATATTATTACCAGCAATCGGCTCGGGCATTGGTCGGCCAATCGGAGACTGAGCCACTACCGTCCACGCTAAAAACACGCCAGGCATCCATTCTTGTTCCTATGTCCCCGTCTGGCGTAATCTGAAAATAGCCAGTTCTTTTTCTGGAATCGAGGACCCAAGCCATGCCCGTTACTCGCAGGAATCTCTTGCACGGAATTGCCGCCGTCGGCACAGTCATGGCTGCCGGAGCGAGCCCCGTTGAAGCTTTTGTGCCAAGCGGATTAAAGCAGCCGCTTGCCGGTGCCCCTGGTTCCAGCCCTGTTCTGCTAAACCGCAACGAGAATGCCTACGGCCCGTCCGAAAAAGTGCAGGCTGTCATTCGTGAAGCTGCTACCGTCAGCAGCAGGTACCCGCGCGGCGAATACGATGACTTGGGAAAGATGCTCGCGGGACTTCACAAAGTGAAACCCGAGCAAATTGGTTTGGGCGCGGGTTCTTCCGAGATTCTGCGAATGGCCGGCGCCGCCTATCTTGGCCCCAATAAAAAACTCATTCTGCCGAACCCGACTTATCCTTCTCTCGGCAACTATGCCGAGGCGAATAGCATTCAAGTCGTAAAAATTCCCCTCACCAAGATGCAAGAGCACGACACGGATGCGATGCTCACCCGAGTCGATTCCTCGACAGGACTCCTTTACATCTGCAATCCCAACAATCCCACTGGCACTCTGACTCCCCGCAAGAACATAGAGTCTTTCATCAGCAAGCTCCCCGCGGATGTGATGATTCTGATTGACGAGGCTTACCATCACTTTGTCAGTGCCACAGCTGCTTATCGATCGTTTCTGGATTATCCCCTAGATGATCCGCGCGTCATTGTCGTTAGGACATTCTCAAAAATTTACGGTCTCGCAGGTCTGCGCATTGGGTACTCGGTGTCCTCGAAGGAAGTAGCCAGCCGCCTTTCCGCGTTTCGCGTGCAAAATGGCGTCACCATCGTCTCCTTGAAAGCGGCAATGGCAGCCTTGAAAGACACTTCTTACGTTCGGATGGCGGCGAAACGCAACGCCGACGATCGTCAGGAATTCATGAATCAGGTGAACGCCCGCATGCTTCGCGGCATCGATTCCCACACCAATTTCGTGCTCCTGAATCCTCTCCTGCCCGTCAGTGAAGTCATTTCTCATCTCGGGAAAAATGACGTTTACGTTGCCCCGCCGATTCCCGCAATGGAGAAGTACATCCGGGTTTCACTCGGCACTCCCGCCGAAATGCAAGAATTCTGGCGCGCCTGGGATCTCATGCCCACGGGCAAGATGGCGATGTAAAGCGGAACAATCCGGAATCGCGTGCTCGATCGCGGCCGGGGGCGACAATCGCGACACAGTGGGGGCTCGTCGCGATCCCAACGTTTACTTTGGCGTGTTTCACGTTGACGACTAGCTGAATCCAAAAACTGGCAACTAACACGGGCGCTCGGCGCTGCGAGCGCCCGCTACAAAGAAAAAGGATGTGGGGCCGAACCCAGATGATTTATTTCCACCGCGTTAACAAAATCTCCCCTCGTTGCGTCTAGCACATTTAACGCGTCACGGGGGAGGGGTACGCCTGATGGCAAACACCGGGTGCACACTTAGACTTTCGGTTCGGCACACGGAAGGGCTTGGGGCATTGTTGGCGGGCGTGCTGCTGCTTGCTTCGGGCGTTGCGGCGCAGAATGGCCCGCTTAGGAAGGCGGGCCCTACAGGGAGTTCGGCGGAGAAAATTGATCTTGAAGCGGTCAAGCAGATACGCGACGCTGCAATGAATCATTCACAGATTATGGAGATGGTTGGCGAGCTTAGCGACGTCAGAGGCCCGCGCCTGACCGGCTCGCCGGGCCTGAAGCGCGGCGAGGAGTATGCGCTCGACAAACTCCGCGAGTGGGGCGTGGCCAACGCGCATCTGGAGGCATGGGGACCCTTTGGCCGCGGCTGGTCGCTTGAAGGCTTGACAGCGAGCATGGTTTCGCCCGGCTTCAGTCCGCTGATCGCGTATCCTAGAGCGTGGAGCCCGAGCACGAACGGGACGGTTCGCGGCGAAGCGGTTTTCCTGGACGTAAAGACCGCCGCCGATCTTGAGAAGTACAAAGGCAAGCTGCGAGGGAAGATCGTGCTGTTCTCGCCAGCTCGGCACGTTGATCCGCTTTTTGAGCCGCCCGCGCGGCGGCAATCGGACGAAGAATTGCTTCGCCTCGCGAGCGTCCCGCCGCCCGGAGAAGCACAACCCTTTCAGTTCACTCCCGAGCAGCGGGCTTCCGAGGAATTGAACTACCGCAAGTGGAAATTTGTGGAATCGGAAGGCGCAGCCGTTGTGCTGCAGCCTTCGTATCGCGACGCTGGCACGGTTTACGTTACTTCCGCTACGGTGCCGAATCCGCCGGACATCCCATTTAACAAGCGCGTACAAGCGTGGGATCTCAGCAAACCAACAGTGGTCCCGCAGGCCAACGTCGCGGCCGAACAATATAACCGCATGATCCGGCTGCTGGGGCGGGGGATTCCGGTGCAACTGGAAGTGAACATCAGCGCGCGCTTCTATGACGACGACCCGACGAGCTACAACGTAATTGCCGAAATTCCAGGCACAGACCTACGGGACGAGATCGTGATGGTCGGCGGCAGCATTGACTCCTGGCACGCGGGCACCGGCGCTACGGACAACGCCGTGGGAGCCGCGTCGGCTCTCGAAGTCATGCGAATTATTCAATCCCTCAGTTTGAAGCCGCGGCGCACCGTTCGCATCGGTCTGTGGAGCGCCGAAGAGCAGGGAACTCTCGGCTCTCGCGCGTATGTGGCCGCGCACTTTGGGCGGAAAGTGGACACCCCCGACGGCGAGAGCGGGCGCGCGCGTTTTGAATTCAAGCCTGAGTACGAGAAGTTCGCGGGGTATTTTAATTTTGACTACGGCACAGGGCGCATCCGCGGAATCTACCTGCAGGGCAACGAAGCAGTGCGGCCGATATTTCGCGGGTGGCTGGAACCGTTCAAAGATCTCGGCGCTTCGACTTTGTCGATCTCCAATATTGGCGCGACCGACCACGTTTCCTTTGATGAGATTGGGCTGCCGGGCTTCGAGTTCATCCGGGACTACATGGAAGGCAACAACACACGCGCCCCGCACACGAATATGGATACGTATGACCACGTTTTGGAAGATGACCTGAAGCAATCCGCGGCCGTGGCGGCATCCTTTATCTATAACCTTGCGATGCGCGACGAGAAGCACCCTCGCAAACCCCTGCCCACCCGTTGATTCCGGTTAAAAACGAACAGGGAATACACCCGCCGCTGCGAGACCAGGATGAGTGGGCAGTTTTCGCAACGCGACGTGGTATTGGGCGTAATGCCGCGGATGCTTCGTCGATCTTTCTATTTAGCTAGGTAACCTTCGCTCGCATGTTGCGTGCTGGGCGCGACGCTCCGAAGCTGGCGGACCGGGGCAGGTCCCGTGGACTGACGAATCACGAACTCGGGCTCGATGGCGATCTCGGGCGTGTATTCGCCGCGTCCCTCAATGAGGTCGACGACTGTTTGCGCCGCGATTTGCCCCATCTTTATAAGTGGCTGCCTTACGGTGGTTAATCCGGGATTGGCGTAAGCTGCTCCGGGAATATCATCGAAGCCCACAATCGAAATGTCTTCCGGCACACGCAGGCCTGCTTCATGAAACGCCCAGATCGAGCCGATGGCCGCAATGTCGTTGTAAGCAAAAAGTGCCGTGAAAGGATGCTTCCTAGCCAGGAGTTGCTTGGTGAAGGAGTATCCAAGGCCGGGAGTCGAATCGAAGCCCTCCAGTTGGATGGTCAGCTCGGGACGAATGCGAACGCCGAGTTGCTGCGCCACCTCGCAGATCGCATTCCAACGCACGGTGGAATCCGAGCTCATGGTCTGTCCCCTAATGAAGGCGATTTCCTGATGACCGAGATCGCGAAGATGTTCGAGGGCCAACCTCGCGGCACGCGTGTGGTCCAGGATGATGTTGGTCAAGCCTTCGACGCGCTCATGTCCCGCCACGGCAACGGTAGGCAGAGCAAGCTTCTCCGTGAGGGACGTATCGGTGGTGATGAAGCCCTCCACGCCTCGCGTCAAGAGCATCTGCGCGTAGGTCTGCAGGAGCTTCGGATCATGACGGTGGATCACGGTGAGGAAGAAATAATTGTTCTTGCGCAAATATTCTTCGATGCCGCTGATCACCATCGAGCCGTAGGCGTCGCCGATTTCTTCGGCGATCACTCCAATGGTATAAGTTCTCTTCAATCGCAGGGTGCGGGCAAAAAAGTTAGGACGATAATTGAGCGTTTGCGCAGCTTCGATGATGCGATTTTTTGTTTGCGCAGGAATAGAACGCGCCGCAGGAGAATTGTTCAGGGCTGCGGAAACCGTTCCCGGAGTCAGCCCGAGGTGTTCTGCGATGGTCTTTAGGGTGACCTTACCCTCGCTACCCTCGCTGCGAGGGCCCGGCTTCTTTCTCGGCGGCGGCGTCATATAGGGGTACTCCACACATCTTCCAAAATTGGGATATGGGAAATAGTGTGCCCAAGCGTGAAAGCGTACGCCGCCAGGTTCACCCAACGTCCTGTAAGCCGCCATTCTAGCTTAACTTGGGCCTTGACAAGCAAACTTGCGATGCCTGGCGCCGAGCGCAGGCTTCGCCTGACGATCGGCCTGGTGCTCCATTTATGTGGATGAAGAGCGTAGCTGGGGAATGCCGCCAAGGCAGGAGGGCTCCTAGCCTCCATTCTTGCTGGCCGCAGAATATCATTATTTTTCTTTAGAATATCATTATTTCTGCTTGACAAGCCTGCGGGAAAGGTCTAAATACCTCGCTAGTACAAAAGCATTACGTCCCGTAGTGCTTTAGGGGTTGGGTTCTTTCTCGAATATGTGCTGGGGTTAAAGAGAATATGAGTCCGATGCAATTTGCTTCCATGCGGATGTCATGCTCTCTTTTTTCGCGCAAATTTTTCCTCGAGGGGTAAACGAATGAATATTCGATTTTCCAATGTAAATGAATCGATCAGCAAATCGCGAGTGATCGTTTCGCTTCTCGCAGTTCTTGCGCTCGTTCTCTGTACTGCTTTTGCTGCGCGCGCACAGGTCACTACGGCAGACGTCCGCGGCACGGTCATGGACGACCAAGGCGCAGCGGTTGCTGGAGCTGATGTAAGTATCACCAGTTCCGGCACGGGCTATACGCGGTCGATGAAGTCGACGGCCGACGGCCAGTACAGCTTCACGGAGCTGCCGCTGGGTACTTATAGCATTCACGTCACCCACGCGGGGTTCAAGGCCGCCACGGAGACCGGCATCGTGCTGCACGTCAACGACAGCTTGGTGCTCAACGTCGGTCTGAAGGTCGGCGCAATTAGTGAATCGGTCACCGTGGAAGCCTCACCCGTAGCGGTCGAGACCACCAACGGAGAGTTGAGTGGTTTGATCCAGGCGAGTCAGGTGGAGGAATTACCGCTCAACGGGCGCAACTTCATGCAACTGGTTACCCTGGTGCCGGGCGTGGCTCCCGCGGAAGCCTTCAGTGTGAGAAATAAAGGACTCAAAGGCGCCTCGGACGTTTCCATCAGTGGCAGCCCCTCCAACGTCGACGGCGCCAATAATAACGATACTGGCTCGCAGCGCACCATTCTCGTCTATCCTTCGACGGAAGCGATCGAGGAGTTCAAGATCGAGCGCAACAGCTACGGCGCCGAATTTGGCCTGATGGCCGGAGGGACGGTCAACCTGGTCACCAAGGGCGGCAGCAATGATTTCCACGGCAGCGTCTACTATTCCGGACGCAATGACAAGTTGGACACATTCGACACTGAACTCAAGGCAGGGTGCCCCACGTGCCCCAAGAACAAACTTCGCGCAAACGACTACGGCTATACCATCGGTGGACCCATCAAGAAGAACAAGGTCTTCTTCTTTTTTAATCAGGAATGGAACAAGCGCATCGAAGGGCTGACAGCGACTAACCACGTCCCAACCATGTTAGAGCGCGGCGGAGATTTTAGTGACCTTGCCGCTTGCCCGGCTTCCGCTGGTACAGGCTATCCTGCTGGTGGCCTTCACGACCCCACTGCAGCCCCGGGCACTTTTGGTTTTGCGGGCACCACGAACACGAACACCATCCCGACGGCACAGCTGAGTCCGGGTGGACAGTTGGCTTTGACGCAATATCCGACTCCTACGCTTCCGTACACTTCAACTTCTTGTCCGTTCTTAAACTGGACAGCATCGCAGAATGTCCCTACTCCTTGGCGCGAAGAGAGCGTTCGAGGCGACATCAATCTTACAAAAACCCTCACTTTGATGTTGAAATTCACGAATGATTCCTGGCAGATCGGACCACCCTCCAACGGTTTCGGCTGGGGGAATAATGCCCTTGGAGTTATTGATGAATCGTGGAATCAGCCTGGACGGATTGCCGCGGCTAAATTGAGCAAGACTATCGGACCCAACGCCGTGAACGACTTCCAGTTCTCTTACTCCGCGAACCGCATCACCATCAACCCAACGAATCTCGCCCTCGAACAAAAGCTCAACGATGCCATCCCAACTTTTTTCCCACTCTCGGGCAAAAGGTATGGAGACAAGGGGCCAAGCATTTGGTTCTCTGGCTGGGGCAATGCCCATCTTCCCAGCGTTTGGACCATTGCGCCGTGGGCGAACGCGCAAGATCTGTACACCTGGCAAGACGATTTTTCGATCGTCAAGAGCCGCCATACACTCAAATTTGGAGCCATTTACAGCAGAAACTCCAAGAACGAGCAGCAATCCAACGCGGAATTTGGCGGGCTGTTTGGTGCCGTTGGTTACAACGGATGCAGCGGAAAAGTCGTCGCGGGGCAGTGCCCCAACGCGTCAGGCAACCAGACCGGATATGATGTGGCCAACGTGCTGCTGAAAAACATGGCGTTTAATTGGAGCGAAGCCAGTAATATTAACATCAATGATATCCGTTGGCGGAACACCGAGTTTTACGCCGCTGACACTTTCCGTTTGAGCAGCCGCCTCACCGTTGTTTATGGCGTACGTTACTCCCAGCTGCCAAACCCCTACTTTGATGATAACCTCTACACATCGTTTAACACGGCCGCTTATAATCCGGCGCTTGGAAACGCTACTTGCAACGGCTTGTTGTATGCCGGGAATACCAATCCATGTCCCGCGGGAACGGGCGGAACGCCGGGTCCAAACCGCGCTCTCTGGAATAACAACAATCACATGTTCGCGCCGCGGCTGAGTTTCGCCTACGATCCCACTGGAAAGGGTAAATGGGCTATCCGTGCTGGCGGCGGTCAATTCTTTAACCGTGATCGCTTGTTCGCCTTGCAAATTGGCGGTTCAAATCCGCCATTCATTGGCAACTTCACTACGACCAATGGACGCTTTATCGACAGCATCACTCAGCCGGGTGCTTGCACACCGACCTGCTTCGGGCAGGGCCTCGGCAACGCAGGCATCGGCGGTGAGACCAGCAATCAGATGCCCAACAGTTGGCAGTACAACCTGACTGTGCAGCATGAGCTCTTCAGGAACGCCGTGCTGGAAGTGGGTTATGTTGGCAACCACAACGTTCACTGGGAGATTCGCTCCGATATCAACGCGGTTCCTGCGGCCAGCCGCCTGACCTATATCCAGGATTCAGGTAACGGCCCTGCCCGCGCCGCGCTCCGTCCCTTTGGCCCTCTGAAGGGAGACAATTCGCTTACCTACTACACGCATAACGCTTCCTCAAGCTACAATTCGCTGCAAGCGTCGTTCAATATGCGCTTCACACGTAGTTCCATATTCCAGGTGGCTTACACCTGGTCGAAGCTGATATCGGACACGCAGTTGATCGATACACCCGCGCTCAACGTCGACCACTATAATCCGAGTGCGAGCCGTGGTCCGGACTTGCTAAATCGTCCGCAAATCCTGGTCGCAAACGTGGTCTACAACCTTCCCACGTTACAGGGCCAACAGAAATATGTCAGAGGCGCTCTTGGTTCATGGGAAATCAGCAGCATCGTGAACCTGGCGACCGGCCCTTCCCTGACGCCGATTATCAATAGCATCCAAAACCTGGGTGATCCTTCGGGTACCGGAAGTAACAGCCTGGAACGGCCCATGCGTGTGCCAGGCCAGCCGTGCCGCGGCACTTCCGGTGACAGCAGGCAATGGTTAAATCCGAACGCTTACACCATGAACGGCTTCGCGCTGGGTCAGATCGGGAGTTCCGGCGTCGGTATCTGCTCTGGCCCCGGCAACAGCGACGTGGATACGTCGCTGCGGAAGAACTTCAAGCTCACCGAACGGGTGAAGATGCAGTTCTCATTTGACTTCTTCAACCTGTTCAACCATCCGCAGTATCAGGCAAGCGCCATCAACATGGGCTTGAATTTCAATGCTCCGAACACTGCCGCCAGTCCCGAATTCAAGACTGCCGCTGGGGCTGGGACGACGAGCCTCAGCAACGCAGTCTCTATCCAGAATACAACCCTGAATCCGGGCACGTTCGGTTACGCGACAGGAACTCGCGAGAACGGTTGGCGCACATTGCAATACGGTCTGAAGTTTAGCTTCTGACCGCTGACCACAACCTGATTCTTCGAACCGTCCCGCCAGGCCGGCACAGCCCTGGCGGGACGGTTTTTTAAGAACCAGCTAAAGCGGCTGTTTTGATTTGTTTCGAAGTGAAATCCTTGTGAGCTAGAATGGAACCATGCCCGGTTATCCTTTGAGACCTCCGCTACTCGGAATCTTCTTTCTCGCTCTTACCCTGATGGCTCCGAAGCTTGTCGCCGCACAAGCCGCCGGACCGCAATCGGTCCGCATTCCCCCGCCCCCTGCGAAAGCTGGCCCCGCTAAGTCCAAGACGGATCGCGGCAGCCTCCCGCCTGTGCCCACCTTCAAAGACATTGCAAAGGACGTTGGGCTCACCATCGTCCATGTCGCTGCCCCGGAAGCACATTACGTCATCGACTCCACCAGCGGCGGCGCAGGCCTCTTCGATTGCGATGACGACGGTCGCCTCGATGTCGTCCTCGTCAACGGCTCCACCGTCGAGCGCTTCCGTGCCGGTGGCGACCCTCTCGTCACTTTGTATCACCAGGAACCCGACGGCACCTTCAAGGACATTACCAAGGAAGCCGGACTCACCCATCGCGGTTGGGGCATGGGAGTAGCCGTCGCCGATTACGACAATGACGGCAAGCTCGATCTATTCGTCACTGGTTTTGGCGGCAGCGCTCTCTACCACGGCCTTGGCAATTGCAAATTCGAGGACGTCACCGAAAAGGCCGGCGTCGGCGGCAGCGGTTTCATGACCGGAGCTGCCTGGGGCGACTACGACCGCGACGGTTTCGTCGATCTTTTCGTTTCCCGCTACTCCCATCTCGACATGAACAATCTCCCCCAATTCGGCAGCAACAAATTCTGCCGCTTCAAAGGCATCCTGGTGCAATGCGGCCCCTGGGGCCTGGAGGGTGAAAGCGATTTCCTTTATCACAATCGCGGCGACGGTACCTTCGAAGAAGTTTCCGTCAAAGCCGGGGTCCACGATGAGATCGGCTACTACGGTCTGGGAGTTACGTGGGTGGACTACGACGACGACGGATGGCCGGACCTCCTTGTCGCCAACGACTCGGTTCCCAACTACCTCTACCACAACAATCACAACGGTACGTTCACCGATGTGGGCTTGCTCACTGGTGTCGCGCTCAGCGGCGAAGGCATGGAACTTGGCAACATGGGCGTCGATTGGGGCGACTACGACCACAGTGGGCGTCTGAGCTTCTTTGTTACGCACTTTGAAGAGCAGCCCAACTCACTCTATCGCAACGTAGGGCCGCAAGGATTCGACGACGTCAGTTGGACTTCCAGCGTGGGCCAGCCTAGCTACTCTTACGTCGGCTGGGGCACTGGCTTTTTTGATATGGACAATGACACCTGGCTCGACATTCTTGTCGCTAACGGGCACGTGTATCCACAGATTGACACCCTGGAAACTGGCCCTCGCTTTCGTGAGTCGCTTCTCCTCCATCGCAACAATCGCGACGGCACCTTCGACGAAGTCTCCAAGGAATCTGGCCTCGCCGCTCTACCTCTCCATTCTCGCCGTGGCGCCGCTTTTGGCGACGTCTTCAACACCGGCAACGTCGACGTCTTGCTTCTAAACGTAGGGGAGGCGCCGTCGCTTCTAAAGAATACTAATGCGGATGGCTATCATCGCGTCCTGTTCAAGCTCATCGGCACGAAGAGCAACCGCGCCGCAATCGGCGCGCGCGTAACCATTCGCTCCGCGGGCGTAAAGCAATTCAGCGAAGTCCGCGGCGGCGCAAGCTATCTCTCGCAAAACGATCTGCGTCTCCACTTCGGCCTTGGCACGGCCAAAAAGATGGAATCCGTGGAAATCCGTTGGCCCAACGGCACGGTCGAAACATTTCAGAATGTGGCGGCAGACTGCATTTATACGATCGTGGAAGGCGCGGGAATTCGAGATACCAAGGCCTTGCCGCCGCCGGCCAACTCCGTAGCCGCGGGCGCCCATTGATTTTCGTGGGGATCTGCTCTTCGCTTTCGCGATGGACTCTGCTCAAAGACTTTGGGACACCATGGCTCCAGATGGTCATCAGTCGCCTGGATTCGTTATACCCTTGAACAGCCACCACAGAGGCATCGTACTGGTCGTCGCGTTGACGGTGTCCTTTGTCCCCGTCACTCGGGCAACGGACAATTCCGGAGAAACCCTGCGCCGGCAGTTTGAGGCCGCCAAGGCATCGCTGGCCGCCGGCGATCTCGGCCAGGCAGAAACTAACTATCGTCAGACGATTGCGCTCGGTTTGCGTCAGCTGGGTAATCTTTCCATCTCCGAAGAACAGTTCGAACAGGCCACTCGGCTCCTGGATGATGCTGTGAAGCTCGCCCCTGCCGACGCCGACCTTCAGGTTGAAGCAGGCATTGCCTGGTTTCGCAGGGGCGACCCGCAAAAAGCTACAGAGCTGGTCCAATCCGTTCTGACAACGCACCCGGACAACGGGCGCGCGCACAATGTCCTCGGCCGCATCAGACTTTTCAAGGGCGATACCGAAGGATCGATCGAAGAGCTGAAAAAGGCGGTCGCTCTCCAGGACGATTTCGAGACCTCTTATTTTCTCGGAGTCGCTTACCTGAAGGCTAAGAGAGTGTCGGAGGCTTCTGCCTGGTTTAACGAAGTGCAGTCCAAGATGGTGGATTCAGCAGCTTTGCACGTGTTATTCGGGCGAGCCTACACGCTGACGCACTTTCCCGAACCGGCCATGGCGGAATTTCGCAAGGCCATCAAACTTGATCCGAAGTACCCGCGTGCTCATGGTTTTCTCGGTTACTCCTATCTCGAACAATTCGGCGAGCAGGCCTATCCGCAGGCGCGTGAAGAGTTCGAGAAGGAGTTGAAGGTCAATCCCGATCAATATTACTTTCTGATGTTGCTGGGGATCGCGACGGTGGCTCTGCGGGACTTTCCTGCTGCGGAAGTTACTCTACGGCACGCCATACGTTTGAGTCCCGGCGAGGCTACTCCTTATCTCTATCTCGGTGAAACCTACACCGAAACCAATCGCATCGCCCTCGCCATCCCGGCCCTGGAAAAGTATGTCAGCCTGGTGCAGCATCCCGAGGAAATGCTGCGCGACGTCAGCCGGGCCTACTACCTGCTCGGCCAGGGCTTGCTTCGTCTGGGCCGCGTCCAGGATGCGAAGAAAGCGTTGGCCAGTTCACAGCGTTACCGCGAAGCTAAATTCAGATACGATGAAAAGCACATCTTCGACGAAAAGCCCGCCAACGACGGCGCCGATAGCCGGCCTTCCGAGCGCGTTGCCGGGCTCCTCGATGTCGGCGCTCCTGACGAAAATAAGACTACGGAATCAATGGCGCAGGGAGGCGTGCCCGCGAATACAATCGGCGTCCAGCAGCCTCCTGCGCTTCAGAAAGCGGTAGAGCCGAAGGATACCAAGCAATATCGCTCTTTTGTCTCCGAAATTCTCGCCAGCTCCTACAACGATCTCGGTGTCATGCGTGCCAAGGCCTCCAAATTTACAGAGGCTTCGGAATATTTCAAGCAAGCCGTGGCCTGGAAGCAAGATCTTCCCGGGCTCGACCGCAACTGGGGCCTCGCTGCTTATCGCGTCCAACTTTATTCCGACGCCATCCCGCCGCTGGAGCGCCAGCTCGCTGCCGCCCCCAGTGACAATTTCGTTCGCCAGCTTCTGGGAATGAGCTATTTCCTGACGGACAACTTCGTGAAGACCGCGCAAGTGCTCCAGCCTTTTCTCAAGGCGCCACCAGACGACCCGGGACTACTCTTTGCCTGGGGCACGGCCCTCGTTCGAACGCATCAATCCGAGCTTGCCGCCGGAATCTTCCGCCGCCTGCTGGAGCAAAACGCCGCCAATCCATCCGTTCATCTTCTCCTCGGGCAGGCTTACGCCCAGCAGGGAGACTTTGCCGGCGGTCTCAACGAACTTAAATCCGCCCTACAACTCGACCCGCGTCTCCCCGAAGCCCACTATTTCATGGGCCTCATCCATCTTCGCCAGAGCGATTTCGAATCCGCGGCCACGGAATTTCGCGCCGAGCTGGAGATTCGCCCTGCCGATCCGGTCACCACCTATCATCTCGGCTACTCTCTTCTCTTGCAGGGCCACGCGGAGCAGGCTGTGGCCCTCTTGCGCGAGGTGGTCCACGCCAAGCCCGACTATGAAATGGCGCGTTTCGAACTCGGCCGCGCGCTGCTACAGCAAGGCGATGCCGCTGGTGCCATCGAAAGTCTCGAAGCTGCAAAAAAACTCTCTCCTGATCGTGACGCCACCTACTTTCAATTGAGTCAAGCCTACCGTCGCGTCGGCCGCTTGCCGGAAGCGCAGCAGGCTCTAGCTGACTATAAGAAACTCATTGAGACCAACAGGTTGAAGAAGCGCGAAAGCCTCGAAGCGGACAAGCCATGACTCGGTTGAGTCGCTGGCAATACCCCACGATATTCTTTCGAATGGAACCCCTTGGTCAGATGTTTGAACAGACAAAGCGAGAAACGACTCGCCATCCTTTGTAATAGCGCCTGCGGGAAGCCGCGCCCGCCCGCACCAAGTGTGCCCGAGCGGGGATTTCATTTCATGTAACGCTCGCTGCAGTTTCCTCGCGAAACGCGCGGCACACGATGTATCGTTAGCATGGAGCCCAAAGAGGGGCCTTCGGTCTGCCATGAAAAAGTTGCGCTTTTTGGTTTCCCTTACGACGGACGACAACGATTACCAGATCGAACAGGCGAAATCCGCCGAGCAAATGGCTCGCAAACTGGGCGTCGAAATCCAGATCGTTTATGCGGATAACGACGCGATTACGCAGAGCACTCAAATCCTGAAAGCGATCCAGGCGGACGACAATCAGCGGCCGGACGCCGTTGTGTTTGAGCCTGTCGGAGGCACTGCTTTGCCTCAGGTCGCCCGTGCCGCCGCAGCCGCGGGTGTCGGCTGGGCCGTGCTGAATCGCGACGCCAACTACATCCCGGAACTGCGCAGATCGTCTCCTGCCCCCGTTTTCGGCGTGAGTTCCGACCATCTCGAAATTGGCCGCATCCAGGGCCGTCAATTTGCTGCGCTCCTGCCCAAGGGCGGCTCCATCCTATATATTCAGGGACCGGCGGAGAATTCCGCAGCCAAGGAACGCACCACGGGGATGCAGGAGACGAAACCGACAAATATTCACTTCACTCTGCTCAGAGCGCAGTGGACCGAGGAAAGCTCTCAGCGATCCGTGCGTTCCTGGTTGAAATTAAGCACCTCACAAAGAGCGACTATTGACCTGATTGGCGCTCAGGATGATTCGATGGCCATCGGTGCCAGGAAGGCCTTTGAAGAATTGCCGAACGAGTCGGAACGGGAACGCTGGCTGAAGCTGCCTTTCACCGGCTGTGACGGCTTGCCCAAAACCGGCGAGGCTTGGGTTCGCAGTGGGCTGTTGGCTGCGACGGTCTATGTTCCTCCCAATACCGGCATGGCCATCGATATGCTCTTCCAGGCCATTCAGAACCGCAAACCTGCCGCCGAGCGCGCCCTCACCGTCCCCGCTTCTATCCCCACCCTCGATCAGTTGAAATCTCGCTGATCACCAACCGCAGGTCTCTCTAGTCGGAAGGTCTCTCGGGCTTTTGCTCATTGACTAAGAGCTTGCAAGACCTCACCTCTCAGAGTAAATCTGAAGACGCGTCTGAACTCCGTGACTTCGGGAGCGAGCATTATGGAGACGGCCTTGCAGAATCTGCGTTATACCATTCGTGTCTTGAGCAAGAATCCCGGCTTCACAGCCGTCGCAATTCTCTCGCTCGCCCTAGGAATTGGCGCAAACACCGCCATCTTCACGCTGATCAATGCCTTGCTCCTTCGTAATCTCCCCGTCCGCCACCCGGAGCGCCTCGTCCAGCTTGTTGCGGTCCGACCGGATGGCAAAGTCCCCTTCTCCTATCCCATGTTCCGCGAAGTCGAGCGCAACCAGCGCGTTTTCACCGGATTGATCGGCGGGGGCGCCGCCGGAATGTTCAATGTCGAAGTGAACGGAGTTCTTGAGCAGAACCACTTGATGACCGTCACGGGCAATTGTTACTCCGAACTCGGCACAACTCAGCTTATAGGTCGATTGCTCACGCGGGAAGATTCCAATCCCAGCAGCGGCACAACCTCGCAAGTGGCTGTGCTCGGCTATGAGTTCTGGCAACGGCGCTTTGGCGGCGCGCTAGACGTTGTCGGAAAACAGATTCGCATCGAGGGCCGTCCCTTCACGATTATCGGCGTCACTCGAAAATGGTTTGCGGGAATGACCACCGGTGAGCCGCCCGACGTCACTATTCCCATCACCGCCTACCCCCAGCTCGCTGAGGGGAATGAATTCACTCTCGACAGCCGTTCCATACTTTGGCTGTCTGTGATCGGTCGTCTCAAGGACGGCGTCACTATCGAGCAGGCTCGCGCTCAGCTCCAATCCTTCTGGCCGGAACTCCTCCTCGCCACAGCTTCCACAGAGACCCCCGGACCTCGGCGGCAAAGGTTTCTCTCGATGGGTCTGGAGGTTACATCGGCCGCAAAAGGCCTTACAAGTGGCCTGCGTTCCAAATTTGCACGGCCGCTCTACGTGCTCGCCGCAATCGTAGGATTGATTCTGCTCGTAACCTGCGTGAACCTCGCCAA
>WNFD01004855.1_pt1 | contig 23182 bp, 17 predicted proteins | sample 5400491 | NCBI WGS metagenome assembly WNFD01 (sample SAMN13153343, study PRJNA577476) | soil metagenome | isolation source: 120 cm saprolite under Douglas fir tree site 2 hole 2 replicate 2 | place: USA:California | collected 2015-04-18
CTGGGAGAGGTCGTGCGGCTCGTGGCGCTCGACAGTCAGTGGTGGCTGCAGGACGGACCGAAGCCCGGCCCCACGTCGTCGTGCCCCGCCGCCACTGAGGGCGCGGTGATCGATTCGTTGCGAGCGGCACTGCGCGCCGTCGGCAAGCGTGCCGTAGTCGTAGCGGCTCATCATCCACCCGCGAGTGGCGGGGTGCACGGCGGGCACTTCGGTTGGCAGGACCACCTCTTTCCGCTGCGCAACATCAAGCCGTGGCTGTGGATTCCTCTTCCCGTCATCGGGTCGGTGTATCCGCTCGCGCGCGCCGAAGGAATATCCAGCCAGGATATCCCCAGCCGCGCGTACACCCGTATGCGGGTTGCATTCGACAGTGCGTTCGCGGGCGCCCCAGCTCCGCCGCTCATCTACGCGGCGGGCCACGAGCACACCCTGCAGGTGATAGCGGGTACGAGCACGCGCTACGTGCTCGTGAGCGGCACCGGCACATTCGGTCACATCGAGCGCGTCACGGAGCTCGACAGCACCCGGTTCGCGCGCAGCGCCAGTGGCTTCATGCGCGTCGAGTTCTTGCGCGACGGTCGCGCCCGGTTGGGCGTAATGATCATCGATCGCGCCGGGAGCGCGACGGAGGAGTTCGGATTATGGCTCAATTGAGCAGGCCGTGCCCGTGGGTTGTCGGCCTGGCGACGGTGCTCATTCCGGTGACCCTCGCCGCGCAGGCAACGGCGCCGACTCGCTCCCCCACCAGGCAAACGGTGGTCGCGGGAGATCACTATAGTGCGGGGTGGCTGCATCGCCTCTTGCTGGGTGCGCACTACCGCGACCTGTGGGCGACGCCCCTCGAGGTCGAGGTGCTGGACCTGTCCCGGTTCGCCGGCGGGCTCACGCCGACCGGGTGTGGCGGTCGTCGGGAAACGAAGGTGCTGCGTTTGCTGGGCAAGGATGGACGCCAGTACGTGTTCCGCTCGGTGGACAAGGATCCCACCTTGGCGCTGCCGCCCGAGCTGCGCGCGACCTTCGCCCAGGACCTGGTCCAGGACCAGATCAGCTCGGCGCATCCCGGTGCACCCCTCGTGGTTGCCCCGCTGCTCGATGCAGCGGGCGTCATGCACGTGGAGCCGCGGATCGCGCTCCTGCCCGACGATGCGCGCCTCAAGGGGTTCGACTGCGTGCCCCCTGGCTTCAGGCTCGGCATGATCGAGGAGCGCCCCACGGAGCCGCCGGACAACGATGTGGGGTTCGCCGGCGCGGTCGAGCTCGCCGGGACGAAGAAGCTGTTCGAGCACCTCGAGCACAGCTCCCGACACCGGGTGGACTCACGCGCCTTTCTAGCAGCCCGACTGATGGATGTCTTCATCGGCGACTGGGACCGGCATCAGGACCAATGGCGCTGGGCGCGGTTCGATTCCGGCGGCGTTCATTGGTGGCGGCCCATCCCACGTGACCGCGATCAGGCGTTCGCACGCCTCGACGGCCTGCTCGTCTGGCTCAGCGGGTACTATTGGCCCGAGCTCATCGGCTTCGGCGACGACTACCCCAGCATCTGGCGCCTTACCTTAACCGGGGAGGTCCCCGACCGGCGGCTCCTCGTTGATCTCGAAAAGCCGGTGTGGGACTCGGTCGCGCGGACGCTCCAGGCCCGGCTCACCGACTCCGTGATCGAAGCCGCCGTGCGACGGCTGCCCCCGGAATACTTCCGCAAGAGCGGGCCCGCCCTCACGCGGGCGCTGGAGCGGCGGCGGAATCACCTGCCCCAGGTCAGCGATCGCTACTACGCTCTCGTCGCCGGCGTGGTGGACATCCACGCCACGGATGAGCGCGACGTGGGAGTCATCGAGCGTCTCGAGGGCGGTCGCGTCTCGGTGCGGCTGTCGGCCGACGGCGCGGCCGTGCCGTACTACCGCCGCACGTTCGATGGCCGGGAGACGCAGGAGATCCGCATCTACCTGCACGGCGGGGATGATCGGCTCATCGTGCGCGGCGCCGCGGGATCGGGCGGCGGTCCGCTGCTGCGCGTGATCGGAGGCGATGGGGATGACGAGCTGACCGATTCCTCGCGGGCCGGGAGAACCAAGTTCTACGACGACCGCGGGAACAACCGCTTCGTGACGGGACCGGGGACGTCCGTGGATCGCCACCACTACGAGGAGCCACCGCGCGACTCGTCCCTCGGCCGGCCGCGCGATTGGGGATCACGCTGGGTGCCGCTGACGTGGCTCAACTATTCATCGGACTACGGCCTGTTCGTGGGAGCGGGCGCCGACGGCACCGGGTACGACTTCCGGCGGCTGCCGTACAACTCCCATTTGAGAGTGCGCGGGGGGTACGCGACCGCCGCCCAGACCTACCGCGCCGAGTTCACGGGTGAGTTCCGCGGCATCGCGCCGCCCGTCATCGTGAGGCTCCACATGCGCGCGTCGGGGATCGACGTGCTTCGGTTCTATGACTTCGGCAATGAGACCCCCGACACGGGCTCAACCGATTTCCACAAGGTGAAGCAGCAGCAGTACGTCGTTGCGCCGGCCTTGGAGTTCTCGTTGTCGAACGCCGCGAGCTTCTCGCTCGGCCCCGTGTTCAAGTTCGCCCATACCAACCTCGAGGGTGGCACGCTGATCAACGCCAGGCGACCCTACGGCGTCGAAGATCTGGGGCAGATCGGTGCCGCAGCGGACTTTCAGGTCGACACGCGAGACCACCCTCGGGCTGCACGCCGTGGCGTCACCTTCAGGTTCGGCGGGACCTACTACCCCAAGGCGCTGGACGTGACGTCGTCGTTCGGGGAGGGGCATGCCGAGGCGAGCTCGTACCTCACGGCACGCGTGCCCTTGAGGCCCACGCTGGCGCTGCGCGTCGCCGGCAGGAAGGTCTGGGGGACCTATCCCTTCTATGAAGCGGCCTTTGTCGGCGGGGACTCGACGGTGCGCGGCTTCGTGGAGCATCGCTTCGTGGGCGACGCGGCGGTCTTCGGAAACCTCGAGCTGCGGCTATCCATCGCCAAGCTCTTCATCCTGTTCCCGACCCAGCTGGGGGTCTTCGGACTCGGGGACGCCGGACGGGTGTACCTCTCGGGCCAGACGTCGGACCGCTGGCACGCCGCCGCCGGGGGCGGCATCTGGCTGTCGTTCCTGAGTCCCGCCAACACCGTGTCCGTGGCCGCGGCGCATAGCGTCGAGGGTACGCGCTGGTACGTGAAGGCCGGGCTCGCGTTTTAGGGATGACGCCCGAGTGGAAGGCGGAGGTCCCAACCCTGGACCTCCTGAACCGCATGGTGACGGACCCGCTTCCTCTGGGCCTCAGCGCCGGCCCGGTGGAGCCGTTCTTCCAGCGGGACATATACTTCGACTCCGCCGACTGGACGCTGCGTCGGCGCGGCGTGAGCTGCCGGTTCCGTATGCGCGTCGACGACCGGCGCGTGCTCACGCTGCGCACGATCGGCCGGTGGGAGGGCGGCGTCCCCCTCGTCCTGGCGCAAACATTCGAGGCCGACGTCCCCGAGCTCGAAGGCGCCCAGGCGCTCGCGGGCACGTCCGATCCGGCGCGACGACTGCGCTCCCTCATCGACCCCGCCCTGCTGTTGCCCCGTATCCAGTTCGAAACCGAGCGACGCGTGCGGGGCACCAAAGCCCGTTGGTTCTCGCGGGGGCGCTACGACGTCGTGTACGACGTCGTGACCGTGCGCAGCCATCAGATGGCGGTGGCCTTCGAGGAGCTGAAGCTCCAGGAGCGCGCGCCGGGCCGGCCGGGCCTCGAGCGCCTGGCGCGGGCGTTTCAGGAGCGGTACGGCCTGCGCCCCTCGCTGGTGGGCAAGGTGGACCGGGCCGCCAAGCTGTTACGCGATCTCGAAAGCGGCAGCCTGGCGCAGGTCGCGCGCGGCGGTCACGAAGTCGCCGTCGTCGCCGTCGAGGGGGGATCCGTTGCCATGCTGACGGAATCGAGCTCCCTCACGTTGCCAGTGCGCGGCGGCACCGGGGAGGAAGCCTGCCGCGAGATCCTGCGCGCCTTTTTCGGGAGCGCGGACGGATTGGTACGCTTCCTCGGCATGGCGCCTGGAGGGCTGGCGGGTACGAGACCCGTGCTCGAGGTGTGGCTGGCACGGCGCGTTTCGAGCGCCGGGGGTGCGGGCGGGCGCGTGCAGTGGCTGCCGCTCGAGGAGCTGCTCGCCGCGGCTGGGTCACCGGCGTTGCGCGACCCGCGGACCCTCGCGGCGCTCACGGTCGCGGCGCGGTCGGACGTGCTCGCCGATTGGACGCGCCCCAGCGAGGGGGCACCGGCGGCACCGCGCCAGATAGGCGAGCGCCGGGTGCGACTCTCCGAGTACGCCCTGCGCTCCCCCATTGCCGACCTCGCCCGGCCAGAGGCCGATCACTTCCTGAACGGCGATCTCAGCCTGATCGAGTTCAACGCCCGGGTCCTGGAGCTGGCGGAGGACACGAGCGTCCCGCTGCTCGCCCGGATCAGGTTTCTGTCCATCCTGAGCGCGAATCTGACGTCTGCCTGCCGGCGCTCGCCGCGCACGGCGTCCGGATGTTGCGCTGGGGGGAATTGACGGCGCCCCAACAGGAGTCGCTGCGCCGCTACTTCACGGACGAAGCGTTTCCCCTGATCACGCCGCAGGCCATGACGCGCGCGCCGGGGCACCCCTTCCCGGTTATTCCCACCTTGCGACTGTCCCTCGCCGTCGTGATACGAGATGCGCCCGGCGGACCGATGCACTTCGCCTATCTGAAGGTGCCGGAGGCGCTGCCGCGCTTTGTGAAGCTCGCCGACGGGAGCGGGTTCGTCCCCGTGGAGGATGTGATCCGCGCGAACTTGAGCCAGGTCTACCCGGGGCGACTGGTCGAGGAGGCGTACGCGTTCCGCGTGACCCGGGGCGCCGACTTGGAGCTCGACGAGCATCACGCGGTGAGCCTGCTGCAGGTGATCGAAGAGGAAACGAAACGGCGCCCCTACGGCGCCGCGGTGCGGGTGGAGATCGCGGATGAAATGCCGGAGGCGGTCCGGGAGCTGCTGCTGCGCGAGCTGCAGTTCGAGGAAGTGACCGCGAGCATCCCCCCGGGTGCCGGAGACTTGTATGCGGCGCACGGTCTCCTCGATCTCGGAGGGCTGCGCGAGCTCACGCGCCTTCCGCTCCCCGAGCTGGACTACCCGCCCCACCGCGGCGGCGTGCCGATCGAGGAGGGTCGATCGATCTTCGCGATCCTCGCGGAGCGGGACATCCTGGTCCACCACCCCTACGACGCGTTCGAGGCCACGGTACAGCGCCTCGTGGTCGAAGCCGCGGACGACCCGGATGTGGTAGCGATCAAGCTGACGCTGTACCGCGCGGGCGGCCGCTCGGACATCGTCGACGCACTGGTGCGCGCCGCCGGACGCGGCAAGGAAGTATTCGTCTTTGTCGAGCTGAAGGCCCGGTTCGACGAGGAGCGCAACATCGAGTGGGCCAAGAAGCTCGAGCAGGGGGGCATCCGCGTGGTGTACGGCCTGGTTGAGCTCAAGACGCACGCCAAGACGGCGCTGATCGTGCGCCGCGAGCGCGACGCGATCCGGCGCTACGTGCACATCGGCACCGGGAACTACAACGCCGCGACGGCGGCGGTCTATACCGATGTGGGGCTCCTGTCCGCCGACGCCGCGCTCGGCGCCGACCTGCACGACCTGTTCAACGAGCTCTCAGGATCGTCGCGGCCGCCCCAGACGGCCTTCCGGCGCATCCTCGTCTCACCCACCTACCTGGCGACTCGCCTGGTCGAGCTGATCGAGCGGGAGGCCGCGCATGCTGGGGCGGGCAGCGACGCACGGATCCGCGTCAAACTCAACGGGCTCACCGATCCGGAGATCATCACGGCGCTGTACCGCGCATCGCAGGCGGGCGTCGATGTCGCGCTCGTGGTGCGGGGCGTCTGCACGCTGCGCCCCGGCGTGGTGGGTCTGTCGGAGCGCATCCGCGTCGTCAGCGTCCTGGGCCGGTTTCTCGAGCACGCGCGCATCTACCATTTCGCCAACGCTGCGGACGCCGAGTACTACATCGGCTCCGCCGATTGGCGAGTGCGGAACCTCCGCCAGCGGGTGGAGGTCGTGACGCCGGTGCGCGACGCGGCGGCCTGCGCGCGGCTGGACGCCATTCTCACGGCCGAGCTCGACGACCCGACCGCCTGGGACCTCGACGCCGACGGCGTCTATCACCGCCGCGCGCCGGAGCCCGGCGGGGATCGGCGCGGCTCCCAGGAGCGCCTGCTCGGCCTGGCCGGTGCCACACCCTGACCCGGCTGCTGCCCTGGTCGCGGTCGGACTCGCCTGCCTCGCGGCCGGCGCGCCACTCGACGCGCAGGCATGCCGGGAGCCTCACTACCGCTGGACGGAGAAGACGGACAGCGCGCTCGCCGGCGTCGCGCCGGTCGCGACATCCGTCTCGGCCATGCTCGCCGACTGGGCTCCCCCCGACCTGGGGGCCCGGGATCGCTGCGCTCACCGATCGGAGCGCGAGCTTCTCACGTACAGCGTCACCGCATGGGTGCGGCGGGTCGACAAGTTCAAAGACGACGGGGACTGGCACATCGAGCTGACCGAGCGGGTCGACAGTCCGGCCGATTCGTGCATCGTAGTCGAAATTCCGGCACCGAAATACGGCTCGCGCTACACCCGGGCCCGGGCGGCGCTCGACTCGGTGATCGGCAGCCGCAAGGTCCGGAGGGGCGGCGTCCTGGCCCGGCCGGCTCGGGCGCGGATCACGGGCGCCGCGTTCTTCGACGGGCAGCATCGTCGCGGCGGGCGGCATAGCGACCGGATCGACGGCGCTCACGGGCGGTGCAACTCATCGGTGCGGGCGTTGTGGGAGCTTCATCCCGTGTACGGTGTCGCATCTCCCTGAGCCCGCTCCACGCGATTCCGTCCCCCCTGCTTGGCCATGTACAGCGCCGCGTCCGCGGCGCCTCGCAGGTTCGCGACATCGCGCACCGTATCGGGGTAGGCGGCCACGCCGCACGAGATCGTCAGGCCGTACGCCTCCCCGCTCCAGCGCCACGTCGTGGACTCGACCGTCGCCCGGATCCGCTCGGCGACCTCGAGTCCCGAGACCATGGGCGTGTGGGGCATCCAGACGGCGAACTCCTCGCCGCCGATCCGCGCCACGAGGTCCTTGTCGCGCACCGCCGCTTCGAGAATGCGCGCCACGTGGCGTAACGCCGCGTCGCCCGCCGCGTGTCCCAGCGTGTCGTTCAGCTTCTTGAAGTGGTCGAGGTCCGCATAGATCAGCGTCGCGATCGGAGGCGCCTTGCTGCCGTGCTGCGTGAGCGCGCGCTCGAGCTCGCGGCGGTTGCGGAGACCGGTGAGCGGGTCGCTGACCGCCCGCTGCTCCGCTTCGAACACGGCGCGCGCGGCGGGAAGGCGGGACCCGAGCTCCGCCATGAGGCGCTGCAGCTGGTCGGCGACGGGCGTGCCGGGCGGGAGCTGGGGGCCCATCACCACCAGGGCACCGATCACGAAATGGCCGTCGAACAGCGGATAGGCGGTGCCCGCGCGATCCTGCCGCCGGCGGTCGGGCAGCGCGTCGCCGAAGATGTCCTCCGCGCCGCGCGACACCACCGGCACCGCGGACGTCACGGCGCGCACGACCGGCGCGGTGGACGGGAGGAGCAGCGCCCGGAGGCGGCTATCCGCGGCCGTCGACACCGCCACGACCCGCAGCGTGCCGCTGGCGGGTCCGATGCCCTGCAGCACGATGATCGCCCCCCGCTGGGTGAACTGCTGAGCCAGCAGCACTCCCGCCTTGGCGATCCCTTCGAGCGTCTGCGCGCTGCCAGCGATCGCGGCGAGCTGCTTGGATACCAGCTGGGCGGGATGCTCGGCGGACTCGTGCGAACGGGCGAGCCGCATCCCCGCGACGATGCGACGCAGCTCCTCGGTGACCGCGGCCGCTTTCTCGGGCGGGGCGTCCGGCGGTGGCAACAGGAGCCCAGCCCCGAACGGGAAGTCGCCCACGGCGATGTAGCTGCCGGCTGGATCGCGCGCGATGTGGGCCCGGCCGTCCACCGAGGCGAGCTGCACGAGGGCGGCGCCTCGTTGGCGCGCCGGGCGGTCCACCTCGTCGCGTCCGAGCACCTCGACCTCACTGTCGTCGAGCCCCACGGCCCAGCCCGCCCGGGCCCCGTGGGCCCGTCGCAACAAGTCCAGCGTGTGGTGGAAGTCCGAAGGCTTGGTCAGCGGATCGTCCGCGAGCCACACGCGCACCAGCGGCCCCAGCGCCAACCCGGTGGCCGCGACGAACCCCCCCAGTGCCGCGACCAGTGCCCAGACGTTCGCGCTTAAGACGGCCGGGATCACGGCGGCGAGGCCGAGCACGGCGAGGCCGCGCCCGACCCAGACGCCAGCTCGGGGGCGGGGGTCCTTCACGAGTGATTGATGCGGCTCGCGGCGGCGGCGGCGCCGAACCCGTTGTCGATGTTGACCACGGTGACGCCCGCCGCGCAGGAGTTGAGCATGCCGAGCAGCGCCGCGACGCCGCCGAACGAGGCTCCGTAGCCGACGCTCGTGGGTACGGCGATCACCGGCACCGACACCAGGCCGCCGACCACGCTCGGGAGGGCGCCTTCCATGCCGGCGACCACGATGATCACCGCGGCGCTGCGCAGTAGATCGGTTTTCGTGAGAATGCGGTGGATGCCGGCGACCCCGACGTCGGTCAGCCGCGCGATGCTATTGCGGAACGCCCGCGCGGTCACGGCGGCCTCTTCTGCCACCGGCAGGTCGCTCGTCCCCGCGGTCACGATGAGAATCGTGCCCCGCCCCGTCGGCTCGGGCTCAGGCGTGGGGGGCAGATAGACCGTGCGCCCCAGCTCGTTCACCTCGGCACCGGAGAAGCGGGCGGCAAGCGCCACGCGATGAGCGCCATCGGCCCGCGTGGCCAGGAAGCTTCCGGCCGCCGCTGCGAGCCGCTCCGCGATCGCCACGGCCTGCTCCGGCGTCTTGCCCTGACACAAGATCACCTCCTGATGCCCCTGGGTCGCGGGCCGGAGGTGATCGATTGAGGCGAAGGGGAGGCGCTCGATGAAGCGCCCCAGGTCCTCGAGGTTCACGCCGCCTGCTCCACCGCGCTCCCGGCGAGGTAGGCCGCGAAGATGGCTTCCGCCTGCTGCATCGACTCGATCTGGAAGAGCCGCTCGCGCAAGCCGGCCGCGCCCGCCACGCCCTTGGTGTACCAGCCGAAGTGCTTGCGGAACTCGAGCGCCGTCTTGCGGGTGTCGCCCTGCAGCCGCAGCGCGAGGCGCGCGTGCTCGAGGGCCGTCGCGAACCGCTCGTCGGGGCTCGGCGCCGGTCGCGCGGGCCGGCCGGCGAGCAGGTCCAGCGCCTGCGTGAAGACCCAGGGATTGCCGAACGAGCCGCGCGCGATCATGACCCCGGCGCAGTTGGTGTGGGCGCGCATGGCCACCACCTCTTCCGCGGTGGTGATGTCGCCGTTCCCGATGACCGGAATGTCCAGCGCCTCGACCACACGCGCGATCTCGTCCCAGTTCGCTAGACCTGAGAACATCTGGGTGCGGGTGCGGGCGTGCAGGGTGAGCGCCTGGGCGCCGGCGTCGCGGCACCGCCGGGCGATGGTGACGGGATCGCGCTGGGCGTCGTCCCAGCCGCTCCGGATCTTCACGGTGACGGGAAGATGCGTTGCACTTCGCACCGCTCGGATGATGCGGTCGACCAGGTCGAGGTCCTTCAGGCAGCCCGATCCGCCGTTGTTCTTCACGACCTTCTTCACCGGGCAGCCGAAGTTGATGTCGATGAAGTCGGGCTTCCCGGCCTCGGTGACCATCTGGGCGGCGCGCGCCATGACCGTGGCGTCCGCGCCATATAGCTGAATCCCGATGGGGCGCTCTGCTTGCTCGAACCGCATGTCGTCGAACAGGTGCTCGAGGCCACGGGCCACGCCGACCGCCGAGATGAATTCCGAGACGACGACGTCCGCCCCGAACCGCCGGCACAGGAGGCGGAAGGGGGACTCGGACACCCCCGACATGGGGGCGAGGAACAGGGGGAAATCGTGCCCCGTCTGGTACGGGAAGTGCATGAGACACAACGTAATGACGCGTTGCGCGAGGAGCAACCAGCCATTACGTTTCGCCGCCGTTTCGACCGGAGCGACGTGACGTGCGCCTGCGTGAGTTCTTTGCGGAAGACGCGATCAACCTGCAGCTGCAAAGCACCGCTAAAGACGATGTCTTGAAGGAGCTCGTGGGCCTGCTCAAGCTGGACGACAAGTCCGAGCAGACCCTGGTGAAGATGTTGAAGCGCCGGGAGACGCTCGGGTCGACCGGCATCGGCCAGAACATCGCGATCCCGCACTGTCGTGCGCTGGCCGTGAACCGGTTGCGCGTCGCGTTCGGCCGAAAGCTCGATGGCATCGACTTCAACGCGATCGACGGCAAGCCGGTCCACTATTTCTTCCTGATCGTCGCCCCCCCGCTGGAGGTGTCCAACCAGTACCTGCCGGTGCTCGGCAAAATCGCGCAGTTCGCGAAGGAGCCGGATGTGCCGGGGAAGCTGTCTGTGGTCGCGACGCCGAAGGAATTTCTGAAGCTATTGGAAGACAAGAACATCTAGAAGGCGTCGTGCAGCCCTTCTATTCCCACTCGATCGTCGCAGGGGGTTTGGAGCTTACGTCATAGACTATGCGATTCACTCCCCGGACTTCATTGATAATCCGCCCACTGATCTTCCCCAACACGTCCGCCGGGAATGGGTACCAGTCCGCCGTCATCCCGTCCCGACTGGTCACCGCCCGCAGCGCGACCACGTGATCGTACGTGCGGAAATCTCCCATCACGCCGACTGACTTGATCGGGAGCAGCACCGCGAACGCCTGCCAGATCTCGTCGTACAGCCCCGCGGCACGAATTTCCTCGATGTAGATCGCATCCACCCGCCGCAGCAGATCGAGGCGTTCCGCGGTCACCGGGCCCAGCACCCGGATCGCGAGACCCGGCCCTGGGAACGGATGCCGGCCCACGATCTCTTCGGGCAGGCCGAGCTCCCGGCCCACTTGGCGCACCTCGTCCTTGAACAGCTCGCGCAGCGGCTCGATCAACTTCCAGGGGAGATTGGGGCGCAACCCGCCCACGTTGTGATGCGTCTTGATGGTGACCGACGGGCCGCCCGATGGCGACGCGGACTCGATCACATCGGGATACAACGTTCCCTGCACCAGGAAGCCGACGTCCCCCGGGACGTGCTCGGCGGCTTGCTCGAAGACATCGATGAACGTGTGGCCGATGCGGCGCCGCTTTTCTTCCGGATCCTCGATGTCGGCCAACGTTCGCAGGAAAAGGGCGCCCGCATCCACGACCCGCAAATCGATCCCGAGATGCGCCCGGAAGGTTTGCTCCACCTGCTCCCGTTCGCCCAAACGCAACAGTCCGTGGTCCACGAAAATGCAGGTCAGCCGGTCGCCGATCGCGCGGTGCACCAGTGTCGCAGCTACCGCCGAATCCACGCCGCCCGAGAGGCCGCAGATCGCCCGCTTCGTGGAACCGACCAGCCCCTGGATTCGCCGTACCTCATGCTCGATGAAGTGACCCGGCGTCCAATCCGGTGCGCAGCCGGCGATCGCGAACAGGAAATTGTGCAGCATCTCCCCACCCCGCGGCGTGTGCGCTACCTCGGGGTGGAACAGCACGCCGAAGATTGGCCGGGACTCGTGCTGAAACCCCGCCACCGGCGCGTTCGGGCTGGAAGCCGTCACGCGAAAGTGCGGCGGTGGCTGCTCGATCCGGTCGCCGTGACTGGCCCACACGGTGACGCACCCCTGTGGCTCGAATCCGGCGAATAGACCGGTCGCGTCCCGCACTGTGATGTCGGCGCGGCCGTACTCGCGCTGGGCGGAGGGCGTCACCTTGCCGCCCGCCAGGTGCGCCACGAGCTGCATGCCGTAGCAAATGGCGAGGATGGGTGTGCCCAGCTCGAGCAGCTTCGGATCAGCGGTAGGGGCACCCGGGTCGAACACCGAGTTGGGGCCGCCGGAAAGAATGATGGCCTTCGGATCGAACTGCTTGATGAACCTCAGGTCGGTGCCGCGTGCCGCGGGGTGAATCTCGCAGTAGACGTGCGCCTCGCGCACCCGGCGCGCGATGAGCTGGGTGAACTGCGAGCCGTAGTCGAGGATCAGGACGCGGTTCACGTGCCACCCGCCCGGTACCAGGTCGTGGGCTCGAGTACCTCCCCGCGCAGTAGATCGTCGAGCGACTCCCGCTGGCGCGCGATATAGTAGCGATCGCCCTCGACGAGGACCTCAGGCGGCCGGGGCCGCTGGTTGTAGGTCGAGCTCATCACGAAGCCGTATGCGCCCGTGCCGAGCACCGCCAGGTACTCGCCGGGCTCGACCGCGGGCAGCTTGCGGTCCAGCGCCAGGAAATCTCCTGACTCACAGATGGGCCCCACCACGTTGACCAGCTCCTCGGGGCGGCTGCCGTCTTTCAGCGGAACGATCTCGTGATGGGCGTTGTAGTGGCTGGGCCGCACGAAGTCCGTCATCCCCGCGTCCACCACGACGAAATCCTTGCCACCGGCATGCTTGCGGTACAGCACTTTGGTCACGAGGACGCCCGCGTTGGCCACCAGGTAGCGCCCCGGCTCGCACAGCAAGGCGAGTCCGGCCTGCTTGATCGGGGGCGCCACCGCGTCGGCGAAGTCTCGTGGACTCGGGGCCTTCTCGTTGTGGTAGCGGACGCCCAGCCCGCCGCCCACATCCAGCGCCTCGATGGTGCCGATCCCCGACGCGCGCAGCGCCGTCACCAACTCGAGCAGCTTGATGGTGCCGCGGTGATACGGCTCGACGTCGGTGATCTGGGACCCGAGATGCATCGCGAGCCCGCGCAGCGTGAACAGCGGCTCGGCCGCCACGCGCTGGGCCACGCTCACGACTTCGTCGTAGGGAACACCGAACTTGGCGGTTTTCTCGCCCGTCTTCGTGTATGGGTGGGTCTCGGTCGCGACGTCCGGATTGACGCGGATGCCGAGGCTGGCGCGCTTCCTGAGCTTGCGCGCGACCGCGATCACCGCGTCCAGCTCGGCGGCGGACTCGACGTTCAGGAATCCCACGCCGGCGCGGATCGCTTCCTCGAGCTCCGGGGCGGTTTTTCCCACCCCGGAGAACACGATCGAGCTTGCCTCGAACCCCGCCGCAAGCGCGCGCCGCAGCTCGCCGACGGAGACGATGTCGGCGCCCGCGCCGAGCCCCTTGAGCACCTTGAGGACGCCGATGTTGCCGTTGGCCTTCACCGAATAACAGATGCGGTGCGGCACGTCCTTCAGGGCATCCTGCAGCGCATGGTACTGGGCGCGGATCAGATTGCCGCTGTACACGTAGGCGGGAGTACCAACCCGCGCCGCAATGGAGCGGAGCAGCGCGGGATCGAACCCTAGTACGCCTGCGCCCACACCGCCTCGGCGACGCTGGGCTTCCCGCACCATATGCAGGTCTTGGGCGCCACAGGCGAGCGAAATTCCGGATCGGGCAGCACGCGCACCGTCGCCCCCGTCTGCTGCTTGATCTCAGCCTCGCACTCAGTCGACCCGCAGAAGCCGCCATACGCGAATCCGCCCACGCCCTTCATGAACTCGATGAACTGCTGCTTGGTAGCGCCGCGGATCGAGTGGGCCTCGCGTCGATCCTTGGTCGTTTGAAACAGGTTGGCCTGAATCTCATCGAGAGTCTTCCGGACCACGTCGCCGATCCCATCCAGCTTGGCGGGCGTCTTGCCACCGGTGCGCCGCGCGGTCATCACCTGCCCCGCGGCGACGTCGCGCGGCCCGATCTCGAGCCGCAGCGGCACGCCCTTGGCTTCCCACTCGAAATACTTGGCGCCGGGCTTGAGGCTGTCGCGGGCGTCCAGCTCGACGCGAATGCCGGCCTTCACCAGCTCCGCCTTCACCTTGTCCCCAACCCCTAGCACCTGACCCATTTCTTCTTCCGACTTCCAGATGGGCACGATGACGACCTGAATCGGCGCAAGCATTGGGGGGCAGACTAAGCCGTTGTCGTCCGAGTGTGTCATCACCAGCCCGCCGATCATGCGCGTCGACACGCCCCACGACGTGTTCCACACGTGCTCGAGGCCGCCGGCCGCGGTCTGATATTGCACGTTGAAGGCCTTCGCGAAGTTCTGGCCGAGGTTGTGCGACGTCCCGGCCTGCAGCGCCTTGTTGTCCTGCATCAGTGCTTCGAGGGCGTACGTGCGCAGGGCCCCCGCGAACTTCTCGCTCTCGGTCTTGCGTCCGGTGATCACCGGCATCGCCATCCAGTTTTCCTGAAACGTACGGTACACGCCGAGCATCTGCCGCGCCTCCGCTTCGGCCTCGGCTTCCGTGGCGTGCGCGGTGTGCCCCTCTTGCCACAGGAACTCCGTGGTGCGGAGGAACAGCCGCGTGCGGAACTCCCAGCGTACGATGTTGCACCACTGATTCATGAGCAGCGGCAGGTCGCGATAGCTCTGGATCCACTTGGCGAACATCGCGTAGATGATCGTCTCGGACGTGGGCCGCACGACGAGCGGCTCCTCGAGCGCCGACTCGGGATCGGGCATCACGGCTTGCGCGCCCGCCTTGCCGGTAGCCTTGAGCCGGGTGTGCGTCACCAGCGCGACTTCCTTCGCGAAACCCTCCACGTGCTCGGCTTCCTTCGCGAGAAAGCTCATCGGGATGAACAACGGGAAGTAGGCGTTCTGGTGACCCGTCGCCTTGAACATGTCGTCCAGGGCATGCTGCATCAGCTCCCACAGGCGGTAGCCATGGGGGCGGATAACCATGCAGCCGCGCACCGGCGAGTAGTCCGCCAGCTCGGCCTGCATGATGACGTCGTTGTACCACTCGCTGAAATCCTTGGCGCGTGGCGTGATCTTCTGCGCTTGGGCCATTAGTCGAAGGATCCTTGGAGCAGCTTCGCGATGGGCACGCGCTGTTCCCTGCCGGCCTTCAAATCCCGCACGACCACCTCGCCGGCCGCCCGCTCGTCGGGCCCGACGATGACCGCCCGCGGTGCTCCCCGCGCCGCGGCGAGCTCCAGCTGTTTGCGGATGGCGGCGGGCCGGAGGCCGTATTCGACGGCGACGCCCCGATCTCGCAGCTGGTGCGCTAGGTTCAGCAGCGGCACCACGTCTTCGCCGCTCACCGCTATCAAAAAGGCGTCGAGCTTCGTCGACGCCTGGTCGGCCGGGCCGCGCTCCTTCAAAAGTTCTCCGAGGACGACGTCCCCCATGCCGAACCCGAGGGCGGGAAGATCCACCCCGCCCAGCGCCTTCAACAGGCCGTCATAGCGGCCGCCCCCGCAGATCGCCCGCAGCGATTTCCCCGTGTCGAACAGCTCGAACACGATCCCCGTGTAGTAGGCGAGCCCCCGCACGATCGTGAGATCGACCGCGACGAACTCCCCGAGGCCCATGGCCTCCAGGGCTCCCACGGCCTGGCGCAGCGGCTCCCCCGCCATTTCCCCGCCCGGAACCTTGGCGAGCGCGGTCGCGACGGCGTCGAGCCCGCGCAGCGCCGCGATCTCGAACACCGCGTCCGTCTCCCGTTTCCCCAGGCCCGATTCCAGCAGCTTTCCCGCCAGCACCTCCCTCGGGTCGCGCTCGCTCTTATCGATCGCGGCGAACGCCGCGCCGAGCTGCCCCTCGCTCACACCCCGCCCCAACAGCAAGGCGCGCAGCACACGCCGATCGGACATCCGGACCTGCACGTCGCGCGGCCCCAACCCGAACGCCCGCATGATATCGGTCGCGGCTGCGATCAGCTCGGCGTCGGCGAGCGGGCTTGCCTCGCCGAGCATGTCCATATTGAGCTGAAAGTGCTCCCGCAGCCGCCCGCGCTGCTGCCGCTCGTAGCGGAACAGCTGGGGGATCGAGAACCAGCGGATCGGCTTCTTGAGCGCCTGAGCGTGCGCCCCCACCATGCGGGCGAGAGTGGGTGTCATCTCCGGACGGAGCGCGACCTTACGCCCGCCCTTGTCCTCGAAGGTGTACAGCTGCTGCACGATCTCCTCACCGCTCTTGTCCGTATATAACTCCAGCGGCTCGAGCGGGGGGCCATCGTACTCCTGAAAGCCGTAACGCCGCGCGACCTCGCGCCAGGTAGCGAAGATGTGATTCTTGAGAGCCAGTTCGTCGGGGTAAAAGTCTCGGAAGCCTGGTAGGGCTTGTCCTCGCATCGCAACAATTTAGCCGACCGGCGCAAACCCGGGCAAGCGGGCGAGCGCGTCGCCGACGGTGTGAAACGATCCGGTGACGATCACCGTCGCGGCGTCCTCCTGCGCCCCTTCCAACGCGCGCTCGAACTGCGGCTCGAACTCGTGCGCCACCGCGAGACGCGCGAGCTCGCGCTCCAGCCGGTCGAGGTCCCAGCGGCGCCGCTCGGGCGCGGTTTCGGGCACGGTGAACACGAACCTGTCCACTTGCGACGCGAGGCAGTCGATCATCCCGAGGTAGTCCTTGTCGCCCAGCACGCCCACCAGGGCGCGCCGCGGGTGCGGCGGATCGTACTCTCGCAGCGTGTCGGCGAGGACGCGTGCCCCGTCGGGGTTGTGCGCCACATCGAAGATCCACCGGCCGCGCACGTCGAATCGCCCCGGCACGTAGGCGTGCCCGAAGCTGTCTGGCCACTTGTCGCCGACCGGTCCGGATGGAGGGGGGAGCGAGTTCAACGCCCCCAACGCGACCCAGGCGTTGGCGTGCTGGTGCCGTCCCTTCAAGCCGAGCGGCCGCGTAGGCGCGGCACTCGAGTCCACGAGGATCACGCGACTGGCGCCCCGACGCTCCGCCTCCGCGACGAGCACTTGGCGGACGGCCGGATCCGGCTCACCGGTCACGAAGGGCACTCCGCGCTTCGCGATCCCCGCCTTCTCCCGGGCAATGGAGCCGAGGTCGGTGCCCAGGTAGTCGGTGTGCTCCCGGGCAATTTTTGTGACGACCGACACGAGCGGTGTGATGACGTTGGTCGAGTCGAGCCGGCCCCCCAACCCGACTTCGATCACGGCCACGTCCACCCCGCGTGCCGCCAGGTCGGCGAAGGCGATAGCGGTGGTGGCCTCGAAGAAGCTGGCGTCGAGCCGCTCGATGTGGGGTCGCAGAAAGCTGGTCCACTCGGCGAAGGCCTCCTCCCCGATCGGCACGCCGTCCACCTCCACGCGCTCGCGCACCGACACGAGATGCGGCGACGTGTAGACGCCCACCGTGAGGCCCCGGGCGCGCAGCTCGGTCGCTACGAAGGCGCAGGTCGATCCCTTGCCGTTCGTGCCCGCGACGTGGATCGCCGGAAAGTGGCGCTCCGGATGTCCCAGCACGTCCAACAGCCCCTCGGTCGGCCCGAGGCTCCACTTTATACGGCTCCCTTGTCGCGCGAAGAGAAAGCGGCAGGCGTCCTCGAAGGACAGCCGGGTCAGTCGGCAGCCTCCGCCGGTTGCCGGCCGGCCATGTGACGGAGCAGCTGCGCCGTGGTGTCCCGCAGCTCGCTGCGCGGCACCACTGCGTCGAGCATCCCATGCTCTAACAGGAACTCGGCCGTCTGGAAACCGGGCGGCAGGTCCTGGCCGATCGTCTGCTTGATGACCCGCGGACCGGCGAACCCGACCACCGCTCCCGGCTCCGCCAGGATGACGTCCCCTTGCATGGCATACGACGCGGACACGCCGGTCCTGGCCGATCGTCTGCTTGATGACCCGCGGACCGGCGAACCCGACCACCGCTCCCGGCTCCGCCAGGATGACGTCCCCTTGCATGGCATACGACGCGGACACGCCGCCGGTGGTGGGGTTCGTGAGGATCGAGATGAAGGGCACCCGAGCCGACCGCAATCTGGCGATTTCGACCGAGCTCTTCGCCATCTGCATGAGGGACAGCACTCCCTCCTGCATCCGCGCCCCGCCCGAGGCCGACACGATGACCAGCGGGACGTGCCGCTCGACCGAGCGCCGGGTCAGCCGGGCGATTTTTTCTCCGACCACCGAGCCCATGGACCCGCCCATGAAGTTGAAATCCATCACCGCGACGTCGAGCGGCATCCCGTCCAAACGACCGTACCCGGTGCGTACCGCCTCGAGGGGGCCCGCTTTCTGCACCGCCGTCTCGAGCCGCTGCGGGTAGTTCTCGAAGTGGAGGGGGTCGGTGGAGTGGAGTCTGGCGTCGAGCTCGTGCCAGGAACCTTCATCGACGAGCAGATCGATGTACTCCTGGGCGGAAATCCGGCGATGGTGCCCACAATTGGGGCACACATTCAAGGCGCGGACGAAGCGGTCCTTGATATCGATGTGCCCGCACTCGTCGCATTTCTCCCAGGCGTCCGCTGGAATCTCCAGCTTGACCCGTTCGGACGTGCGGGGCTTACGCTCTTTTTTGAACCAGGCCATTCGCGCCACAGTGGGGGACTCGAAGGCGACAATTTGGGAGGGGCTCTCCCGCCGCGCCAGTCCCGATCGCGTAACGCGTGCCGCTACAACTCTTTACACGCAACCGCGCTGCCCGGCCATGCCGACCGCCAGGGTGGAAGGGCACTCGTGGTCAGAGCTCGGCGTAGCCCGATTGTCGAGACTCCCACGCAACCCGGAGGCAAATGCCTACGGCGATGGAGCACGTGAGCAGGAAGGAGCCCCCGTAGGAAAAGAACGGGAGCGGGATGCCCGTGATCGGCAGGAGATTCACCGTCATCCCCACGTTCTCGATGATGTGCGTAAACAGCAGCGCGGCGACCCCGAACACGCACAGGCTGGAGTATGGATCCGTGGCGCGCCGCGCGATGCGGAGCAGAATGAGGATCAGCGCGACGAACAGCGCCAGCGCGACCAGCACGCCCACGAACCCCAGCTCCTCCCCCACCACCGAAAAAATGAAGTCGGTGAATTGAGCGGGCAGGAACGCCAGCCGCTTCTGCGGGCCCTGCGTGAACCCCTGGCCGAGGAATCCGCCCGACCCAATCGCGATCTTCGACTGGATGACGTGCCACCCCGTGGCCCGGGGATCCTGCTGCGGATTGAGGAATGCCAGGAGGCGGTTCTGCTGATAGGGCGCGAGGCGCTGCCAGAATGGGACCGCGACGACGCCCATGACGAGGTTGGCCAGCATGACGCCCAACCCTTCCCACACGTACGGCCGCCACCACAGGAGCAACGCGAACAGCACGATGATCCACGCACCCCAGGCAACCGTCGAGAAGGCGAGCACCAGGCCGATGACCGGAGAGCCGAGCAGCACCAGCAGTGACGGCTTCGTGCCCGCCCAGTAGAGCATCGCGAACAGGATCGTGATGAACACCATCGCGCTCCCGAGGTCGGGCTGCTTGATGACCAGCAGCGTCGGGAGGCCGGCGATGACGCACGGCCACAACAGGTCGCGCAGCGTGGCCGGGCCCTCGCGCCGCTCGGCGAGCCAGCGCGCCAGCATCAGGATGGCTGCGAGCTTCGCGAGCTCCGCCGGCTGGCCCAGCCGCAGGCCTCCGATCGAAATCCAGGACCGCTCGCTCGCCGCCGTGCCGGCGCCGGTGCCCACAAAGAGCGTGAACAGGAGCACCAACACGCTGATGCCGAATGCGTACGGCGTCGCCCACTCGAGCAATCGAGGCGACGTTCGGAACATCAGCACGGCGGCCGTCAGACCCAGGCCGAGCCAGATCAGCTGTTTGTGCCAGATCGTGGCGACGAAGGTGGGGACGTCGGTCTGCCCCGCGGAGTACAGCGTCGCGAGCCCGTACGCCGCGAGGGCGAGCAAGACCGCGGCGAGCGGCCTATCGATCTCGCGAAGCGGCGGCCGCATCGGGGGGCGGTGGACTGTCGGCGGGTGGCGGCACGCTGTCCGGAGGGATGGTCGTCCCGGTGTCGAGCGGCGTGACGGTAGTGTCCTCACCCGGGGCACCGGGCAGGATCTGCACGGAGTGTGGCGCGGTGTCGGTTGGGAGCACGATCCGCACCTTCGACGCGAGGGTCGTGTCCACCCCGAGGTAGTGGCCGATCACGCGGGTCACGAGCGGTGCCACGTAGGGGCCCTCGCGGGCGAACTCCACGATTGCGCCCACGACGATCTCCGGTTTCTCGGCGGGTGCAAATCCAATGAACCAGCCGTGCGCCGGCCCGTGCGGGTTCTGCGCCGTACCGGTCTTGCCTGCGATCGAGATGCTGCCGCCGAACCGTCCCGCGCCTCGCGCCGTGCCACGCTCCACCACGCTGATCATCGCCTGCCGCAGGCCCGAGAGCTGCTCCGGCGCGAGGGCGAGGCTGACGGTCGAGCCGGCGGAGGGGTGGACGAGGTAGGGAGGCCGGGCTCGGCCGTCGCTCGCCAGCATTTGGTACAAGCGGACCATGTTCACGAGGGTCTGGGCATTCTCTCCTTGCCCGATGGCCAGGTTCAGCGTCACCGCCGACGTCCAGCGGCGCGGGCCGTACACGCGGTCGTAGTAGTCGGTCCCACCAGGGAATTCCGAGGTGATCTCGCCGGGGAGGTCGATGCCGGTGCGAGCGTGGAAACCCAAACCGGTGGCGTCCTCGAGCAACGATGTGAGGCCGAGCTTCAGGCCCAACTGGTAGAAGTACACATCGCAGCTCTGGGCGATGGCGTCGGCGAGGGCCAGGTCGCCATGCCCTTTTGCGGACCAGCAACGGAAGAAGCGGTTGCCGTACTGCAACCCGCCGCGACAGGAGATGGGCATCCGCGACCTGAGCGTGACGATGCCGCGCTTTAGCGCCATCGCGGCGAGGGCGAGCTTCCAGGTGGATCCGGGCGGATAGCGGGCCTGGATGGTGCGGTCGAACAGGGGATGCGCCTCACTCACGTTGAGACGGCGCCAATATTCCGGATCCACGCCGCCCACAAAGGCGTTGGGATCGAAGCCCGGCGCGCTGTACAGGGCGAGGATCTCACCCGAATTGGGATTCAGCGCGAGCACCGCGCCGCGTTGTCGCGCCGGAAAGATTTGCGCGATGTAGCGCTGCAGGTCGAGGTCGATCGTGGTGTGCAGCGCTCGGCCCGGCACCGGCGGCAGCCGGGCGGCCGCGCCCGCCTCGCGTACGACGCGGTTGAACGCGCTCACCTCCACGAACCGCACCCCGTCCGCGCCGCGCAGCGTATCGTCGTACTGGCGCTCGAGCCCGCCCTTCCCCAGGAGACCCCCGAGCCGTACCGTCGCGAAGCGCCGCTGAGCCCGCTCGGCTTCGGTGAGCTCACCGACGTAGCCCACGAGGTGGGCCACCAGCGAGCTGTCGGGGTAGTGCCGCCGCGGCTCCGGCTGGATCAGGAGTCCGGGGAGGATCAGCCGCCGCTCCTCCAGCGCCGACACGACCTCGAACGTCGCGTTGGGGAGCACGCTGACCGGCAGGTAGGGTGCCCGGCGATACCGGATCAGGACCCGCCCGATGGCGAGGCTGTCGAGCTTGACGATCGCTCCGATGCGGCGCAGGGTGGCTCGGAGCGAGTCTTCGTTCGTCGTCGGGAGTAACGACACCGTGTACCCGGTGACGTTCTCCGCGAGGATCTTGCCGTTGCGGTCGGTGATGATGCCGCGGGGCGCGGGCAGCGGGATGGGTCGGAGCCGGTTGGTCTCGGACTGCAGCTGGTATTTCGAGTGCTCGAGGATCTGGGTCCGGAAGAACATCAGCAGCAGCGCGATCCCTGCTCCCCACACCACCGCCCGCGTGAGACGGAGCCGCCGCTCGAGCAGGTGCGGATGGAACGAGCTCACGCGTCGCTCAGGCGGATCGCCAGATGTCGCCCGAACAGCCACAGCACGATGACGCCAGCTACAGCCGTCGTCAGGCTCTGGATGGGAGACCACACGAGCAGCTCCCAGCCAAGCATCCCGCCCTTGAGTTTCCCGGACGCGAGCGCCACCGCCAGGTTGCGGCACCAGGTGCCGGCAAAGAACAGACAGCCGTTCACGAACAGGTTCTCCGCGAAGAACACCGCCTTGCTCCAGGAGGAGAGATACCCCACAAGCGTGTGCGCGAGCGCCCCGGCCCCAAACGACGCCGGCGTGAGCGCGTCCCGCAGCAGGCCGACCAGGAACCCCGCGCCGGCGCTCGGGCCCGGCCGGGCACGGATGGTATAGATGAGGAGCGCCAGCAACAGAAAATCGGGCGCCACGCGGTCGCCACCCAGCCAGCCGCGCGCCGAGAACTGCAGCGCCACGAGCACGGCGAGGATCACGTAGAAGCGATACTTGTCGGTACGCCTCACGGTGTCTCCCCGCTCGACTCGAACACCGCGCGCAGATCCCCGCGGACCGGCGGCCCGGTGAGGATCATGACGTGCGTCACGGCGCCGGGATGGACGGCGGGCCGGATGACGTAGGTGCGCTCCCATCCTTCCGCTTGCCCCGCGACGCTCACCACGGTGCCGATTGGTATCCCGCGCGGCAGCACGCCCCCGAGACCCGACGTGAGGATCAGCGTGCCGGTGGGCACGAGCTGCCGGTAGGGCACGCCCTGCAGCTCGAGCAGCCACACGTGCGGCCCGTCACTACCGTGCGGGGCGACGATGCCGTACACGCTCCCGTCTGTGGCCATGGCGCTGGCGCGGAACTCGGGGTGCGCCCAGGTCACGACCACGCTGGTCTTCGCGTCCACGGAGCTGACGATCCCAACCAGGCCGTCTGGGCTCACGACGGCGGACAGCGGCTTCACGCCCTGCTTCTTTCCGGCCGACACGACGAACGTCAGCGCGCCCGTGGGCTCGGGCTCGCGTAACACTTCGGCCGGGATGTAGCCGCTCGCCAGCCGCTGGCCCAGGCCGAGCAGTGCGCGGAGCCGGGTGTTCTCGCCCCGCAGCTCGGGAAGGAACGTGGCGGCGAGGGCGGCGGAGTCGCGCTGCGCGACGACCGCATCGTAGCGCGCCAGCGAAGCGGAGAGGAGCTCGGTCTGCTGCTGCAGCACGAGGAACGGGGCGAGTACGGTCTGGCGTAGCCCGCGCGCCAGCGGATCGCGGATCCGCTCAGGCAGGCTCATGGCGGCAACGGAAAGCAGGACGCAGGCGAGGAACGCGAAGGTGTCGCCCCGCGAGGCGTAGCGGTCCGCTCCGAGCGCCATGACCCTAGGTGGTCAGGACGTTGCGGTATTTCTCCGGATCGTCGAGGATCCGCCCCGTCCCCCGCACGACGCAGGTCATCGGGTCCTCGTCCAGGTGGATCGGCAGGCCCGTCTCCTGCTGCAGCAGCACGTCGAGGCCGCGGATCA
>WNFD01002100.1_pt1 | contig 23174 bp, 22 predicted proteins | sample 5400491 | NCBI WGS metagenome assembly WNFD01 (sample SAMN13153343, study PRJNA577476) | soil metagenome | isolation source: 120 cm saprolite under Douglas fir tree site 2 hole 2 replicate 2 | place: USA:California | collected 2015-04-18
TCAGGCCACCTTCGAGAACAGCTGGTCGACATACTCCCAGTTCACCAGATGATCGACAAACGCCTTCAGATAATCCGGGCGGCGATTGCGATAATCGATGTAATAGGAATGCTCCCAGACGTCGACGCCGAGGATCGGCGTGGCGCCATGCACCAACGGGTTTTCGCCATTGGCGGTCTTGGAGATTTCGAGCTTGCCGTTCTTCACCGACAGCCATGCCCAGCCCGAGCCGAACTGGCCGACGCCGGCGGCGGCGAAATCGGTCTTGAATTTCTCAAGGCCGCCGAGGTCCTCGGTGATCTTCTTTTCCAGGCGGCCGGGCAATTTGGCGCCGCCGCCGTTGGGCTTCATCCAGTTCCAGAAATGCAGATGGTTGTAGTGCTGGCCGGCGTTGTTGAACAGCGGCGCATTCTTGCCGAACGAGCCCTTGACGATCTCCTCGAGAGACTTGCCCTCGAATTCGGTGCCTTTCAGCAGATTGTTGCCGTTGGTCACATAGGCCTGGTGATGCTTGTCGTGATGATATTCCAAGGTTTCCTTGGACATATGGGGCGCAAGCGCATCATAGGCGTAAGGAAGGGTGGGAAGCGTGAAGGTCATGGGATGATGTCCGCACTAGTGGGAGACGTGGTTTAACGAGAACCCCTTATAGAAGGTTCCAGCGGTCTTAAATACAGCAATTTGGGAATACGCGGCCCTCGGCTGGCGGGCGGATATTGTCAAACGCCGGCCCATCGAATTAAGTCCAAAATACCATTGGGAATGAAATGCCTGAGGGGGTCGAAACCATGAAATTCAAGTCGGCCTGCATAGTTGCGGCGTTCGCGGTCGTGGTATGCATGGCGTCTGCCCCGAGCGAAGCGGCAAACCCCATCATCCGGGGCCGCTTCAGCTATGACGGTATCGCCAATTGCCAGCAGCCGCCGATACAGAACTTTCGTTTTCATGCCGAAGGCACGGCCGTGCTCTCCGCCGATCGCACGGCAAGTCTTGACGTGAAATCGGGCACCAGCGGAAGAACCAATTTGAATGCCGTCCTGGGTCGCAGGACTGAGTCGCCTGGCGGCTCGACCACTCTCAATGTGGTGGGAAGGCACTCGCTTCGTGCCGTTCGGGATTACCCGAACAACATCACCATTGTGATGATGACGATCCGCGGAAACGACTGCAAGATGACGATCGAAGATCGACTCAAGCCCGGCAAACGCGTCTACACTTTCTTTAGCGGATCGGGCGCAATCGCATATTGCTCTCACCCGCAAATTACGCGGACCCAATGTGAGGCTTATTGAGCGGCGACAACCGGAACAAAACGGCCGCGCCCGGACCGTACGCGCAGGCCCTATTCGCAAACCTGTTTGCCGTTGAAGGCAAAGCACCTGCCCCGGCCCCCTGGCGCTGCGGGCGCCCGTCGCTCTCGTTGAGTGACCCTTGGCGTGGGTTCCGGACGCTTCTGGCAGCTGCCGTTCGAGCCCAGGACATAGCCGCCATCGCAGGTAATCTTCACGCAGCGATCGCCATCGGCACGGAATCCGCGTTCGCAATCGAGCGGGCAAACCCGCCCCGTCCTGGCGCGAACCGCATCGAGCGCATCGAGGCTGGCGAGCTTCACATCGAACCTGGTCCCGGCATTGTCATTGAATGACGAAAGCGCCCGGCGGGCCGATGCGTTCCATTCGCCGCTGGCCTCGCCGGTCTTGCAGCCGACCCGCCGCAGTTCGGACTGCAGCAGCCGAGGAATGTCTTGCTGCGCTGGTCGATCGGACTTTGGCGCCTCCGCAGGAGCCGTGCCGGGCGGCGCCAGCGCCGCGACCGCCGGAGCCGCGGGTTTATCGATATCAGGCTTATCTTGTTTTGGCGTGGCCTGCTCGGCTGCCGCGATCCTGGCTTCCTTATTTGCCTTCTCGGCCACCAGTCTTTCTTGTTCGGCGACCTTTGCCTGCTCCGCTGCCTTCAGCTTTGCGTCTTCGATCTGCTTTTTCTTTTCGGCTGCCAGCCTCGCCTCTTCGGCGGCCTTCGACTGCGCCGCAGCCTTGGCCTGCTCGCTGGCCTTGGCACCCTCGGCGGCCAGTCTTGCCCGCTCCTCCGCGGCGTTGCGGGCTTTTTCGGTCGCAGCGATCCGCACCGTTTCGGCGGCGAGCTTGTTGCGCTGCGCCTTGGCCAGATCCGTGTAGAAGCCGGACGGGTTTGCCGCCACAAACGAATCCCAGGCTTCCTTTGTTCCAACCCGTTCGGCCAGTTCATAGTCGTGGCGAATGTCGGCGTTGGCGTTCCCGCTCGCCGCCGGCGGCGACGCGGGAGCGGGCACCAGCGCCACGTCATTACCGCCGAGCGAATTCGTCGTGTACGGCTCCTGCTGATTGCCGGTGGCGCCCATCACGTCGTCCCGGACGAAGCCAAAGGCCTTGCGGATATCGAGGCCAGGCCGGGTGAGATGTTTCAGCAACGCCGCCGAAAACGGGCTGTTCCTGCCATCGCCATCGGCGGCGGTCGATCCCTCCTTGGCGGCAAACGCGATGAACGTATTCGGCTTGTTCGCCTCGACGCCGATGAGGCCGCGCCCCAATGATCGCGATGAGATCGTGCGCTTCATTTTCTTCGTGAATGGATTGTCGCGACAGGCATCCAGAATCACCAGCCGCAGTTGCGTCGCCGGCTCGGCCGCCAGAAGAATCCGGTTGAGGGCGATGGCTTCGTCATCGACATCCGCGTCGCGTTCCAGCACAGCGTCAACCGGAACGACGTAGTTTGTCCCGTCGACCTCAAGGCCGTGACCGGCAAAATAAATCACCGCGATATCCGCGCCCCGGGCCTTATCCGCGAAATCGCGCAACGCCCGGCGCATTTCCATGTATTTCAGGTCCCGGCGCGACTCGACCACATCAAAGGATGCCTTCTTGAACATCTCGGTGATGGCGGTTGCATCGTTGGCGGGATTGGTGAGCGCGGCAACGTTCTGGTAGCTCGAATTACCGATCACGAGTGCGACGCGCTTGCCCGCCAAGGCGGGTTGATTGGCAAGGCAAACTGCCAAAAAAGCAGTGACAAAGGCGGCAAGCCAGCGCATCGATGCCCCCCGAATTCCGATCGCGAAATCATACCATTTGCCGCTATGACAGCAAGGCGCACGGCCCTGGTCCGCGATCGAGGTTCCGCGGCGCGGGGCGAGAGGCTGGGAATGCAATGAGCATCGAGATCGACGTTTTGAACGGAGACGCATCCTGGCCTCTGGTAGAGCCGCTGTTCACGGCGGTCTGGCCGCCTGACGTCGTCGCGAAGCTGCCGTGGGGCCGCTTTGCTTTTGCCTATCCGGAGTGGCGGGTGCTGGTTCGGGCCGACCCGGAAGGCGTCGTCAGCCATGTCGGTATCCAGCGCCGCGAGATCACATGGAATGGGCGCAAGATGCGGGCCGGCGGCATCGGCGGCGTCTTGACCCGCGAGGACAGCCGGCGCCGCGGCTACGCCAGCGTTGCGCTCAATGCCGCCATCCAAACCTTGAAGGATGAAGGCGCCACCGATTTCGCGCTGCTGTTTTGCGAACCGCACAACGCGCCGTTTTACGTCGGCCGCGGCTGGAAGCCGTTCGACGGCGAAATCTACTGCGATCAGCCGGAGGGGCGGATTCGCTTCCAGGCCACCGCGCCATATGTCTACAAACTCAAACGCGCGCCGCTGGGTGGCGTGATCGACCTATGCGGCCAGCCTTGGTGACCATGCGCAGGCCGCCTGACGCGCTGGGGCAAATGATCTTCGCGAGTGGCGGATATGGCATTGCGCAAATTCGATTTGTTGCTATGCAGACCTGCTTCTCGGGGAGAGATTTATGGCTTGCAGACTAATCGTCATCATTGCAATTTTCGCGGCGTTGCTCAGCGCGCCCGCCGCAAACGCGCAGGCCAGCCCTGACCCGAGCGGAATCTGGCTGACGCAGGCGGGCGACGCCAAAGTCCGTGTCAGCAAATGCGGCGGCGGAATTTGCGGGGTCGTGGTCTGGCTGAAGGACCCGATCAATCCGGCAACCGGAAAACCTCAAATCGATGACAAGAATCCCAATCCAACCTTGGCCAAACGCCCAATAATTGGGCTTGCGCTATTCAGCGGCATGCGACCCAACGGCCCGAACAAATGGTCTGGTCCAATTTACAATGCCGATGACGGCAACAGCTATGCCAGCAACATTTCGGTGTTGGGCCCGGACGCGTTGAAGGTCGAAGGCTGCGTGGGCGGCTCGCTCTGCGGCGGCGAAAACTGGACCCGATCCGCGCGCTGAGTTTAACTCAAGCCGCCATCGCCTTCAGCGCCGTCGCCGCCGAGGCATAGCCGCCGCGTGCGCCGTCGATGAAATGCACGTGATCGCTGCGCAGCGCCGAAGGCGTAAAGCAGGTCATCATCGCCGCGTCCTGCCGGTGCAGGCCATATCGCACGACCCCTGCGGAAGCGGCGAGAGTGAGGCGCCGTGTCAGTGCGACCTCCAGTTCCGGCGTGCAATCGAGGATCATGCGCAGTCCGTCGTCATATTTGCGGAAGTCGGAATTCTCCACCACCTGCCGCACATAGGTTTTGGGGACGAAGCCGCCGACACTGATGCCGAAGCGCATGATGAGATAGGCAAACAGCGTAAACGTGAGCACAGCCGCGCGCCGCTTCAACAGCGATCCGCCGCGCGCGGCGCGCGCTTCGAAATCGGCGCCGGCCGGCGGCCATCGCAGCGGCGGCCCGCCCGGCGGCACCGGCCGGCCTGCATCCGGGCTGCGCTCGACCAGCGCGATAACGTCTTCGATCAGTTTGCGAAAGGCCCGCGGATCGGCGCCGCGCGCAGGCACCACCAGCACCGAGAGGATGAGACCGCGCACGGATGGAATTTCCTCAAACCGGCACGACAGCCCAGTTAGATCGGGCTGCGTCCCTGGCGCCGCCGCCGGCACCGCGAACTCGCCGCGTTTCATCGCGGTTTCCGCCCAGCCGAGGCCGCCGCCGGAAAACATCGCGTAGGACAAATTCGGCGACGGCCCGAAGCGGGCAACGCGGACGTCAAAACCCTGTGCCCGAACCGCTGCGACCGGAACCAGCGCAACCCGCATCATCAGGTTGAGGCTCTCCTCGACCCAGATTGCGGTCGCCGCCAGCGCGTCGCGGGTGCGCGCGATATCGTCGGGCGACACCGCAAAGCTTGCGCCGTCGCCGCCGAACACGAACGGAAACTCGCGTCCCTCCAGCGCATTGGCGACCGCTGCGATCACAGACGCGCCAGCCATGTTGACCGCCTTGTACCGCGCCTCCGCGATCGCCTTGGTCGATTCCACAATATCGGCGACGCCGATGCTCCAGTCATCCGGCAACGCCGAATACAGCGCCGGGTCCATCAGGCTGGAAAAGCCGCGAAAGACCGGAATTCTGCCGTAAAACGTGTCGCTGCCGCTGGGCGTGGTCATTTCGGTGGAATTACCCCATTCTGAAATCGTCTAACAGATACGGCTGGCGCTGTAATCGGGTTCAAGACTGGCGCCGATCGAATAGACTTCCGCGGTCAGCCCTTGCATTTTGGCGCCTATCCCAAAACTATTTGAGAGCATCTGCATAACGAACCGGGCGCGCATATGGCAGTTGATTTGAGCCGGGTTAACAAAAACAGCGCGATGGGGGCCACGCTGCGGTCCGATGGCACGGGCTTTCGGACCTGGGCGCCGAACGCAAAGACGGTTTCCGTGGTCGCCGGCAATGCACTTGCCGTGATCAACGAACCGTCCTGGCGGCCGGCTTCGGAAGATAATTTGGCAGCACTGGGTGACGGCAGTTGGGGCGGCTTTCTGGCCGGAGTGGGTGACGGCGACCCCTACGTGTTTTTCATTGAGGGTGTCGGCAGCGCCGGATGGAAGCGAGATCCTTACGCGCGTGAGCTCACGCTATCGCCCGCCTTTCCGGACAGCCATTGCGTCGTTCGCGCTCCCGAAGGCTATTCGTGGCGCGCTGAAGGCTGGCAGTCCCCGCGTTTCAACGATCTCATCATCTATCAACTTCACGTCGGCACCTGGTGGGCGCAGGACGAGACCGGCCGCGATGTCCGCAAGCTGCGCGGTGGTACGTTTCTGGACGTCATCGAAAAACTGGAACACCTGCAGAATCTCGGCGTCAACGCCATTCAGTTGCTGCCGATCCAGGAATTCGAAACCGCATTCAGCATGGGCTATAATGGCGTCGACTATTTTTCTCCCGAAGGCGCATATTCTGTTTCCCCCGAGCAACTCGGCTGGCGGCTTGCGAACATCAACCGACGGCTCGAACGCTTCGGCAAGCAGCCTCTCGCAGCTCCTGAGCTTGCGTACGGCGCCGATCAGTTGAAATGCCTCGTCGACCTCTGCCATCTGCACGGGATCGCCGTGATTTTCGATCTGGTCTACAACCATGCCGGGGGCGGCTTCGACGATCGCAGTATCTGGTTTTACGACCGGCAGCCTGCGGACAACCAAAACAACAGTCTTTTCTTCACGGATCACGGCTGGGCAGGCGGCCAAATCTTCGCTTATTGGAATGATTGGGTATCGCAGTTTCTCATCGACAACGCACGCTTCTTCCTGACCGAGTTCCGGATCGATGGAATTCGCTACGATGAGGTGCGGGTGATCGAGAACGATGGCGGCAGGCGCTTCTGCCAGCACCTGACGGACACGGTGCGCGCGACCAATCCCGCGGCGATCCAGATTGCCGAATACTGGAACGAGGATCGCGCCAGCGCGCTGCATCCGCCTCCCGAGGGGCTCGGCTTCGACGCCGAGCTTGGCGACGGCCTGCGGGATGCTCTGCGTGACCTTCTCAGGCAGGCAGCGGCCGGTGCGTCGGCGACACTGGATCTTTCCGCGGTGGCGAACGCCCTTGTTGTACCGGCTGCCATTCCCGGGGGCTGGCGTCTCGTGCAATGCCTCGAAAATCAGGACGTGACTTTCGCGCCCCATTCGGATGCGGCGCGGGTCGCCATGCTCGCGGACTCGTCGGACCGAACGTCCTGGTACGCCCGCAGCCGAAGCAGGACCGCAACCGGCCTGTTGCTCGCCGCGCCTGGAATTCCCGCATTGTTCATGGGTCAGGAATTCCTCGAGGATAACAACTGGAGCGACAACCGGCTGGTCGATGGCCTCATCTCATGGGAAGCGCTGGACGGCGCCGGTTCGGCGAGGCGCGACTTTCTGATGTTCGTCGCCGACATGATCCGGCTTCGCCGCTCGCAGCCCGCGCTGCGCGGAAGCAGCGCCCGGGTGTCACGCGCCAGGAATTACGACCGGGTGATCGTCCTGCACAGATGGATCGAAGGCGAAGGCCGCGATGTCGTCGTGATAGCCAATCTCGCCGAGCAACCGAAGCAGGATTATGCGATCGGACTGCCGTTTGCCGGGGACTGCTTGGAACTGCTCAACAGCGACGTGTACGACAGCTTTCCAAATGCCGCGCCGGTCGGCAATGGCGGGCGGGTTCGTTGCTGGAGCCAGCCGCTGGATGGTTTCTCGGCGAGAGCCGCCGTTACGCTTCCGGCGAACGGCATCATCGTCCTTGTGCCTTCAACCGCGCACTAGAGCCTATTCGGTTCTGATTGAATCAGAACCGAAGCTCTAGTCTTTGTTTTGACGCGTTTTCTTCACGCGAACCGGTATCCACTTCGCTCGAAAACGCTATAGGGCACGCCTTCTCGCTTTGCCGGCTTGCTTCAGACCACAAGCGCTACGTTCCGGAACGCCTTCACAAGTGGTCGTTCCAGCTTGCCGTCCATGCCGCACAGGATCTTGTAGGCGTTTTGACGGGGCATGGCCGGCCGGTACGGCCTCGACTCAATGAGAGCGGCGAAAATATCGGAGATCGTCAGCAATCTTACGAGATCGGAAATCTCCGGCGCCGTCAGCCCGTCGGGATAACCGGAACCGTCCAGATATTCGTGGTGGTGTCTCACGCCGTCAAGAATCTTGGGGGTAATGTCTGCGATGTCCTTCAATAATTCATATCCGATCACCGGATGGCTTCGCATGATCTCTTCTTCGCCTGGGTCGAGGCGGTCGGGCTTGTCGAGAATCAACAAGGGAATATGGGCCTTTCCAATGTCATGGAGGGTTGCCGCTATTCCTAATCGCTTTACATCCAGATCGGAGAACCCGATTTCCAACGCAAAGCCGACTGCCACTCCCGTGACCAGCAGACAATGCTGGAAGGTTCCTTCGTGATAGCGGCGCACATCATCAAGCCAGGCGGCAAGCCCTTTTTGCGCGATGCTATCGATGATTTGTAAAGTGGCGCGCTCGGCATCTGACAGATTTATTTGTTTGCCAGCCCGTACCGCCGAAAACATCGACGCGAAGGCCGCCGTGCTCTCTGTGATCTCGGGCGAGGCAATGGCGATGTCGCTTTGTGCCGCCTTCTCGGCGATTTCGATCTGCGCCAGCTTGAAGATGATTTCTTTCGGACGCGAAACGACGGCGGTCGCTCCGAGCGCATAGGCCTGCGCAACCATGGAGCGAACCTGGTTGTGAACGACAAACAGCTTTTCACGAATGCAGCTCAGCTCCTGCAAGACAAGCTGGATCTGCTCGACACGATGAATTTGACGGAGGTCGGCGTCGACCATGAGGACGCCGCTTGAGTCGGTTTGCGTGTCACCACTTCCCAGCAGCCACGGAGCAACGTGATATCGCGGCTCCAGCATCGCACGGATGGCCGGTATTTTCGTAGGGTCATCGGTGATGAAATGAACATGCATTGTGGAGGCCAAGCAAAAAACTGAAAACCTGACTCCCACTTCAAAGCACCAACACTAACAATGACTAACGATTGCCTTGAACTTCCCTGACTTCCCTAACCGAAGGCTAATTAGCTTACCAGATTACCGGCATCCTGTCCGAGACCGGAGCAATCGGGCGCCCGCGATCGCAATATGGAACCGTTGGGTGATGGCCGCTGCAGGATGGATGGCCCCATGGCCAGGCTTATCGATCCTGGTTGCGCCAATTCGATCCACACCCCTGTGACTAATTGGTTAGCTGGTCTCCTTGCCCACCCCGCGCAGCACCAGCTGATTGAGCCGGTTGGCGAACGCGGCGGGGTCTTCCGGCAGTTCGCCGTCGAGGATCTGCGCCTGCTCCAGCAGCAGAAACGATAAATCCGCCGCGGAGTCTCTGGCGCCGGAAATCGCCGCGACCAGGGATGATGCATACCGCGGAGCGGCTTGGCTAGCTGATCGAAAAACTGGAAGAACGAAAATAAAGTGGCGATTGGTGGAATCAAATGATTGCTATGGTGCTATTTCTCCCAACACGACGGCCTTCCGCGCTCCCGTTGCCGTTGTCACGTTGCCGGGTCGGCCAGATAGCGTTTCATTAGCCAAAACCGCAAAACCAAGAGCCTCCTTCGCGTCGTTAATCTCTTTATCTTGATCGCTGAGTTCGCGAATCTCTAGAGGAAACAACAATTCGCGAATTCGCTTCATCAGCGTTTTGTTGTAACAGCCGCCGCCCGTAAACATAATGTAATCTATTTCATGCTTCGGCAGAACAAACTGTTTGTATGCGTTTGCAATAGATTGTGCGGAAAATTCAACACCCGTTCTCAACAAGTCGAACGGAGATTCTTCTCTATACTTATCGTGGAAGCGGCGCAGAATGCGGGGGCCAAACTCGTCGTATCCTGCAGCCTTGGGCGGAGTCTTGGAAATAAAAGGAATTCCCAGCATCTCCTCAAGTAGGGGTGGGACAATCGTGCCTTTAGCAGACCAATTTCCGTCCATATCGATTTTCGAGTTATTTCCGGGGATTAGCTGCGCAAAGAAATCAATGGGCATGTTCGCAGGGCCGGTATCAAAGGCAACAACATTCTCCAGCAGTGGGGTTACAACCGTAACATTTGAAATACTGCCAAGATTGTTGAGCGCAACGGTGCGGTGATTCTGTCGGTATAGAATATAGTCGACCAACGGAATCAAAGGTGCCCCCTGTCCGCCCTGCGCCATATCGCGAACACGAAAATTTCCGACAGTAGGAATTCCGGTCTTCTCGGCGATAAGAGATGGAAATCCGACTTGAAGGGTTGATGGGATGCCATCACCGCCGGGAGGAACATGATAAATAGATTGCCCATGCGAGCCTATCGCATCGACGTCACTCGCGCTAAGCCGTCGGCTTAAGAGAAAATCATTTACGCAGTTTGCGAATTCCTCCGCGACTAGAAAATTCACTTGGCAAACGTCGCGTACTGTTCCTTCTCTGGCCGAGGATAGCACTGCCTTGGTTGCTTCATTGTAGGGCCTATAATGGGTGTCGAGCAATTGCACGACAAGCTCGGGAAATACTCCTTTTATCTCGACAAACGCCAAGTCTACTCCGTCCATACTCATTCCTGACATGAGACCAATCAATCGGCGATTCGACTTATCAATGGAGCTTAACAGTCTTTCCATAGACATCGGCTCTATCCTTTCTTGGGTAGATCTGGCCAAAACCATTGAAAAATTAGCTGTGAACCGGCGCTCAAGTTTTTATCACCACAATAAAAGATGGCCTGCGCTGGATCGCCTAATCGCTCGACGTTGCTAATTCTCTCTTCAAGTCCCCCCTTTTCAGAGGGGACACCAATTCGGCACTCAACAAGGGTCGGACGAACCTTCACATCAAGCAACGAGAAATTTAGAACGGCTTCAACAGTGTTGGAGTCAGCGGGTACGCGCAGCCCGGCCTGACTAGGTGTTCGGTCCTCACGTGGCAGATTGTTTTCGTACCTAAATCTCCGGAGTAGGACCGAGTCAGTTCCGTCTGGAGGGGGCGCGATCACAACTTGATATTCAACAATTGATCGATTTGACCAATCCTCATATTCCTCGCGATTTGTGACCTGAAACTTTCCTCCCAAAATGTAGTCAATAAAAATCCTGCCCCTCACGGTAGACCTGTCTCTAAACGTAATCGTATTATGTATTGGCTGGAAAACTATTGTGTCTTCGTGAACTACTCGGTCATACACGGAAGTTTCGGTACCTGTTCCCTTGCGCCAATCAGACCATTCCCGAATCTGCATTTGCCGCTGAAAATAGGCAATCTTAAACGGCTGATCCTTCTTTGGTTGCCTTTCGGAAAACCGCGTCTGCGAGATGCCGATCAACGCCAGCGGATCATATCCCGCAAACTGTGCCAACATTCCTGCAGTTCCAACAAGCGCTAGGCCAACTCCCGCTGCCGGCCAAATCCTCGGCTGCGTTAGAATAGTCCATACGAGCGCCGGCCAAGAGGACGGAGTTGCCGTCTGCGGCGGGCCGGTGGACTTAGATCGCTTTGGCCGATCATTGTCTCCATTTTGCGGCATGACATCCCCTAATGATCGCCCTTGCACTTTCGAAATAATATCTCGTCATACTCATCGGCTATCAGTCGATAAAGCACGCCCACAGGTTGATATCCTCGCCGCTTGAAGAACTCTTGTGCTCTAGCGTTGAAGCTTGCGACGCATAAAAAAACATTGTTTGTCTTCATAAATATTAGCTTTTCCGCATGATCCATGAGCGCACTACCTACGCCAGTATGACGATAATCTGGATCAACAGCGAGCAAGCTCATGTATGCGCCTCGCATGAATCCCAACTTGAAGGACGTAAACGCGATGGTTTTCCGGCGAATTGTCACTTTAACATTTGTTGAATAGCGAGAACTCCTCGCGATAATTCGAAAATGAGATTTTTTATATCCCAGCGTCGCCCACGGGTCGGACCCTTCTAGCAACCTTATGCATTCGGCTAGCGAAATGCTCCGAGCCGCTGATATCGTCATCGGCGCTGGAGCACGGACCATCTGTTCTAACCGGCCCCTAACATGACCTTTTCGCGGCTTCATTTCGGCCAAGACCATTCGAGAATCACCTGGCTGCCTGCTGGCATCCCAGTCAGAGTGGCTGCAAATAAAGCTGGATCGAATGTGGCGGTAGTACCGAGGCAGGTGGAGTCAATCAGTTTGGGCGACCCAACTTCCGGTCGGCGAACTCTGCAATCGACATTGGATGGAAGCTGGGCGGCGGACAGCTCCCTAAAATCAAGAACAATAGAAACCAGATCCGCCTGATAGGGAATTCGTAGTCCAGCTTGAGATCGGCCATTTTCGGGTTGAAATGTATCGATGTAACGAAACTGCCGAACTAGCCAAGTTGGCGCAGCCTCGCCTTTCGGCGCTGCAATCAATGCCTCATATTCGAGCTTAGAGTTAGTAGACTTTTCTTGATATTCGGGCTGGTCAACTAAGCGCCACGGAGCACTCATGAAATCAATGAAAACTTGACCACGTACGACCGTTATATCGTGCCAAAGGATTGGACTATGGCTCGGGTTAACAAAATATATCGTATCTAGGTAGACCGCAGAATCGCGCTGCTTATTGGTAGAATTCGCGCGAGCGCTGTTGAACCAATCCCAATTGATAATTTTCATATGTCGGGAAAACGCGGAAATCTTAACGTCAGCGTCGCGCAGTTCTTTACCAGACAACTCGATAGAGCTCTTCTTTGCGTCTTTCCCTTTGGCGACATATGCAATAACAGCGATTACCAAGAGCAACGTCGAGGCAAGAATTACGATGATTGGGCTCAGGCGGTTCAACTAATTTAACTCCGCTTTAGAGTTCAAATTCGTGAATCCGATGGAACGACCTCTGCGAGCAAACGATTATTTTTTGTCACCAAGTTTGTTCGTTAAACCTTACGGTGGCGTACTCCTAACCTACGACTTGTGGCGCAAATTTCCATTTTTCCTTCCCGCAGTAACCCGGCCTTTTCCCGAAGAAAATCATCAAGCTTCTTGGCCCCAGCCCCATCGTTTCCATTGGCGTGAATTAGGACCGTCGAACCAAACTTTATGTCGTCGCCTCGTTCCAACCATGAGGTAATTCCTAACGGGATTAGTGAAAGCTGGGAGAGCTGACACAACAACGGCATTGTGCATTTATTACCTGGAAATCTGAACCAAAGAGAAGGACAGACACCTTGCTCTAGGAGTAATATTTCTAACGCGAGCGCCTCTTGAACTAGGTCGGACTCGTGACTGCACAAGAACTGCATGATGCCATTCATATCCGTGTTGAGAGAGTGGTTCATCGTGTGATTGGCCCATTCGATATCGAGCATTCTCGTCTTGTGCCAAGCCACCAGTTGCGTGAATGCGCTGAAATGGCCGATAATCCATCGACCAGCCGGTGCAACCGTAACGCGGACCGGAGTTCCAGATTCCCTTCCAATCGATATCAAGCGATGAAAAATGGAGGGATCCCAACTTACGCTTGATTGACACATGTCGACGACGACGCAGATCGACTCACGTTCGGTTGCTTGAGAGTCGATCATCTCCCGCGCTTCGCCGCTTCGACAAGCTGCAAGAGCTTTGAAGAAACGCGTATTAACGAACTGCTTGCGGGAAGCAGTTTTTGAATTTCGTTGCAAGACGTCAGCGTCGACGATGCCACAAATGCACGTTCTTGCATTCGTTAGCAGCCGTGACGCAGTACCATCGTATTCAAAAGTCCTTGTGGCGACAACAATATCATTGAGCGCAAAATACTCTGGACGCCCGTTGCCCCATGCTGCAAACGGACACGTCACCTTAAAGAGTTCACGTGTGACCCGATAGTCAAGCACGGTCGATGTGGTCGGCAAATACTTTCGACGTGTGTTGATGTCCGAACAAAAAGCTTCTAAGTCGACGCACGGAGCCAAAAGGCCGTTTTGGGCTGCGGCGTACCGCTTTGGAGAGGGCTGACGCACAGCGCATTACACTCGCCAGACATTTACGATACCGGAACACTATAATAAGTATTATCGACATACAACTAATGCGTGAATGCGGGCCGAAAATCATCCTCAGCAGGATGGGGGCGTGGCTGTCGCACCCTTGCTGGCAGAATCTGTAACCTCTGACCCATGTTTGCCTAGCTGGTCTCCTTGCCCACCCCGCGCAGCACCAGCTGATTGAGCCGGTTGGCAAACGCAGCGGGGTCTTCCGGCAGTTCGCCGTCGAGGATTTGCGCCTGCTCCAGCAGCAGAAACGATAAATCCGAGGCAGAGTCTTTGGCGCCGGAAATCGCCGCGACCAGGGGATGGCGCATGTTGATTTCGAGGATCGGCTTGGTGCCGGCGGCGCGATTTTGCCGCGCCAGCAATCGCTCAAGCTCCCGGTCCGGGCCATGGCTGCCGGCGACCAGACATGACGCGCTGGTGGTCAGCCGCTGCGAGGCGCGCACATCGAAAACGCGGTCGCCGAGGGTCGCCTTGATCGTGGCAATGATCGCGGCCTCGTCGGTGTCCGCTTTGGTCTCCTGCGTGCTGTCGTCGATACGCGGGATCAGGCCAAAGTCGATGTCGCCCTGGCTGAGCGACTTCAGCGGCTTGCCTTCAAAATCGAGCGGCGCCGAGGTCCAGAACGCATCAACCGGATCGGTCAGCAGCAGGACTTCGATGCCGCGGGCCGTAGCCTGCTCCAGCTTGGGATTGGATTTCAGCCGCTCAATGCTGTCGCCTGCCAGAAAGTAGACCTCGGTCTGATTGGGTTTCAGATCCGCGATATATTGCTTCAGCGAGCGGTTCTCGCCCGCGGTCGTGGTGAAGCGCGACAGCGCCAGCAATTTCTCGCGCCGCTCATAATCCTCATAAAGGCCTTCCTTGATGACGGAGCCGAACGCGTCCCATATCCCCGTGAAATTCTCGGGCTCCTTCTCGCTGAGGCTTTCCAGCTCAGTGATCACGCGGCCGGTCACGGCCTTGCGGATTTGCGCCAGTTGCGGATTGTTCTGCAGCATCTCCCGGGAAATATTGAGCGGAAGATCTTCGCTGTCGACCACGCCACGCATGAAGCGCAGATAGGACGGTAGCAGGTCGGCATCGTCGGTGATGAACACCCGTCGCACATAGAGTTTTACCTTGCCCTTGCGCGACGGTTCGAACAGATCGAACGGCTTTGTCGAGGGCGCGAACAGCAACACGGCGTAGGACTGACGCCCTTCGGCGCGATAATGCAGCGTCATCGCGGGGTCATCGAAGGCGCCGGCGATCGACTTGTAGGCCTGCTTGTATTCTTCCGGCGTCAACTCCGATTTCGGCCGCTGCCACAGCGCGCTCGCCGAATTGATCTGGCGCGGTTCGCCCTCTTCCGGCTGAAGTTCGATCGGAAACTGGATATTGTCGGAATAGGCGCCGACGATGCGCTCGATCTCGTAAGTCTCCAGATATTTTGCCGCGTCCTTTTTCAGATGCAGGACGATCTCCGTCCCGCGCGTGATGCGTTTGGCATCCTCTTCGCTGGCCGGCGCGATTTCGAATCCGCTGCCGCCCGACGAAGACCAGGTCCAGACCTCGTCCGATCCGGCGCGGCGGCTGCTGACGACGATGCGATCGGCGACCATGAAGGCCGAATAAAAACCGACTCCGAACTGGCCGATCAGGCCGGCGCCGTCCTTGGCCTCGGTCAGCCGAGACAAAAAGGATTTAGTGCCGGAACGCGCGATGGTGCCGAGATTGTCGATCAGCTCCTGCCGGTCCATCCCGATGCCGCTGTCGATCACCGAGAGCGTATCGGCTTTCTTGTCGGGCGCGATGCGGATTTTGGGCGGCGCGCCGTCGGCAATCAGGTCGGGCGCCGCGATGGCCTCGTAGCGCAGCTTGTCGCACGCGTCCGAGGCGTTCGAGATCAGTTCGCGCAGGAAAATATCGGTTTCCGAATAGACCGAATGCACCATCAGGTGCAGCAGTTCGGCCACCTCGGCCTGGAACGGCTGGGATACGGGGGCGGTATCGGTGGTGGCGGTCATTGTCGGGCTCGCTGAATGGCAGGGCGGAAGATTGCGGAAAAATCCGATATAGCGAAGGTATTTTGGGTGACAAGCTTTTCGGCGGCAACCCGAAAACCAGGAAGCTTCCCGAAGGCGGCCTCCCGGACTATTCCACGTTGCATTTATGCATCTTTTTTGGTACAGTGAATGTCCGAAAGCCTCAAGCCCATCCCTCTCGTGTTTTGGCGATCGGCTACACGCCGGGAGCCGGTGCGGGAATGGCTCAACGAACTATCCCGCGAGGATAAGCGAGCGATCGGGCGCGACATCGCCAAGGTGCAGTACGGTTGGCCGATGGGCTTGCCGTTGTGCCGTCCACTTAGTGGCGGCTTGTGGGAGGTGCGTGCGTCGCTGCCGAGCAGGCGCGAGGCGCGCGTATTCTTCGGGTTTCACGACGGCATGCTGATCGCCCTGCACGCGATGATCAAGAAGACACAGAAGACGCCGACGGAAGATCTGACGCTGGCAAGGCAGAGATTTAAGGAGTTGCAGTCATGGCAAGGAAAAACCCGCACATAGGTTCGAGCTTCGAAAGCTGGCTCGACGACGCCGGAATCCGCGAGGAAGCAACCACCGCGGCGATCAAGGCTGTGATCGCACGCCAGCTGGCCAGCGAAATGAAGAAAAAGAAGATCACCAAGCAGCGGATGGCCGAGTTGATGAAAACTAGCCGCGCGCAAGTCGATCGCTTGCTCGACCCTGACAACGGCAGCGCCACGATCGAGAGCCTTCAGCGCGCCGCCAAAATCGTGGGGCGGGAGTTGCGACTGCAGTTGGTGTAGTGCCCCCTGGCAACGGGCGCGAGATTCGATGTCAGCTCTACGTCGGCGCGTAGAGCCGGAAAAAACGCGAGACACCTGCCATGCATGATGAGCGTATTGTCGCTATCTCATGTGTTTTCCGCCGGTCATGGCCGCTGCGGCGGTTCCGAAATAGCTGCGAAGTAACGCCGGACCGAGGCCTCGAACGCAGCCTTGGCATCGGCTGCGATGTTGCGGCCCCACCAGGCGCCGTAGATGCGATCGAACGCCAGCGGCTCGATCGCACGGGCGATGCCTTGAACCGATGTCGCATTCAAAGGAATGTAGTTCGGAAAACTATACATGAAGCTTACCGAACGGCGATCCATCGCCACCATGGCGACATCGCCGGTCAGTAGCGAGCCGCGCCCTTCCGCGCCCGCGCGCCAGTGCATGACCGTGGCCCCGGCGAAATGGCCGCCCGCACGTATGAGAAGGATGTCATCGGACAGCCGATAATTTTCCCCGTACCATAACACGATCGCCGGGTACGGCCGTGTAATCCATCGCCGGTCATCGCCATGCAAATAAATCGGCGCGCCGCCAAACGCTTCGCTCCAATCGGCGACGGCCCCATAAAAATGCGGATGCGAGACAGCAATCGCCTTGAGGCCGCCAAGCGATCGAATATGTTCGACCGCGTCATCAGTCAGCACGGGAACGCAATCCCACAGCACACAGCCATCCGGTTCCCGCACCAGAAGCGCGCGTTGCCCGATAGCGAAACTGGGCTCGACACCGATTCCAGGAATGCCGAGATCGTCACGCCAGACCAGCTTGTGACGTTTCGTCAGCTGTTCGCGGGTAAGCCATGCCTGGCCTTTCCAGTTCACGAACTGCCGCTCGTCCTCGCAGACAAGGCACGACAGCGGCGGCTCACCGCTTTCGGGAAACTGGGCACCGCATTGTTCGCAAGTCCAGAACGGCAAAGGTTTGCTCCCATTATCCCAGCGCAATATCGAGCCAGCCGAGCGCGTTGACGGTTACCCGGTCGCCTGCGGCGATGACGACCGTCGTGGTCTCGGCCTCAATGATTCCCGGACCTATGATGGAATGGCCTGGCTGCAAGTCATCGAGCGAAAAAACCGGAACCTCGCACCAACTGCCGAAAAAGGCCTGCCGCGTCGCGCGCGGCATGCAGGCCGCGGCGGACGGCGCTGATTTCTCCTTTTCCCCGCGCCGTGACACTTCGCCGACCGCAGCGACGCGCGCGTTGACGAACACAACCTCCTGATCGCGCGAGGCATAGGTGTAAAGCTCTTCGTGACGGCGGTGAAAGCGGTCTTCGATTTGGTCCACCAGCGAGGCCGCATGCCAGTCGAGGTCATCGAGACCTACATCAATCTCGAATATCTGCTCGCCGTAGCGCATTTCCGCCGAGCGTTCGATGGTCATGGGGCCATCGAACCAGGCGCGAAGCCGGCCGGCCGCCTGTTGCTCCAGTTGAGCAAACAGCGCACGCACCTCGCCCGCCGAAATGCGCGCGCCCGCGCCGTAATGCGTCCGGCTCACTTCGTAGCGCAGATCGCTAGTCAGCATGCCCCATGCCGACAACACCGACGCGGCAGTCGGCACGATGATGCGCTTGATATCCAGTTCGCGCGCGACCTCGGCGGCATGCAAGCCCGCCGCGCCGCCAAAACTCAACAGCGCAAACCGCCGGGGATCGACGCCGCGCCGTAACGTCATCAGCCTGATGCCATCGGCCATCTTCAGATTGATCATCCGGTAGATGCCGGCGGCGGCTTGCAGCCGCGACAGACCCAGCGACGCAGCGACCTGGTCGACCGCCGCTGCCGCGGCCGTCGAATCGAGCGGGCGCTGTCCGCCCATGAAAGCGGCGGCGTCGAGATAGCCGAGCACGACATTGGCGTCGGTGACGGTTGCGGCGGCGCCGCCATTGCCATAGCAGGCCGGTCCCGGCACCGAGCCCGCGCTTTCCGGACCGACGCGAAGCGTGCCGCCGGCATCGATACTGGCGATGGACCCGCCGCCGGCCGCGATGCTGGCGATGTCGAGGCTGCGCAAGCCAATGCGTTGCCCCGCGAGCATTCCGTCCGCGGACAGCGACGCGCGGCCCTCCGAAATCAGCGAGATGTCGGTGCTGGTACCGCCCATGTCGAACGGCACCAGATCGGGAATGCCGAGCAAATCGGCGCATCGCCGCGCGCCTGAAACGCCGCCGGCCGGTCCCGACAGCACCGTACCCGCGGCAAGGCGCGAGGCTTCCTCGACTGGCGCCATGCCGCCATGCGACAGGATGACGAACAGGCTGCCCTTGAAGCCTGCCTCCGCCAGACGCTGCTCCAGACTGGTCAGATAGTGCCGCACCAGCGGCCCGACATAGGCGTTCACGATCGTGGTCGAGACCCGCTCATATTCCTTGATCTGCGGCAGCACATCGCTCGACCTGGAAATGCTGATGCCTGGCAGCTCGCGGGTCAGGCGCTCCACGGCGGCGATTTCATGCACCGGGTTGAGATAGGAATGCAGAAAGCAAACCGCGGCCGACGTGGCGCCGGAGCGGCGGATCGCGGCGACGGCGTCGCCGAGCGAGCGGTCGTCGAGCGGCGTTGAGATGTCGCCATTGGCCTTGAGCCGTTCCTTCACGCCAAAACGCCGCTCGCGCGGTACCAGCGGTTCAGGCGGCGGCGAGCGCAAATCGTAGCGGTCGCCTTTGAGACCTTCGCGCATTTCGATCACGTCGCGATGGCCCTCGGTGGTGAGCAGCGCGACATGAGCGCCCTTTCGCTCCAGCAAGGCGTTGGTCGCAACCGTGGTTCCGTGCACCACGCGGTCGGTCAGGCCAAGCATCTCCGCGCGGGTCATCTGCAATCGTCGCGCGAGTTGTTCCAGCCCGGCCATGACGCCGACCGATTGATCGGATGGTGTAGAAGGTGACTTCGCAAAAACGGTTTTCCCGTTTTCATCGATGGCCACCAGATCCGTATAGGTCCCGCCGACGTCGATCCCGATCGTGAACATCATCGGGAATCCCGCTTCGTCGCAGCGGCGTCTTGCGTGAGGCCCTGTTCACGGTCGCGCTGACGGGCCTGCGGCGATCGCCGCGCCGGCGGTCCCCAGCCGCCGCCGCCGGACGAACGGACTTCGAGGCAATCGTTAGGGCGAATCTCGATGCCGACTTCCTTGGTGCGCAACACCCGCGGCGGGCGGTCCGCCGAGATCAAGCGGTAATCGTGCGGCACGCCGTCTTCGCCGCCGAGCATTCCGCACGGGCCGTAGCGCACGCCATCGCCCGCGGTATTCGCACGCGCTGGTTTCGCCGTCTCCAACACCAGATCGAGCGCGACGCCGAGACCGCCGCGAAACTGCCCATCTCCACCGGAGCCGGAACGAAATTCATGGTGACGGAAGTGCAAGGGAAACCGCACCTCGGCGACTTCGATGCTGCCGAACTTGATGCCGCCGACCGTATGCCATTCGCCGATCGACGACCAGCCGTCGCCGCCCGACGAGGCGCCGCCGCCAGGGCGGGCCTGAAACATCGTTCGAGGGATGGCTGGTGCAGAGCGTCACCGGACGTCCCGGATCGGCCCAGACGATGGTGCCTTGCTTGGCAACTACCTTGAGCGGCCGCAATGCGCCGGCATTTTTGGGAATCTCGGCGTCGATCAGATAGGCGAACGCCATCACCACCGCCGCCTGCATATTGGCATGCGAGGAATTGACAAAACTCGTCGACTGCGGATCGGAGTCCGACAGGTCGACCTCGATATCGCTGCCCGTCTTCGTGACCTTTGCGGCGATCCTGATATCGCTACGGCCATGACCGTCGTCATCGAGAAACGCCTCGCCGTGGAACACGCCGTCTTTCCATGTCGAGACCACCGCCCGCGTCTGCGCTTCGGCGGCGTCAAGAATCGTCTCGACCGCTGCCTCGACAACAGGCGCGCCGAATTCCGCGAACAGTCGCGACAGCCGGCGCTCGCCCAGATGCGCCGCCCCAACCATCGCCGCGAGGTCGCCGCGAAACTCTCTGGGGTTGCGAATGTTCAACGCCAGCAGATCGAGCAGATCGTCGCGCAGCCGTCCCGCTTCGTAGAGCTTGATCGGGGGAACACGCAGTCCCTCCTGCCAGATCTCGGTCGCGGCGGGATTATAGCCGCCATGCGTGGCGCCGCCGATGTCGCTCTGGTGCGCGCGAACGATGGTCCAGAGCAACCGCCGCTCGCCATCGAAGATCGGCACGAACGCGGTCAGGTCCGGCAAATGACTGCCGCCATGATAGGGATCGTTGAGAAGAATGACGTCACCCGGCCGGACCTCCTTGAATCGTTCCTCGACGGCCAGCGTCGCCCAGGGCAGCGCGCCGACATGAACCGGGATGTGATCGGCCTGCGCGATCAGGCGTCCGCTGGTGTCGCAGATGCCGAGCGAGAAATCGCGGCTGGAATTGAGGATCTGCGAATAGGAGGTGCGAAGCATGGCTTCGCCCATTTCCTTCACGATCGAGCTCAGACGATGCTGAACGACGGATCGCGTGATGGGATCGATCTTGGGGGACATACGTTCCTGCTGGCAAAAAGTTGGCGTTGATGAAGTGACGTTGGTCAGACCGAGGTTGCTACTTCCGCCAGCGCGCCCGATGCCGCCGCGACGATCGCGTCGACATCGGCATCGGTCATTGGCGTTGACAATGCCATCAATCCATAGCCCGCGGCCAGCACGCCCCGATTGAGAAGCCCGCGATTAAAGGCGACCTGGCGCTGTGCCTCCTGTTCGGTCAGATAGGCCGATCGATAGTCGCGGATCGGACGATCGGCAAAATGGATTTTCAGCAGCGAACCAAGCCCGACGGTGCCGCCAGGTACGCCATTGCGGCGGAAGGCCTGGTCGATACCGGTGCGGACCGCCTCCCCGATGGCGTCGAGACGTGCGAATGCCGGCGCGTCGAGTAATTGCATCGCCGCCAGGCCCGCGCGCATGGTCACGGGATTGGCGGAAAAGGTCCCACCGTGCGGCAGCGCCGGCTTGCCGGATCTGGGATCGAACACCGCCATGAATTGCTGGTGGCCCGCGATCGCGCCCACCGGAAAACCGCCGCCGATGATCTTTCCCAGCGTCGTCAGATCGGGGTCGATATTCCACAACCCTTGCGCGCCGCGATAGCCCAGGCGGAACGTGATGACCTCATCGAAGATCAACAGCGCCCCGACCTCGCGGGTGATCTGGCGCAGCGCTTCGAGATAGGTCTTGTCGGCCGGCGCAAGGCCGGCTCGGTTCGGCATCGGATCGACCAGCACGCAGGCAAGCTCGGGGCCGTGCTCGCGGATCAGGCTGACGGCAGCTTCCGCATCGTTGAAGGGGATGGTCACGACATCGGACAACACATTTTCCGGCGTGCCCTTGGCGTAGGCGACCGAAACCGGAGCATTGCGGCCCCACGCCTCGGGCGTCGGATCAAGGCTCACTTCGGCGTAGTCGTAGGAGCCATGATAGGCGCCCTCGCATTTGGCGATTTTCGGACGGCCGGTAAAGGCGCGCGCTGCCTTCAGCGCCATCATCACAGCCTCGGTGCCCGAATTTGCGAACCGCACCTGCTCCACCGAGGGCAATCGCGACGCCAACAGTTCCGCAAGATCGATCTCGGACTCGGTCGGCAGGCCGAACGCCGATCCAAGCGCAAGCTGTTGCGTGGCCGCTTCCACCAGCGACGGGTGCGCGTGGCCATGGATCAGCGAGGTAAAATTATTGATACAGTCGATATATTCATTGCCATCGACATCCCAGACCCGGCAACCCTCCCCGCGCGCGGCATAGATCGGATACGGCTTCATGAATACGGTGGTGCGGCTGTTGCCGCCAGGCAGGCTCGCCAAAGCACGATCGTAGAGCTGTTGGGAACGCGACTTCGAATCTGGATACATGCTTGTTTCACCTGCGGTCGCGCAGCGGGGCGGGAACTTCAGTACGCGCGTTGTTGGGGTCGATGGCCTCGGTTACTTTTTATTATCGTATCCCGTTACCCGAAGCACATCAGGGAATTGCGCGATGCCAGGACAGCCAAGATAGCTGCGCCAAGCGCGAGCGATTACGAACATTTTGGCGCGAATAGCGATTGGTTTGCGCGTAAACGCGTCGAGCAGCGCGCCCCGCGCCATCGCCGGCAAGTTGGCGTATCCGCGGTCTGGTGATCGGTCCATCCCCGCCCATTTCTGAAAAACCGCCTTGAAAAGGCGACGGCGGAAGGTCCGTCCGCGACGCCAAAACTGTGGCCGCATCGCCCATCAGCACCCGCTTTTCGTCCTTCAAACTTCCAACGATGTCGGCGCGAGGACAAATTTGCCAACGAAATCAGGGATTCACCAAAATTACAGAGAAAAACCGAGTCCTGGTTTCACTCGCAAATGAATCCTAATAGACTCTAAATCGTTACTTTTAAGTACATCTGTTAAAGGCTAGTTTTTTATATGGCCACAGAAAAAGCCGAAACCGACCGTGTTCCCGTAACGTTGGCGCTCTCGACCATCTCTTATCTCGAAAAACTGGTGAGACAGGGCACCCACGGCACCAGCGTACCCGGCGTAGC
>WNFD01001574.1_pt1 | contig 23167 bp, 20 predicted proteins | sample 5400491 | NCBI WGS metagenome assembly WNFD01 (sample SAMN13153343, study PRJNA577476) | soil metagenome | isolation source: 120 cm saprolite under Douglas fir tree site 2 hole 2 replicate 2 | place: USA:California | collected 2015-04-18
CGCCCGACACCGCCGCGTCCACCGCATCCCATCCCAACGTTCGGTGACGATGGCCAACGCCCCTTCCTCCGGGACAGGATGGCGGGAGTCCTAGCGATGATTTGCCCGACGGCGAAAGCGAAATTTTGCCCGACGGGTTGTTTTGTCGCAGGTGCGGGGCAGTTCGTAGGCCTCGTGTTACCTTCGGCCAAAAGCGAGCTCCAAATGCGAATGCCGCTGCAAAACCGGGTCACTCCTACAGGCGAAATCATCGCGACACCGCATCGCGGGTTGTTCACCGGCAATCGCGGTATCATTCATGATCCCGCAACCAGGACCTTGCTGACGCGGCGCTGGGCGAGCCAGGCGTGGCTTACCTGCGTCTGCGAATTCAGGGGACGGCGGCGCGAGGTGATGAGTGGTCGCAGCTGGACCGAGCTGTTCTTTCTCGACGAGGCCACCGCGTTGGCCGCGGGGCACCGCCCGTGCTTCTTCTGCCGCCGCGACGACGCCAACCGGTTTCGCGCCGCGTGGGAGGAGGGCAATGGCGTCACGAATGTTCTCGCGCGCGATATCGACGCGGTGCTTCACCGCGAGCGGCTGGAAGGCGGCAAGAGGCGGTTGCACGCGCTGCCGATGCCGCTGGAAAAATTGCCTGACGGTGCGATGCTGCAGGCGGGAGACGAGAGTTTTCTGATCGCGCAGGGCCGGGCGTTGCTGTGGTCACCGGGCGGCTACCGCGAAGCTTCGGGCGAGCTCAAGGACGCGATGCTGCTGACGCCGCCCTCAACGCTGCGGGCGTTGGATGCGAAATATCGGCCGGTGCTGCATCCGAGTGTGATCGAGCCGACGGGCTAGAGCTTTCAGCCCGTTGGCTCGCAATGACGGGTGCCTCACCCGAATCTCTCCCGCGCCAGCTTGGCGCCGGCGCCGAGCGCCTTCAATTTGGCTTCCGCGATGTCGCGATGCATCGGCGCCATGCCGCAATTGGTGGTCGCGACGATGTTGCTCTTCGGCACGAATTTCGAGACGTCGTCGATCACCTTGGCGACATCCTCGGCGGTCTCGACGGTGTCGCTGGCAACATCGATCACGCCGGCCTGCACGACCTTGCCGGTGAGCAGGCCGAGCAGTTCCAGCGGCACCCGCGAATTGCGGCATTCGATCGCGACCTGCTGGATCGGACTGGCGGCGATCGCCGGAAAGATATCCTCATACTGCCGCCACTCGCTGCCCAGCGTTTCCTTCCAGTCGGTATTGGCCTTGATGCCGTAGCCGTAACAGATGTGCACCGCGGTGGCGCAGGTCAGGCCTTCGGCGGCGCGCTCCAGTGCCTTGATGCCCCAGTCGCTGACCTCGTCCATGTAGACGTTGAAGGCGGGTTCATCGAACTGGATGACGTCGACCCCGTCGGCCTGCAAGGCACGTGCTTCCTCGTTGAGCAGTTCGGCAAAGGCGAACGCCATCTTGACGCGGTCGCCGTAATATTGGTCGGCGATGGTATCGATGATGGTCATCGGGCCGGGCAGGGTGAATTTCAGCTTATGCGTGGTGTGGGTGCGGGCGATGCGGGCCTCGTCGGCATGGACGCGGCCCTTCAGCAGCAACGGCGCCACCACCTGCGGCACCATCGCCTTGTAGCGATCCTTGCGGATTCCCATCTCGACCTTGTGGGCAAAGTCGATGCCTTCGATCTTCTCCAGAAAGCCGTGGACGAAATGCTGGCGCGCCTGCTCGCCTTCGGTGACGATGTCGACGCCGGCGTCTTCCTGCAGTTTCAGCGCCAGCAGGGTGGCGTCGCGCTTGGCGCGGGCCAGCTCCGCGCCGGACGATTTCCAGGGTGCCCACAGCGTGTTCGGTTCGGCCAGCCATTCCGGCTTCGGCAAGGAGCCTGCGATCGTGGTTGGAAACAGCATAGGGGCCTCCCGGTCGGTTCTGATTGAGCGTCTGTGTGCCATGTTCGCCATGCGCCCGACAAGGCCGCAAGCTGACTGGAACAGGGTGACGCCGCGGGCTAGGATATCGGACGTCTCCCTCTGGATGATCCCATGATCGACCTCTATTACGCGCCGACGCCGAACGGCTGGAAAATCTCGATCATGTTGGAGGAGCTCGGCGTTCCCTATACGGTCGTTCCCGTCAACATCCGGGCCGGCGACCAATTCAAGCCGGACTTTCTGGCGATCAGCCCGAATAATCGGATTCCGGCGATTGTGGACCGGTCGCCTTCGGATGGCGGCGAACCGTTTTCGGTGTTCGAAACCGGCGCCATCCTGATCTATCTGGCTGAGAAGACCGGCCGCTTCCTGCCTGCCGACATGCGCGGCCGGTCCAGGGTGGTGCAATGGGTGATGTGGCAGATGAGCGGCCTCGGCCCCATGCTCGGCCAGCACGGTCATTTCGCGCTCTACGCGCAGGAGAAAATCCCCTACGCCATCGAACGCTATCGCGACGAGACGGCGCGGCTTTATCGCGTGCTCGATACGCAGCTGGGCAAGACCGGTACTTACGTCGCCGGCGACTATTCGATCGCCGACATCGCCTGTTTTCCATGGACCATGACGCACAAGGCGCAGGGCTTTACGCTCGACGATTATCCCAACGTCAAGCGCTGGTATGCGGAGGTTCGCGCGCGGCCACAGGTGCAGGCGGGCCTTTCGATCGGCAAATTCGTGAAAGAGCCGTTCGACGAGGAAGCACGAAAGAATATGTTCGGGCAGGCGGCGAAGGAGATGGTCGCGCGGAAGTGAGATACCAACGCCCGTCATTGCGAGGAGCGAAGCGACGAAGCAATCCATACTTTTTCGGCGGATAGATGGATTGCTTCGCGGAGCCTGTCATCGGGCGCGCATTCGCGCGACCCGTTGGCTCGCAATGACGGTGGAACCGCTTAATCAAAACAAGTCGTAAGTACAAAGGGAAACACCATCATGATCGAATTCTTCTTCGACTGCTCCAGTCCCTGGACCTATCTCGCCTTCCACAACATCCAGCCGCTCGCCAAGGAGCTCGGCGCCGAGATTTCGTGGCGGCCGATCCTGGTCGGCGGCATCTTCAATACCGTCAATCCCAGCGTCTATGCCTCGCGGGAGACGCCGGTGCCGCTGAAGTCGCGTTACATGAAGAAAGATCTCGCCGACTGGGCGCGCTCCGCAGGCCTTGCGATCAAGATGCCGCCGACGGTATTTCCTGTGAACAGCGTCAAGGCGATGCGCGGCTGCGTCTGGCTGGGCAAGGAAATGGTGCCGTTCGCGCGCGCCGTGTTCGAAGCCTATTGGGGCGGCGACAAGGACATCTCAAAGGATGAAGTGCTGACCGAAATCTGCAAGAGCGTCGGCGTGGACCCGCAAAAGTTTTTCGCAGGGATAAGCGAGCAAGCGACCAAGGATCAGCTCAAGGCCAATACCGATGAAGTCATGGTGCGCGGCGGATTCGGTTCGCCGACGATTTTTGTCAACAAGACCGACATGTATTTCGGCAACGACCGGATGCCGCTGATCCGCGAAGCGCTGCGGCGTCGCAAGGCGAGCGCGGCCTGATGCCGAAGGCGGTCGTCTGCCGTGAACTCGGTCCGCCCGAGAGTTTGCGTCTGGAGACTTTTGCCTCTGCGCCGCTGGCGCAGGGCCAGGTGCGCGTCGCCATTCATGCCGCCGGGATCAACTTTCCCGATATATTGATGGCGGCGGGCGAGTATCAGCTGAAGCCACCGCTGCCGTTCACTCCCGGCGTGGAGGCCGCGGGTGAGGTCATCGAGGTCGATGGTGCCGTGGAGGGCGTCGCGGTCGGCGACCGGGTGATCGTCAAGATGCGGCACGGCGCTTATGCCGATGAGGCCGTCGTCGCGACGTCGCAACTGACGCCGTTGCCGTCGACCTTCGACTTTGCCGAGGGCGCGACATTTCTGGCCGCGCACGGCACGGCGTATCACGCGCTGATCGATCGCGGCCAGCTTCAGCCTGGTGAAGTGCTGCTGGTGCACGGCGCCGGCGGCGGCGTTGGCCTTGCCGCGGTCGAGATGGGCAAGATGCTCGGCGCGACCGTGATCGCGGTGGCCTCCAGCGAGGACAAACTCGCGGTGGCGCAGAGGCGGGGCGCCGATCATCTGGTGCTCTACGGACGCGAACCGTTCCGCGACGCCGTCAAGCGCATCACCGATGGGCGCGGCGCCGATGTGGTGTTCGATCCGGTCGGCGGCGAGGTATTCGAGAACAGCGTGCGCTGCATCGCCTGGGGCGCGCGCATCCTGGTGATCGGTTTCACCGGCGGCATTGGGCTCGCCCGCACCAATCTCTTGCTGATCAAGGGCGCGAGCGTGCTTGGCGTCCGCGCCGGCGAGGCGGTGCGGAGAAATCCGGCCGCAGGCGAAACGCGCCTGAAGGCGCTTTTGGGGTGGGCGGAAGCCGGCAAAATCCGCCCCCACGTTTCACACCGGCTGCCGCTGGAAGATTACGCGCAGGCGATGCGGCTGCTGGTCGATCGCAAGGCCATCGGGCGCGTGGCGCTGATGATGCGGTAGCGCGTCATGCCCCGCGAAGGCGGGGCATCCAGTAATCGCTGGCGTCACTCATACTCCCGCTCGTCCCACCACGGGAAATAGTCGGGCATGTCGGCCGAGACCTTGTTCTTGAAGTTTGCGGGACGCTTTTCCAGGAACGAAACCACGCCTTCCTTGACGTCGTCGGAACGCCCGCGCGCATAAATGCCGCGGCTGTCGACCTTGTGCGCTTCCATCGGATCGTCGGCCCCTGACATCCGCCACATCATCTGCCGGATCAGCGCCACCGTCACCGGCGCGGTCTTCGCGGCAATTTCCTTGGCGAGCGCGCGCGCGGTCGGCAGCAACTCGTCCGGCGGCACCACCTTGCTGACCAGACGGCCGGCGAGCGCCTCTTGCGCCGGAAATACCCGGCCGGTGTAGCACCACTCGAGTGCTTGTGAGATGCCGACGATACGCGGCAGGAACCAACTCGACGCTGCCTCCGGCACGATGCCGCGCTGGGAAAAGACAAAACCGAAGCGCGCGTTCTCGGAGGCGATGCGGATATCCATGGCCAGCTGCATGGTGACGCCGATGCCCACCGCCGGGCCGTTGACCGCGGCGATCACCGGTTTGAGGCACTTGAAGATACGTAGCGTTACCATGCCGCCGCCGTCCCGCACCTGGGGATCGCTGTAGTCGACTTTGCCATCGGCCAGGCGTTTCACCGGTCCGCGCCGCGCGTCGCGGTCAAAAGTGTCGGCGCCGGAAGAAAGGTCGGCGCCGGCGCAGAACCCGCGCCCGGCCCCGGTGACGATGATAGCCCTGACATCATCGTCCTTGTCGGCGGCATCGAAGGCGTCGATCAATTCCCTCTGCATGGTGCCGTTGAAGGCGTTGAGCTTGTCGGGCCGGTTCAGCGTGATGGTCAGGATCTGCTCGGCGACCTCGTATTTGATCGTCTCATACGCCATTGGGTGTTTCCTTCCTGTTTCTTCTTGATTCTCATCGTCATTGCCGGGCTTGACCCGGCAATCCATCTTTACGAAGGAGATGGATGCGCGGGTCGAGCCCGCGCATGACAACCGCGTACGCCGCGCCGTCTTAAATTTTCGGCGGCACCGGCCACGGCCGTTGCGGGCCGCGCAAGCCCTCGAACGCCTTCGCCATTCCGAGCACACCGAGATCGTCGAAGCGGCGGCCGACAATCTGCACGCCGATCGGAAAGCCGCTGGCGCTAAAGCCGCCGTTGATCGAGGCCGCCGGATTTTCCGACATGTTCCACGGCACGGTGTAGGCGATGTGCTCGAACGGTTTTTCGGGGTCGTTGATCGGCGCCGCCAGCTCGGCGGCGAAATTCACCACCGGCGACACCGGCGAAATCACGTAGTCCAGATCGCAGAAGCGTTTTGCCGCCGCTGCGCGGATCGCCATGGTGGCGTTGAAGCCCCTGATCACATCGACGCCTGACAGCTTCGCGCCGGCCTCCGCCCATTTGAGGATATAGGGCAGCGCCTTGGTGCGCTCGGCTGGCGTCAGCCTGGAAAGATCGTCCCACATGCGGGCGCGCCAGAAATTGTCCAGCCCGTCGAGCATCTCGCGTGTCAGCACGCCATCGACTTCGGTGACAACGGCGCCGGCGGATTCGAACGCCTTCGCGGCCCTCACGGCCACATCACGCACGTCTTTCTCGAGCGCCTGGCCGACGCCGAGATCGAGCATCAGGCCGATGCGCAATTTGCGTATGGATTTGTCGAGCGCCTTCCAGTTGATGTCATTCGGCGGCAGGCTCATGCCGTCGCGGCGATCGGGCCGCGACAGCACACTCATCATCAATGCGGCGTCATCGACGGTGCGGGTCATCGGTCCGGCGACACGGCCGACATAGGGAGGGTCGACGGGAATCCGTCCGAGGCTCGGCTTCAGCGCGACGAGGCCGCACCAGCAGGCGGGCAGCCGCAGCGAGCCGCCGATGTCGGTGCCGAGATGTAAGGGGCCGTAACCCGCGGCGGCGGCAGCGCCGGCGCCGGCGCTGGAACCGCCGGGGTTTTTGCTGAGGTCCCAAGGATTGCGGGTGAGGGGATGGAAGCTCGAGAGGCCGGACGACAGCATGCCGTAATCCGGCATCGTGGTCTTTGAAAAGATCACCGCACCTGCTTCGCGCAAGCGCGCCGCCGGTGGGGCATCGACCGCTGATGGCACCAGCGTGGCGGTGGCGGCGCCGAGCGGCACCGGCACGCCCTTGGTGGCGATATTGTCCTTGATGGTCACGGGGACGCCGTCGAGCAGACCTGTCGGCTCACCGTTTTGCCAGCGCTCGGTCGATGCCTTGGCGGTGGCGCGCGCGCCGTCCGGATCGAACGCGTACAGCGCCTTGATGTGCGGTTCCCACACCGCGATGTGCGCGATCACGTCCTCCAGTACCTCGGACGGTGAAAATTGCCTGGCCCGAAAGCCCGCGATCAGGTCGACGGCGCTGAGATCGTGCAGCGATGTGACAGCTTCATCCGATGCCGGTTCACGCATGGGCGTTTACCGGCAGGCGGGTTTCAATGATGCGCGCGAACATGCTGGCTCCAATGGGGAGAATCTTGTCGTCGAGCACGTAACCGGGATTGTGCACCGGCACCGATCCTTCATGGCCCACCCAGAAATAGGCACCGGGTATCGCCTGCATCATGTCGGCGAAATCCTCGCTGCCCATCTTCGGCCGCGACCTTAAGAGGACGTTCGCAGGGTCGACCACCGTGCGCGCCACTTCCGCAACGACCTGGGATTGCTCTTCCTGGTTTACCAGCACGCTGAACGTGTCGCGGATATCGGCAATGATCTCGACCTGGAAGGCGCTGGCGATGCCGGCGCAGATCGCGCGCATCCGCTCGCGGATCAGCGCCCGCACCTCGTCGGAAAATGCGCGGACGGTGCCGCAGAGTTTGGCCTCGCCGGGAATCACATTGTAGGCGGAGCCGGCGTGAATCTGGGTGATCGACAGCACCGCCGATTTCAGGGGATCGACGTTGCGGCTGACGATGGTCTGCAGCGCCTGCCCGAGCGTCATCGCGATCACAACCGCATCCTTCGAGCGCTCCGGCATCGCGCCGTGCGCGCCATAGCCGTTGATGGTGATGTCGAAGAAGTCGGCGCCCGCCATGGCGGGCCCCGGCAGAATCGCGATCTCGCCATGGTTCAGATCGGGCGCGTTGTGCAGCCCATAGACCTCATCGCAGGGAAATTTCTCGAACAGGCCGTCCTTGATCATGGCGCGGGCGCCGCCGAGGCCTTCTTCGGCCGGCTGAAAGATGAAATGCACGGTGCCGTCGAAATTCCGGGTCTCCGCGAGATAGCGCGCGGTGCCGAGCAGCATGGTGGTATGGCCGTCATGGCCGCAGCCGTGGAAGCGGCCGGGAATGGTCGAGCGCCATTTCAGGTTGGTATTCTCTTCCATCGGCAGCGCGTCCATGTCGGCGCGCAGGCCAATGCGCTTGCCGCCGCTGCCTTTGCCCTTGAGCACGCCAACCACGCCGGTGCCGCCAAGGCCGCGATGCACGTCGATGCCCCATTGCGTCAGCTTGTCGGCCACGATGCCGGATGTCCTGACTTCCTCGAAGCCGATTTCGGGATGGGCGTGCAAATCCCGGCGGATCGCCGTGAGTTCCTCGGCATAGCCTTCGATGCGGTCGATGTTGGGCATGTCTGTTATCCGGTTGCAGAAGATGTTGCAGAAGACCTTGAACGTGATTTGATTTCGGGAGCGAAGGCGGGACCGTTCGGCTTGATGCGAATGCCCGGACGCAACCGCGTCCATGGCAATGCGGCAGTATCGGCGGGCATAGCGCCGGGTGCGGCGCAGATGATCAGCTCTTCGGCGATCGGTTCGAAATCGGCGCGGAAATGCACCGAGCTCTTATTGACCAGGATGGATTGCTCGGTCGGCTCGATGCCGACATAGCGGAACATCGCCTGATCCGCGAGCTGTGCCTTGCGTGACCCGACGACCACGCGGACGCCGCCGATGCGCAAGGCTGCAGACGGGCCGAGATTCATCCTGCTGCCCCCGAAATAGGGTCCGGGCGCGATGAACTGGCCGTCGGAAAGTTGCTCGACGACAAATGTTGCCTCGAACGGCGCGTCGCCGGGAATTCCGGATTTGCCGCCGAGCGCGAGCCTGATGGTCGCGCCTTGTCCCGCCGCGTGCGCGGCTTTCGCGGACTCCGGATCGACGATCACGCCAATCGCGGCCTTGGTGGCACCATTTCGGACCAGCGCGCGCAGCATGCCCGTGGTGTCGGAATCGCCGCCGGCGCCGGGATTGTCCTGCGTATCGGCAATCACGATCGGCTTGCTCGCGCGCGTTGCCAGCTCCATCGCGTGGCGCACCCCCTCGTCGGGCGTGTAAATGCGGCCGTCGAAATCGTTTTCGTGGCTCTCGATCAACGCGGCGATGTTGTCCGCGGCGGCGTCGGCGTCGGCTTGCGTCTTGCCATAGGCGAATACGGTCGCACCGCAATCGGGGAAATCCGCCGCCGGAAAGCCGGGCGCGAACGATAGCGTCGGCACCGCGTCGCTCTCCAGCGCCGCAAGCTTTTGGTAGATGCCCTTGGTCGGCTGGTCGTTGGTGCATTGCCAGCTGATCGGAATCAGGAACGGCAGTTGCCGGAACGCTTTCGCAAGGCGCTGCCTCGTGCGCAGCAGCAATGCGAGATGTTTCGCGGCGGCGCGACCGGTATCGGCCATGTCGATATGCGGATAGGTCCGATAGGCAATCAACGCGTCGGCATGCTCCACCATTTCAGGCGTGACGTTGGCGTGCAGGTCGAGGCTGACCACCAGCGGCAACTCCTTGCCGATCACATGGCGAACGCGGGCAAGGATTTCTCCTTCGCCGTCGTCGATATGTTCTGCGACCATCGCGCCATGCAGATCGAGATAGACGCCGTCGATGGCGCCGGCGGCTTTGATGCCATCGACGACGGCCTTGGCGACGCGCTCATAGGCATCCTTCGTGACGTGCGCCGATGGGCTTGCCGCACACCAGATGGTCGGCACCAACTCCCAGCCTTCCGTTTCCGCCGCCGGCACAAAGCCGGCCATGCCGACATTGACGTTGCGCATTTTCTCGAGCAGCTTCGCGCCTTGCGACATCGGCGGCCATCCGCCGCCCTGCACGAACGCGTCATAAACCGCCTTCGTCGGTGCGAAGGTGTTGGTCTCGTGCAGGAAGCCGCCAACGGCGATACGGGTCATCGATTCTGTCTCAATCAATTGTTCGTGCGTGCGACGTTAGACTCGTCGTTGCGAGAAGCGCAAGCGACGAAGCCAATCCAGCGCTGCATGGCTTCGCGCTATTTCTGGATTGCTTTATGACGTCGCGGCGGCGGCCAGCGCAACCGGCCGGAAATTCGCAAAATCCCATCCCCGGCCGGGGGCGGCGTCCAGCAGCTGCCGTGTATAGGCCTGTTGCGGATTTGTCAGCACTTGCGCCGCCGGTCCCTGTTCGACGATACGGCCATGCTGCATCACAGCGACATCGTCGCAGATTTGCGCCGCGACGCGAAGATCGTGGGTGATGAACAACAGCGCGATGCCGAGCCGGGTCTGGATTTCGTCGAGCAGTTCGAGCACCTGCGCCTGCACGGAGACGTCGAGCGCCGAAACCGCTTCGTCCGCCACCAGCACGTCGGGATCGAGCGCCAGTGCGCGGGCGATGGCGATGCGCTGGCGCTGGCCGCCCGAGAACTGGTGCGGATAGCGCGAGACGGCATCGACAGGCAGATCGACCAGTTCGAGCAGATCGCGCGCCTTCGCCAGCGCGTCGTCATGCGACATGCCGTAATTGATCGGACCTTCGGCGATGCTCTCGCCGACGGTGATGCGCGGATTGAGCGAGCGATAAGGGTCCTGAAAAATGATCTGGATGCGCTTGCGGTGCGGCTGCAGCAGCCGCCGCGACAGTTCGGAGATTTCGCGGCCGACCAGGCGAATGCCTCCGGATGTCGGATCGATCAGCCGGACGATGCAGCGCGCCACCGTCGATTTGCCGGAGCCGCTTTCGCCAACGATGCCAAGCGTTCGACCCTTGCGCAGGGTCAGCGTCACATCCTGGGCCGCCGCCACTTCACGGACGCCGCCGAAGAAGGAGCGCTCGCGGTAGACCTTGCCGAGTTCGTTGGCTTCCAGCACCACCGGTTCTGACGACGCTTCGCGCGCTGCCCGCGGTATCAGGCTCGGTACCGCCGAGAGCAGGTTGCGCGTGTACTCCATGGTTGGCGTGCGCAGGATGCTGTCGAGCGCCCCGGTCTCGACCAGCCGTCCGTGACGCATCACCGCGACGCGGTCGGCGATCTCCGCGACCACGCCCATGTCATGGGTGATGAACAGCACCGCGGTACCGTGATCCCTTTGCAGGTCGCGGATCAGGGTGAGTATTTGCTTCTGGGTGGTGACGTCGAGCGCCGTGGTCGGCTCATCGGCGATCAGCAATTTCGGTTCCAGCACCAGCGCCATCGCGATCATGATACGCTGGCGTTGGCCGCCCGACAGCCGATGCGGGTAGGACGCAAAAATGCGCTCGACCTCGGGCAGCCGCACCTGTTCCATCATGGCCAGGATGCGCTTGCGCCGCGCGCGCCCGTCGAGATCGGTGTGGACGCGCAGCACCTCGTCGATCTGGCGGCCGACCGGGACCACCGGATTGAGCGCGGTCATCGGCTCCTGAAAAATCATCGCCATGGTGGTGGCGCGCAACTGCCGCAGCCGCCGGTCGCTGGCGGTGAGAAGTTCCTCGCCAACCAGCTTGATGCTGCCGCCGGAGGGCACCAGCGAGCCCTTTTGCAATAGCCCCATCACCGTCAGCGAGGTGACGGATTTTCCCGATCCGCTTTCGCCGACCAGGCAGAGAGTTTCGCCCTCGCGTACCTGCAAGGAGACGCCATCGATGATGCGGGTGCCCTGAGGTTTCCTGCCGAGGCCGACCACGAGATTGTCGATGTCCAGAACGGTGTTTGTCATCTCATCGCTCTCCACCGTCGTTGCGAGCGAAGCGAAAAGGCAATTGGATTCGGTCATTCCGGGATGGTGCGTTAGCACCAGACCTCAGATGTGCATTGCACATCGGGGAATCTCGAGATTCCGGGTTCGATGCTTCGCATCGCCCCGGAATGACGGAGCCTGGACTTGAAGCGCTCACTTGCCGCCCTCCCGCTGCTTCATGCGGGGATCGAGCGCGTCGCGCGCGGCGTCGCCGATCAAGTTGACGCTGAGTATCGCGATCGACAGCAGCAATCCCGGCCAGAAGATCAGCGACGGTTTGATTTGAAAATAGGCGCGGCCCTCGGCCATGATGTTGCCCCAGGTCGGCGTCTCGGGGCTGATGCCGGCCCCCAGGAACGACAGGATCGCCTCGGTCAGAATGGCGGACGCGCAAACATAGGTGCCTTGCACGATCAAGGGTGCGATCGTGTTGGGCATCAAATGCCGCCACATGATCTTCGGCAGGCTGGAGCCGACGGAGATCGCGGCTTCGACGTAAGGCTCCTCGCGCGCCGAGAGCACGACTGAGCGCACGAGACGCGCCACACGCGGAATCTCCGGAATGGTGATGGCGACGAGCACCGTCGTCAGGCTGGCGCCGGACAGCGAGACCACGGCGATGGCGAGCAGGATGCTCGGGATCGCCATCAACCCATCCATGACGCGCATCATCACCGCGTCGACCCATTTGAAAAAGCCGGAGACGAGGCCGATCACGAGGCCGATGCCGATGCTGACGACGGCAGCACCAAGTCCGATCAGGAGCGAGATCCGTCCGCCGTAGAGAATCCGCGACAACACGTCGCGGCCATAGCCGTCGGTGCCCAACAGGAACTGCGCGCTCGCGGGCTTCAGCCGCTGCGCGGGAGCAAGCAGCAGCGGATCGTGCGGCGACAGCCAGGGCGCCAGGATCGCGGAAGCGATCACCAGCGCAAGGCAGATGGTGGCCGCGGCGATGATCGGCGTCGCCGTGAGAAATCCGAGCCCCGGCCGGAACGGCGTGGTGATCGGGATCGACGGCTCTGGGACGGTTTCAATTGCCATCAATACCTGATCCTGGGATCGAGAAGAGTGTAGGCGACGTCGATCAGGAGATTGACCGTGACATAGACGCCGGACGTCAAAAGGATCATCGCCTGGATGACCGGATAGTCGCGCGCCAGCACCGCATCGACGGTGAGACGTCCGACGCCGGGCAGGTTGAACACGCTTTCGGTGACGACGACGCCCGAGATCAATAGCGCAAAACCGGTCCCGATCACGGTGATCACAGGCACGGCGGCGTTGCGCAGCGCGTGGCGCAACAGCACTCCGCTCTCATTGATACCCTTGGCGCGCGCGGTGCGCACGTAATCCTCGCCGAGCACATCCAGCATCGCCGCCCGGGTCATGCGCGCGATTAGCGCGACATAGATAAAGGACAGCGTGCAGGTCGGCAGAACGATGCGTTCGAAGAATGGGCCGAAGCCCGCGGTGATGCTGCGGAATCCCTGCACCGGCACCCAGCGCAACTCGATGGCGAAGATCTGGATCAGCATATAGCCGATCACGAATACCGGAACCGAGAAGCCAACCACCGACAAGCCCATCACGAAGCGGTCGATCCAGGTGCCGTGCTTCCACGCCGCGATTACGCCGAGCGGCACCGCGACAACGATGGCGAGGATGATGGTCGACACCGCGATGCTGATGGAAGGCTCGACGCGCTGGCTGATCATTTTCAGCACCGGCACGTTCGAGATCAGCGACACGCCGAGATCGCCATGCAGCAGCTTCCCGATCCAGGTGAAGAATTGGGCATAGAGCGGCTCGTTTAATCCGAGCGAGGTGCGAATGCGCTCAAGCTGCTCGGGGCTGGCATTATCGCCGGCCAGAATGGCGGCGGGATCGCCCGGGGTCAGCCGCAGCAGTAAAAAAACGAACAGCGCCACCACGCCCATTACGGGAATGGCGGCGAGGATGCGCCGAAGCAGATATCCGAGCATCGTTATCCCTTGTCCTGTGCCGTCCTTGCGGCGGTTTCCGACGCAGCAAATACTATGCCATTGCCAATATCTTGGGCCGCCGCGAACCATCCGTCAAAGCTTCTGCGCCGTGTAACTTTCGTCATGCCGGGACAAGCCCGGCCGTGACGGAAAACGCATTTTTCACGTACCTAATCCAGCGTTGCCAGCAATCCGGCCATCAGGCGTCCGCGCTCGGCGAGACTGTCGACTTCGATATGTTCGTTCAGCGTATGCGCGTCAGCGCCGCGAACGCCGAGGCCATCGAGCGTCGGGATTCCCATGGCGCCGGTAAAATTGCCGTCGGAGCCGCCGCCGGCGCTGCCGTGCGGAAGCTCGACGCCCATTTGTTTTGCCACACCGCGCGCCTTTTCATAAAGCGCCATGGTTCCCGCGCCGGGCTCCCATACCGGCCGCGTCACGCCGCGTGTCACTTTGAACGTAACATCGTTGGCGGTTCCTGACAGCGCCAGCATCCGCTCGACGCCGCGATCGAGATCGTCCTGGCGCTTTGCCATGCTCAGCGCTTCGCCGCTGCAGGTGGTGGCGACGCAATTGACCCACTGGCCGCCATGCACGATGCCGACACTGAAGGTGCAATCCTCCGTCGTCATGCCGTCGATGGCGACGATCTGGCGCGCCATTTCGCGAATGGCGGAACGGCCCGACGACAGCGTGGCGCCGGCATGGCTCGGTTTGCCCGTCGCTTCAAGGTTAAACCGCGCGATCGCATAACGCCCGGTAACGACGCCGTTGTTCGGCCGGCCCGGCTCGGGCACCAGCACATATTTGTTGCGCGCAGCCTCGGCCTCGATGATGTCACGCGTTGACGGCGTGCCGACTTCCTCGTCCGGCGTGAACAGCACCGTGATCGGCAGCGGCGTCGTGAACGAGGCGCGCGCCAATTGCCGGATCGCTTCCAGCGTGAGGTAATTGCCGCCCTTCATGTCGAAGATGCCGGGGCCGAAACATTTGTTGCCTTCGCGGCGCCAGGCCAGTTTTTCCAGTGTACCGACGGGATGCACGGTATCGAGATGCCCGGCGATCAAAATCCCGGGCTCGCCTTGTTTGGGATGCGGAAAGCGCGCGCGAACGCAGCCGCCAAAACCCTGCCGGCCGGCGATGCGCTCGATCGACGCACCCATGATCGCCATCTCGCGCGCGGCGATGTCGAGCATGCGCTCGACAGCACCTGCATCCCAGGTCGGGCTTTCGCATTCCACCCAGCCGCGCAAGCCCAGCAGCATGGCCTCGGAATCAAACGGAAGGTTGGCGGGGTTCATGGGATTCTCTTGAACTTCGGAGGGGATGTTTCGGTGGCGCAGATGGATCGACGAATGGATACGAGAATGTTCGGCAAATAATTTGTAAAGTGAAACATGTGCGCGTAGCCAGCCCGCAGGCGGCCCCCCGGTCATGCGCCAAAACCCGATTGACGCGCAAGGCGCTTGGTGCAAGTCTCAAATACCCAAGATTTACAGCGTGTTAGTGCGCCTAAATAACGCGCCGCATGCATAACAAATCATCGGATTTTGACCAGTTTCACGTCAGGAGAGATCGAATGTTCCATATCACGCGTTGGAGACGTCCCACGATAGCGTCGAGCGTCGCGCTGTCGGTGCTCGCGCTTGTCGCTGCGTTGACCTCGCAGGCGATAGCCGCGGGCAAGACCATCACCGCGGTGATGCATTCCGATCTGCGCATCATCGATCCCGGTTTCACTACTGCCTACATCACGCGCGATCACGGCTACATGGTGTATGACACGCTGCTGGCGACGGATTCCAACTTCAAGATCCAGCCGCAGATGGCGGACTGGAAAATCTCCGACGACAAGCTGACCTACACCTTTACGCTGCGCGACGGCCTGAAGTGGCATGACGGCGCGCCGGTCACGGCGGAGGATTGCGCGGCGTCGCTGAAGCGCTGGGCCAAGAGCGACAATATGGGCCAGAAGCTGATGGATTTCACCGCCAGCATCGAGGCCACCGACGCCAAGACCATCACGTTGAAACTGAAAGAACCCTACGGCCTGGTGCTGGAATCGATCGGAAAACCGTCGTCTTATGTGCCGTTCATGATGCCAAAGCGAATGGCGGAAACACCGGCGGGCCAGCAGATGAAGGAGCAGATCGGATCCGGTCCGTTCAAGTTCGTGGCTGCGGAATTTCAGCCCGGCGTAAAGGCAGTCTATGAAAAGAACGCCGACTATGTACCGCGCAAGGAGCCGGCGAGCTGGACCTCCGGCGGCAAGGTGGTGAAGGTCGATCGTGTCGAGTGGATCACGATGGCGGACGCGCAAACCGCGGTGAACGCGCTGCAATCCGGCGATATCGACTTCATGGAAAACCCGTCGTTCGATATTTTGCCGACGCTTGCCGCCAACAAGGATCTGAAGGTCGAGACCCTGAACAAGCTGGGCTTCCAGACGCTCGGGCGAATGAACTTCCTTTTTCCGCCCTTCGACAACGTGAAAGTTCGCCGTGCCGCCTTCATGGCCATCAACCAGAAGGACGTGCTGGATGCGCTGGTCGGCAACCCCGAATATTACAAGATCTGCGGCGCGTTTTTCGTCTGCGGCACACCGCTCGCCACCGAGGAGGGTTCGGAGTCCCTGGTGAAAGGCAACGGCATGGCGGAAGCCAAGAAGCTGCTTGCCGAATCCGGCTATGATGGCACGCCGGTCGTGATCATGGCGCCCGGCGATGTCGTGACATTGAAGGCGCAGCCGATCGTCGCCGCGCAAGCGCTGCGTGACGCCGGCTTCAAGGTGGATGTACAGGCCACCGACTGGCAGACCGTGGTCGCCCGCCGCGCCAGCCAGAAGCCGCCAAAGGAGGGCGGCTGGAACATGTTCTTCACCAACTGGGTCGGCGCCGACGTAGTGAATCCAATCGCCAACTTCTCCATCGGCGGCAGGGGCAAGAATGGCGGCTGGTTCGGCTGGGCGGAAAACGCCAAGATCGAGCAGTTGAAAGACGCGTTCGCGCGCTCGTCGTCACCGGAGGAGCAGAAGAAGATCGCCGCCGACATCCAGAAGGAGGCCTATGAGCAGGTGATCTATATCCCGCTCGGGCAATATCTGGCGCCAAGCGCGTGGCGGAAATCGCTTAGCGGCGTGCTCGACGGTCCGGCGACGCCGATCTTCTGGAATGTCGACAAATCGGAGTGAGGCGAGGGCGGACGAGTGGCGATCAGCAATGGTTGCTGCGAAGCAATTCCGGCCCGTCGTTCAACGGCGGGCCGCCTTGCTGAGGCGTTCGCGTGGTTGAACGCAAATCCTTGGACGGTTTGCCTTCGGGTGCCACGCACTGATCCGAACCAATTTCGCTGGGCATGTCGTCTTGCTCCACTTGCTGCAGGACAACATTTTCGGGGCGGCCGAGTTCTGCTGCCGATCCGTCAGACCGGATGGGCCGCGACGTGCTGCAGTAACAATTCGTTGACGCGGTCTGGCGCCTGGTCGGCGGCGAAATGGCCGACGCCGGGGAGAACCTCGAAGCGGTAAAGTGCGACGACGAAATCAACCGTGCCCTCGGCGGCCATCCGCCCGACGGTGTCGTCGGCATCGCCCCAGATGTAGAGGGTGGGCACCCGGATCGCGCGGAGCGGTGTGCGGATCGCGCCGCGCGCGCGATACCAGGCCAGCGCCGCTTCCATCGCGTCCTTGTTGCCGAGCACGGAAAGATGCGCCTCGATCGCGACGGCGGGAACGCCGGCCGCGGCCAGCCGTTCGCGGAGCCATTTCGCATTATCGGCCAGCAGCACATCGGCGGCACCGGGTTCGAGAAAGGCCTTGTGATGCCGCGAGCGGTGCGCCTGATCGCCATCGGGCATTTGCAGCGCCCGATTGAAGGCGTTGGGATGCGGCCGTGACAGCACGGTGAGCGATGCCAGCCGGTCGGGAAAACGATCGGCGAGCGCCCAGGCGATGCTGCCGCCCCAGTCGTGGCCGACGAGGTGAAAGCGGCGGTCGCCATAACCCGAGGCGGCTGCTATCGCCATTGCATCGTCCATCAGCCGGTCGATGTGATAATTCGCGCCGTCGCTGACGTCCGGCCGCGCGCCCGGCGAATAACCACGCTGGCCCGGCGCCACCGCGCGATAACCCGCATCCGCGAGCGCCACCACCTGCGCGCGCCAGCAATGCATGGATTCCGCAAAGCCGTGCAGCAACAGCACCAGCGGCGCCCCGGGCTTGCCGGCCGTGAGGGCGTCGAAGGTGAGGGTGGGGGCGGTAGTGATTTTTTCAAGCTCGGCCATGGAAAATGATTTCCGATGCGCGTGCGTTGGTGCGGGCGGCGGGACTCGAACCCACACGACGTTGCCATCGAGGGATTCTCTTTTATCTTATTCGGTCGCCGAGGATTTCACCTTCAATCTCGCTGGACTTGAGCACGTCCTCGGTCAAGGTCGTGAGGACGGCTTCCTCCTGCTGGCGGAATCCGAGGGTCTGCATTCGGCCAATCAGGCGTCCCTGCCACAGCCGGACGGCTGCCAGTTGCTTTGCGAGCCCGCCCTGGTCCCACCGAGAATTGGGCCAATCGGGCCATTCTCCGCACTTCTTGCGGAGATTAGCCTGCTATTCCCCGCATACGGGATTACCAGGAAGGCTTCAGGCGGCGTTCGCCGTAACCTGAGGCGGCGGCGACCGCCATCGCTTATTTGGGGAGACCCGCGAGCCGCAAGCCCTCTGCATAAAGCGCGAAATCTTGCGGCCTGCGAAATGGAACCCGTTCTTTAATTCGGGACAAGCGGTACGAGGGGCTGAGGGCAAAGATCTGTGGAACGAGTTTTTGGGCTTCCTCAAGCCGTCCCATTTGTCCTGCGCTGGCCGCGAGAATGAGAAGAGGGGAAAGCAGGTTGGGCTGCTCTCGAACGGCGTTTCCCGCCCATTGCGAGGCTTCTTCGAACCGGCCGAGGCAAAAGTGACCAAGAGAAATCACAGCCATGAACTGAGGCTGTGTCGGATCTAGGGGGCTCAAGCGCTGCGCCCGCAACACGTGCTCGATTCCCAATTCATGTTCGCCCCGCAATATGTGCGTCGCGCCGCTATAAAGCCACGTCAACGCACTGTTGGCGTTGAGCGATAGCGAACGCGCAATATAGGTAGCACCGCTGTCGAGATCGTGGCCGAGAAAGGCGATCACATATCCCCCCACGGCCAGCACAAGCGGATCGTCTCTTCCCAGTTCGACCGCCCGGCGCGCCAGCCGCAATCCTTCGGAAATTTCCCGCTCGGGGTTTGTCAGCCAGCCATTTTGCGCCCTCAGGCTGATGCACCGCGTGGCCATGGCATAGGCGGATGCATATACCGGGTCGAGTTCGATCGCGTTGACGAAAAACTCAAATGCCTTTTTGTTCGTGGTTTTCGAATACCGCGAAACCATCGCCAGACCGCGCAGATAATAATCATAAGCGTCGAGCATCTCCGTTGGCTTGCGATGGGTACGCTCGATCTCCGCTTCTTCAAGTTTGGGAGCAACCGCACCGACAACGCTCGCCGTCACCTGGTCCTGCAATCCAAAAATATCTTCAAGCGATCCGTCGAATCGTTCCGCCCACAGATGCGCGCCGGTCGCGGCGTCGATCAACTGTCCGGTAATGCGGACTCTTCCTGCCGCCTTGCGTACGCTGCCCTCGAGCACATAACGGACACCTAGTTCGCGTCCGACCTGCTTGATGTCGACGGCTTTGCCTTTGTAAGTGAAGCTCGAATTGCGAGCGATGACGAACAGCGATTTGAAGCGCGACAAGGCGGTAATGATATCTTCCACAATACCGTCGGCAAAATATTCCTGTTCCGCATCGCCGCTCATATTCTGGAACGGCAATACGGCGATCGAAGGCCTGTCAGGGAGGACGAGAACTTCGGTCGGTCCGGCGGACGTATTCGTCGATAACGCTGAAGTTTCGTCACTTCCAAATCGCATTCGCCAGACGTGCACCGGTTCTGCGATATTTTTCAGGGTCTGCAGACCCATATCCTCACAGGCAAAATCAACTTTACCGCGCACCTGCTTGTGCGCGTCGTCAGAGATGCAGACGCCTCCCGCGGGCGCGATTCCTTCGAGTCGCACCGCAATGTTGACGCCATCGCCGAAAATATCATTCTCGTCGCTGATGATGTCGCCGATATGAATACCGATCCGAAATTCGATTTTCCTGTCCGGTGGCAAGTCGGCGTTCTGGCCGGACATGTCGCGCTGGATCTCGACCGCGCATCGTGCTGCATCCACGGCGCTGGCGAACTCGACCAGCGCACCATCGCCGGTATTCTTGACGATGCGGCCGCGGTACTCGGCGATTTTGGGGTCGATAAGCGTTTTGCGGAGCGCCTTCACTCTGGCAACGGTGCCCTCGTCGTCGACACCCACCAGCCGGCTATACCCGACGACATCCGCCACGAGCACAGCCGCCAACCGTCTCTCTACCCGCTCCTCAACCAAACGAGCACCGAACACGTCAGTTACCCCATCATCATCATCATCATCATCAAAGCATGGAGGTTAGCACTCGAGCTAGGGCCCATGTCTATCTAGGGCCCATGTCTATCTAGGGCCCATGCCCATTCTGTATCATGTGCGCGGTTCCGACTGTGCGCCAGGTCACTTCCGGTCTACACGAATCAGCAGGCAATTTTAAGCCGGCAATTGAGAACCATTCGGCTTATCGCGTCCGGGCCAGTTGCGCCTCGGCCGGCCGGTCGGCGAGGCCAGGCGGCTAGGTAACCACCGGCCGCACTTGGCGGAATCCCGCCGGAATGCCGCGCTTGGCAAGGACGATCTGCCAGTTCTGATAGCTGCGCGCCGCGAACGCGCCGGCGCAGCTCAGGAGATAGAAAACCCACATCCGATAGAGCCGCTCGCCGTATTCGGTGACGATCCGATCCCGGTGCGCTGCGAGGTTCGCGTGCCAGGCGCGCAGCGTCGGCGCATAGTCGGCGCCAAAATTGTGCCAGTCCTCCACGACGAACCGGTTCTCCACCGCTGCGGCGATCTCCTTGATCGAGGGGAACATCGAGGTCGGCGCCGAGAAGATGTACTTCTGGAACCACGGATTGCATTCGGAGTTCGAGACGTTGTCGCCGATCGTCTCGAGAAGAAAAATTCCGTCCTCGGTCAGGCAATCGTGGACGATCCTGAAGTAGGGGTCGTAATTCTGCCGGCCCACATGCTCGAACATGCCGAATGAGGCGACGCGGTCGAACTGACCCCTGATCTCGCGATAGTCCTGCAGCCGGATCTCGACCGGCAGGCCACGGCAGCGCTCGACCGCGAGTTCGCGCTGCTCCGCGCTGATGGTGACGCCGACCACCGAGACGTCGTAGTTCTCGGCGGCGTATTTCGCAAAGCCGCCCCAGCCGCAGCCGATTTCGAGCAAGCGCTGGCCCGGCGCGAGCGCGAGCTTGCGGCATGACATTTCAAGCTTGGCGTCCTCCGACTGGTCCAGCGTCGTCGCGCCGTCCCAGCAGGTGCAGCTGTAGATCATGTGCTTGCCGAGCAGCATGCGGTAGAAATCGTTGCCGACCTCGTAATGTGTCTCGGCGGTCGCTTGATAGCTCTTGAAGCGCGACAGGAACGGCCGGAGGCCGGGCCATACATAGGGGAGGTTGGGGAGGTGCTCGGCGATCGCGTCGGCGAGCATGAATGGCGATAATTTGAGCTTGGCGCGCAGGTCGGCGTTGAGCATGCGCGCGATCGCCTGGTCGAGGGCCGGCGAATCCCACCATCCCTCCATAAAGGATTCCCCGAGTCCGATCGCGCCGCCGGCGAGCGCGCGCTTGTAAAAGCGCGGATCGTGCACGGCAATGTCCCACGGCCGCGGCCCGTCGATCCGGATGTCGGCTTGTGCGAGCAGATCGGCGACCAGCGCCGCGTAGCGGGCGGACACTGGCAAAGTCCTATGCCGGCTCCAGCGCCGGGCTCGTCTCGGCGGCTTCGATGGCCGCGTAATGATGGTGGCGGGTCAGCGGGGCGCTGTTGTCGAACCCGTGCGAGAGCAGCACCTGATATACCAACGTGCCGGCGCCATGCGCGAAGTCCGCGAGCCCGCCGTTGAGGTAGAGCCGGAAGGTACGGAGGACTTCCTCGCCCCATTGCGCACGAATCCTGTCGGCATTCCGCTCGAACCGCTCCAGCCAGTGGCGCAGCGTCAGCGCGTAGTGATAGCGCATGTTCTCGACGTCAACGAGGTGAAGCTGCCGATGGTCGCGTTCGATTGGCCTGAGGATCTCGCCGAGGGACGGATTGTAGTATCCGGGAAACACATACTTCTCGAGCCACGGATTGGATATCGGCGACGGGTTGGCGCGGCTGATGAACTGCAGCATCGCTAGCCCCGGCTTGCGCAGCACCTTGGCGACGAGGTGGTGGAAGCTCGCATAGCTCTCGCGCCCGACGTGCTCGAGCATGCAGATCGAGGCGAACTTGTCGCATGATTTTACGTGGTTTGGGATGTTGCGGTAGTCGTCGTGCACGTACTCGATGCGATCGCTGCCGATGCCCAGCCGCTGCGCGCGCTCTTGCGCGAACGCGATTTGCTCCTGGGAAATATTAAACGACTTGACCTGAACGCCGTAGTTGCGGGCCATGTGCAGGGCAAGCCCGCCCCAGCCGCAGCCCGCTTCGACCACCAGCTCGCCCGGTTGCAGGTGTAGCTTGCGGCATACCAGATCCATCTTTTGGGTCTGCGCATCCTCCAGCGTGTCGGTCGGCCGGTTGAAATACGCGCAGGTGTACTGCATCTCGGCGTCGAGCCAGAGCTGATAGAAGCTGTTGGCGAGGTCGTAATGCGCGGCGATGTTCTTCTTCGAGCCGGAGAGCGTATTGCGTCGCGCAAAGAAGCCGAGCATGTAGCGCGCGCGCTCCCACAGTGAGCCCTTGAGCAGGCGCTCCTGCAGCTCATAGCTCATCAGCGCTACGGCTTGCAGATCGCCGTCGACGTCGACCTCGCCGCGCGTATAGGCTTCGCCGAAGCCAAGCGAGGACTTGATGATGATGTCGCGCGCGGCGCGGTTGGTCTTGATGTGGATTGTGAAGGCGGGTTGTCCCTGGCCGTGAGTCGCTGCGCTGCCGTCCGGAAGAATGACTCGAAACGGCTGGTCAAATTGCAGCGCGTCAAAAGCAGCTTGAAGCCGGTCCCGGTACATGGTCGCCCCTCAATTCGCACCTATCCGTCGCAATAATGAAACAATATCAAGAAATTGGTCAATTGACCATGCAATGGCGACGGCATGGCAGGCGCCCAGCCAATGCCGCCGCCCCAGTCTGCCAACGAGGTAAAAACGGCGATCGCCGCGGCCGCCCGCTCCGACGGCAGCCGCCGCATCGTGCAGCAGGCCCAGCGGTGCGCCGGGTTTGTCGGCGGCGAGGGCGTCGAAGGTCAGGCCGGGCGCGATGGTGATTTGTTCGTGATGGGGCATGGAGGTGATTTCCGATGCGCGCCCGGTTTTCGATCGGCCGTTGGTGCGGGCGGTGCGCAAACAACTACAAGCCATTGCATTGTTATCATTGGCACATTTTGACTACGAGCGTGCTGGTGTATCCCAGTTTGTATCTCAGTTCGTATCCCACTTTCGGCTACATCCTTTCGCCCTAGCTGTAAACCTTCAGGACGCCCCAGATACATCGGCGAAAGTGATCCGCGCTCGAACCCGGTCGAGCTTTCCGTGAACACT